>ODAI013885703.1_pt1 | contig 21285 bp, 16 predicted proteins | sample 1539321 | NCBI WGS metagenome assembly ODAI01 (sample SAMN02144231, study PRJEB22623) | gut metagenome | biome: sheep rumen | host: Ovis aries | place: New Zealand | reverse complement strand
TGGAACGGAGAGCCCATGTTTGTTTCCCAGCCTTACGGATGGTTCAAGCGGTTCTGCAAGAGACATGACATGAGATTCTGCGACATACATTCGATGAGGCACTTTTTTGCATCCATTCTTATCAACGAGGGCGTGGATGCAGCCACAGTGTCAGCACTGCTTGGACACGCCGATATCACCACGACCATGTCTTTATACTGCCACGCCTTTCTGCAAGCTCAGGCAAGGGCTATAGAAGTAGTAGGCAACACCTTGTACTTCAAAAAAGAGGGCTGAATTTCAAAAATGGCCCAAAAAAATGGACGAAAGCAGTTTTTAGAAAAAGGAAGAGCCCACAAATGGCTATACGAAGCCATCCGTGGGCATGAAATAGTGGAGCAGATAACGGGAATCGAATGAACCTGATGGGTTTTGGGGATTTTCAATAACTTCGTAAAAACGTGAATATATAGCCACTTTAGGGCAATATGGAACAAAGAGGTTTTAGTGATTTTTCTCATGTTTTTGCGGCAATAAAGAACAAATAAAGAACAAGAATTTTATCACAGCGTGCCTTATTTTCTTTGTTCAGACAGGGTGTTTAGTCTGATAAAGAACGAATTTGTGATCAAAACCTACAAAGAAAAAATTTGATATTGGATAGTGCTTCTCATCATGTATGGGAAGTTTTTTTGTTGCCTGGAATACAAGGAGGAAGTAAAATGAGGATCAGAAGAGAAGAAAAGGAAAACTTTACATGGGTACATAACACTTTTATACGAGACAACAGATTGTCTGCTGCTGAAATGGGACTTCTGTTGATCATGATCTCTCTGCCGATGGACTGGAGCTTTTCTGTGACCGGACTCACTGCGATGGTATCCGATGGACGGGATAAGGTCAGATCGATCATCAAAGCACTTGAAGAGCATGGATATCTCGTGAGAGAACAGCAGACTGATAAAAGAGGCAATTTCCGCGATGTTCTGTATAAGTTCAGCGATGAGCCTATATTTTTGCAAGCATCCGAATCACCTTCAGAAGGCCAAGCTGATGTATCGGATATAACTGATATAGAGGTTGGTGCTGATAATACCGAAAAGCCCGACAATAAAGGCTCCGCATCGCTTAATAAAAAACCGTCGGCGGATCTGCCGATTTCGGAAAAGCCCTCCTATACAAATAAAAATATAAACAAAAGAAAAATATATAAATCAACTATAAAAGATATAATGTGCTGCAAAGCAGCAACGGACATGGCAGTTGAAGAAGAGCACCCAGTAACAGGATCATCTTCAACTGAAATGAAAGGAAATAAGGCTGACAATATATCAGCCTATACCGAGATAATAGATCATCTCAACATGAAAGCGCAGTCTCATTACAGACCTACTACCATAGCAACACAGTATCTCATAGATTCCTTGATCGAACAAGGATTTTCGTTAAATGACTTCAAAACTGTTATTGACCGAAAATGTGCAGAGTGGCTGGGTACAGAGATGACACGGTATCTCAGACCACAGACATTGTTCGGCCCCAAGTTTGAGAGTTATCTCAATGAACCTTCAACCAACAAAAATGGAAGCAACCATGGTAAGCAGACAACATCGGATGAACTAAAGGACTACAGCATCAGTATGATCGACCTGCTCAATGAATATTTGAGTGATGATACAGGACTGGAGCCGAAGAATTAGTGGAGCCTGTTCCCGTTTACATCAAAGGCGTAGGATGTGCTGTAATCCTGAAAAGGCCAGACTTCCAAAGATCTCTTCTCGTTATTGTATATGGCACTGTATTGTGTCATAGAAGTGCCTGCGGCAGTGGTCTCGGGATTCTGTGCGGCACTTTGCAGAACGACCAGTGCAGAAGATTCGGACATTTTCGTTCTGTACTCTTCAAAGGAGGTATCCTTGTGGCTTTCCAGCTGACTTGCTATGGTGACAAAGCGATGATATCCATGACCGTATCCGAAGCTGTATTGCTTCCCTCCGTTTTCATCTGTTATCATAACGGCAGATTCGCGAAGAATGCCGTTTCTGTAGGAATCCTCTATGTCATCATATGCAAGATAGAAGTTTGTTACGACATCGGAATTGATGACCGAGACCTCACCATTTCGGCTTTCAATAACGGCATAGTTTCCCGCAGCATCAGTTACATAGAGATGGCAGGCCTGCCAGTCCTCGGGCATTACGATGGCAGTATCAACTTTCTTTATTGCTTCATCAACATCTGCACAGTCATCGAGCATAAATCTCAGAAGCATGGTCGCTGCTATAGGGTATCTGCCCTTCTGATCGCCTTCTTTTATGTCCACCCTAAGTACGGATACACAAAGCCCTTTTTCGTTGATGCCATCCATGCATTCATAAGGGATCACATCGATCATAGCGGGGTCAAATCCTGCCATATCCGGACCTTCGTCACGAAGCAGAGGGTTATTTTCATCACACCAGATGGCATCGGCCAGAGAGATGGATTCGTATTTGCCTTCAGGATTGCAGTGCAGCACGATATTGAGTCCGGTGGGCGTTGTATCCTCCTTTGAGATCCGATGCATATAATCATAATTTCTGCAGGTTATAGGCTCGCCGGAAAGGTTGTGGGTGAAGAATGATGAACAGCCAGTGTCGATGAATCCTCCGTCCCTTAAGGTATTCATCATTTCAGTGCTATAGTAGTCTTTGGTATAGTTCATATAGTAAAGAAATCCATCCTTATCGATACGGATAACATCACGCTGTATGCTCTCGTCCTCCTTTTCAGATGTAACTTGTGCGGGAGTATTTGCACCGCATCCGGTCATTATGATTATCAACGTTACAAGCATGTAACAGGGTATATGTTTATGCATTGTATTCTCTCCATGTATATTTGGATATATGTGATTCTCAGTGATATGCTTGAAAAAAATTAATGACAAAAGCATGAGGAAATCAGGTGTTTCATAATTGATAGGACGTCCTCATCTGATTATCAGTATACACCAAAATCGAAGATAAATCAAGAGTCAGGCGCAGCTTGCAACGATGCCGCTGATATAATGGTCTGACTATTCGCCATATTATAGATTGGTGTTCTTTTTCCTTATCAAGGCAGGAGGATTATTGGGCCAATCAAGGCATTTGTATAGATCTCGGGATAAGGTCTCAAGAACAGAATTGTAGATTAAGCGGTATATAGAAATTCATTATACAGAGATATGTTCTGTAAAGATGCTGGTAAGGAGGTATAGCTATGGTTTATAAAATCAGGAGTTGTCAGACTTGGTCTGTTCATGACAGAAGCCGTAATGAATTTTGTATCATTTCAGGAAGAGCGCCTTCCTGTATAATTCTGTGTAAATAAGTGAAATACCGGTGATACTTAGCTGTAAAAATCTTCTGTATTGTGATCATAACAAATGCGCTTGTTCATAATTCAGAAATATGTTTTTTTCAGGGAGGTGGATGTAAAAATGCTTGAAATCGACTTCCGATTCAAATTAGGATCGGAACAATTTCCCTATCAAGTCCAAATACCTATATGCTGGTAAAATGAGCTTTTGGAATTAGGTGATGCAACGATGCTTCATAGCATTGCAGGTATTATGATAGTCATATAGCTGACGAGGAAGAAAGGTGATGCTGAGAGCTGCAGCAATGTAATGGCTTGGTTGGTCGTGGGGAGAATGTCAGATAAGCGTGTTGTTTAGTGCTGCAATGATCACCAGGAAACTGTATGATTTCGGCAGGAACTACAGCATAGCTTATATGGAAATTGAGCCGACTATCAGCAGGGGATAGTGGAGAACAATGAGGATGCTCCACGGTAAACAGAAAAGCCCGTATAAGAGACTTACTGTACCCATCAAGAGTAAGGATAGGGGGATGGATTTAGACGGCTTATAGGCCTTATTTCATGCAAAATATGAGGATATTGAAGATTCCCGTTTGGGAAAATTGGGAAAAGGGGTCTGAGGGCTTGCCGGACAGCAAGCATAGAAAAGTCGGGACTTTTCACCGAAATCCCGCATTTCGCAGGAATTTCTGAGGGGAGACTCCCCCTGTGACCCCCGAGATGTTTTATGAAGGAGTGATAGTTATGTCAAAGGGCAAGGATACGGTAGAGAGAAAGATATATTTCGACCGGGAAGCGTGGGAGAAAGTGTGCCGAAGGGCGGAACTTTCAGGAAAGAAAGTCAGTAAATTCATCAAAGAAATGAGCATATACGGAGAGGTCAAGATATATGATATATCGGCATATCTTTCATTGGTCTATGATCTTCGCAGTATAGGAGAAAATCTGAATCAGATCGTAAGGCTCGCAAAATCAACTGACAGCATATACTTGAAAGACATACTTGAACTAAAAGCAGAACTTAAAAGACTTGAAGGTATTTTTGACAAATACTTTGAGGAGCTTGAATACAATCCGATAGAGTGATAATTTATCGAAATTGAGCTGAAAGCATAACATGATTTGTTGATGAAAGATGTGATGCATATCCATTATGGGCGTTTCAAAGAATAAGAAAAAATCGGCGGATGGATATGCTGTCACAAACAGCAAAGTTGACAATTTCGGCAAGGTTATGGGCACATTGGTTGCAGTCTGTTTTACGGATCTGAAGAAAGGCAGCAAGAGATACAGCATTAGCAGTTTATTATACGGGATTTTATCTATAAAAGCGGATGTTCCCGGTAATTATAAATCAACAATGTCCGACTATTGGCAGAAAAGCAGTAGACCGAAAAGCGTATCTTGCGCAAAGAACAAGTGATATGGGATATGGTCGAGTTGACAATTTTGTGGGAGGGGTGAGTGAGCCTATGTCACAAGCTTTTTCTATGTGCTCTATACTGCTAATTCGATGCTTTCTTGTGAACTTTTGACCTTATCTTCATCATGACCGGAAGTAGCAGATACAGTGTCCGGTTCGGTGAGCTCTACAGTTGGAGTTTGGAGAATTTCTTCCTTATCAGGCTTGCGTCCTTTGCTGCTGTGAAGTTTCAAGATATCGAGCTGATTTTTCATTTTCTTGTTGTAGAAACACAGGAGAGCTTCTGCATATCCAAGGGAGCCTACACTTCGCTCATTTGCACACCTTGTTATCTCCTTGACCGAATGTTCACCGAGTCTTTCTTTGAAGACCTCGTCTACAAGTTCTGTGTCATAAGTATATGCAAGTCGGGCAACCGCACTGAGCATATTTGCCGAAAATGAGTTCACATCTCCCTCCCATGTACCAATAATAAGCTGTAAGACCCTCGTCAGGATCTGGAGCCCGTATTTATCGTATACAGACTCGACAGTCGTGATCGCACTGATTGTACCTACCTGTTTTTTGGATCCGAGACGAAGACCGAATGATTCGACCAATTCTTTTATGATAAGTTGCCTGTCATTCCCTGCCTCAATATTGGCGACAAAGATCTCATACGGGCTCAGAGATTTTGTGTATTTCATCTGATTTGCGAAGATGTCAGCCTCATGTTCATAATAAAGATCATCGTATACCATGCACCAGACAGGTGTCTCTCTGGATCCTGAAACGGCAGCTACTATCTCGATCGTATGCTGACCGTTGAAAACATAATTAACCCCATTTCGTCTGCTTACTTTTACCGGATTTATCTGGTACAGGTCAAAGTGTTCGGCCGCCCTGCGAACATGACGCATGGACAGGTTCCTCTGATAATCCTGGCTTGATACCAGATTCTTTATGGGTATCTGTTCAAAGATCACGTTAGGGACAAACATAGACAAGTCTTTCATTTCTACTCCTCCAGGGCTTTCCTTGCAATAGATGATATGGTTATCAGATCGTCCAGAGCGTTTATCAGGTCACAACGAGCTTTCATACTGATATTCTCTGCATCTGAATATTCGCCTGTTCTCCTGATGCTGCATATCCATGAGGGTATAGTCAGCGACAGGCTTGATACATAGGAATCAGGATCGTATGCAGGCATATCCTTTACTGTGATCCTTGACAGCGGCTTTTTAGCTGCCGTCTCTTTTTTTATTTGTGGGGTGTTCCCGGATCCCGGCTTGGATCTCATAAGGTCACGCATCATATCTTTTGCTTCGTGATCTGTGAGAGCAGCAATATCAATTATACCCTGCATTGTACTTCGTATACTGCCGTTCAGTATACCTGATACATATTTATCATTGATATCCCACAACCTATCAGCAGCCCTGCAATATCTCAATATATGCTTGATACATGCTGATCCTATATTATATCTTTTGGATATCAAAACCATTAGTTTTGCGTAATGGGCAGATCTTCGGTAGGGTATGTCTTTGTATAGATCTGATACATATTCGGAATCAAGACCTTCTGCATTTTCTGCCATATATTTTTCTCCGATGATGTACTTCCGGAACATCAGTGGAAGATCGATAGTGTCCAGAATTCGTGTGCATATCCAGGAGATAGCCTGATTTTTTGATTTCAGATCAACTTCTATCGTGGAGAATCTCAGCTTGTGCTTTCTGTAGATATCATAACATGTATAGTCATACAGTACATATCCATTCCATGTGTAGACGGGATAAAGCCCTTTTCTGTCGATTATCAGCCTTTCCAGTTCTTCATGCTGTTGTTCATTTACAGGAGGAGTCAGTTTTCGGAAATCAGGATCGATCTTTAGTCTATGTCTCCGCACTGTCCAATCCCTCCTCTGTCTGTATCACCGTTTCGGCTGACGTGTTTTTATTGTCTCTTTTATGATCTGATATGTTAAGAACGGCATATTCCTTGAAAGTACTGATAGTAAGATGGCTTTTAGATCCATCTAGTGGGGAACCGAAGCAATCTTTCCATGATGTCGGATAAAGGTAGTGCTTTTTCATATCATTAGCCTTTTCGGATGAGGTAATATTCTGAGCCCTGTAAGAATTCAGGTCAAATACGATAAAATCCGAATCCCTTGCTTTTATCAGTTTGCCGGTCAGAGAATAGCGATAATCTGTATCCCAGCACATATGATCGAACAGCATGGCGCTGAATATGGAGCCTGTGATATTGCGGGATACTTCCTTACCCTTTTTACTGTTTATGCTCTTCCATCTGACCGAGTCTCTGTCATCATCGCTGCATGGCTTGATAGCAAATAGATCTTTGCTTTTGTTTATCAGGAACTGAACATATTCTGTATCGGGCAGGAGTTTTATACACACCATGTTTACATGCATACGAGATCTTGTAAAAGATATTACCGGCTTTGTATCATCATTTTCCGAGATGAATTCAGATCGTATTATCTCGACGTCACCGTCAAAGAAACTATCATTGTTCTCTGAATTTTCTTCTGCTTCATAAGTTGTGCTGTCTGTCAGTAAAAGAGGTAAGGCGGTATTATTGATCTCATTGCTCTGCATTTGAAGTATTCTCCTTTGATCCTGTGCTGATCATTTCGTCTATCGCAGTACGCAAAACATCATGTGGCGTTACATTAAGTCCGTCGGTGTCGTATGTCATGCCTTCTGCTGCGGTTTTCCACAGATTTGTTTTGTTAAATCCGATGATCTCATCTATCTGAGCTCTACGGTAGTATTCATCGCCAAAACTGCCTGACCAATGCATCGGGAAGGCATGCAAAGCCTTTGGGTTTTTACTATCATCCTGTTTGTCATGTTTCTCACGATATACTACCTCTGTTTCTGTCATTCTGAATGCAAGTACAGATTCATCACCGCAGGAATGCTTTGCCCCTCTGATACAATACCTGCATGAAGTATCCCAACCAAACATCTCATATATCATCGGAAGATACGCCTTCCCGCCAACACTTGTTGCTTGATGCCCTGTATTCTTGAATACACACCATTTTACTGCATTTTTGCTTCCCTTTGTCGTAGGCCTTATTACAAGTACCTTGAGGTCCGGATGGATAAGAAGTTCTACATACATATCAGAAGGGAGCTTTTTGATACAACCTCCGGAAAATCTGATGTATTCTGTACTCAATGTGATCATGGTCTTGATCTTACTGCTGAAAAATTCTGCTCTTGCCACCTCAAATCCGGTAAGGTCTGCATCGCCCGGGAATACTTCATATCCTAATTTATCCGGAAATGCGTTTTTGCCTTCGTATACACTTCTGCTGGCATTTTGATAGTCTTTTACGGAAAAAGCACCCCATTTGGGATTTATGATTACAAATCCTTTTAAAATGCCCTGATCTATGACCTTCAATTTGGGAAGAAGACGATCTCCACCATATCTGGCATTATTTATGAGCCTCTGTACAGCGATAAAGTCATCACGGGATATTATCGGTTCGTGGTGATCTTTCATGTAATACTGATTTTTGTCATGCCTGTTCTTCCGGGACTTGTGATCAAGATAATTCGGTGTCCATGTCTTGCGCGAGAGGACATCGCCACAGTGTCGTTCATTCTGAAGCTGCTGCAGTATACTGCTTTCTGACCACTTTGTGTTGCCCTTTTTAGTCCTTCGTTCGAGTCTGGTCAATGTTTCTGCTATCTGGGTGCAGGTATATCCGAAAAGGTACATGAAAAATATCAGCCTTACGGTTTTTGCCTCTTCCTGATTAATTACAAGATCGCCGTTTTCATCAAGGTCATATCCAAGCAATGCCGGCGTTAGAAATATCCCTCGTCTGAAACGCATTTCTATGGATGCGTTCATTATGTCGCTCTTGACGTGGCTTTCTTCCTGCGCAAGAGTTGACATAAAGGTGAGGATCATTTCATTGTTCTTATCGAGCGTATATAGGTTTTCTGTTTCAAAGAAAACACCGATGGGCGGCTGCATTTTTGCCAGTTCACGGACATGACCTATACAGTCAAGGACATTTCTGGCAAAACGGCTCACACTTTTGGTTATGATCATGTCGATCTTGCCGGCTTTGCAGTTATCAATCATTTTTATAAAAGCTTCACGGTGTCTGAGTGATGTACCGCTGATCCCTTCATCAGCGTATATCTCTCCCAGCTCCCAGCCTTCGTGCCTTGTGACCACATCGGTATAATGATTCTTCTGGAGTTCGTATGATGTAGTCTGATGCGGATCATCAGTGGATACTCTTGCATAAACTGCAACTCGCTTGGAACGATTATCATGATAAAAATCAGCGACCTGAACAGCAGGGATAACATTGAGCATATCCGGTGATACTCCCTTATACCTCTCTTGTATCCTGCTTTTGCGCTGACTTGCGGTTTGGTATTTTTCTTCACTGCCGGTCATTATCGTGATCTCCCAATATGAATGTGAATATTACAGATGCTATTATAGCACGTCTTATCTGTGATGTGAATAAACTGACAGTCAAGATTTAAACCGAGAGTAGAAAAAACGCATATTTTTGTGAGAATTGTATATATTACTGTGCTTCATACAACCGGGATATTATAATTATTCAGGATATGGCTGTAAGGAGCGCACAGAAGGAGGAAAACATGAGTATTGATATAAAGCTTATCGGAAAGAGGATAAAGCGGGCAAGGAAGACACTGCACATAACTCAGTCAGACTTGGCAGCTACCTGTGATATTTGTGATACTTATCTCAGCTACATAGAATCGGGTATAAAAACTCCCAGTCTTGAAGTAATAGACAAGCTTGCTTCTGCACTCGGTATAACAGTGGCCGATCTGCTAGGAGGAAGGCAGACAAGTAGATCCGAGTCCTATTGCACAAAGATAACAGAAATGCTGGAGAAATGCACTCTTGAGGAACAGCGGTTGATATATGCAATGCTGTGTACCTTCCTGGATAGTTTAAGAAGATAAAGTACGACAGAAGTCATTTATTTATTTTACATTGACCGATGCGGTCCTTACGTCATAACATTCCTTTGAGTTTATCCCCATATTGTAATTATATGGGGATAGATACCTTTATATAGGCGCTTGAAAGCTATAATACAAATATTTCAAAAAACACTTGATTTCCCATGAAATATGTGGTAATATACTAATGAGAAGAACTTTTGGGAGGGACGTATGTCTACACAGAAACCGTCATATGAATCGGATACAATAGATCTTTTATCTTCACATGGCAAGGGAACGCCCCTAGATGAAAGTGCAAAGAAGCTGATGAGTTCAAGAGAGATCATCGCTCGCCTTTTAAAGGCTGTAGTTCCCGAATTCAAGGGACATGATGTAGAGACAATACGTCCACTTATAGGAAATGTAGCTATAAGCGAGGTAACGGTCGATGCCGATAAGCTGCCGCCGGCAGTGATGAGTGAAAATACTGAAGACGCTACTGTTACAGAGGGTACACGCTTCTATGATCTGAAGTTCACCGCAAAACTACCAAACAAAGATGAGACAGTATTTGTAATCATCAACATAGAGATACAAAACAAATACGATCCGGGATATAACCTGCTGAAAAGAGCCACATACTATGCTGCAAGGCTGATATCAGGGCAGCTTAATACGGTATTCAAGAACAGTGACTATGACAGTATCCAGAAGGTCTATTCCATATGGATATGTACAGACCCACCAGAGACGCTCCAGAATACCATATCCCATTACTATATGACCAGAAGATCACTTCTTGGACATGTTAATGAAACAAAGAAGGAAAGAGAACGTTACAGGATACCGAATATCATACTTGTAAACCTTGGCTCGTCCGATACAAAGGACTGTGATGGCATAATCCGTATGCTGTACACGCTTTTGGTATCAGATCAGACCGCTTCGGAGAAGAAGACTATTGCGCACGAAGAATACGGTATCCCTATCGATGAAGAGTTTGATGAGGAGGTCGAGAATATGTGTAATATCAGTTCAATGTATTTAGAAAGAGGAGAGAAAAAGGGTATCGAACAGGGCAGATTGCAGATGCTTATAGAGCTCGTCTCCAAGAAACTCCTTACGATCGAACAGGCAGCAGCACAGATAAACATGAGCGTGAAGGAATTCAAGAAGATCGCCAACATTACATGATTCGTTTGTGTCATCGTATTTGTCAATTTCATATAAAATAACATTGTTTATGTATTAGAGCGGTTCCTGCGGGAACCGCTTTTTGATCTATCAAAATAATTGCTCTATTGTGGATGACGGATATAAGTGCAATTGGTAAATATGCACAAATCCATTCTGGAAAATTCTACAAATAGATCAAGACAAAAATTTAAGAAACTATGAATGGCTTTATTTCACGCAATTTGGCTGAGTCTGTATCGATTTTAGCTTTGGAGTACGCTTGAATGTACTTTGTGCAAATTTGACAAATATGTGTGAATGTGCTATAATAAATATTATCTATGCGTTGGAGGCGATGACCATGGGTGAAAAAGGCAAGAACATTCTGAAAATTAAGCTTTTGAAGATATGGGAGATCTTAAACCATAGGTCAGAAGAAAATGCTCCCATAAGTACTGTGGAATTGATCGCAGCATTGAATGATATGGGCATTACTTGCGACAGGCGTACTATATACGCTGATATTGACTGTATGCAGGCTTTTGGCTATCCAATACATAATCGCCGAAAAGGTCATGATATGCTTTATTGGATAGATGATAGACAACTTAACATGTCAGAGATCAAGATACTCATGGATGCGGTCCGCTATGCAAAGTTTATCCCGAAGGGTGAATCGGAGAAACTGATAGACAAAGTAGCGGCATTGGGAGATAGTGAAGCCGGTACGCTTCTTAAATCAAACTTTGTGCATATCAGAACGGCAAAACACTCAAATGAGGACATATATTCCATTATAGAGACTATTGAACGCTCTGTTAAAGTACAAAAAAGGATCGCTTTTCATTATTTTGACTTAAATGATAAGGGCGTGCGCGTATATCGTCATGACAAAAGCTTGTATACAGAGCAACCACTTACATTAGTGTGCGATAATGGGAATTACTATCTTTTGTGCTATCGTCCCCAGAGAGAGTATGTAAACCATGTTAAGATATTTAGACTCGATCGTATGGCGGATGTTGTTACTACCGATATGATGATGACCAAAGCAGCAATAGATGCAAAGAGTAGGATAGCGAACATTCCTATACAGGCATTCAAAATGTATGGTGGTGTGACAAAGAATGTCCGCTTTGGATTTGATGAGTCTATGATCGGCGTTATATATGATAAATTTGGTGAGGATACAAAGATAAATAAATATCGTGGAAAATACACAGCAACTGTACAGGTGCAGTTGAGCCCAACATTCTGGGGCTGGCTAGCGCAGTTTCCCGGTCAGATGAAAATACTGTCGCCTGATGATGTAAGAGAACAGTATAAGGAATGGCTAATGACTGCAATAGACAGTATTGTGTAGTATCAATGCATAGCTTTGATTGGATGGTTCAGTATGTCGGCAAATGTTCCTTTTGATAAATATGAGGCTGCTATATTACTGGCTGTCTGCTTATGGGCGCATGAAAATGCTATACCCGGTAGGATAGCAGCGCACGTATTATCAAAGATACTGCGTGATCTGGCTCAAAATAGAGGTTTTGAGTTTGATGACAGCTTTAGGAGCGTTTCCGGTCTTTTGTATCAGATGAGGGTGATGAATGAAGCACTTTCAAGGATACATAATATAATCAAGCCGCGAAGTGTTATTGAAAAAGCAGTACAGAGCTATATAGATAACAGAGATGAATATGAGCGCTTGTTGAGCGAGGCATTGGTTATGGGTGCGGATAGCAAGAATAAACAGGCTTTCTTAAAATTCCTGACACAGCAGAAATCAAGTGCTGCTGGTGATATATATCTTTCATTGATAAGTATTGAGACTATTGCTCGGGAAAAAAGGCTGATAAACGTTTCATTATATGATGATCTGAATGAAGGAAAGATCAAACGCATAGAAAATGTTGTTTTTGAAGACAGATATTACATAAGCGGCGATCGTAAGACCAAAGCAAACATAAAAACAACCTTTACGTTGCTTCGTGCATTTATATCATCCGATATGTATGATAAAGGAAAAACGGACGAAAAAAAAGATCAGCGGCTTGAGCATAAAACTTTTGATGCGGTTCCAATCTCATACAGAGATAACAGAACTACTAACACAACGGATAATACAAAAACAGTTGCATATACGATAACTCCTGATGAACATTCACTACAACCTAATTCAAGACCGATATCGTTTGTGTATTACAGCAGAGAGATCACAGGCCTGTTGTCATGGACTGATTTATATGCAAAATTCCTACGCATTTTGTGGAATGAGAAAAGCAAGGTTTTATCAGGATATATCGGCAGAGCTTTTGGCGAAATTAATGGCGCTATAGATATAGGTAGCGCTAATGATTGTACTCGGATGAGAAAGCCTGTTAGAATAGCTGATAATGTGTTCCTTGAGACAGATCTTACTGATAGCGAGGTGTTGCAACGTATAGGCAAAATTATGTCTATATGTGCAATACCGAATAAAAGGCTCACGATCAAATATGAAGTGAAAGTCGAAGCGACAGAGTTGGAAAAACCGATGCAACAAGCTGAAACAGAAGCGAAGGCATCGTCAACGAATCATGGCTTGGATGCTCCTAAATCTGCACTACCGGATGGATATTTATATGTGGATTTTTCTAACAATGTGGATATGACATATTCAAAGCCCTGCTATTATCTTTTTAGTGGGGAAAAGGTGACTGAATTACAAAGCTGGACAGATCTGTATGTCAAAGTGGTCACAAAATTATGGAAAAGCTATAGGGAATATTTATTTGAATATGTGAATGGAAGTTTTACGAATGATAGTCGGGCTGACCTGAGACTTGGGCAAGATATTGCACTAATGACTTCACCCAAAGAAATAGATCGGAACATTTGCTTGGAAACAAATCTCAGTGCTAAGGACATAGTCAATAAGATCAAAGCACTTTTGAGTATATGCGGAGTTCCATCATCAGTGTTGGAAATAGTTTATACGAAAAAAGAGAGAGAAAGTATCCCTGAAACAAACGAAGAACATAAGTTACCTCAAAAGAGTGATAGAAAGGATATACATCCAGTAAATCCATCGAAACTTGACCATGAATACTTATTGTGGCTGAAAAATGAGGCAGGTATAGCACAAAAAAGTATTATCAGCTTTTATTATGCTACGAAACAATGTGAAGAGTACTGTGAAAAACACAGATTGCCACATACCCATCTGCTGAGTACCGGAGACTATACGGAAGCAATGTTAACGGCTGATATGTTGCTGCAAAATAAAAAATTTCACGAAACAGCATATTTATCTAATTACAGACACTTAGCAGCCTTAAAGAAATACAAACAGTTTTTACAGAGCAGGTTAAGAAGCGATAGACCTAATGAACAAAATGGAAACTATGAAAAAGAAGGAAAATTGCGGAAACCTGCAATTTCTGAAAACAGAGAGCTGATAGATAGATGTCTTGCAGTATTGCGAGAAAACTTCACCAATGGACTTACAGAAGGTCTAAAAAAAGAAGACGGAAATTACAGCATTAAAGGCAACAGGTTTATAAGAGCATATTCTGAAAAATATAACGAAGAATTTCCGCAGGACGAGGATATTGACCGCATATTCAAAAGATATGCCATAATATATGAAGGTAAGTACTATGCTCTGACAGATGAATGTAAAGATGAAGTAAAGCAGATCATTTCAGACAATTTTGATCATATCATCTTCTATTATGAGATGTTATACAGCGCCTATGCTGATATTCTGGCACAGTATAATATACATAGTGTGGAGATGTTTAAGACAGTATTAAGGAGTGTTTTTCCAAAATATGATTATAAAAGGTCATATTTTACGACCGATAGTGATATAAATGACGAAAAGGCTGTATTTATCGCATTTGCAGATGACAGTATGCTTTCTCTTGATGAACTTAAAAAGCGGCTGCCATATATGGATGTAGATACTATGAGGCAAGCTCTAAGAGCAAATATTTACATCAATGTGGGAAACATGAATTATGCGATCCTTGACAGGCTTGATCTGAGCGAAGAAGATGCCAGGGATTCTGAAACTATGATCAAAGCATCGATAGCGCTTGAAGGCTATTGCATGATAACAAAGCTGTTTACAGAAAGAAGTGAGATAGCCAATCCGAGCGTATCTGCTGATGCACTGAAAGAAGCTATATTCAAGAAATTCTTATCCGATAAATATTCGAAGAAATACCGACTTATCGGTCCTTTGGGTGCAAGCATGAGTACAATCGATGTGCTGCAGCAATATTGCCTTGATCATGCAGAGATACAGCTTGAAGATATAGAGAATTATGAAAGAGAACTTACCGGAGAAGAACCCCAGTATTCAATATGGGCGGCTTTGAATTCTATGGTGCGTGTCAGCGAAGATAAATTCGTCAGTCATGATATGATAGTATTCGATACTGCAAGCATTGATGAATTGATAGAGGAATATTTCGGTGAGCGGAGAGTTATTTCGTTTACAAATATAAGAAGTTTCGCCTTGTTCCCGTATGTTATGGGATATTCGTGGAATCAGTTCTTGCTGGAAGGCTTTTTGCTGCATTTCAGTAAAAAATGGAGATGCAGTCAGGCCAATTCGAATAAAAACGAACTGATAGGAGCTATATATTCAAGAAAGATGGATTATGAGTATGAAGAGCTCCTTGCAATTGCCGTGGCTGATTCGGGAATGGTGCTCAATGAAAACAATGTCAGTGATTTCCTTCTGAATAATGGATTCAGAAGAAGAAAGCCAAAGGCAGATAAAATGGATGCTCTCATAAAAAGAGCGAATGAGATAAGATTGAAAGAAGGTGGTTGAGATGTACAGCTATACTTACGACAGTGAGACGGGCGGTATCCTTCTCAACGATGAACCGACCAAGCTGTCAAAAGAGCCACGCCCTGTGTATGCTCCCGAACTTGATATGCTGGGGATGGATAAATACTATCTGTATGACAAGCAGCAGAATGCTCCGTATATGTGGGCTGAGGCTAACAGGTATTTTTATCGAGGCGTGAATATTTTCAATACCAAGGGCGGATCGCTGTACTCTATGCCGGAAATAGTGATAGTAACCGATGATGAAGATAAACCTGTACTTGAAAAGGAAACTGAGCTTATCCCTGTAGATATTGAAGAGATGAACCGCCGAAATCACGATATGATCGAGGTCATCGAACAGATCACAATAAAAAAGATGTACACCGTTTATAACAAATACCGTAAAAAGGTGGATAGATGCCATGTAGCATTGTCGGGAGGAAAAGACAGCATCGTCGTTTTGGATCTTGCTATGAAATCTCTGCCGCCCGATGGCTTTTGTGTTATTTTCGGCGATACAAAAATGGAGTTCCCGGATACATACAAGACTATAGACAAACTGGAGCAGATATGCTGTGAAAAAGGGATAGAGTTTTACCGTGCGTCATCACATCTTGATCCACAGGAAAGCTGGCGGTTGTTTGGTCCACCTTCACGAGTACTTCGTTGGTGCTGCACGGTTCATAAATCAACTCCACAGACGCTTAAACTTCGTGAAATAACAGGCAAAGATGATTTTGTAGGCTTGGACTTTGTAGGCGTAAGGAAACACGAAAGTGCCATGCGTTCTACATATTCAGAAGAGAACTTTGGGAAAAAACAGAAGGGACAGTATTCTCACAATCCTATTTTGGAATGGACTTCTGCAGAAGTATGGGCATATATATATGCAGAACAACTTATTGTAAACGATGCATATAAAAAAGGCAACCCTCGCGCGGGATGTTTGTTCTGCCCAATGGGAGGCGGCAAATCTGATAGTTTCAGATATTCGTGTTATAAAAATGAAATAGATACTCTTACAAATATAATAACGAATTCTGTCAATGATGATCATATAGATACATATATATCTAATGGCGGTTGGACAGAAAGGAAAAATGGTAGAGACCTGAAAGATAATTTTTCGAGATATACAGAAGAAATCAAAGACGGTTATGTATATTTAACGATTGTGAATCCAAGAACTGATTGGCAGGAATGGATTAAAACATTAGGCGACATTGATTTCAACTATACTGTAACAGATACAGAAAACGGTTATATTATAAAATTTCCCGAAAAAGTTAATAAGAGTACAGTAGGAAAATACTTTAAACAAGTATTCCATAAGGCAGCGTATTGTTTTGAATGTCGTGCATGTGAAACAAATTGTCGATTAGGACACTTAAAATTCAATAATGGCTTGAAAATTGATAAATGTGTTCATTGCATGGAGTGTCACAATATTGATGGCGGCTGTCTCGCTTATCACTCTCTAATTATGCCATTGTATGGAGGTAAACAAATGAAGAAGAATAGTATAAACTCATTCTCTGATCATGCTCCTATGCCCGAATGGGTTAAAGACTTCTTTAATTCCGGCAATGATTACCTTGAAAACAATCTATTAGGTCCGATGATGATACAGAAATTCAGAGTATTTACAAGGGATTCAGGTTTAACAGAAAAGAATAAGACAACAGCTTTGTTTGATATACTCATGAAATATGGCATAGATAGCGACATAACATGGGGTATATTGTATACTAATTTGGTTTATAACAATATTGAGTTCAGATGGTTCGTCGATAATATGCCGATAGATCAAGTTTTTTCATCGAAGGAATTTACCGATCTACTTGTAGGATATGATTTGTCCGAAAAAGATGCTAACTCTGTAAAAAAGGCGTTTATCCGTTTTTGTAATATACCTTTGGGGACAGTTCTGCACTTTGGTGAGTATGCAAAACCTAATCTTCGCAATACCACTTATGAGCGAATGGGTATGCTCCGAACTCGCGTTTACGCTGCGATAGGCCATCTCCGCATGGATAAGATCAATCCCAGACAGATACAGGTGTTCATCACTTCATTGTCCAAAGAGGGAGCAAATGCGAAGACAGGAAAGCCTCTTGCGGTCAAGACCATGCGGCATTATCTGAGCTTCATCTCAGATGTGTTCTCTTACGGAGTAAAGATGGGCGTTGTGGACAGCAATCCATGTACCAAGGTCACAGTTCCGAAGGGAGAGGTCAAGGAAAAGCAGATATACTCCCCGGAACAGATACGCACTATACTTGATCTGCTTGAAGATGAGCCGGAACACTACAAGGTATTTTTCACCCTTGCCATTTACAGCGGCTTTCGCCGAGGCGAGCTTCTGGGGCTTGAGTGGAAGGATGTGGACTGGGAGAATTGCGTGATAAGCGTGCGCAGGACAAGCTGCTACACTCCATCCAAGGGGATGTATACCGATACCACCAAGACCAGTCGTTCTAAAAGGACGATAAAGTTCCCTGTGGCGATAATCGATATGCTCAGAGCGTACAAGGCAAAGCAGGAAGAACAGGCAATTGCATGGGGTGATCATTGGATAGAGTCCGACAGGATCTTTATAAAGTCCAATGGAGAACCGATGTTCATTGCACAGCCCTTCACATGGTTCAAGCGTTTCTGCGAGAGGCACAATGTCCCTTTTTATGGGGTGCATTGCTTTCGTCACACCTTCGCATCACTGTTAGTTAATCAGGGTGTTGATATTGTGACGGTCTCAGGCGCGATGGGACACTCCACAGTGTCCACCACGAGCAATATCTACTGCCATATGCTCAATGAAGCACAGGCAAAAGTATCCGAAGCAGTAAGCAATGCACTTAACATATCGTTCAGAAGAGATCAGACCGCTCAGGCAGTGTAAAAAACGTCCCAAAATAACAAAATTCCCGAATAAAGAACAAATAAAGAACAAACTGCATTTTTGGATAAAAGCAAAACCCACAAACCGCATCATATCGCGGTTTGCGGGTATCAAAAATGGAGCAGATAACGGGAATCGAAATATCTGGAATGCCTATTAAATTTTCTTGTAATGTCAGAAAAATCGCATAACAATGCGCTTTAGAGTAAAATAGAGCAACTTGTTTTGTCGTATCTTGTTGTACTTTTCTAATTTGAAAATGGCCAAATTGATGGCCAAGTTAACTTCATGTAGTCTTATGGCCTTACTTCTGTTTCCTTTTTTTCTTAATCCTTTGAATATAAAAATCTTGGCACTTTGATATATGTAAATAATACGTTGATGATTATTGTGGGCGATGTTTCATTTATATGAAGCATCGTCCACTTTTTTGCGTATACTTCTCGTAATGGTAAGCGTTTTTTATTGAGAAACCTGAACTTCCGTCAAAATATACCAAGGTTAAGTCGGAATGGATACATCCATAAGCTTATAAAGTTATGCTGTTATCTCAGAGAGATAATGTGCCTTACCAGGATGCTTATAGTATTAAATCAGATCATCGACCTAGATTTGCATTAACATCACATACCAATATAATTATACCGTGTTATGGAGAGAATGTCAAGATAAATCTGATTGGCGATGAACGAATGCCATTCGTTCCCTGCCGCTGCCGTCAGGCTGAGATAGATGCAGCGGAAGAAGAACAGCGCAGATTTACCCGTGAGATGCAGCTCATGAATGCAAGAGAGACCTGCTTTGCAGACAGTATGCTGTGGAAATGGAACTTTGAAAACTGCGATGATCCCGATGATAAGCTTATTCTTTCCATGAAGAAATACTGTGAGCATTTTGATGATCTGTACACCGACGGCTGCGGACTTGTTCTTTACGGTCCTGTAGGCACCGGTAAGACATACGCCGCTGCCTGTGTAGCAAATGAGCTTATCGAAAAGGGCATATCGGTGCATCTGACAGATTTCTCACGCGTTATCAATACCCTGTGGGATCAGAAAGACGGTAAGCAGAAATATCTGGACAGGCTCAACAGCTTCGAGCTGCTGATAATCGACGATCTTGCAGCAGAACGCAATACGCCGTATGCCAATGAGATAATCATGAATGTTATCGACAGCCGCTGCAAATCAGGCAAGCCTCTTATTGTCACGACCAATCTTACAGCGGAAGAACTCTTCAAGCCGACGGATATGTGCAGGCAGCGTATATACAGCAGGATATGTGAGATGTGCATCCCCGTCCTCTGCAACGCTTCCAGGGACAGACGCAAGGCGAAAATGGCAAGGAACATGAACAAGTACAGAGAGATGCTTTCTCTGAATACAGGCAATTGATCTTTCAAGCATATGCGAGGTGATGACCGTGAAAGTCAGAAAATATGTTGTGAACAAAATATGTCGAATGCCGTTCGGGGCAGATAAAAATATCACGATCATGGTCATCACGACCACAGGAGGACGAACATTTATGTGCGGTTCCGCTCGTTCTCCTCCTAAGATCTCTTTAGATTTTTTCCTGATTTTCTGAACAGTTTTTCTTGAGTTTCTCTATAGAAATTTTCGAGGAAAATGTTCTTGGACATATTTTCGTAATAATATTTTTGAACTTATGGAGGTTCATTATGAAAAATAAAATTCCTTATTACAAGACGAAGACTATGAGACCTGATCATTTTATGAAAGAGTGCGAATACAACTGCAATATGATCGAAGCTAATGAGAATATGAATGCTGCAGAAAGAGCTTCTTACATATACGAAAAGCTTTCCGATCTTTACAGATTGCTTGGAAAAGCTTTCGATCTCATGCTCTTTATGCGCGAAGACATGGATGAATTTAGTAAAGAAGCGGACTGCAATTTTTATGAAAATTGTGCTGAAATAGGTATTGTAAAGAGAGAGCAGTCCAAAATGAGAAAGGCTATCATTGGATTGTGCGGCTGTCAGATCATCCTTTCAGTGATTTGCTTTTGTAGTCATAATTCTGTATTGCGTGAAAACAATAAGAGAAGCGGAAAAAACGCATAATATGATATTGTCAGTATAGTATTGACGGGTAAATAAGTTTGCTGGATGGTGAAAACTGTTTCACGCCACGAGAAGGGGGGGATATATATGAACAGGACACTGGATGAGCTTGAAAAAAGCTGCCGTGAATTTCTGACCACCGGAGAGGTGATCGAATTTCTTGGGATCAGCAAATCAATGTTCTATAAGAGCAAAGATTCTTTCCCGTTCCGTGTAGAAAAGGTCGGGAAGAAGATGCTCGTCCCGAAGAGGGAGTTCATTGACTTTGTCAAGGGCAGTAAGGAAAAAGACTGACTTTTATCCGGTAGCAGAGGGGAGTCAAACACAGGTTTGGCAAGGGTGGGAGAGACACGCTTTCGCTCTCAATAGGGAGTGCAAGAAGTCCGGGTGCAATGTTGCGGATAAGGTTGCATAGATGTTTTATAAGGGGAATGAAGGCAAAAGGGGGTTGGGGGCAGGTGTCGGGCTTGTTGGACAGCAAGCGTGGAAAAATGTCCCGATTTTTCGTTATCGGGGTAAAAAGCCCCGATACAGGGGGGATTCTCCCCCTGAGACCCCCGGTAGATATAGGAGCAGATAGGGTAT
>ODAI011910220.1_pt1 | contig 21287 bp, 20 predicted proteins | sample 1539321 | NCBI WGS metagenome assembly ODAI01 (sample SAMN02144231, study PRJEB22623) | gut metagenome | biome: sheep rumen | host: Ovis aries | place: New Zealand | reverse complement strand
CTGTCTTTTTTAATGCATAGTCTCTTCTATTTCCTTTTATTAATCAATCCTCTGTTATAGCTCGGTTTAAAAACCTCTTATCATCCTCATACTAGGAATTAACCAAAAATCTCAGCAGCCTTCCCGGCAAAACGTTTGCCAAAAAGGATAAAATAATCTTTATAATACTCTATGCCGTTATGCTTTTCCTTATTATTGTTGACAGCCACAGGTCCAAGATGGAAATAACTGCAAGTTTCATAATAACATTTCCCTTTTATTCATTTGTCGGACTCTCTTCCCGGGCCGGGGCCTCAGCCAACCCTTTCTTGATTTCCACCTTATTGACCAGCCGCTCAAACCAGATCTTCAGAAGGGCTGCCGTCGGGATGGCACAAACCATACCGAAAAGACCACCAATCTTACTGCCTGCAATCAAGGCCAGGGTCGTGATAATGGCATGGACCTCAACACTGTTGGACAGGAGTCTGGGGTTGATAATGGCTCCATCCAGAACCTGGACGACTGCACAGACAATCAAGCCTAAGACCATAGACTTATAGTCGCCTGTTAAGACACCGGACAAAATGGTCATGACATAACCCAGGATGGGTCCCATATAAGGAATCAGGTTACCAATGCCGCACACGACACCGATCAGAACACTGTAATTGACTCCCACCAGGGAAAGGGCCACGCTCATGATGATTCCAACAACCATACCATCCGTCATCTCACCGCGGATATAATTACTGAATACACTTCCAATATCATCCAGCAGACCTCTGGCCGTCTTATTTACCTTTTCAGGCAGCAGGGTAAAGAAAGCATGGCTCCAGTAAGCGACGATCTTTGGCATATCCAGCAGGAAATACACAAAGAATAATACTGCAAAACCGATGGTGATGATTGTGCTGGTGAAACTGTCTACAAAGCCCATTACACTGTTGACGGCACCGCTGTGGTCTGTGGAGTTTAAGGCCTTGATGACTGTCGCCTCCAGATTATCATAGGTAGATTCCGGCAGGCCCAGCTTCAACATCAGGTCTTTCAAATCCTGCTGGAAATGAAGAACCTGGCTTTTGGCTCCGTTTATTACCTCCATGACACTGATATCCTTTAAAGAGGATATTTGCCTGGTAAGTCCAAAGGTTATGGCTACAATGATGATAATAAAAACCAGGAGAATGAAAGCAATTGTAAGAACTGCCGCCAGATAATGGGTTCCTTTTTTCATCTTCCGGAGTTTTTCAAACCTGGTGAGCCTTTTTTCAATCATTCCAGTTACAGGAAGCATCAGGTAGGCAATGACGAAACCGATCACCATGGGAAGGACCAGGGAAACGATCCAGTTCAGGGCATCTCCCAGAACCCCCTTGACCGTTCCAAAGCCGGAAAAGAAGGAGATCAGCAGATAGGTTGCGACTATGGTAAAGATTACGTAAGCTGATATTTTCAGGTATTTTTTATCCAGCTTACTGCTGAATTTGTTCATAAAACCATTTCCTCCAGTAAGTGTTTAAATAGACGCATTAGATTCCCGGGCCCCAGCTCGGGAAAGCAACCCGGTCAGATATAGGACACTGTCTCTTCCAGGTCTTTTCTATTGTTATGGTTGGCAAGGGGGCCGGCTCCTTCTGCTGCGTATCCCAGGTCTAAGAGCATGAGAATCTCCTCATTTTCAGGAAGACCCAGGTCTTTTTTCAGCTGGTCGGGATCAAAGCGGTTGAGCCAGCAGCTGGCCACTCCTTCGTCGGCCGCGGCCAGCATCATATGGGTGGCAACGATGGCTGCGTCCTCCTCTCCTGATGTCCTCTTTTCTCCCGGATAGGTATATACATTTTCACGGTCAAAGGCAACTACCAGGACTGTGGGTGCCCCGTAACGGCAGGGTGTAATCTTGTCGATCACAGCCAGGGCCTGGTCGGACTGGGCCACATAGATATGCTGCTCCTGCAGGTTTTTAGCTGTCGGAGCAAGACGGCCTGCTTCCAGGATGGCCTGAAGCTGGTCCTGGCTGATCTGTTTTCCATCATATTTTTTACAGGAATATCTTTCCTTGATCACATTTTTAAAATCCATAATTTACCTCCTTATTCTTTCGTTTATTCTACCACAAAACCACTGATCTTGTTAAGAAAATATGTGAGTTCACCTTTGGTCATAACCTTGTACAAAAAAAGTCCATTCTTTTATACAATATTATCTATTGTCCGAAATTAATAAATCCAATATAATAAAATCATGAAAAGATACATTTTATCATTTGCCATGTATCTATGTATCAATGAGTAAATGTATTCTTTAGTAGCATGTAGTCAATATATAAGGATCATTTGACTAAACTGTTTTTTTCAAGGGTATATTTAATAAGGAGTGTGTATGGAAAGATTGAATGCGGCATCAATTGCCGAGATTGACAGAATCGTCGCTGAACACAGGAATCAGCCGGGACCCTGCATTGAGATCCTTCATGAGGTGCAGGATTCCCTGGGTTATATTCCTTTTGAAGCGATGGAGAAGATTGCGGTTGCGACTGATACCAGTGTGGCCGAGGTCTACGGTATTGTTATGTTTTATTCCCAGTTTACCACTGAACCCAAGGGCAAGCATGTCATCAATGTCTGTCTGGGTACTGCCTGTTACGTTAAGGGTGCCCAGCAGCTGGTGGACAGAGTCCAGAATATGACCGGGGCTGAAGTCAATGGAACTTCCCCGGACGGGATCTTCTCCCTGGATGCTACCAGATGTCTGGGAGCCTGTGGTCTGGCTCCCGTTGGTATCATCGACGGAAAAGTTTATGGTAATGCCCTGCTCGACAACTCTTTTATGAATGCCATCCGCAAATTAAAGCGGGCTGAAGAGAAAGCGAGGTGAGACTATGTCAAGAAGAATTTCAACTCCCGTCGATTTGCGTGTTTTGAAGGAAATGTCCCGGGAACTGGTTCATCTTCGTCTTGGCGAGAATGTGGAATTATCTGCTGATGATTCCTTTATGAATATCCTCTGTTGTGCAGGTACCGGCTGTCATGCCGGCAGTTCCGACCAGATCATAGAAAGATTCCAGGAACTGATTGAGGAAGCCGGTCTCAAGAACAAGGTACAAGTTATCAAGACAGGTTGTTTTGGTCTCTGTCAGAAGGGACCCATCGTAGCTATTTACCCCGACAAAGTCTTCTATACCCATGTCAAGGTTGACGATGTGGACCAGATCGTCCGCGAGCATGTCATGGGCGGCAAGGTCGTGGAAGAGCTGCGGATGTTTGATATTGATAAAGAGACAGAGAGAAAGATCTTTGATATTGACAAGATCAAGTTCTATGAGAAGCAGCAGCGTATCGCCCTGCAGAACTGCGGCAGGATCAATCCTGAAAATATCGACGAGTATATCGCGGTCGGCGGCTACGAGGCTTTGGGCAAGGTTCTCACTTCCATGTCTCCCCAGAATGTTATTGACGTGATCAAGAAGTCCGGTCTGAGGGGCCGCGGCGGTGCAGGCTTCCCCACAGGTACCAAGTGGCAGTTCGAGAAAAACCAGCCCGGCAATGAGAAGTATGTCATCTGTAACGCTGATGAAGGCGATCCAGGTGCCTTCATGGACAGGTCTATCTTAGAGGGAGACCCCCATGCTATCCTGGAAGGTATGGCCATCATGGCTTATGCCGTTGGCGCTCACCATGGCTATATCTATGTCCGTGCCGAGTATCCCATCGCTGTTAACCGTCTCCGTATCGCTATAGCCCAGGCTGAGGAATACGGACTTTTAGGCCGCAATATCTTCTCCTCCGGTTACGATTTTGACCTGGAGATCCGGCTTGGTGCCGGTGCCTTTGTCTGTGGTGAGGAAACTGCTCTGATTGCTTCTATTGAAGGCCGTCGTGGTATGCCTTCACCCAAACCACCATTCCCGGCTGTTTCCGGTGTATGGGGTAAGCCTACCTCTATCAACAATGTTGAGACCATCGCCAATATCGCCCAGATTCTGCTGAAAGGTCCGGAATGGTATGCTGCCATCGGTACTGAGAAGTCCAAGGGAACCAAGGTATTTGCCTTAGGCGGCAAGATTAATAATACCGGTCTTGTTGAAATCCCCATGGGTACCACCCTCAGGGAGATCATCTATGACATCGGCGGCGGCTGTCCCAATGGCAAGAAGTTCAAGGCCGTACAGACCGGTGGCCCCTCCGGCGGCTGTCTGACGGAAAATGAGCTGGATACACCTATTGATTACGAGAATCTGATCCAGGCCGGTTCCATGATGGGTTCCGGTGGTATGATCGTTCTTGATGAAGATAACTGTATGGTCGATGTGGCCAGATTCTACCTGGAGTTTATCTGTGATGAATCCTGTGGAAAGTGTACCCCCTGCCGGGTTGGAACCAAGCGTCTTCTTGAGATGCTGACCAAGATTACAGAGGGTAACGGTACCATGGAGATGCTGGAGGAAATGGAGGAGCTCTGTCATGAGATTCAGGATACAGCCCTCTGTGGTCTGGGACAGACTGCTCCCAACCCTGTCCTCTCCTCTCTCCGCTATTTCAGGGATGAGTATGAGGCCCACATCATCGACAAGGTATGTCCTGCCCATGTCTGCAAGGACCTCCTCACCTACGCTATCGATCCGACCAAGTGCCGGGCCTGCTCCCTGTGTGCAAGGAACTGTCCTGCGGATGCTATTACAGGTATTCCGGGCCGTGAGGTTTATAAGATTGATCCGAACAAGTGTATCCGCTGCGGTTACTGTATGACCAACTGTCACTTCGGTGCAGTAGAAAGACATTAGTCAGAAGGAGGAAGATCCATGGGTGAAGTTCATATTAAAATAAATAACCGTTCTGTCACTGCAGAATCCGGGGATACCATCCTTCAGGCTGCCAACAGGGCCGGTATTCAGATTCCGACCCTCTGCTATTTAAAGGACGTTATCAAGTCCGGTGCCTGCCGTGTATGTCTTGTGGAGGTAAAAGGGGCCAGGGCCCTGCTCTCAGCCTGTACCACACCGGTTTCTGAGGGCATGGAGGTCTGGACCAACTCTGAGAGAGCCATCAAGGGCCGCAAGACTACTGTAGAGCTGATCATGTCCAACCACAACAAGAACTGTCTGTCCTGTAAGCGTAACCAGAACTGTGAGCTGCAGAGACTCTGTGCAGAGCTGGGTATCAGAGAAAACCGTTTTGAGGGAGAAAAGATTCCTCCCACCTACGAGGACGCCAGCTGGGGTATCGTCAGGGACACCTCCAAATGTGTTCTCTGTGAAAGATGTATCGGTACCTGTGCCAACGTCCAGGGGCTGGGAATCCTGGGATTATCTAACCGTGGTTTCAAGACCGTCTGCGGTCCCATCTACAACGGAAGCTTTAATGATGTAAACTGTATGCAGTGCGGCCAGTGCGTTATCGCCTGTCCCGTAGGCGCCCTTACTGAGAAGGAAGAGATTCATGAAGTCATCGAGGCCATTAACGATCCTGACAAGATTGTAATCTGCCAGACGGCTCCTGCTGTCCGGGCTTCTCTCGGCGAGGAATTCGGCCTGCCCATCGGAACAAGGGTAACCGGCAAGATGGTAGCTGCCTTAAAGCGCTGTGGCTTTGACCGGGTTTATGATACCAACTTTGGTGCTGACCTTACCATTATGGAAGAAGGAGCCGAGCTCTTACGGCGCCTGGAGAATGGAGGAACCCTTCCCATGTTTACCTCCTGTTCACCAGGATGGGTCCGCTACATCGAGTATGAGTACCCAGACCTTCTCCCCCACTTGTCTTCAGCTAAGTCACCTCACATGATGTTTGGTGCTATCTGTAAGACTTACTGGGCTGAGAAACACAACGTAGATCCCAGTAAGATCTTTGTAGTTTCTATCATGCCCTGTATCGCCAAGAAGTCAGAGGCTCACCGTCCGGAATGCCAGACCGCAGACCTGCCTGACGTAGATGCCGTACTGACCACAAGAGAGGCCGGCAGGCTGATCAAGATGTATGGTATCGATGATCTTGATGCTCTTGAGGATGAGCTTTTCGATCAGGATTTCCTCGGCGAGTACACTGGTGCCGGCGTTATCTTCGGTGCTACCGGCGGTGTTATGGAGGCAGCTCTCCGTACCGTTAAGCAGCAGATTGAAGGCAAGAAATTAGAGAGAGTTGACTTCTTCGAGTGCCGTGGTATGGCGGGAGTGAAGGAAGCTGAGATCGAGCTGGGCGGCCAGAAGATCTGGATAGCCATCACCTCTTCCATGACCTGTGCCAAGCCGCTTTTAGAGGATGCCAGGGCCGGCGTATCCAAGTATACCTTCATTGAGGTTATGGGATGTCCCGGCGGCTGTATCAACGGCGGCGGCCAGTCCATCATTTCCGCAAGAAAGAAACATGGACGAATCGGCTATTCCTACAAAGACCTGCGTATGAAAGCCCTCTACGATGAGGACAAGTATAAAGAGCTCCGTGTATCCTGTGACAACTCACAGATCCAGAAGCTCTACAAGGACTTCCTTGGAGAGCCAGGAAGCGAGATCGCAGAAAAGCTGCTTCACACCTCTTACTCTCCCAAGGAGAAATTCAAAAATATCTGGGAAAGATAATCCCGGAAAAAGTCTCTGTGAAAGATTATCCATTAAAGATTATCCGGACCAGGAACTAATATCATCAAAACAAAAAATGCAGGGCCGGAAAAACTATATTTTCCAGCCCTGCTTTTTTGTTTTTAAGTAGAGATCAGGGATTTCCATATTTATTATTCAAGCAGAGTTCAGGTTCTTCCCATATATGTTTTTTAAGCAGAGTTCAGGTCCTTTCCATATATTTTTTTAAGCAGAGTTCAGGTTCTTCCCATATATGTTTTTAAGCAGAGTTCAGGTTCTTCCCATATATGTTCTTTAAGCAGAGTTTAGATTCTTCCCATATTTGTTTTTAAAGCAGAAATCAGGCTTTCTCCATATTTGACAAAGCCGGCTGCAGTAGCAAGGGATTTTCAAAGGCATAATGGAGTCCCTGAACAAAGGCTTCTTTGGCAGCCCGGCAGGCCGCCTCGCTGCCATATATGATACCTCCGCTGGAATTAATCTTTGCCGGAGGATACCAGTAACGGGCCAGCTTTACATCTCCAGACTTTAAGGCCTGGTCTAAAGCATAATTTGACTCTGTGGAAGGTCCAAGAAGATAAGCGTAGGCAGAACCCTCAGGAATGCCGAGGAGGTCTCTGTAATAGGTGCCTACTCTTGGCACACACTGGGCGTAGACACTGAAAGCGGGAATCCCGTCAAAATGACCCAGCTCACAATGGTTTTCCACGAAATCATTGACATAGCTTAGTCCATTCTTTACATCTTCTACACGGGGACCGGACATGATGACAAAGACACATCCTCCGTACCTGCTCCAGGACCCCTTGGTCCCACCATAAAAAGTAGCAGCGTGACGGACAGTTACATTTGCCTTTTTTGTAGCATCGTCCGCAGCTATAAAAGCCACATCATCATTAGTACAGGAAAAAAAGGCCACGTTTTTATGGTCTTCCGGCAGATTGTAGCATTTTGCAAAAGCCGGTGAAATATCCGCTATTATTTTTTGGGCAATTACATGTGCCTCTTTCCAGACGATCTTCATATATACCTCCTGAAAAATTAATCCAAAGGATGAAGAAAACAGTATTCTACTTCCTGTATATAGCTATCTATGGATGACTTACAGGCGGCATAGCTGCCATAAAGGACAGCTCCGCCTATATTAGATTTGACAGGCATCTCAAAGAGCTCCGCGATCTTTGTATTCCCGGCCTTTAAAGCCTTGTCCAGGGCATAGGTGTTCTCAAGGGGGGAACAGGCCACATGGGCAGCTGCCATACCCTGGGGAATGCCATATCTTTCCTGATAGTATTTGCCTGCCCTTGGAATCAGATGGGCATAACAAAGAAGAGATCTGTCTTCATCAAAGGTATAAAGCTCTGCTTCCTTTTCAATAAAGGACCTGGTATATTCCAGACCCTTGCGGACATCCTCAAGGTTTTTAGCGGAAATCATGCCCACTACCTGGCCCCGGATATCTGCCCATGCATTGGAGTGGCCTGTGAAGGCAGCAGAACTGTAGACAACCTTGATATTGGCCTTTTTGGAAGCTTCATCAAGGGCAAGATACATAACATTTTCCACATCGCAGGCAATGATGCCAAGACACAAATGATCCTTGGGTATCTTGAGAAAATCTTTATGAAACTGTGTGACATTGGATATCAGTTTCATACGGGTTACATGGGCCTGGATTCTTTTTATCATTAAATACACCTCCGGCAGGAAATCACCATAAGGCCAGATCTCTGTTTATATTATATGACTATTTATTATTGCTTCCTGGGGACTGCGGTTATACTTTAATCAGTAGGAAAGAGGATTCATAAAAACAAATCTCAATCCCTCTACAAAGGCTTTCTGGGCAGCCCGGCAGGCTGATTCGGTCCCTGTAAGAAGGACACCGCTGGAATTACAATTGCTGGGTGGCTGCCAGTAATGGACCAGCTGTGTATTTCCGGCTTTCAAAGCCTTGTCTATGGCATAATTTGCCTCAATAGGGCCAGCCATCAGATAAGAATAAGCATTTCCTTCAGGGATACCATATCTCTCCTGAAAGAATTTTCCTGCTCTTGGGATTGTTTGGGCGTAAAAAGAGAGATCTTCCTCTCCGTCAAAGCTCTGCAGGCCGGAATGGTAATTCACAAAATCCGTGGCATAGCGGAGGCCATCCTTTACATCCGCTACTTTAGGACCGGAAAATAAAACGAATATCCTGCCTCCATATTTGCTCCATGTACTGCATCCTTCACCGCCGTACAGTGTATCGGCATGGACAACCTCTATTCTGGACTTTTTTGTAGCGTCATCAATAGCCATATAGGCTACATCGTCATTATCAGTAGTGAACATCCCTACACTCTCGTGATCTTCTCTGATCTTATATACTCTTCGGAATTCCTCAGAGATATGGGCCAGTATTTTCCTGCTCAGCATTCTCGTTTTTAAAGCGACTATATCCATATATGATCTCCCGTTTATTAAAGAATTCTTCTTACTCACTACTTATCCATTATATCTTTTTATGGAAAAAGCAACAATATAATGTTAAATATTTACATTAATTTGGGTGTTTTATTCCCTGTTTATTTAAGCAAACACATCAGTATCCTGGTCAAGCTGAAGAAAGCCCATTTACTTTTTAACTTAAACCTGTTCTAATATTTCATATCCAGCCCATTAGAGCAACAGCCGGGATGGACACAAAAAAACTGCCGCCAGAAGGATCGATCCTCTGACGACAGCCTTATATGATTTATAATTCGCATTATATATAGTTTAAATTATCTCAGATAAAGTGAACTTGCATTATAATAAGTAAATCCATTTTTTCTACAGTAGCTAGCGAGCTTTCTTAAGTTATTACCCTGGGCCCTATACTCTAAAAGATAACCCTTGATACCGGCCTTTTTCACTCTCCTGAAATATGCCTTATAGTAGTTCAGAATAGATTTACTCTGTTTTCCATAGGAATTGACACCGAAATTAATGCTGGTGAATACTTCTTCCTGGTTAACCGCGTCAATCAGTCTTCTGGCATGACCCCTCCTGATGGCGGTGGAAACAAATACATCGGCACCATTGATGATCGTCTTGGCATTCATAGCCTTCATGGCACTAAGAACCCTGCAGGCACCATTGTAAATAGATTTTTTCTTTTTATGGGCATAGACATCCAGGTTATCAACAAAGAAACCATCATAGCCATCTTTCTTAAACATGGCAGCTCTCGAAATAATGAAGTTCTGCCAGATCTTGCTGTCAATGTTGACCCATCTCTCATCCCAATTGTCATAATTCTTAAAAGTAAGGCCGCTGAATCTTCCATAGTAGGGACGGGCTCTCTCTATAGCGCCAACATTAATGTAAGCATAAACCTGCTTGCCTTCTTTTTTCATCTTCTGGATCTGACTCCTGGTAAATACTGTAGGCTCAATGACAACAGTACTATAATTATCCAGCTTATTACCTACACTGTCCCCGTCAACACCAAGAAATACACCATAGGGTGCCGCGTCAACCTGTAGGGATAAGGTAAATAATAAAATAAATGCTGCTAATAATCCTGATAATTTTCTCAAAATAAAACCTCCGTTTCAATTAATTACTAGGGGCTGGGTTTAATTATCAAATTACATTTTAACTTTCTTAAACAAGTGCAAGTCTAACATATTTCTAAATCACTGTCAAGATGTTAATATTTAGTTAACATATATTGCGCATATATTAACATAATTATTTTTAATACAATCAATTATTAATATATAGTCTAAATAAAAATAAAAACAAACTTTATTATCAGAATTATTTAGTAAATATAACGGTAAATACATGTAAATATCATAGAACATCAAAATGTATTGTGTCTGAAATATGTTTTTCTCTAATAATAAATATGATTTTAACATCAAAAAAATGTGTACATATTTCTTACGAAAATTTTCAAATATTACGTTTATTTTACGACAGCTTCCATAAAAAAGGGTTTGAACACATCTAAAAGACATAGGTATCAGTAAGAAGAAGAAAGACATGATATAAATAACAAAGAAAATCCCCCTTAAGTTAGATGTTAGCCTAACTTAAGGAGGTCGGTTAAAAAAGCGGGTATAGTGTCTGTATAATGCCTGCTATTTTATCTTTTAAATTACTGGTCAAATTCATGGACACTTCCGTCCACATCCTTGTAACCTATGGTTCTGTAGCCATTGAACTCACAGTAGCCTTTCAGGATCTCAACCATTTTCTCAGTTACCTTATCGTTGTCATAGCGAAGCTTGTCCATTTCTTCTGAAACTCCATATTCCTTTTCCAGGGCAAGCTGGTCATCATCAGTATAGGTGGGGGTCCAGTCACCCAGATAATCCCCGTCTTTTTCTTCCAGGATTATGATGCCCCTGTCATAGCCGCCGCTGACCATCTCCATCAGCAGGGTATCCGGATTGTAATTGAAATTAAAGGAGGCAAAGGTTCCCCACTGACCTGTCTTATGGTCATCAAGTTTCTGCTCATATACTACATAGGGGACAGGGATGGCCGCGTCAAACTGGTCATCTCCATATAAATTGGGATAAGCCTGGAGAATGGTATTACACAAGGCCATGAACTTCTTGTCGTCACTGTCATAAGAAAAGACCTGAAAACCCTGGACCGCAGCCTCCTCGTCTTCGTCATGAGTCTGAGCTGTCGAAGCGGCCGCCTGCTTTTCAGTCTGGCCATCCCCTGCCTCAGGGATCTCATTTTTTGCAGCCTGCACATCCGTGGCTTTGGCACTTTCTTTTTCTTCCGTCTTCACGTCTGCTGCCGCAACAGCTTTTTTCTTTGCGGCCTGGACATATTTACCTGCCAGTCCACCCACTACAAGGGCCGCCGTCAGGAAAGTGATCACCCATCTTTTTTTCATCTTATCTTCCTCCATTATTATTTATTAGCCAGATAATAATTCACACTATTCTCAATTCTTATCATACCACATAATAATGTTTCTGGTCTTACGATTTCATGATGATTCTGGCATGGAGGAGCTACATTTATATTTCCTAATGCTTTAGATCCCTGTGGTCAACCTGCCCTGCACCTAACCTGTCCTGCACCTCTAAATCAGGTCAGCCGGCATAAGCCTTAAGGTCTTATATCTGACCATAAAATATATTCATTTTTTGGTCATTTTAATATGGTCAAAAATAAACTACAATAAATCCTGTATTTATAAGAAGAAATTAAAACCAAAGGAAAGAGGACTTTAATATATGAAAAGAATACTAACCATCCAGGATATTTCATGCCTGGGAAAATGTTCTATCACTGTTGCCCTGCCCCTGATTTCCGCTATGGGAATTGAAACCGTTATCCTTCCTACAGCGGTTTTATCTACCCATACCATGTTTAAAGAGTTCACCTGTAAAGACCTTTCAGACCAGATTCTTCCTATTATTAATCACTGGAAAAAGAATGATGTAAAATTTGACGCTATCTATACCGGCTATCTGGGAACTGAGGAAGAGATTGAAGTTGTAAAAGAGATCTTCAGGGAATTTAAGACAGAAGATACCATTATTTTTGTGGATCCGGTAATGGCAGACAACGGCAAGCTTTACCCTGCTTTCGATGAGAATTATGCCAGGAAGAATGCTTCCCTGTGTGGCGCGGCGGATGTGATCGTTCCTAACATTACAGAGGCCTGCCTCATGACAGACACAAAATATAAAACTGAGTACGATGAAAGCTATATCAAGGCGATCCTTAACAAGCTGATTAAGCTTGGTTGTAAAACGGCTGTCCTTACCGGCGTATCTCTCACACCTGGCAAGACTGGTGTTATGGGTTATGATTCTGTTATGGGAGAATACTTCTCCTACCAGAATGACCATGTAGATGCCTCCTACCACGGAACAGGTGATATATTCGCCAGTGTTACCATCGGAGCCATTGAAAACGGCTTGAGCTGGCATGATGCTTTTAAACTGGCTGCTGACTATACGGCAGAGACAATTCGTGCTACCCTTAAGAATCCCAGAAAACCCTGGTATGGTGTCGACTTCGAGACAACACTTCCCCTTCTCGTGGACCAGTTAAGAGAAGCAACCCAGTCATAAATCTTAGCAAAGGGCAAGGACGAATACCTGCAGATCCAGGAATCTGTCCTGTATATTAATTACAAAGCCTGGCAAAGTCTAAGGACACAAGACCAGCAGATCCTGCTGCTGGTCTTGTGTCCTTTTCTTTTTTTCATATTTCTGAAGCCCGGACTTAACTGGACCTGCCCTGTCAATCCCCGTAAAACCGCTTAGGGGACAAAAGCTACATTCTGCCTGTTTTCCCTGGAAGTGGTTATTCTAACAGCCCTATCTTATTGTCCTTTCTGAAATTCGACCAGCCCTAAAGGCCTAGTTCCTTGATGGCATAGTCGATCTCTTCCTCCTCAAAGCCTTCGTAAGCCAGCTGTTCCCTCAGATAATCCGCAGACATATTCATTAGTTCCCTGTATTCAGAAGCTTTTCTTACAGCCTGTTCCTTCCAGTCTGCTCCACAATGTTCTACTGCATAAGCAGCCTCTTCTTCGGAAAAGCCTTCGAATACCAGTTGGTCCTCCAGGCCTTTTTTTGAAAAAGCAAAGGTATCCAGATGCAGCTTGGCCATGGACAGGGCATTGGTTTCTCCCTGACTGGCTGAGGAATCATCCTTCTCAGCGCTGGAAGCTGGGTCTTTTACCGATGTCTCCTGGTTGCTATCCATGGCAGTATTGCCTTGGTCTGCTGCGGCAGTCTCCTGGCCGTCAGTCTCTAGCTGAACCTGGGAGCTGTTTCCACTCTGGGACCAGGATTCCGTATCTTCCTGGTAAGTCTCCTGGTTTTTGGTCTCCTGACTGGCCGGGCTGCTATTATTGGTCTGGTTTCCCTGCTGGCTGAAACCAAGAATCAGGAAAATAATCCATGCGGCTACCAGAATAATTGCCTTTTTCTTATTGTCCAGCTTATCATTTTTTATGATATAAATGGTGAACATAATAGGGAAAAAGCATAACCACAAGAATATGGTACCGCACCACCAAAGGCAGCCCCGGTTTTTCTTTTTTTCTTCAAGAGCTCTCTGTTCTTCCCGCTTGCGTTCTTCCTCTTCCTGCAGTTTCTGCTGCTCATAGAGTTTCTGCTGGTGTTCTCTCTGGGCCTTAAGTCTTCCGCTCTCTTCTTCATATGCCTTCTTTTGAATCTGCTCTTCATTATCAAACTCACTGCCGCAGTATTCACACCTTGCATGACCACTCTCATCGAAAGTCAGGTCTGCCCCACAATTGGGACACTTGTTCAGTTTGATTTTAACCATTGCAACATCCCCCTTATAAATAAGTCTGAAGAGACTGTCCCTGGAGGTCTCAGTTCTTCCACTACCATATTAAGACAAGGCAATGGCTGATACTATACCCAAAAGATTTCCAAAATTAAAAAAAAGACCACTTCTTTTATTACAGAAGCAGTCCGCTTTAATAACATATATATGGTCATAGAGACTTGGAAAAAAGTCAGGTCATTTGCTTTTTCTTTCTTCACGCTGTGTAAGAAAAGATTTCTTTACCAGAAGGAATTCCTCCAGATCCATGAGAATGTGGTAAAGGACTGCCCGGCTTTCAAATTCTTCCCTGCTTGTGGGAAGAGGGTCATTTGCCATGCGGTCAAAAATCTCCAGCAGATAATTAATCTGCTTTTGGGGATCATTCTTCTCTGTAAGGGCGCCACTCACATGATAGATAAATTCAGAGATAATATGGGCTTGCCGGGGCTGATAGCGGATCTTGTCCATCTCAGCGTGGAGATTCTCCAGGATAGTACACTGACTCTTTCTCATTTCAAAATACTGATAGTAGTAGTCTGTTTCACTGCCCAGGACATTACCATCGTACTTGGTAGCCCGGTGAATACACTCATCCAGCCTTATGTGCAGCCGGGCCAGCAGGTCCCAGACATCGTCAGAGACCCCGTTGCTGGACAGATATTCTGCCATGCCTTCAAGGGCATCGACCATTTTCTCCTGGACCGATTCCATATCCCGGATCAGGCCTGCCTTTTCTCCCTCGGCATTATGAATGGAATTAAAGATTACAGCAAAGACGATACCTGTCAGTACAATGAAAAATTCATTGAGGATGACTACTTCAGAGAAATCCTGGACACTAAAAAAATGACAGCCGGCCACAACATTCGCCGAGAGGGCCGCAGCCCAGCCCATCATCTCACTAAATAGCACTGTGATCAGGATATAGATGCCAAAGGCGACCCATTCACTACCCATATACTTAAAAACAAACCAGGCCGTCACCGCTGTCACAATAAAGGAAATGATTCTGGCAAATGACAGTTCGATGGTATCTCTTCTTGTAGACAGCATGGAAAAGAGGCAGATGACTCCGGCCTGGGTATCAAACTGCAGTCCCATAAGGTGGGCGGCATAGATGGCACAACTGCTGGCCAGTGCAAGCCTGACTGAATAGAAGAAGCTTCTGACCAGCTTACTGTCTGCTTTAAACATAACTCTCCCCCATTAGCGGTCTTCAGACAGGCAAGATCCCTGCCCGGGCCTGACAGACCTCCAGACATATCTTTCTACCTGGCTGCTGTCACTATCAAATCAACACACTTCTCTATACCAAGGCTGCCCCGGTTCAGAGCCAGATCATAATACTGGGCCTTACCCCATTCCCTGCCGGTAAAATACTTATAATGAATGCTCCTCTTGACATCGATATTATTGATACGGTTTCTGGTTTTCAAGTCTGAATCTCCGTAGATCTCTTTGATCCGGGCTCTTTTTGTCTTTTCGTCAGCATAAAGAAAAACAGTCAGAAGATCCTCCCTCTCCCTTAATATATAGTCAGCACAGCTGCCGACAATCACACAAGGGCCGGACTCGGCGAATTCTTTTATAATCTTTGCCCTGGCCCGCCAGACCTGCAGGACCGGGGAATCATCCACGGATTCCAGGTCAATAAAGCCGTAGGCGAAGCGGTCATCAGCAGTGGGAGCATACTCCCCGTAGGCTTTGACAAACTTTTCATGAAGACCGGACTCTGCCACCGTTTTGCGAATGACGTCCTTATCATAGATTTCTATGCCAAGCTTCTCTGCCACCATCTTGCCGATGGTATGTCCTCCGCTGCCAAACTCCCTACTTATAGTAATAATATTTTTATCCATGATTAAGCACCTCCCGCATAATAGCTGTTTTAAATCATTATACTAATACTTTCTTCCAGTTTCAAGGATTGACCCGGGATGATTTTTAGATTCCAGGGAGCCGGACGAGGCAGGTTTTTAAGGAAGCAGGGAATAGGAATAAAGATCATCTCTGCCTCCCTGGCTGTCCTCCTCAAGTCTTAGGCCGCCACATTTCTCTATCATTTTCTGACAGCTGATATTTGTCTTCTTTGTCCTGATCAGAAGAGTGTCCCTGGGACGAAGGACCCGGAAGGCTTCTGTAAGTCTCTTTACGGTTTCTGTCCCCAGGCCCTGGTTATGGTGGGCCGGGTCCACATTGATACCAATCTCCGGCGCCTGGCTGCGCCAATGGTCAAAGCTGCAGCTGCCAAGAACCTGGCCCTTTGCTTTATCATTTATGATCATGGTAATGGAATCCGGGTCCTCAAGGACATCCTTCCAGAGAATCTCTGCCAGTTCTTCATCCTGGTAGGCGGCCTTGTTTTCAGAAGTCAGGCTGACTCCATAAAGATAATCCTTCTTGTCAGCAGAGCTGATCTGTCTTATGACCAGACGGTCAGTCTCCAGTCTTAGAAGTTGATTGCCATTTTCTTGTCCAGACAAATCTGAATTGCCTGAGGCTCCTTTGGCCTTAGAATCCGAACCGTTTCGATAGTCCGTATTAGTAAGATGTTCCGGTCTGGTCTCACAAGTGGCCTCCCAGCTTGTCAGTTCTCTGTATTTCATTCTTCCTTTGATCCGGTCTGACCGCATCAGAGAGAAAGAATCTACCTTCATGGTCAGCCTGGGTATCCTTACTTTCAAAGCCTGTCTGCTTTCTAAGCGGCGGGCCAATGTAATATGGGCTTTAAAAAACTTACGGTCAAAAGCAATGCCGGCATCTGAGAGGGCCTTTCTCACAGACCTGACAAGGTCCTGCAGGGCCGGCTGGTCTTCAAGACCAACCCAGTAGAGACTGCCAAAATGCCCAAAACCTTCGGTTGTGACGCAAAAAGGTTGGAAGGACACCTGGTCCAAAGCTTCCTCTATCTCCTTAAGGTCCTCCGTTTCCCCGATAAAGGCCAGGGTGAGATGCATATTTTCCAGGGGCGTATAGTTGGCTCTGGCACCGCTCTTTTTCATATCCCGTATCACATGTCCCATTGTCTCCCTGATTTGGTCAGACAGGGCTATGGCTATAAAAACTCTCATAATATCCTCTTTACTGTGCTTACTAATCAGGAACCTTTCAAAACAGACCATGTCTTGTCATACAGGTCAGCCTAAAATGACCCGGCCAGGCCTGGTTCACACGGACTGACTCTACATGACTGGCCGGGCCTGGTTCACACAGACTGACTCAATATGACTGGCCAGCCTGGTTCACATAGACTGACTCAACATGACTGGCCAGCCTGATTCATGACCTAAATAAATACATATTTCTTTAAACGTTCTAATGCTTCCATGGCCAGGCTGTGGGGCAGGGCGAAATTCATGCGGATACCCCAGGGATCATGGAAGGGGGCTCCCTGCTGCCAGGCTACGCCCACATCCCAGCCGGCTTTGATCAGCTGGTCTATACTTATTTCCCTGGACTGACAGTATTCCTTGCAGTGGAGGAACATCATATAGGTTCCTTCTGGCTTAGCCACGGAAACTCCTGGAAAATGTTTGCTTATAAATTCATAGGCATCATTGATATTCTGGCTTAAGACCTGGCAAAGCTGATCAGTCCAGTCCTGACCCTCCTTTTTGTAAGCCCCGATCAGGGCATGCATGGACAGAACATTCATGTCATTGTAATGGCTTGTACTGGCGCTGCGCCGGATCCGGTCCCTTAAATAATCATTATAGATGACATGGTAACTGCCGATGAGGCCTGCCAGATTAAAAGTCTTACTGGGTGCATAAACGGCTATGGTACGGTTTTTAGCATCCTGGCTCACAGACTGACTAGGGATATGCTTATGACCGTTCAGGAGGATATCCGACCATATTTCGTCGGAAACTACCAGACATTGATTCAGACGGAATACCTCTATGGCCTTCTCTATCTCCCACCGTTCCCAGACCCTGCCACAGGGATTGTGGGGACTACAGAAGATGGCCAGGTGGATCTTTTCTTTTTTTAATCTCCTGTCCATATCCTGGTAATCCATCCTCCAGACACCCTGTTCATCCCGGTAGAGAGGACTGAGCTCGGCTACCCGGCCTGTATCCTCCAGGCAGTGGCTGAAGCCTATATAGGTAGGACTGTGGAGAAGGATCTTCTCTCCGGGGGAGGTGAAAGCATGAATGGCAGAACAGACACATCCCAGCACCCCATTCTCATATCCTATATGGCGGGCCTCCATGTCTGAAACACCATTGCGGTCCCTGTGCCAGCGGATGATGCTCTCATAGTATTCCTCTGTAGGGGCAAAATAACCGAAGGCCGGATGATCAGCCCGGTCCTTGATGGCCTGGCTTATGGTCGGTACCGTTGCAAAATTCATGTCTGCTACCCACATGGGGATGGAGGAAAAGCCTTCCTTAGCTGCTTCCGGAGCCTTGGCCCAGGGGACCGCACAGCCGATGGCATCAACGGCGATTGCGTCTTTGCCCTGCCGGTCCAGTATGCTTGTAAAATCGTATGTCATAATAAGTCCTCTTCTCCTGTTTCTTTTTGTTATTAAATTATTATTATAGTTTATTCTTATTTATTTTCCTGGCTGGATACCGTAAAGTATAGAGGCCGGAAGGCTGTAATGTATACAAAGCTATCTTTCCATGTCTAAAGGTCTAATCCAGCACTTTCATGGGTTGCCAGCGGAGACAATCACCCGATACAAGAGAGTATCGTATCCCCCTCTTTTTCCCTCGGATACTATCGTTAAAACGGCTTTCACCATGACAGTGGCCATAGATGACCTGGTCCACCCCATATTTCTCGGCAACCTTAGTGAATATGCTGTTCTTCTGTAAAATATTGGTAGGTGGGTAGTGTAAAAACATAATATATTTTCTGAAACCATGGGCCCTGGCCGCCTCAAAGGATACCAGCAGCCTTTGATATTCCCTTTCCACCAGTTTCTCGGCATGGCTGGCCTTGTCCTGGTCCCAGCCACAGACATGGCCATAGCGGTCCAGCCAGAAGGGACCTTCAAAGCAGTAGCCCTTGGTACCTACCAGGGCATAGTCCCCATAGCTGTAGAAGTTATTCTGCAAAAAGGACAGTCGTCCTTTGAACTGATCATTGAGCCGGTCTGTCTTTTTGACATCCCAGAACATATCGTGGTTGCCCCTCAAAAGAATCTTCCTGCCTGGAAGCCGGCTGATATAATCAAGGTCCTCCTGGCACTCTGCCATTTTTCTGCCCCAGCTGTGGTCGCCTACCAGAACTAAAGTATCCTGGTCCGTCATCAGGCCCTGGCAATTACGCATGAATTTTTCTTCATGATTCCTCCAGACCTTTTCCTTTAACTGGCCTGGGGCCTTCAGTTCTGACTGGAAATGCAGGTGGAGGTCTCCGATCGCGTATAAACTCATGATTATCCTTTGCTAATTTTAGCGGCAAAAGCTTTCGCTGCTGCCAGATCCCTGGCATCCGGCTTTCCCTTATGGAGAGGACCAAAAGATCCTTTGCAGTAGAATTCTTCCTCAGCCTGGGGAATTCCCTTTTCTTTAAGAAGCTTTCCTACCTGTTTATAGGTGGATTTTACCAGGGCGGCAGTACTGAAATTAACCACCTTTCCAACCTTGACATTGATATCCTTGATAAATCTTTTTATTTCATCATCTACTCCATAGGCATATACGGAGCTGCCCAGGAAGAGAATATCTACATCTTCCTCCAAAGGATAGCTTGTCCCCAGGACTTCCACACCAGCTCCCTGGCCGATGGCCTTAGCCAGCTTCTCTGTATTACCACCTCTTGAATAGTAGCGTACAGCAACCTTCATTATATTTTCCTCCTTTGATTACAGCAGTCTGCCGGCTGCTCTTATCAATTCCTATGAATATTTTTTTAATTAGTTTTACAATTAGTATAACAAAATCAATATCTCATTTAGCTTACCCCAAAGGCTATCAAACGTCAAGTCAGGACGGGAAGGATAAGGAAGTCTGTGTCCTATTCAGGATGGCAGGATTCTTACAGTATTTCCTATTTTACAAGAAAGGAAATAATTAGTATAATAAATTATTCGTGTGCTGCATAAGCTATGGTTAAAGAGCACACTACAGTACATTTTCACATTTTACAGGAGGTACCAATGAAAACTTTAATAGACCTGTATCTTACTTTTTTGAAGATTGGAATGGTCAATTTCGGCGGAGGCTATGCTATGCTTCCTCTTTTGGAAAGGGAGCTGGTGGAGGATAAAAAGTGGACCAGCAGGGAAGAACTGCTTGATTATTTTGCCATCGGCCAGTGCACACCCGGCATCATCGCCCTTAATGTATCAACCTTTATTGGTTATAAGCAAAAAGGAGTTCTGGGAGGTATCACCGCAACTTTGGGCTTCCTTACCTGTCCCATCTTCATCATTCTGCTAATCGCAGCCTTTCTCACCAACTTCGCCGACCTGCCCATCGTCAAGCATGCCTTTGCCGGCATCAGGGTTTGTGTTTGTGTCCTGATACTACAGGCTGTGCTCCGTCTCTGGAAGACCTCGATCGTTGATAAAATCACACTCTTTATGTTTGTTGTCATTTTCCTTTTGGCCATCTCAGGAAAGGTTCTTCCTGTTTCCATACCACCTGCAATTCTTGTGATTCTTTCCGGAATCACAGGCATTATCATTGGTAAAGAGAAATAGGAGGTTTCCATTATGAATACAGTCATCAATTTGTGTATACAGTTTTTTAAAACCGGATTATTCTCTGTAGGCGGAGGCCTGGCTACCCTGCCCTTCCTCTATGAAATCTCTGACCGCTTTGGCTGGTTTTCCCATGCCGACATTGCTGATATGATTGCCATATCTGAATCCACCCCCGGTGCCATCGGCATCAATATGTCTACCTATGCAGGCTACCTGACCGGCGGCGTACCCGGAGGAATCCTGGCAACCCTGTCCCTGGCGGCCCCCTCGGTGACCATCATCCTGATCATCGCCCAGTTCCTCAATAAATTCAGGGATAATCCTAAAGTAAAAAATGCCTTCTACGGCCTCAGGCCGGCTTCCATAGCCATGATTGCCGCGGCCGGCATCAATGTTGCCCTGATTGCCCTTTTTAATCTTGATGCCTTCCAGGAGACCGGTAATATCCTCTCTGTCTTCCAGTGGAAAGCCATCATCATGGCCCTGCTCCTTTACCTGGCCATGAAGAAATTGAAATGGCACCCCATCGCCTTCATTGTGATCTCTGCCCTGGTAGGAATCGTCCTGCAGTTTTAAAGAGAAGGTCCGGAACCGGCTTTTGGGCATGGCTGGCTTTGTTTTTCAGCTGATTCTATTGTAGGGCCTGTTTTCCTATTGTCAGGCCTGTTTTTCCCTGGAAGGGAAATCTTCCCATCAAAACGAAACAGCTGCTTACAGGAGACAGTGATAACGTCTTCTGCAGTCTGCGGGTCTATTATT
>ODAI013033164.1_pt1 | contig 21291 bp, 22 predicted proteins | sample 1539321 | NCBI WGS metagenome assembly ODAI01 (sample SAMN02144231, study PRJEB22623) | gut metagenome | biome: sheep rumen | host: Ovis aries | place: New Zealand | reverse complement strand
TGATTCACGTCGCTTTTTTCGAATAAGATGCCGATGCTCCGTAACAATTAGAAAACCCCCGTCTTCCAGTTACGGAAAACGAGGGACGTATTATACGCGGTTCCACCCTGTTTGCAGCCACAGGTTCCACAGGGAATCCTTATCCAGACTGCCACTTCATTTACGATTATAACGGAATCACCGGGCCGGATTGGGGCCTCTCGGAGATGGTCTTCGGCAAGCTTTCCCACAAAACACTTTCACCGCCTGCAGCGCAGGGTGTTTCTCTCTGGGCGGTTCCCGCTTCCTACTCTTCTCGTCAGCGATTTGAACTCTATAAGGCACTGCGGCAGGGACATGACCGAAATGCCAGTTTATTGTATACCTTTTCCGCGGCCTTGTAAAGACTTTCGCTCAAAGCCTGGCCACGGAGATGATGCCGTCCAGTTTCTCTATGGACTCCTTCATGACTTCCCCGTCCATCTTTTCATAGGGCCGGATGGTCAGGACCGCCGTATAGACGTAGGACTCCCCGTCTCCCTCTCCTTCGATCTGAAGGTTGCGGATCCGCATGCGGTGGTCCTTTAAAAACCGCATGGTCTTGTCCAGGGCCTCGGTGTGGACATAATGGACGGCGATGGAAAAGTCGGACAGGTGGCCGACCTTGGGGATCAGACCGAAGAAGCGGGTCTCCGCGCAGATGATCATGAAGGCGGCCAGGACGCCTCCCTCGTAGAAGCCGCCGCCGATGCACAGTCCCACTATGCCCGAAGCCCAGAGGCCTGCGGCCGTTGTAAGGCCGATCACCGACTTTCTGCTGGTGACGAAGATGGTGCCGCCTCCGATAAAGCCCAGGCCGGAGATGATCTGGGCCGGAAGCCTGGTGGGATCGGTGGGAACGCCCTCATAGATATAAAGGTAAATGCCCGTCATGGCCGCGATGGAGGCGGCTATGCAGACCAGCATGTGGGTCCTGAAGCCTGCCGCCCGGTTGTTGTAGGATCGTTCGATGCCCACCAGAGCCCCGCACAGAGTGGCCAGAATGACTCTGAAAAGGACATTGAGAAGGGTCATGTCTCTTAAACCGTCAAAAATATGCAGCATAGTCTCCTCCGTCAGGAAATGATCTCTTCCAGCTGATAAACATGGGCTTCCTTGGCTATGGCCGAGAGCATGCCGGAATGGGAAGCCTTATCCCGGGCCAGTTTCACCGAATAGAGGGCGGAAAAATGGCCTGTCTCCGCATCCTGGCCTTCCATTTCGATGGACAGGATCTGGGCGTCTCTGCCCCGGATCAGGTCCGAAATGGAGGCAAAGTCGGAGGGCTTTGCCACCTCCACGAAAATGTTGATGTTCCTGGTCCTTCTCTTGAATTCCAGTTCTATGGGGAAAAGGACCGTAAGGATGATCACCAGGGCAATGAATGCGACGATGACCAGAGAATAGAAGCCGATCCCCGAGGCGATGCCCAGGCAGACGGATGCCAGAAGGCCCGTGGCGGTGGTAAGGCCCTCCACCTTCTGATGGGCCGACCGCAGAATGGTGCCGGCGGCCAGAAAGCCGATGCCGGTGACTGCCTGGGCGCTGAAGCGGATCCCGTCGAATTTCATCCCGACCTCTGCGATCCTGGAAGCCCACATGCCCTGCATCAGATCATAATAGTAGAGAGAAAGGACGCCTGTCAGGGCCCCTCCTATGCTGACCAGCATATAGGTCCTGAAACCGGCGGCCTTTCTTCTGTAGGACCGTCCGTAGCCGATCACTCCCCCGCAGGCCATGGCCAGCAGAAGTCTGAAGACCACTGACGCAAAATTGAATTCCTCCAGGTATTTCAGCATGTCATCCACCCCGCAAACTCATATCTGCCGGAAACGGCCGGGGCATTCGGATCCCGAATACTCCAGCCGTCTCGCGAATTTACTATTATATTACATATCCTTGATATAAAAGTCCACAATCAGCAGATTTATTTACACGGTTTTAACATTTCTCCATTTTCGGTAAACAGGGCCAAAACTGTGTTAAACGTCTATGTCGTAGCGCACCGCGGATTCGATCAGGCAGGATCCGCCCTCGGCAAAGAAGACGATGCCTCTGTCCTCTTCATCCGGATAGACGTTGCCGGTGAAGGTGTAGCGTCCTCCGTCCACAAAAACCTCCACGGAAGTCACGTCCACGAAGATCCGCAGCTCCACCATATCGATCCTTTCGATATCGCACTTTCTGACATTGTTGTCCGCTTCCTCTCCCCTGATCTCACGGCCGCCTCTGGTCCTGTCAAAGACCACGGTCCGCTCCTTGGCATTCAGGTAGACGAGCGTTTCGTGCTCTCTGCCCTTCAGGATCTTTACGCCCATCTTCCGGGCGCTCTCCCTGCGCATGACAAGATTCAGCTCGTAGACATTGCCGGAAAAGCCGCAGATCTCTATGCCGCCGTCGTGGAGCCTTACCTGCTCCAGGGAGGTCCTGGCCCCCCGGAAGTTCTCGATCTCCCTGACGGGATACTGATAGAGGCGGCCGTCCCTGTATTCCAGCTCTCTGGGCAGGGTATAGGTTCCTACAAAGCCCTCTTCGGCGGTATACCAGGTCCGGGCCCACATTTCCTTCCAGGCGATCATTATGACTCTGCCGTCGGGGAGGGTCATGGTCTGGGGCGCGTAGAGGTCAAAGCCGGAATCCAGATCCTCATATTTCTCCAGACGGAAGCGGCCTGTCTCGAAGTCTGTCCGGCCGGTCATATAGACCACGCAGTGCTTGTTCTGATACCGATTTCCCATCTGGGGCAGGCACTGGGGAGAGGCCAGCATGATCTCTTTTCCCCTGAGGACGAAGCGGTCGGGACACTCGTAGCAGCCGTCCAGATCAAAATATTCGCTGGGAAAGCCGTCCTGCTGCTCCAGCATGAAACCCACAAACTCCCAGTTGACCAGATCCTGTGATTTTAAAAGGGTCATATTGCCCCTGGAATACTTTCCTTCCTGGGGAATGCGGGTGCCGCAGATCATATAGTAGCTGCCCTCGTGGCTGAAGATCCTGGGATCCCGGAAATCTCCCGCCGAGATCTGTCCCTTCATATGATCTGGGCTGACCACCGGGTTCTCGTCGAACTTGCGGAAGGTAATGCCTCCGTCCTCCGAAAAGGCAATGCACTGTCTCTGCAGTCCCGGCCGGGAGCAGGTATAGGCAAGATACATTTTTCCGTCGATCTCCATGGCCGTACCGGACCAGCAGCCAAGATTCTGCTCATATTCCTGATCCGGATAAAGGGCGATGGGCTCTTCCTTCCAGTGGACAAAGTCCTCACTGGAAAAATGTCCCCAGTGCATGGGCCCCCACTGGGGAGCAAAGGGATAATGCTGAAAAAACAGATGTGCCCTGTGATTGTAATAAATCAGCCCGTTCGGGTCATTCCCCCACCCTGAACGGACTGATGCATGGTATCTGGGTCTGTATTCCACGTGAATTTTTCTCCTTCTCGATTGTCATTTTTACTTTCAGGTCAGTCAGAGGCGGCTGAGGGCCCCGGGGCTCCCTTGTCTGCATGCGTTCTGAAAAGACAGGGGATTTGCATCCCCTGTCTTTCCTGTCAGCTTTTTCTGCCTTTTTCAAGCTCTTCGCCCACGATCTTCCACTCTTCATAAAGCCGGTCCACTGACCAGGCGGCATTGGCGGGAGAAGTGGAGGGAAGACATACGGCCTCCACACTATCTCCTGTCAGGGGAAGGGTGTATTTACGGTAGAGCCGGCAGGCCGTCTTTCCGTTAATGAAGATCTTTCGTATGGGCGCCGCATTAAGAATCTTCCGGATGTCGGTCACTTCCACATTTTTTATGCTGGCGTCCGATGAACCGATAATATCACAGCTTTCAATGACATCCCATAGCGCGATGTGCTTTTTTTTCAGGACTTTTGTCCGTTCTTCCTTCGTTTTCGGGAAAGAAGGCTCCTCCGGGGTCAGAATCCTGGCCATCAGGGGCCAGAAACGGTTCTGGGGATGCCCGTAGTAAAAGGCCTCCTCCCTGGATTTTACGGAGGGAAAGCTGCCCAGGATCAGGATCTCCGAATGCTCGTCGTAGAGGGGGCCGAAGGCGTCGTGGGTCAGATGCTGCCATGTTCCCTTTCTTTTTTCTGCCATGATTCATTGCTCCTTCCGGCCGGAAGCCGGGAAAGACCCGGGCGGGAGTGTCCATGGTCATTCCCGCCCGGGTCTTTATTTACTGCCACGTCTTTTGCGCGGCATCATTTCCAGTATTTGGCCTTCATAAGGGCTGTCTGCCGGGGCGTGTTCTCATCCACGGTCATCTCGGATCCGTAATCCACCACGTCGCCGGAGAGCTTTGTGAATTTATCAGCCTTTCCGATCACCGGGTAGCCGAAGCCCTTCCCTTTATAGTGCATGGGGATGGTCACTCTGGCTCCGATCCTGTCCGCCATTTTTCTGGCCGCGGCGGCGTCAATGGTGAAAAAGCCTCCCACCGGGATCATCAGCACGTCCACGCCTTTTAAAAGGTCGTACTGTCCGTCTGTCAGATCGCAGCCGATGTCGCCCATATGGGCGGCCGAAAGCTTTCCTCTGACGATGGTGATGTCATTGGTCCCCCTGAGCTTTCCCCCATGGTCATCATGCAGGGAATGGATGGTGGTCAGGGCAAAGGGGCAGGCCCTTCCTGTCCGTTTGCGGATCAGGTCGGCCGCGTTGTGGTCGTCGTGGCCGTGGGAACAGATCACCAGGTCCGCCTCTTCGTCCAGGTCTCCGCATCCGGGGACCGTGCCGTTTTTATAGGGGTCGAAGATGATCCTGTATCCGTCTTCCTCGACGGCAAAGCAGGAATGTCCGAAATATTCGATCTTCATGTCCGCCTCCTTTTCCGGGGACTCGGTCTCTTTCGTCACTCAAGAATGCGGAGGGCCCAGATGGTATCCCTTCCCGCGGAATGATAATAGCAGATGCCGTAGTTGCGTCCCAGAGCCTCAATGGTGGTAGGTGCTCCTTCGTTGTTGTCATAGCACATGGCCACGTGATAGATATAGCCGTTCCTTGCAAAGAAGATCAGATCGCCGGGGGCCGCGTCGGCCACGGGGATCTTGATGCCGCCGGAATAGTATGCCTGGTCCTGGGCTACTCTGGGCAGCTGGATGCCCAGACATTTGTACAGGGTCTGGACAAAACCGGAGCAGTCCGCGCCGTAGCCGAAAGGGTCGATCCCGCCCCAGATATAGGCATGGCCCAGGCACTGTCTGGCCAGTTCGATCAGAGTCTGTCTCTTGCCGGAGGATTTGTCTCCGTTCTTAACGGAAAGAATGGTATGGAAAAGCGCTTTGTTGTCCAGGGGATCCATGAGCTTTTCGGCTGTTTCGAAGTCTCCTCCCTGAACGGCCTTTTTCACGGCTTCGCTGCCAGTGACAAGGGCTTCTTCCCTGACAAAGCCGCGGACGTCTCCGCTTTCCACGAATACATAGCCGTCTTTTTCCCTGGTAAGGATGTAGCAGACGCCGCCCTGGGCAAGCTTTCCGACGGCTTCCTGACCGTCTCCCATGCCTTCCCTGATCTGGATCTCTTTCCTGGCAAAGGCATACTCTTTTTCGGCCGTGGCCCGGCCTGTGGCCTTGGTAAAGGTCAGAGCTTCATTTTCCTCGGGAGGAAGGCAGAGGCTTCCGAACTCGGGCACGTAGGCTTCCCGGATCTGGATCAGAAGGGCCAGGGGAGAAAGCACCTGTTCCGCGCTTCCCACCTGCTTTTCCGCTTCCTCCAGCTTTCTGGCGGTCTGGTCGCAGTTATAAATGGAGGAAGTCCTGGCGAATCCTCTTACGTCCCCGGATTCCACATAGGACCAATCTCCCAGGTCTTCCAGGACATACATCAGTCCGCCCACGGGGATGGTGCCCACGATCCTGGCGTTGTCGTCCCGGTCTTCCCTGACATAGATCCTGAATCTTGCCATGGAATAGTCGCAGTCCACATGGTAGAAGCGGTAATCCACATGTACGACGGGAAGGCTGGTAATGGTCATGCCAGCGAAAAGATCTTCGTTTCTTCCGGTGGCAAGGTCAGCCTGTTCAAGTTCGTGCTCGTCTTCGACGCGTTCGTTCTTCTTATCCTTTTCCTGCGTCTGTTCGGGAATTTCCTCTTCCGCGGGAGTCTCTGTGCCGGGTTCTTCTCCCGTACCCGGCTGGGGATCTTCCTGCGAAGCAGGATCGCCCGTTTCTCCGGGCGTATCGGAGGGCTGGGAAACGTCTCCCGTGCCGCCCAGGTCTTCTCCGCCGGAGGGATCCGCCGGAGCGGGGTCCTGTCCGGAAGGGGTCTCTCCCTGGGACGGGGCCGGGTCCTGGGACGGGGCCGGATCAGGCTGGGAAGGTGCAGGGGCCGGGGCCGGATCCTGGGCAGGAGCAGGGTCCTGAACCTGAGCCGGATCGCCGGCGGGTTCGGTCATCTCTGCGTTCATGGAAGAGGCCTCTTCCCTGGATACGTTTTCACCCGCCAGGGCGGCCGCCGTTCCGGGACCTGCCGCCAGCAGGATGCAGGCAAGGCCTCCCGCCAGGATTTTCTTAAGTTTTACTCTGTGGGTATATCTGGATCTGATCATTCGTCTACTCCTTAATGGCAAAAACATTGATCCACTCTTCGCTTCCCCGGCCGGGCCTTACGTCCCCGGTCAGAAAGAGGGAATCCGTTTTAAGGGCGGGAACCTGAGATAGCAGTTCCCTGAGGCTTTTCTCCGTCAGATCGGTAAAGAAGCGTCCGTTCCGGCTTCCCGAAAAGTCTCCCTTTTTAAACGACATGTAGAAACATCCTCCGGGTCTGAGGACAGCGGTATATTTTCTGAGCGTATAAAGAAGGTCCTCCTTTGAAAGATGCAGCAGAGAGGCACAGGCCCATATGCCGTCGTAGAGCCCCTCCGGACTGTAGTCCTGAAAGAGGCTGCAGATGACTTCCTGTCCTGTCAGAAGCTGCGCGGCCCTGCACAGGGCCGGGGATCCGTCCAGGCTCGTTACGCTGCGCCCTGCGTCCAGAAAGGCCCTGCTGTCCCGTCCCGAGCCGCAGCCCAGGTCCAGGATCCTGCCTTCTTCCGGTATATACGCAAGGAAAGCCTCTCTGACATTTCCCATATCAGCAGAGGCTGTATCCCGGATGAAATTTTCCGCATTTTTTTCGTAATAATCAATCGTATCAGCCGTATAGCCGGGCATTGTGTTCACTCCATCCTGATGCGGCGGCCGTCACGAAAAAACGTCCGCCTCTGCCTTTTTAAAAATAGCATATTCAGGAATGTTTTGCAACTTTACAGCTTCATCATTCTGTATCCGACCCCCACATGGGTCTGTATATAGGACTGGGTCTTTTCCCCCTTTTCCAGCTTTTTCCGCAGGGTGGCCATAAAGACCCGGAGGGATCCGGTATTGCTCTCCCATTCGTTTCCCCAGATCTCCCTGGATATAAAGCGGTAGGTCAGGACCCTTCCCACGTTCCTTGCCAGGATGCAGAGCAGCTTGTACTCGCTGGGGGTCAGATGGAGCTCGTCCCCTCCCATAAAGGCGCAGCCCTGGGAAAAATCGATCCTCAGATCCCCGTTGACAAAGGTCTGCTCCTCCGGCAGCCTGGTCTGGGTCACGGAAAGCCTTCTCTGAATGACCCGGATCCTGGCCAGGAGCTCTTCCACCGCAAAGGGCTTGGTCAGGTAATCGTCCGCTCCGCAGTCCAGGGCCGTGATCTTATCCGACATTTCGCTCCTGGCCGTCAGGACGATGATGGGCATGTTGGACCAGGACCGGATCCTTTTTATGACCTCGATTCCGTCCATGTCCGGAAGACCCAGATCCAGAAGGACCAGGTCCGGATTCAGGGAGGAGGCGATCATCAGGGCCGTCTGTGCGTTTTCCGCTGTCTCAAAGGCATAATCATGGGTATAGAGGGTTGTCCGGATCAGGTTCCGAAGGGGCGCTTCGTCCTCGACGATCAGTATTTTCAGCTTACTCATGGATCTCTACCTCCACTGCCTCAAGGGTGAATTCAAAAACGGCGCCGGTGGGCACATTGTCCCGGACCGTGATCTCTCCCCCGTGGGCTTCCACAATGGACCGGCACAGAGAGAGGCCCAGTCCGGTGCTTCTGACCGTGTCGCCCCCGGTATTGCGGATACTGTAGAACATATCGAAGATCTTTTCCTTTTCGCTGTCAGGAATGCCGGGCCCGTTGTCGGAGACCGAAAATACGGCCTTCATGCCCTCTCTCCTGGCGGCGATCACGATCTCGGAACCCTTCTGGGTATATTTTACGGCATTATTGACCAGGTTGATGAGGACCTGCATGATCAGTCTGGCGTCCGCCCTGACCAGGAGGATCTCTTCGGGGGGCTCGACCTTCAGCACATGGTCCCTTGCCTCCCTGCAGAAATGGTCCGAGGACTCTTCCAGAATGGCGGAGACCTCCTCCGTGCCGATCTGGATCTGCATCCTGCCGTTTTCGATCCTGGAAATGGACAGGAGATTCTCCACCAGGTCGATCAGCCACCTGGATTCGTCGGAGATGTCCTGATAGAGGGCGGCCCTCTGCTCGGGGCCGATGACACTTTCGTTGGCAAGCAGGTTCTCCGCATGGCCGGATATGGAGGTCAGGGGCGTCCGCAGGTCATGGGAAATGGTCCGCAGAAGGCTGGTCCGCAGTTTTTCGGACCTGGCCTGCAGCTCCGCTTCCTCTCTGGCCTTTCGGTTGCTGTCATTTTCAAGGGCCAGGGAGCACTCGCCGATCACAGACTGCAGAAGGTTCCTCTGCTGGCTGGTCAGATCGCTCCCCAGGATATCCACGCCTATGGAGCCGATCTCCCGGCTGCCGCTTCTGATGACAGTATATTCGAATTCCCTTCTGGTCCCGTTATAGATGTCCCGGGTAAAGACGATCTTCCTCTCCAGAAGCTTTTCCAGCTGCTGCAGGGCCGCTCCCAGGATCTCCTCCTCTCCGCGGATCTTCTCCAGCATGACGTTGGTATCCAGCAGGATCTGGGTGCGGTAGGCTATGTCTCCCGACTCCCTGGCGTTCCTTCTGAGACGTTCTGCCAGGGACCCTGTGATAAAGGCCACCAGGAACATGATGGCAAAGGTGGACTGGTAGCCGGTCTCGTAGACAAAAAGGGTAAAGCGGGGCTCTGTGAACAGATAGTTGAAGAGGATGACGCCCACCATGGCCGAGATCAGACCGTAGATCCGGTAATCCGTGATCACGCTGTTCACTACCGTGCCCAGAATGAAGACCATGATGATATTTGCCTCTGAGAACTGCATCCTGCGGAAGATCTCCCCCACAATGATGCAGAGAACGAAGACGCCCGTGCATTTGAGAATATCAAGTAGGGAAAAGCGGATCTCGCTGCTGATCCGCCTGGATGACCTGGGCTGGGCGTTCCTGTCGGGAATGATATAAATATCCGCTTCCGGGGCATAGGAAAGAAGCCTGTCCGTCAAAGTCCTGGAGAAAAGACGTTTTCCGTAAACAGGGCTCTGGCCGATCACGATCCTGGTGACCCCGCTGACCCTGGCATATCTGGCGATCTCGTAGGCAATATCCGTGCCTTCCAGCTCCACGATCCTGCCGCCCAGCTTCTCCGCCAGATCCTTGTTTTCCCTGAGCCGGATGGTGTCTTCCCCGGAAAGCCGGTTGATGCCCGGAACCTTGACATACAGGACCGTAAAGTCCGCATGTCTTACCCTGGACAGGTCCGCCGCCTCCTCCAGCACATGCTTGCTGGTGGGGGAGGGGGACAGACAGGCCAGGATATGCTCTCTTAATTCTTCTTTTTCTTTTCTTCCTGTACTATCTGATGCTGTCATTGTGACTTCACCGCCGTATCAAAATCTGTCTTTGCTGTATGTGTCACTGCGGCCGGAGCGTGATGTCTTGAACTGGCCGCGATTCTTTTTGCGGATCAGTACTCTGGATATGATGCCTATACAGCAAAGGCCAAGAATACCGATCGCGATAAGTCCTATGATCAGTATAACATCCTGCAGCATTGTTTTTTTCCTCCGGTTTCTGTTTATCTTAAAATCTCTTCAAATCCTATTTGAAGCATTTCCTTATTTTCTCGTCGTCTCCAAGGACCAGCAGGGTCATGGTCTTTCTAAGGGTCATTTCCGGCATGATCATGACTTCCGTCCGTGGCTTTGCCCCCTTGGGGAAGGTCGGAAGGATGCCCCGGATGCCTATGATGCTGACACCGAACCTGCGGCGTATATCCAGCTCTCCTATGGTCCGTCCCACCCATTTCTCCGGGACCTCCATCTCGTAGACAGCCACGTCGTCTCCCAGCTTGAAGAAATCCGTCACATGGTCGGACCCGTAGCGGACCGCGGCCCATTCGCCCAGCTGCTTGTGGGGATAGATGATGTCGTCCGCGCCCATGCGCATTAAGAGGAACTCATGAACGTCCTCGGAAGCCTCCGCCACCACATGCTTTACGCCCATTTCCTTCAAAAGGGTGGTGGTCACCAGGGAGCTCTTGAAATCGTCTCCTATGGCCACGATGCAGACGTCAAAGTTGCCGGGGCCCAGAGACTTTAAAAAGGTGGGATCCGTACTGTCGCCGATCTGTCCGCTGGTCAGAAAGGGCATGGCCCTTTCCACCATTTCCGCCTGCAGATCGACGCCCATGACTTCATGCCCCTGTTCATAAAGCTTTTTTGCCGTATAGGAACCGAAACGTCCCATGCCTATGATCAGAATGGATTTCATATGTGTTTTCTTCCTCCTTAACCGACTGTAATGGAATCCTGGGGATAGCGTCTGATCTGGTTCTGGATCATCTGGTCCTTGATAAAGGCCCTGGCTATGGTCAGGCCCCCTGTCCTTCCTATGAACATGAGAAGGATCAGAATGATCCTGGAAACATGTCCCAGGGAAGAGGTGATCCCCAGAGTCAGTCCTACCGTCCCCACTGCCGAAGCCGTTTCAAACAGACAGACGCCCAGCGGAAGCTGTTCTATGGTGCTGATGGCCATTCCGGATACAAGGAAAGAGCCCAGATATACGATCAGAAGGGCGGCGGCCTGCCTTATGGCGGCGTCGGCGATGCCTCTGCCGAAGGCGTTGGGCTGGCCCGTTCTGGAAAAGACGCTCATGGAAGCTGCCAGAATCACAAAGACCGTGGTGATCTTCATGCCGCCCGCAGTGGAGCCGGGACTGCCCCCGATCAGCATCAGTACGATGGTAACGGCCCTGCCGGAGTCGGACATGGCCATATAGTCCTTGGTATTAAAGCCTGCCGTCCTGGGAGTGACCGACTGAAAGAGGGAGGACAGGATCCTCTCCCCGGCGGGAAGGTCCGAAAACTCCATGAAGAAGAAGCAGACTGCCGGCAGAAGGATCAGGACCGCCGTGGTAGACAGCACCACCTTGGTCTGCATGCGGTAGTAGCGGACGCGCAGTCCGTGGTCCGCGATATCCTTCCAGGTAAAGAAGCCTATGCCGCCTGCGATGATCAGGGCGCAGATGGTCAGGTTTACGTTGATATCGGCAGAAAAGCCTGTCAGCGAGGAAAAGGCTCCCTGCTCTCCCATCAGGTCGAAGCCCGCGTTGCAGAAGGCCGATACTGAATGAAAGACGGCAAAGCCGGCTCCTTTCAGAGGGCCGTAGCGGGGAATAAAGGTAAAGGACAGCAGGACCGCTCCCAGAAGCTCTATGGCTGCCATGACCCTGACGATAAAAATGGTCATGCCTACGATGCCTCCCACCTGAAAGCCGCCGATGGAATCCTGCATGGCCGTTCTCTGCAGGATGCCGATCTTCTGGCCTGCCGCCACCGTGACCAGGGCAGACAGGGTCACGATGCCCATGCCGCCGATCTGGATCAGGACCATAATGACGATCCTTCCGAATACGCTCCAGTAAAGCATGGTGTCCCTGACCACCAGGCCCGTCACGCAGACGGCGGAGGTGGCCGTAAAGAGGGTGTCCGCAAAGGAAGTGACTCTTCCTTCCGCGCTGCAGACCGGAAGCATCAGGACAAGGCTTCCCGCAAGGATGGTCAGAGCAAAACCCAGAAGTATGGCACTGGAGTTGGAAATTTTTTTTCTTGTAAAGGGTATTCTCATATCTACCTCGGCCGGAAAATGTCAGCACAGATTCCCCAAACATCTTTTTTCAGTTTTTATTCTGGCACAGGGGACGTTAAAGAGGTGTTAACGCTTCGGCCGGCGATATTAAGAAAATATTAAGGGCCGGCGGATGCCGGCCGCAAAAAAAGCCCGGAGAAGCAGCTCTCCGGGCATTAATTCACGTAAGTGAACGCTATGAATCTGTCATAAATTATAAGAAAAGAAGGGGCAGGGACCGGACCCGGGGATATTCCTTTTCAGTCCCCTTTCCCGGAAAAGACCGCGGCGATCTCGTCCAGAACGGACCTGTAGAAGGCTCCGTAGCTGCCCTCTCCCCCGCCGGATATCTCTCTTTCCCTGACTTCGATCCCGTAGGCCTCCATCATGGCCTTCTCCTCATCCTTGAGGTCCTTTCTGCCGGAGGGAAAGACCGGGGTATAGTAGACAGTGCGGGCATCCGGGAAGTGGCGGTTCTTGCAGCAGGCCAGGTACCAGATGTCGGCTTCGGAAAGGTCCAGGCCGAAGCCCGCGATATAGACGTCTCCCAGAAGATAGTAGTCCACCCAGCTCCTGGGCCGGATCATGCCCCCCTTCGATGCCGCGTAGCGGTATCTTCTGAGCAGGCCCGGTATATAGGTCTGCATCTGGTATTCCATCTTTCCGTAGTAATAATGTCCCATGATGATCTGGGAGGGCATGTCCACCTCTCCGTGGATGTGCCATATATTCCTGTAATCCTCTCCCCTCTCCACATGGGAATAGCGGTGGAGGAACTTGACGGAGCTGGAGCTCTTGTATGGGACCGCGTAGAGTCTGTAGGGATTGCTCTTCCAGAAACCGCAGTCTCCGCAGTATACCTTCTCCAGCTCATAGGAATAGTTGGTGGTCAGGATGGTCCTGGCCTGAATGTCCAGGATCTTTTCCAGGAGCTGTCTGTGTTCCTCCGTCAGCTGAAAGGACCGCATGTATCTGGCCACCTCTTCCATGCTTTCTCCCACCTGATTGCCGGTGGCCAGCACCACCTGCATGGAAAGGGGGAGCCTGTGCAGAAGGGCGGGGTCCGCCCCCTCGTTTTTCCGAAGGGACTCGATCAGGTTCTTCCAGGACTTCATATGGTAGGTCCTGTTGAAGCCGTTGCCGATCAGAAGGACTTTGGGATGTTCATCCCACTTCCAGGGCTCCACAGGTCTTTTTTCTTTCGAAGCCATGCCGCCTCCTTCCCGGGGCTTATCAGCCGATGCCGCCCATCAGGGCCCCCGCGATCAGGGCGGTCAGGGCAGCTGCGCAGTAGACATATCTGGACAGGGGATAGAACCAGGGACCAATGGGCTTCTGCCTTCCTTCATCCACGGCTGCGTGCACGAAGTCCCTGCCTGCCACCCAGAAGAACATGACTCCTGCCAGCAGGGCTCCCAGGGGGCAGATATAAATGGAAACGATGTCCATCCACTGGGATACGATGGCCTGAATAAAGAGGGCGGACAGGCCGCCGAATACATGAACGATGACGGAGGCGGGGACTCTGGTGACCCCGAAGCTGTCCTGCAGGTTGGCCACGGCCACCTCATACATGTTGATGATGGAGGAAAGGCCCGCGAAAAGGATGCAGACATAGAATACGATCTCCAGGATCCTTCCTCCCGGCATGCCGTTCATGACCCGGACCAGGTAGATGAACATTAGGCCAGGGCCTCCCGAGGAGAGCTCCGCTCCCCCGGCCGCCATGGCCGGGATGATAACGCAGGCCGCCATCAGGGCCGCCAGGGTATCGAAGAAGGCCACCACGGCCGCCGATTCGGGGATATCCTCGTCCTTTGGCAGGTAGGATCCGTAAATGACCGTGCCGTTGCCCGCAACGGACAGGGAAAAGAAGGCCTGTCCGAAGGCATAGACCCAGAGCCTGGGATTTTTAAGGCCCCGGGGATCCAGGGTCAGAATATACTTAAGCCCTCCGGAAGCTCCCGGCAGGGTGAACACATAGACTGCCAGACCCGCGAAAAGGAAAAAGAGGACCGGCATCATGATCCGGTTGGCCTTTTCGATGCCGCCGGCTACGCCGAAGACCATGATCAGGCAGGAGGCCGAAGCCGCCAGGATGATCCAGAGGGTGGAGCCGCCGGCGGAGGCCGCCTTCCCGAAGGTCCCTCCGATCAGATCCATGTCGTCTCCCATGGCCATCATCTGTCCGTCTATGGCCATAAAGGCATAGCGGAAGATCCATCCCATGACACAGGTATAGCCTATGGCCAGGGCAAGAGACCCCATGACCCGGATCATGCCCACGGCGGATCCCAGGGACGGGTTCCTGCCCCCTTCTTTCATGCAGGCGGAAAAGGCCGTGACGGGGCCTCCTCCCGTATGGCGGCCCAGAGCCATCTCGCCGATGACTCCGGTGGAAGCGATCAGGGCCACGAAAATAAAGTAGGGGATCAGAAAGGTCATGCCTCCCCATCCCGATACCAGAGTCGGAAAACGCCATATGTTGCCCATGCCCACCGCAGAGCCTATGCAGGCCAGAATAAAGCCTGCGCTGCCTGTAAATCCGTCTCTTTTCTTCTGCATAGTTCTTCTGCCTTAAAATTTGAAAATAATGCCTATGACTGCCGATGCCGCTATGAATGCCACCGGATGGATCTTGATCTTCTTCTGACCGATAAAGATGAGGACCGCCAGGATCAGTCCCTTCCAGACGAAGAAGTCCGGAAGAAAATGGGATTCCTGAAAGGCGCTCAGGTCAAAGAGGGCCACCATGGCCACGTTGATGCCCGCCGCCGAGATCATGGCGATGGAGGCGGGACGGAGTCCGTAGAAGGCCCTGTCCACATATTTGTTTTCCCGGAACTTCTCCAGGAAACGGGCTATGATCAGAATGATGATCACCGAGGGGCAGGCCAGAGAAAGGGAAGCCAGAATGCCTCCCGGGATCCCTCCCGTGGTATAGCCCGCATAGGTGGACATGTTGATGCCGATGGCGCCCGGAGTGGACTCCGAGATGGCGATCATATCGGCTATGTCCGCATGGCTGAACCAGTGGAACCTGTCCGAGATCTCATAAAGGAAGGGCAGGGTGGCCAGGCCGCCGCCTATGGAAAAAAGGCCTGTTTTAAAAAACTGTATGCAGAGACTGATCAGTGTCATTTATCCTGTCCTCCTTTTCCGAAGAAAACGCCGAATACGCCGGAGGCGATGACCAGAAGGGCCGTGGGAACGGCAAAGAAAAGGTGCTTTCCGAAGACCGCCAGGAAAAAGATCACCAGATACAGGATCAGGGTGGTCCTGTCCACCACGGCCTTCTTCCACAGACGCAGCACCGCCTGGATGATCAGAACGCAGACGCAGACCCTGATGCCCGCAAAGGCGTGCTGGACTGCCTCTATGTCCGCAAAGTTCTTCATGAAGATGGCTATGACCAGGATGATGATAATGGGACAGGTCAGAAAGCCCAGGGTGGCGGCAAGGGCGCCGGCCACGCCCTTTCTCTTGTTTCCTACAAAGGTGGAGACGTTCAGGGCGATCAGGCCCGGGGTGCACTGGCCGATGGCAAAGTAGTCCAGAAGCTCTTCTCTTGTGACCCAGCCCTTATTCTTTGCCAGGTCCTCCTCCAGAAGGGGAAGCATGGCATAGCCGCCGCCGAAATTGACGGCGCCGATCCTGGCAAAAGCCAGATACAGTTCCAGTATTTCGTTCATGTTGACTGCCTTTCTTTCATAATTGATATCTTCGATTATATGCCCCGCCGCCTTAATTGTAAATCGCATGAAAATGGCCCCGGGCGCCGCAGGGGCGCCGGGGGCCGGGAAAGATGCTGCCATGCGGCGGCAGATCAGATTCAGCCGATATCGGGAAGGGAATCAAAGCCGGGCTTTAAATCCTCGTCCGAAGGGATATAGTCGGTCATTTCGCCGTTATTGTACTTTTCGTATGCCACCATGTCGAAGTAGCCGGTGCCGGTCAGGCCGAAGACGATGGTCTTCTCTTCGCCGGTCTCCTTGCAGCGCATGGCTTCGTCGATGGCAGCCCTGATGGCGTGGGAGCTTTCGGGAGCGGGAAGGATGCCTTCCACTCTGGCAAAGAGCTCAGCCGCAGCGAAGACGGAGGTCTGCTCCACGCTGATGGCCCGCATCATGCCCTGGTCGTAAAGCTCGGACAGAACGGGGCTCATGCCGTGATAGCGCAGGCCGCCCGCATGGTTGGCGGAAGGAATGAATCCGGATCCCAGAGTATACATCTTGGCCAGAGGGCATACCTTGCCGGTATCGCAGAAGTCGTAGGCATATCTGCCCCTTGTCAGGCTGGGGCAGGAAGCGGGTTCCACCGCCACGATGTCATAGTCCGCTTCGCCTCTGAGCTTCTCGCCCATGAAGGGAGAGATCAGGCCGCCCAGGTTGGAGCCGCCGCCGGCACAGCCGATGATCATATCGGGTTTGATGCCGTACTTGTCCAGGGCGATCTTGGTCTCCATGCCGATGACGGACTGGTGCAGGAGGACCTGGTTGAGGACGGAGCCCAGCACATATCTGTAGCCTTCGTGGGAAAGGGCATCCTCTACGGCCTCGGAAATGGCGCAGCCAAGGCTTCCGGTGGTTCCGGGATGCTCGGCCAGGATCTTCCGGCCCACAGATGTCAGTTCGGAAGGGGAAGGGGTCACGGAAGCGCCGTAGGTGCGCATGACTTCTCTTCTGAAAGGCTTCTGCTCATAGGAGACCTTTACCATGTATACGCGGCAGTCCAGTCCCAGATAGGCACAGGCCATGGACAGGGCCGTGCCCCACTGGCCGGCACCGGTCTCGGTGGTGACGCCCTTCAGACCCTGCTTCTTGGCGTAGTAGGCCTGGGCAATGGCGGAGTTGAGCTTATGGGAGCCGGATGTGTTGTTGCCTTCGAACTTATAGTAGATTTTGGCGGGAGTCTGGAGCTTTTCCTCCAGGCAGTAGGCCCTTACCAGAGGAGAAGGACGGTACATCTTGTAGAAATTCCGGATCTCGTCTGGAATCGGAATAAAGGCGTTGTCATTGTCCAGTTCCTGGGCAACCAGCTCCTTACAGAAAACAGCACCAAGCTCTTCTGCGGTCATGGGCTTTAAGGTAGCGGGATTCAGGAGAGGCGCGGGCTTTTTCTTCATATCGGCCCTGACATTGTACCAGTCTCTGGGCATCTCTTCTTCACTCAGATAAATTTTATAGGGAATCTTCTTTTCTTCAGACATGGGACCTACCTCACAATGGTTGATTTGATTAATAACTGAAACTTTAACACACCAGCGCGCAAAACTCAATATACAAATATCCTATTCTGTTCAGGATCTGCCCTCTCAGCAGATCTTTATGATCTGCTCATAGAGCATCACGTATTTGCCGCTGATCACCCGGTTATCGTGATAGTGGCCGAAAAACCATTTCCGAAAACCGGTCTTTTCCTTTATCTCTTCGAGATAGCGGGACAGTCTGTCCTCTCCCCTGTGTCCCGCCAGGACGGCGACGGAGGAGGGAGCGCCGTGGGTAACGATATAGTCGGCGTAAAAGCCCCGCTCCCTGAGGTTTGCGATTCCTCTTTCCGTCTCCTCCTTCGAGGGGAGCTCCGCTTCCCACCAGCTGACATGGTCCACGCGGAAGAGGGCGTTTTCCCTCTGAAGCCTCTGATAGGCCTTCCTGAATTCCTTCTCCGAAGAAAACTCGTAAAGCCTCAGGATTCCGCCGGATATATCATGGCTTGCTGCGCCTCCGAACACAAAGAAGGACAGGCCCTGCAGATCGAACACATATCCCCTCATCAGGTGAAATACGTTCTCCCGGATCCTGTGGACCCTCCCCCCGTGAAAGTCCTGCACGGGATATGCCACGGCAAGCCTGTCGTGGTTTTCATGATTTCCGTCACAGAACAGGACTGTAAAGTGTTTTTCTGAAAGCCAGTCCAGCCAGTATTTTTCTTCCTTTGATTCTCCGTGGTCCAGGCAGATCTTTTCCCTGAAAGAGCTGCCGGCAGGGTCATAGCGGCTGTCGTAGTTCCAGATGCCGCCGAAATCACCGCAGACGATCACATAATCGTCCCGGGTCATTTCCTTCTGTTCCGGGAAATTTTCCGTATTCAGCCTTTTTCCGAACCCGTCCACGGAGAAAATTCCAAACGGCGCAGGGCCGTGGGTATCTCCGGTAATATAGATCATAACTGCCTCCTCCCGCCGGTTTCCCCGCGCATCTTCTCATACAGGTCCCTGATCTTCTTCCAGTCTGTTTTATCCCTGTTCTCCGCATACAGGTCCTGAAGCTGTCTTCCGAATATTTCCCTGCGCTGCCTGTTCTCCCGGATCAGGGCCTCCCTGTCCACAAAGACCCCTGGGATCCCGTGCCTGACCACTTCCATGGTCTGCGCGTCCATATCCCTTAAAAAGGCGTTTACGAAACGGGAAACTTCCGCCGCGAAATCGGCATACTTCATCTCATATGCTCCCGATGGATACTTCCATATGCTGCCTTGGCCCCTGCCCGTCCGGACGCTGTCCCAGAGGATCTTCATCCTGTCTCCGCACCTGAAATACCCTATAAGGGGGCCTTCTGTCAGATGGCCGGAGTCCATGCAGCGGTCGTAAAACCATTCGCCGAGAGGGCCGTATTCTTCCTCACAGAACCGGTCATAGTCCTCATCGGGCAGATCGGAGTACATCTGCTTCCACCTGTCAGGGTCTCTTTCCGTCCTCTCCGCCGCACCGTAAAGCTCCTCCGGAAGAGATCCGGAAATATAGGGCGTGAGGGCAGGCAGGTCTTTAAGCGAACCTGGAGATCCGGTAATCATTGTACCTGGCATCTGCCTTCGCATCTTCCTCATGACGCTCCGCGTACTCGTAAATGACAGAGTCCCCCGTGTCGATCCAGAGAAGTCCTTCCGTAAGTCCGAACCAGTGCAGATATTTTCTCTTCTATCCCCAGGGGGCGATCTGTCCCGGCTCTTTCAACTCATAATTAATCCTGAACATTCTTTGCATCTTCCCCTGTGATATAATGAATATATGTTCATAACAGGTCGTATTTTCGGCCATTTCTCTCTTTTTCAGGAGGTATCTTATGAAACTTGTGTATGCATCCAGAACCGGCAACGTAAAAAAGGCCGCGGACAGAATGATGGCCCGGGACCCCGTCAGGATCCTGACGGGAAATGAAAAGATTGACGGGGAATATATACTTCTGACCTATACCGACGGACGGGGCGCCATTCCGGCCGTGGTGGACCTGTTCCTCCAGTCCAATGCCCATTACTGCAGAGGAGCCGCCGTTTTCGGCAACAGCGAACGGCATCCCGATACCTTCTGCGGCGCGGCCGACCAGATCGAGGCCAGGTATCATATTCCCATCATCGGACGCATGGAATACGACGGAGATCCCGATACCGAGCTGGAGATCCGGTCCATGCTGAAATAGGATTTAATCTTAGGGTTTAATCCTTAGGATCTAATCCTTTTTCTCCTCAGGGACGGCCAGTGCCCTGGTCAGGTAGTTTTCGATCATTCTCTGCAGCACATAGTCCTCTGTGACCGGATGTCCTGCCTGCTTTTTGTATCTTTCTGTAAACTCCCTCAGCTTCTCCTCTTCCCTGTCGTCCAGGAGGATTCTGATCTGAAGACGGTGTTCGTGGTCCATAGCGCATCTCCTTTCGGCCTTCACCGGCAAGGACCATTATACTCCGGACCGGCGAAAAAGGGCAGAAAAAATGAAGTCCGCGGGTTCTTCCGGAGCCCCCGGCCATGCATAAATATAAATATTTTCAGAAAATCAGTGCATGTTCTTTAAATTTCCGGTTTACAGCTGTCATTTCCCGTTGTAAAATGCAATTCGGTTTAAAAAACAGCTCAAATCGCAAAAGCGTTATATTACGGAGGCTATGCATGATCAGACAGATTTCCATTTTCGCGGAAAACAAAAAAGGGGCCATGATGCGCATGACGGACACCCTGATCGAAGAAGGCATCAACATGTATTCCCTGATCACCAATGACAGTGCGGAATTCGGCATCGTCAGGATCCTGGTGGACGACCCGGACGGAGCCGCCGCGGCCCTGCAGAAGGCCGGCTATCTCTGCCATATCGACAAGGTCATAGCCATGGAGATCCCCGATGAGCCCGGAAGCCTGAACCGGGTCCTGAAGGACATCCACTACGGCAACATCAACCTGGACTACCTCTATGTCACCAATTCCTCCCGGGTGGAGACCGCTCTGGCCGTCCTCCATACCGCCGAGATCGACCAGGTGGAGCAGTTTCTGAAGGTCCGCGGCTATAAGGTCATGGACTGAAGCGCGGATCCCGCGCGGAAAAACAGTCAGCTGAAACATCCCTTAAATACTGAAAAGGCCCCGGAAGCGTCATGCTTCCCGGGGCCTTTGCTGTTGGTTCGGCTGTTCCGGTTTTTTCTCAGATCCTTGCGACGCCTGACTTTACGGCAGCTTCCGCCGCGGCCTTTGCCACAGCGTCCTTTACGCGGGGATCGAAGGCGGCCGGCAGGATATAGTCGGCCGAGAGCTCCTCGTCGGAGACCAGGGAGGCGATGGCCTTGGCCGCCGCGATCTTCATTTCGTCGTTGATATCGGAGGCTCTGACGTCCAGGGCCCCGCGGAAGATGCCGGGGAAGCAGAGGACGTTGTTGACCTGGTTGGGGAAATCGGACCTTCCGGTGGAGACCACGGCCGCTCCCGCAGCCTTGGCTTCGTCCGGGAAGATCTCGGGCGTAGGGTTGGCGCAGGCAAAGATGATGGGATCTTTTGCCATGGTGCGGACCATGTCCCCTGTCAGAGTGCCGGGGGCCGAGACGCCGATAAAGACGTCCGCTCCTTTGATCACTTCCGCAAGAGAGCCTTTTTCGCGGGAAAAGTTGGTGATCTTTGCCATCTCCTCCTTGATGGGGTTGAGTCCGTCTCTTCCCTCCCAGATGGCGCCTTTTCTGTCCGTCATGATAACGTTTTTAAGGCCCATGGCCATAAGGAGCTTTATGATGGCGATGCCGGCCGCGCCGGCGCCGGAGGTCACGATCTTAATGTCTTCGAGATTTTTTCCCACCACCTTCAGGGCGTTTAAAAGGCCTGCCAGGGTGATCACGGCAGTCCCGTGCTGGTCGTCGTGGAAGATGGGGATGTCGCAGCGCTCCTTGAGCTTCTTTTCGATCTCGAAGCACCTGGGGGCCGAAATGTCCTCCAGGTTCACGCCGCCGAAGGATCCTGCGAGCAGCTCCACTGTGCGGACG
>ODAI010941236.1_pt1 | contig 21291 bp, 14 predicted proteins | sample 1539321 | NCBI WGS metagenome assembly ODAI01 (sample SAMN02144231, study PRJEB22623) | gut metagenome | biome: sheep rumen | host: Ovis aries | place: New Zealand | reverse complement strand
CGAATTCGTTTGAATTAACTTCCAATCCGGTGAATACTATGATCTTATCAGCCAGTATGTCTTGTGAAATTTGACATATGTCCCTAATCAATACCTTTCCAAATTCACTGCCGCCAATTGTTACTACTATGACTTTTTCATCGGGACCAATGTTATGCCTGTTTCTGAGTTCTTCTTTTGTTTTAATTTTATTAATGTCATAATGTAACAAAGGTCCTATGTATTCCGTTTTGTATCTCAATTCTTTAGGTATTTCTATTACTCCAGGTACATCTGGAACCATGATTTTTTTACAACTTTTTGTAATTTCAATTATAAATCTTCTGATACTTTTTTCAAAGTACTGTATGCTTTTCATATGAGTATTTTGTGAAAATCCGAAGGTTAAGTCATTGGTAATTATATAGCATGGAACATGAAGAAATTTGGCTGTTATAGGCATGGAATAATGTGAATCGCATATTACTATATCCGGTTTTGATTTTTTGATGATTCTTGATTCCTTATACATACTTTTTATGAATGTGAATGGAATATCCTTGGACTGCTTGATTGATTCCTCCACATTTATGTTACCGTCTTCTCCTTCAAAATTCATCCTCGGTAAAGTATACGTCTTGAAATCATATTCCTTCAAATACTTCAATCCCGAACCATAACTGGCAAATTCTACTGTATGACCATTATTTTTTAAATATTCTGCTAAGGCTAAATCTCTAGAAGAATGACCTATACCCACGCCACACGTTGTTATTAATATTTTCATATCAAATACTCATTTAATTTAATTAAAAAATCTTAATCATATTTTATTTAAAATTATTAAATAATTTTTCCATCCATGTATTACCAATACCATAAAATAGTAATACTTATATTGTATTGTTACATACTAATAATAAGTAATACATAAGGAGGTGTAAATTATTAACATACTTGAAGATCAACACGGACAAGCAGCAGCAGAATATATATTACTCTTCGGAGGCGTGATAATCATTGTTTTAATCGCAATGAACATATATTCAAATTATTTCACAAATGCAAATACATTTAATGCAAAAGAAGATGCTCAACAAATCAGAACAAATTTAACAAACATGACAAGATTATGAACATTTTAAACGATGATCAAGGACAGGCAAGTGCAGAATTAATATTAATAATATCAACCATGACAATAATTGTAGTTATAACAGCACACTATACAACAAGCATCTTAAACGACATAACAAAAGAGACAGAAAAAGTAATTGAAAACGGAAGGGAATATATATTAAGTAAACTATAGGAATCGTCCAGTTTTATCAATTTCACCTTTTCTAATCCTGGTTGATGAAATTGGAATACCGTCATCTGCCAAAACCCAATCGATAATGATTATATCCAAAAGATTTAACCCATTATCATAACGAACTTCATTAATTTTCAAAGCATTTGCCTCTGTTTCATGACTGACCACTATGGCATCAAGTTTGGAATCCTTATCGGCATTGCCGAATGCATCAAAGATTTCCACGATTTCATAAGGTATTCCATATTTAGAAACGAATTTATCAATTCGTTGAATCCTGAATGAATAAGATTCAATCTCGTGAACTTTCTTTGATTCAAAATTATCTGAAGTAACACCTATCAGAACTTCTTCACCCATTTCAAAAGCAGTACTCAATAATTTTTCATGACCCCTATGGAACTTATCAAACGTTCCACCGACTGCTATTTTTTTATATTTTTTATCCAAAAACAATTCCCCAATTAATTCTAAGTTACTTTTTCTCTGTAATACTATTAAAAACATTCTGTATATTCTATAAATAAGCCTTAAAAGATAATAATTATTAAATATAAAATTATTATTACAGAAAGATGGAATAAAAAAAATGATTGAAGAATATAACACAGTTATAAAAAATCCCAGAAAGGTAATTACCCGATTTGCATCATGCTACCCCAATATTTACAGGGTGGCAATGTCTTCTCTTGGTTATCAGATAATCTATGATTATCTTAATGCACGTGAAGACATCTATTGTGAACGGGTAATCTATCCACAAACAAAAAGTATCGAAACAAGATCAGAACTTGGAGATTTTGATATTGTGGGATTTACTCTTCAATTTGAACAAGACTATTTCAACATGATAGATATGCTTAAACGCAGCAATATTCCACTTGAAAGTAAAGATAGGAAACCTGATGATCCACTAGTAATTGCAGGTGGTCCATGTGCTGCATCTAACCCCCTCCCTATTTCCAACTTTATCGACTTATTCGTTGTTGGAGATGCGGAAATGATTATAGATGAAATCATAGACGTTAGAAGTGATACCAACAATCCTCGTGTAGATATTTATGATTTTCTGGACATTCCAGGAGTTTATAAACCGGGAGAAAAAGTTAAAATCCAACAAGTTAAAAACATGAAGGATGCCTGGAGACCTATTTATCAGATTGTAACTAAAACAGACAATAAAAAGTTCATTCCAGCATTTGGAACTGACGCATTCCTAATGGAAGTTTCACGTGGATGTACCCGTGGATGCAGATTTTGTATGAGTGGCTGCATGTACAGACCAAGGCGTGAAGTGTCCTTGAAAACATTGATGGATACCGCCGTTAGAACCAGACAGGCCACAGGCCACAATAAAGTTGCACTGATAGGTGAAGCCGTTAGTGATTATTCAAGGATTGAAGAACTCTGTTGGCAACTTTATGAGGAAGGTTTTCAAATAGCAACACCATCACTACGTGTAGAATCAATTTCGGATGAACTGCTTGAGATTTTTAAGACAAGTGGCATGAAAACCATTACAATTGCTCCTGAAACCATTTATAAACAAAGATTAAAACTCAACAAAACAATGACAGATAATGAAATACTCCATACTGTTGACAGAGCCCTTGACTTAAAGTTAAAGATTAAAATGTATCTGCTTTTAGGTACCCCTGGTGAAACCAGTGATGACATACTGGAATTAGTTAACTTTTTAAGAAGTATAACCAGCCGCGGAGTTCGTTATAATGCTATCACAACCAGTGTTAATCCACTTATTCCGAAACCACACACACCATTACAGTATATGGGTTTTGATTACGATACATTATTTGACAGGTTTAAAAAGTATAGCGTGCGTTTAAGGCATAAAAATAAGCAGGAAAATCTTAAAAAAGCCACTATCCAGTATGTTCTGACAAATAGTGGAGTGGAACTAAATGATTTGTTAAAGATTGGTAAAAAAATATCGTTTAAAGACTGGCATAAACTAGCCTACAAAATCAATGAATCAAAAACAAATGATAATTACAGTGTTCCATGGCATGAAATAGATGTTGGAATGAAAGAGTCCTTCTTAAGAAAAGAATATGAAAAAGTAAATGATGGAATCGTAACACCATGGTGTGAAAGTGATGGCTGTTATGATTGTGGAAGTTGTAACTAATATGAGGTATGAGATTATGAATTATGGATCCCAAAGAGTATCAGAAATTAATTTGTCACAAGTAAGAAAGATGTTTGAACAAGCCAGCCCTTCTGCCATAAATTTAGCGTTGGGTGAACCTGATTTCGATACTCCGAAACACATTCTGGACTCCTTAAAGAATGCACTTGATGAAAATCGTACACATTATTCACAAAACAAGGGTGAACCAATATTACGAGAAAGTATTGCAAAAAAGTTAGCTGATGACAACAATATAAAAGTTTCAAGCGATGACGTGATAGTGACTGTTGGTGCTAGTGAAGCATTATATTCAAGTATACAAGCACTTATAGACCCAACAGATGATGTTTTAATTCCAGATCCTGGATTTTTATCATATGCCGAATGTGTTAGGTTAGCCGGAGCAAACAGTATTCCTGTAAAGTCAAGCAGTGAAAACGGATTTAAAACAACAATAACTGATGTTGAAAATGCTTTAACACCAAATACAAAGGCAATAATTATTAATTCACCATGTAATCCAACAGGTGCAGTTATGGAAAAAGAGGATATAAAAGCAATATCCGACCTGGCAACAGACAAGGACTTCATAATATTATCCGATGAAATATATGAAAAAATAATTTATGACAAAAAACATTATAGTTTCCAATCATACACAGACAATGCAGTGACAATCAATGGTTTTAGTAAAGCTTATGCCATGACAGGTCTAAGAGTAGGTTACTGTGCATCAAATCCTGATATTATTGAGGAAATTCTAAAAGTTCACCAGTATAATGTTGCTTGTATAGATACTGCAACCCAGGTAGCCTGTAAAACAGCACTTACTTCTTCACAGGACTGTGTCACAGAAATGACAAATGAATTTAAGAAAAGAAGGGATCTGGTAGTGAATTCATTGAATGATATGGGTCTTGACTGTGTAATGCCTGATGGAGCATTTTATGTATTTTTCCATGCAGACAATCCTGAGGAATTTGTTCAAAAGGCTGTAAAAGAAGATGTCATACTAGTTCCTGGAGGAGCATTTGGTGAAGAAGGAAAAGAATTCATAAGATTATCTTATGCCCAAAGTTATGATAATTTGGCCGAAGCCATGAACAGATTAGAAAAAATCGTGTAAACCTACACCCATTTTTCTAATTTCTTACTTATTTTTTGAAGTTTTTCTATTGTGTTTTCTGTTAATTTAATGTTTTCAGTGTATAAATCTATTTTTTTCTGGTAAATTTCAACCAGTGGCAAACATTCATCGAAAAAATCACTGTCCATATATTGTGAACGATAAAATTTCAGGGTCCTTTTATTGTTATTTCTTTCACGCTTACAATGTTTTATATAATTTGACAGAGCATCCATTTCATTTATAGCATCTTTTCTTATTTGAACATATTCCTGATATGTTCCATTGATATTGCTTCTAAAATATTTTGGCAGATCTTCCTCCAACTGTGTGAATTCCTGCATACTTTTTATAATGAAACTATTTAAATTTTGATAATAATTTTCATAACCTTCAATGGCATTGAGTAATTCATTTTTTTCATTTTCTAAATTATTCACAGCTTTTGTTTCCGTGCTTAATCTTTGTTGAATTTCTTTTTTTGCTTTGGATATGAATGCTTTTTCAGATTTATTAGGCATAAAATAACTCCCCAGAATGATTAAATACATAGAATATTAATATGAATATATTTCTATAAATTTATTTAAAAAGTTATTCTTAGATAAAAAAAATAGTCTGATGATAATAAAATTAATGTAAAAATAAATTAAGCGCCGAGACCGGGATTCGAACCCGGGTGGACATCTGTCCAGTGGCTTAGCAGGCCACCGCCGTACCAGGCTGGGCCATCTCGACAATTATAAAAGAGTTATATTAGATTATGTTTCTTATTACATTTAAATATTTCTATAATATTTATTATTTTAGCGGCATGTAATTGGATGGACATACCTCATAAGAATAGGTGATCTAAATTCGTAACTCCATCCCGCTAATCCGTAAACATCAGTTGTCTAAAACAGAGCTGCTTCTTTCCAGACCTGACCCGTTCAATTAATTAATATGGTTTAATTCAACCCTCCAGTTGAATCCCCATAACCGCTAATCCTACGGGGCGAAACTTCGACATCACAAAAAAAGGCCTATAAATATTTAATATGCCTCTCCAAAAACTTCGGTCGCTCCATATAGAGGATTTGAGCTTACAAGAGACCACTAACCTCCCAACCTAGCCTATAAATATATATGTGACAAAGTATTAATAAATGTTTTTATTTTTTATATAAAATATTTTAAAATTTAAAATCCATATATTCATATATTACCGAACAAATATTTTACCGAGTTAGATTATGAAAGCAAAAATGGATAACATAGAGTATGATACTATAAAAAATTCCCAAACGCTATATGAAGATAAACATAATACTCGTTTCAAGTTTTCTGTAGTTATGGCAGTTTATAATTGTGAAGAATACATAGAAAATGCCATAGAGTCCATAATAAATCAAACGTTAGGTTTTAAGGACAATATTCAATTAATCATAATTGATGATGGTAGTACTGACAATTCATTGAAACATGCTAAGGAATTCCAGCAAATCTATCCCGAAAACATTAAAGTCATCACTAAAGTAAATGAAGGACAGGCAATTGCAAGAAATTTGGGTTTGAAATATGCCCTGGGAGAGTACATTAACTTTTTGGACAGTGATGATTATATTAGCAAAAATGCTTTCGAAGAAGTATATTCTTTTTTCAAAGAAAATGAAGATGAAATAGACATTGTCAGCATCCCCATCCAATTATTCGGTAGAATTAACGGACCTCACAGATTAAACTATAAATTCGAAGAATCAGGAGTTATTGATTTAATCAAACAACCCAACAATCCACAACTATCTGCTTCTAGTTCTTTTTTCAAGAAAGAACTCTTCAACAGGTACCAATTTGACACGTCAATAATCACATCTGAAGATGCCATACTTATCAATAAAATATTGCTTGAAAAACAAAAATACGGTGTTTTGAATTCAGCCACTTACTACTATAGACTTAGATCCGATTCCTCTTCAACAATTGACACCACATTAGATAAAAAAGATTACTACACGACAAGACTTAAATTTTATTTCCTCGAATTAATTGAGTGCAGCAAGAAAAAACATGGAAAGGTTTTGGATTTCATAGCATACACATTGGCCTATGACCTGCAATGGATTATTAAAAAAGAAGAGCTTGACGTGTTTGATTCGGAAGAAGAAATTAAAGAATTTTGGGATTGTTTACATGAAGTAATTAGTTATATTCATGATGATGCCATCATAAACAATCAGAATATTTTAGAGGATTATAAAGGCTTTTTTTATTTTTTGAAAAAAAATGATAAAAAAATCGATACAACAGGTAATGAGATTACAGTAAAAATAGATGATTATGTACTTGACAGATTATCCAATCATAAGCTGGGATTGGATGTTGTCGAAATCAGAAGGGGCAATTTAATCCTTTCAGGAATCTTCAAATCATATTTTGATGAAAATGATATCAACATAATAATCATTAAACATGCTGATAACTCCACAAAAAGATATGAAACTCAAAAATTATCATATGCCAATCCTGAAAGGAAAACAACAAGCTTTTTATCAATTCCATGGAAAAGCTGTATTAATTTCAATGTAAAACTTCCATTAACAAATAATGTGGAAAAATACGTTATTGCAATTGAACTACCTGATGGAAATGGTGTGTTTTATCCTAATTTTGTATTTAATGAGGAATGTAACCTTTCAACATCAAGTATTTATATTGTAAAGGACAATCATATCCTGTTATACCAATCCAGAGCTTTTCATATTGTTCCTTACCGGTACAAAACAATGCTCAGATATGAAGCCAGCTGTATGAAAAAGATTGTTAAAGACAGAGCTCCACAATTCATGAATGCATTATTTTATCATACAATATTTATGCTTTTATACCCTCTCCTAAAAAACAAAAGAATCTGGTTGTTTGCGGACAGACCAGAATTTTCAGACGATAACGGACGACACTTATTTGAATATGCCATGAAGCAGGATGATGACATTAAAAAGTATTTTATTATAGACAAGAAATCAGAAGACTATGATAAACTGGCACATAAATATCACGGCATCATAGCATTTAAATCTTTAAAACATAAGGTGTTACACCTCTTTGCTGAAAAATACATAGGATCATATGTTAACGAAGAGTTTACCAATCCGTTTTTGCATGACAATAAGAAGTTATATAAAGGATTTTTAAACATTCAGAGAGTCTTTTTACAGCACGGAGTTACAAAAGATAACATTTCATATTTTGTCAACAAGTTTAGAAAAAATTTATACATGCTTCTGACAGTTTCTGATTATGAAAGTAACTCTTTTAAAGAAGATTATTATAACTTCGATGAAGATGTTATACAGTGTCTGGGTTTTCCACGCTTTGACAATTTAACCAGTGATGTGAGAAAAAAACAAATCCTTTTCATGCCAACATGGAGGGTTCAGCTACAGGACAGTCATGAATTTGTTGAATCAGATTATTTCGGTATGTTAAATGATATTCTTAACAACAAGCAGTTACACGAATATCTTGAAAGTACGGGTTATGAACTGGTGTTTAAGCCCCATCCTGAGTTAATGCCACATGTTGACCTAATTAATTCAGAGTATGCTATGATTTCCACTGATGAGAGTTATCAGAAATTGTTTGGAGAGTCTTCGTTGCTTATTACTGATTATTCATCAGTATTTTTTGATTTTGCATATCTTAAAAAGCCGGTAATATATTATCATGCAACGGACGATTATCATTATACTGAAGGTTATTTTGATTACAGGACCATGGGATTTGGTGAAGTAATTGAATCAGAGAATGATTTGATAAAGATTATAAAAGAATACATTGATTGTGATTGTAAAATGAAAGAGAAGTATGAACATCGTGTGGAAAAATTCTTCAAGTATAATGATAAAAACAATTGTAAAAGAGTATATGACTGGTTAAAAAATCATTAAAAAAAATCCTTCTTTTCTTTTTTTAAAAAATTAATTATTCTCATATGGCCAAATGGCATTTTTTCTTTAAACCTTAAACGCCTACACTGTTTTTAAATAAATATGGATGTAAATTTACAAAAAAAATTAAATAAAAATTCCAACATAAGTTAAACTATAATATAATGTTAAAATTTATAAAGATTAAACAATAATGAAGGATAATTATGGAATCTCAAACAATTAAAAAGACAAATAATGCCAATGTTGAAAAAACAAACATGAAGAACATTTCAATTGATGATAAGATAAAAAATTTCCAATTATATGTTGATCAGGTTAAACCTGAAAATGGAAGTGTATTTATCAAAGGATTTGTTGAAAGTCCCTTTACAAAGGAGGAAATGTCAATTTGTGTTGTAAATGCATTGAATGATAATGAGTTGATTTGCCAAATATCCCCTAATGAGAAAAATGACGAACGCATATTAAGTGAAGACAATTACCAATACTTTTTTGAAACCCAAATACCAGTATCCGACAAACTCATCTTTGAATTCAATGTTAATATCAATGAATGTCAAAAATCATTTAATCCAAAGGTATTTTTTACCCCTACTTCATTATTAAACAGAAATTTTAACAAAATAACGAAAAACGATTACATCCTGTCTTTTGATAAAAATCAGTTTTCCATTGATAAAAAAGAATATATTTTTTCAGTAATCATCCCTTCATTTGATTCTTATTGTCTGGAAAAACAGTTGAAAAGCATATTCAGTCATGGTGTGAACTCTGAAAATATTCAGGTAATAATCCTGAACAACCAATACAATGAGGATACTAAAGATATTGCTTTAAAATATAAAAAACAACATCCTAACAATGTTTTTTACATTAACCGCACCTCTTTTGAAATAAACAGCCTAATCAATACTGGAGCAGGTTATGCCATAGGAAATTATATTAGAATATTAGATCCTGATGAGAAAATGTTTGATTTCGAATTGAATTATGCAAAAGAACTTATAAAAGAAAACCAGGAAAAAGTATTTTCATTTAATACTGGAGAATTTATTAGTTTTAAGGAAAAAGAAATGCTTTCTTCAGAAGAATTAAATCGCAAAATAACATATGCAGATAATAAACATTTGGAAAACCTCATTAAGGATAACTATTCAAAAAACATTAAAAGAATTTTAGAAAATGAATCGGAAAGCGATAATGAAAATGCTGCAAATGATTTAATCAACAAATCGGATGATTTATCCAAGAGAAAAGTCAGGATTAACCACATGCATGTTGATTGTGATAATCTCCATTTAATCGGCGAATATGATAGCAGCGGACTTGATGATGTTGAAATCAGATTGATTATGGAAGAAAATGGTGAAAAAATAAGGATTCCATGTGAAACAACAGAATACATTTCCAAATCAAATATTTCAGAGGATATTGAAAAGATAACCGAGTTTGAGGTAAGTGTGCCAGTTGGAATTGACAAAAACATTAAAGTATACTTTGAGAACATCCTGGATAATGAAATGACAACCACTCCCGAACTGGAATATAAAAATTCGAACACTGATGAAAACAGGTATTGCTTTTGTGAAAAGTATCATATTTCCAAGGAAGATGACTGCTTAAACATTTCAAGGGGTTATGCATTTTCAATAGTTATTGCAATTTACAATACTGAAAATTACTTGGAAGAATGCCTGGATTCCGTTATTAATCAGACCATCGGTTTTGAAGATAATGTTCAGTTAATTCTTGTTAACGATGGCAGTCCCGACAATTCAAAGGACATATGCCTGAAGTATGCCGGAGAATATCCTGACAACATAGTATACATTGAACAGGAAAATGCCGGCCAGGCTACCGCTAGAAACAACGGATTAAAATATGTTAAAGGACGTTACGTTAACTTTTTGGACAGTGACGATTATCTTGAAGAAAATGCGCTTGATAAGGTTTATCCTTTCTTTAGAAGACATGATAATGAAGTGGATATTGTTGCAATGCCCATAAAATTTTTTGGAAGAAAGGAAAATTATCATATGTTACATGATAAATTTAAAAATGAGGGCATTATCGATTTAGAAAAAAATCCTAACAATCCTCAGCTGTCTTCATCATCAGCATTCATTAAGAAGTATCTCTTTGATGATTTTACTTTCCCAACAAATGTAATTTCATCTGAAGATACGATAATTCTCAACAAGATTCTTTTAAGAAGAAAAAAATACGGTGTTGTTAAAGATACAACATATTATTATCGAAAACGTTTTGACGAAAGTTCCACCATAGACAGCGTAGCCAAACAAAAAGAGTTTTTTACCGATAAGATGAAATATTATTTCCTCGAACTCGTTAATTACTCATTAAAGATGGAAAAGGAAGTTGTGCCATTTATACAATACCTGATTGCATATGACATACAGTGGATGCTAAAGGAACCGGACATCAGCATATTAAATGATGAGGAAAAGGATGAATTTTTTGAAGATTTAAGAAATGTGATGAAATATATTGACAGAAAATGTATCCGTAACAATAAATTCGTAACAAACAGCATTTTCAAATCATTTTTCATGAAAGTTAAAAATGATGAAAAACACGTGGAGATAAAGGATGACGTTGTGTGTTTAAAGAGTTTCGATTATGAAATAGACAATCTAACTAATCACAGACTATGGTTGGATATTGTTGAAATAGAAGATAATACACTTAAGATATCAGGGTTTATAAACAGTCATTTTAATTTGGATGAAACGTTGGTTGTTGCACAAAAGGAAAGTGAAGGAAACATAAGTTATTACGATGGAAAATACGTTAAATACACTTCACGTGAAAACGTGAAATTCATATCCGAGGATTGGCAATACAAGTACAATTTCGATATTGAAGTTCCATTGAATGTTGGAGAAAAGACCCATGTAAAACTTGTTACAAAATACTTTAAAGATGGAAACAAATTAAATGACAACGAAAACAATGTAATTTCATGCATATTGAGGATAAACTTTACGAAACATGCCAAAATATCAGGAATCAGCAATTATATTGTTAAAGACGATTATATATTGTTTTTTGAAGAGAATACCTTTAAAATTGACAGGTATTCATATAAGTTAATGAAAAAATATGAAAAACACGTTCAAAATAAGATTATTAAGTTCAAAAGGCATAACTATAAACAAGCATTGAAAATCAGAAACAAATACTTGAAACTCTATCCACTGATTCGTCGTTATAAACGTAACCATCAGATTCATATTTATATGGACAGGCTTGATGTTGCAGATGACAATTCAGAACACCTGTTTAGATATGCTTCAAAACAACATGACGGTGTTAAAAAGTATTATGTGCTCTCGGAGGATTCACCTGACTTTAATAGGGTTGGCACATATGGAAACATTGTAAAATACAAATCAGAAAAAAACAAGTTACTATATCTGATGGCCGATAAGGTTATTTCAACACATCCATATGAAAGTGGAATAAATCCATTTTTCTCTTATGATCAAAAAAAGGATGAAAGAGAAAACTACAGTGGATTGATTAATTCCAAGATATATTTCCTGCAGCATGGTGTGACAAAAGATAACATATCTGATTGGATGAGTAAATACGACAAGAATTTGTCATTACTTGTAACCGTATCAGATTTGGAACGTGAATCATTTGATGTTGAAGGATATGGATATGATCCTAAGATTATTCAGACACTGGGTTTTCCAAGATATGATAACTTGAAAAACAACCCCGGCAAGCAAATATTAATCATTCCTACTTGGAGAAAATATTTAAGGGGAAACAAGAACCTTTTCCTTAATTCGGACTATTTCAAAAGTCTAAATGGACTGTTAAACAATGAAGAATTCATTGACAGTGCCAGGAAGATGGGTTATAACATAGTTTTCAAGGCACATCCTGAATTAGAGAAGAACATTAATGACACTGATGAGCGGTATATTGACCTCTTTGATATTAATGAAGACGTCAAGTTATCCACGGAGGAATCTTATCAGGAATTATTTAATAATTCATCCCTGCTGATTACGGATTATTCTTCGGTTTTCTTTGACTTTGCATATCAGAAAAAACCTGTGATATACTATCATCCGTCAGATGACTATCATTACCAGGAAGGATATTTCGATTATGAAAGTATGGGCTTTGGTGAAATAATAGACAACGAAAAATCGTTGATTAATACAATAACAAATTACATGGAAAAGGATTGTAAAATGAAAGACAAATACTCCGAAAGAGTTGATGCGTTCTTTAAATATACTGATAAAAACAATTCAAAAAGAGTATATGAATGGATTAAAAGTCATTAGAAATACTGGAAGGAGGTGATTATTATTTTTATAAAATTAAATGGTGACAATGAGAATGTTTACAGGTTTAAAATAAATACGAATCGTTTTAGGATTCATTATAAAATATCAGACATTAAAAAATTCAATTGTCCAATCTTAGGATCATCTGCTAAAGAAGGAATCCTGGTTCTTTATAAACATCCTGTAAAAGATGTCTGGACCAACATTAAAACATTCAACAAATCTGGAAATGCAAATATAAACCTGTCACAATCTGTAGATAATCATGTGTTTTATGAAGTAATGATTTATTCTCCTTTGCTTGCCGATATGCATGAGGTAACTGTTGAGTTTGGAGATAGATATGAGGTTATCCAATCCGACAATCCAAAAGAATCCCTGCTTGTTATGGGTGGACAAAAAACTTTCGGAATCGGATGTACAACAACCGGTACAATGTTTTCAAATATTATAGGAAGAAAATTTAACTGCAACATAGTAAATGTGTCTTCTGTGGACAATGATTATCTGGAAAGATTAAACAATTATCTGAACAACCAAAGTAATGAAAAACAGTACAAAATTGGAATTATAGAATTGGATTATTTGAATGATAATGATAACATTGCATTAAACTCCATTATCGATTCCATGAATTTGTGTTGTGAAAAAGTTATCGGTTGGTATGCATTTAATGATTCAAATAGTAAAAAAGACCTTATCAATCAAATACTGAATGATAAGATCAAAAATGGGTTGATTGCAATAGAGGACATGTCTATGATTTTTAATGAAGATAAGGATATGTGCAGCTATGACGATGAACACATTAATGATGCAGGAAACGTTTTGATTTATAAAAACCTGAGTTCACTCATAAAAGGGGTATTATAATGGAATTTCTAAGTTCTATCCATGAAAATCTTAAGAAAATCGATGAACGTGACATTGAATACATTGATTTATTTGACTATCCCGAATTAATCTATGGAAATGTCAATGTTAACTCCGGACTGAATTTTTGTAAATTCCCAAGGAATGTTCAGGATGAAATGGAAAAGTATGGAACGGGTGTCTTGAATGAAATGAAACAATTTAACAGTTCATCTTCCGGAAACAGATTGCGTGTTAAAACAGATTCCAAGAGAATTGTTTTTAAAATCCAGCTCAATAGAAAATATGATTTTATAAACATCAACAATACCAACAGTTTTGGTTTCGATGTTTATAATGTGATTAATGGCCAGTACATTCATGAAAATGTTTTCTCGCCCGGTGATGGAAACAACATTTTTGCACATGAAATTGAAGTTCCTGAAAATGGTGAGATATGTATATTTTTACCCAATTATAACAGCATATTATCCTTTTTCATGGGATTTGAAAAGGGTTCCTCCTTTGAAACACTCAAATATCCACAGGGTAAACGCTTGCCTGTTCTTTTCTATGGAAACGCTGTTACCCAGGGTGCATCTGCCAGCAGAAGTGGAAACTCTTTTACAAATATCCTCAGCAGACTTCTTGACAGAGACATGATTAACGTTTCATGTTCATCATGCTGCAAGGCAACGGACAATACCGCCGACTTTCTTGGAAAGATTAATTGTCATGCCATAGTAATTGACTATACCCATAACGCCTACGATACAGAGGAATTTATGCGTACACATGAACGTTTCTATAAGAAAATCAGACAGTATCATCCAGACACAAAAATTGTTCTGATGACCTCCGAGAATTTTAACTTCTGGAAATCCTATGATGAATATGACGAGATTGTCAAAAACACATATGATAACGCAAGGATTCATGGTGAAAATGTTGAACTGATTAATCAGAGACAACTGTTTGATGAAAATGAATATGACATTGTAAGTGTGGACGATACACATTATAGTGATTATGGAATGTATATCGTTGCTAAAAAGTTATGTGAAATAATTGGAGAATAAGGGGAAGTGTTTTTTATGGAATATCTAGAAAACATCAATGAAAAGTTAAGTGATGTCGACGAGACAAACATCATTTATTATGATTTGTTTGATTATCCAGAGTTTTTCTATGGAACTTTGAATTTTGCCAACGATTGTGTTGATTTTTCAAAGTTTCCAAAACACATTCTTGACAACATTAAAAATTTTGATGACGATACGTTTGTTACAATGAAAAAATTAAACGATTCGACTTGCGGATGTAGAATAAAATTTAAAACAGAATCACACAGAATTATCCTTAAAATCCAACTGAAAAATAAAGACATGTCACATAACATTCCTCCTGAAAATTCAAGGGGCTTCGATGTTTACTACCTAAATAATGATAGTTACATCCCATTATCACTTTTGGCACCTGAAAATGACAAAAATATATTTGCACAATGTATATGTAACGAAGATAATTCTGACATTTGCATTTTTCTTCCAAACTATGACAGCATTGAAAAAATATATGTGGGAATAGAATCTGATTCGTATTTTTACCCGTCACCATATGCCGGTGAAAACAGGAAAGCGATACTCTTTTATGGAAACGATGTTTCACAGGGCAGACTGGCATCAAAGTGCAGTTGCAGTTATCCAAACATTGTCAGTAAAATGATGGATCAGGACATAATAAACTTATCCTGTGATGTTGCCACCGGACCCTTTGAGGACATTGCCGAATATATCGGACGCATAAACTGCCAAAGTATTGTATTGGACTGTTCCACATTCATAGAAAATAAGGAAGAAAATAAGGAAATGTTTAAAAAGTTCTATAAAACAATCAGACAATACCATGAAGATACAAGAATAATATTGCTAACTTCACCCAACTATGATGAAGATGAAAAATATGATAGGATAGATCATGATATCATTATGGCATATGAAGATGCGGTAAATGATAAGGAAAATACAATTATTATTAATCAGAAAACAATTATTAAGGACATCTTACCAGATACTTCCTCAAAAAAGTACGATAAGATTATGAAAAAAATAGCAGAGAGCATTTGTGATTGCCATAAGAAATATTAGGGTTGGTGTTATTATGAGTAAAATATCCGTGATAGTTCCCGTATACAATTCAGAAGAATTTCTAACAGAATCAATAAACAGCATTTTAAATCAGTCATTTACTGATTTTGATGTGATATGCATTAATGATGGCTCCACTGATCAATCTTTGAGAATGTTAAACAATTTTAAAAAAAGAGATAGCAGAATAAAAGTTATTGATAAAGAAAATAGTGGTTGTGGCTCTGCAAGAAATGTGGGAATTGAAAATGCCGAAGGAGATTACATTTACTTCTTTGATCCTGATGATTTTATCCGTGAAGATGCATTTGAAAAATTGTATGAAAATGCCAAAAACAACGATTCGGATATGGTTTTTTCACAAATTTCATGGTACCGTGAGGGTGAAAGAATTAATCTTGACAAACCAGGAATTGAATTGGAAAAGGAATTTGATGATGTGGATTTCAACAATTTTACATTTACATACAAAGACATTCCCCGCTACGTGATGAATTCCTATTTTGCTCCATGGATAAAATTATTCAAAAAGGATTTTTTGAAAGTGGAGAACAACTTCAGATTTCAGGAAAACATTGCTTTTGATGATGTGCCATTCCATGTTGAAACAATTATAAAGGCAAAAAGAATATCCTTTGTTCCTGAAACCTTTTATCAGTACCGTACATCAAACATTAACTCAGTCAGCAACACTTCGACAAATTCAATAGACATTCTGAGAATATGTGACATAGTTGAGAACATACTCAAACAAAACAATATATTTGAAGAATTCAAATCATATTTCTATGAATTCAAAATCATTCAGTTGATATTATATGTAATATCATCAAATTCGGAAATGTACTATAAAAGCGTCAAATATGAATTGATGAAAATTAACATAAATGATTTGAATCTTCCTGAAAACATCCTTGAGCGATACAACAGACTGGTTAATTCAAAAAACTATGAGGAATATTTGAAGATTAACAATGTTCAACAACCGCCCCAAGTAGATTTGACTAAATTGAATAAAGAGTTAGAAGATGAAAAGAATAAACTGAAAGATAAACTAAATAAAATAATAAAGAATAATGAGAAGTTACAACTGGATCAACAGGAAATTATCAGTTCACAAAAAGAAATTGTTCTGGAGAATGATAGATTGATTGAAGAAAAAAATGGATTAACTAATGAAAGAAAAGAATTAATCAGAGAAAATGAGATTATAAAAAATAAAATGGAAATCATTGAAAATGAAAAACACCAGTTAGAGAGGGATAATGATTATCTTATTACATCCAACAAAACACTAAAAGAATACAATGCAAACATCAATAAAGAGAACCGGGAACTTAAAAATGAAAATAAATCTTTATTAAAAAACAATAAGGAACTTAAAAAAGTTAATGATCTGATATTGTCTTCAAACAGTTGGAAATTAACCAAACCACTTAGATCGATTAAAAGCATATTTAAAAAATAACCCTCCAAAAAACCTTTTTTTAAAGACATAAATTAATGATTGAAATTGCCCTAATTCAATGGATTGTACCTTTTTTTATACAATTTTTAAAAAAAAATCATAGTTTAAATATTCACATGTTTCAATAAAAGTATAATTAATACTTTTAATAAATAATTAAATGAATGAATAATTTCATTCTTAAAAATAAGGGAAAAAATAAAAATGATGAGTAAAAAAAGCATTTTACTTGTTTTTTTGAGCTTAATTATGATTAGTTTATGTGTATCTACAGTTGTAGCTGCAGATAACACTGACAAATCTGTAGATGATACTACAATCCAACAAGATGATTTAAAATCTGTTGATACTACACAAACAGCTACAGATGCTCTTAAAAAAGGTAAAGCAGTTGATAATAAAAAAACTGCCACTAGTTCCAACACATATTATGTTGCAACTAATGGTAAATCATCAAATGCTGGAACAGAAAGCAGTCCTTATGACCTTAAAACTGGTGTAACAAACCTTCAAAGAAACAAAGGTGGAAATTTAATAGTTAATGGAGGAACATACAAACTTTCAGAAACCATTAAATTCTACGAAGGCACATACACCGTTACAGGAAAATCTGGTCAAAGTGTTATATTTGATGCTCAAAACAAATTTAGACATTTTTATTTAGGTGGAAATTCCAATGTAGAAATAAAAAATATTGTTTTTACTAACGGAAATGGTGCTGATATGGGAAATTCCGGAGGAGCTATAAAAGCTGATGCCGGTGGAAAAAAGGTTATTGTTAACAACACTTTCAAACAAAACTACGCTTCTCAGTACGGTGGAGCAATCTCAACCAATGCTGAAAATACAGAAATAACCAACAACATTTTCACAAGCAACGTTGCTGGAATCTCAGGTGGAGCAATCACCACCACAGCAAAAAACACCAAAATCACTGGAAACACTTTTACTCAAAACTCAGGTGCTAGAAACGGTGGAGCAATATACAATTCAGGTTCAGGTACTTTAGTACAAAACAACAAATTTACTAAAAACCTTTCAAACCAAACCGCTGCCGCTATCTACAATACCGGTGACAGTGTAACCCTTGAGAAAAATGTATTCCAACAAAACACAGCTTCCAGAACCGGTGGAGCAGTATACGATGATAGTACTGGTATAAAAATTCTAAACAACGAATTTACCGCTAACAACGTTAAACTAATTGGAAACGTCGGTGACGGAGCAGCTGCATACATTCGTGGAAGTAAAGCAACCATTCAAGGCAATACTTTTACAGATAACTCTGCAGCAGGTTCTGCTGGAGCAGTATATTTAGATACTGGTGGACAAGCCACCGTAACTAAAAATACATTCACAACAAATAAAGCTTCTAATTACGGTGGAGCATTGTATTCACGTGGAACCAGTAATAAAATTACGGACAATACATTTATAATGAATACTGATCCAAACAGTAAAAGAACAGCTATTGTAAGCATCGGTACTGGTGCTACAGTTTCCAACAATAAAAATGCTGATACTTCCAAATACTATGGTACTATATGTAGCGCTGGAAATTCTGCAACAATTACAGGAAACACATTTGAAGACACAAAACCAGTTGTAAAAGTCGCAACTGTTATTACAGTAAGCAAAGCTTCTGCAGCAGTGGACGATAAAATGACTTTATCCGCAACTGTTAAAGGTGTTGACGGTAAAGCTGTAACTGGCGGAGTCTTAGTATTCAAAATAAATGGTAAAACTGTTTCAAACAAAATTGATGTTAAAAACGGAGCTGCAACTACAACAGTAGTAGCTCAAAAAGGATTTAATAATGGTAATATAACTGCATCATACGGTGGTACAACAACCTATTTAGCAAACAAAACTGCAACAGCTGCTAAAGCAACAGTCAGTTTAAGAAATGCTAAACTTACAATAACTGTTGACCCAAAAACCAATCAACAATATGATACTGTAACATTTACAGCTAAGGTTACTGATGCAGCTACAGGTAAAGCAATGGCAAATAATGCTAAAGCATATGTAATATTTAAAATAAATGGAAAAACTCTTAAAGACAGTTCAAACAACACTTTAAAAGTTAAAATAAACAACGGAGTTGCAACATACAACTATACTATACCTAAAGGAACATCTGCTTACACTACAGATGGTAAAGTAAAACAATATGTTGTTACAACAAGTTTATTCAATCCAAATTACAACACACCTGCAAAACCAACAGATACATTTACGGTTAAAAAAAGCAAAGTAACCATTACAACTACTAAACTTGCAGTTGACATGTCTTCCAGAAAATTAATCATTAAAGGAAACATTAAAGACTACAAAAACAATAATGTAATTGGTATAAGCAAATTAAACGTAAAAATTAATGGTGTAAGTATAAAAGTAAATAATGCAACAACCTTTAACATTAAAGATGGTGTAATCAATTTATCAATTGATTTACCAGCAAAAGTTACTAATATAAAATTTATTAACAACATTACATTAGTAACCGGCCCTAGAACTGCTTACGAAAATTACCGTGTTACAACAACTAACTTTGAAAAAGCTTAGTTGCATAAGAGTATAATTAATTATACTCTATAATTTCACCTCCTTTTAAACATAAAATTCTAATTTTAAGTATATTTTAAATTTTTAATTAATGATTGTTCAGAAAATAAATATTATATCCAAGTATTTAAACTAAAAAATACATAAATTATTATTGTTTAAAAAATATATGGAATACGTTATATGAATAAAAAATTAATAATTGGAACAATTACTCTTTTATTAATTGTCATCATAGCTTTTGTATGTGTAAACGAAATCAATAAGGCAAATATTGAAGTTCAGTCAATAAATACGCATATACAAAAGGCAAACTATGAATATAATCAATCAGTGGCTTATTTAAACGCAAAAAATTATACTTTAACAACACAACACATTAACGAATCATACAAGGAATACGTTTTAGCCAAGGAAAGTACGGAAGAAGCATTGAAAAAGTCCATCAACAACAACCAATCATTACAGGTACAATACTTTAATTACACGATAATGGAACTGGAATACAAAATCAATGCTACTGTTGAAATGTATAATGGATTAGATAATGTAAACAATAATCCTAGCAAGGCATTGTCCCTCTTTAGAAATTCCGAAAAGAATATGGAAAGTGCCCTTGAATATTCAGATAAACGTATTGAATTAGAACAACAGTATCCTGACAAATTTATACATTAAACTTGTCAAAGTAGAAAATATCATTTTCTATAAAAGTAGGAGTTTTAAATATGACTAACAATCAAAATACATCACACGCCAACAAAGCAGTAGTGCATGTATTAAACCCTTCATGTCAAATAGAAGATCTTGAAATCGGAAGTGACTATGAAGGAGTCATTACCAGAGTAGAAAAATACGGATTCTTTGTCAGTCTCAGTAAAAGTGTATATGGATTACTAAGATCAAGAAATCCAAAAGAAAAAGTTGGAGATAAAATTGTTGTCAAAATATCCGAAATCAAACCTCACAAAGGTAAAATGGATGTTGATTTAACATATTCCAAGACCAAATATGGTAGTGACTATGAAATTATAAAAGTTAAAAGAAACGTTAAAAGAACAAAAATTGCAGACCTTTCCGAAGATAATCTTGGAAGAAACGTTGCAATTCAAGGAGAAATTATCCAGATTCAACAGACAAGTGGACCGACAATATTCACAGTTCGTGATGAAAGTGATGTTACATGGGCTGCAGCTTTCAATGAACCGGGAGTTAGAATGTATCCTGAACTTGAAGTTGAAGATGTTGTTGAAATTTTAGGGGAAGTATCCCTACACGGTGGAAAGATTCAAATAGAATCTGAAAACATTGAAAAACTTGAAGATGAAGAAGAAGAAAACTTCAAACAACTTGTTTCCGAGGCAATGGATAAAAAGGCAGAACCTGAAGACACTTCCGTTATGGTTGAAAGTGAAATTCTT
>ODAI010366564.1_pt1 | contig 21291 bp, 16 predicted proteins | sample 1539321 | NCBI WGS metagenome assembly ODAI01 (sample SAMN02144231, study PRJEB22623) | gut metagenome | biome: sheep rumen | host: Ovis aries | place: New Zealand | reverse complement strand
ATTTTACGGAGCTGAACCCAGCGGTTATCCTCTTTCAGGTGACCGCCAAAGGGAAGGATAAAATCGTAAATACTGAACTGTCCATCGTTGATATTTCGGTACATTTTTAGCTCCTTGGTGCAAAGAAAATTGAGACTCTGACGCACAAAACCCTGCATCAATTATACCAAATACGCGAGGATGACTTTGAGTTTTTCTTATATTTACGCGATTTTTTAAGAGCAGTATCTACTGTTCAGCAAACACTAATTAACGCAGCCTTATGCGTTACCTTCTCAGGATAAGGCGCCTTTAGTGCTTTGCAATTCATCTTAAGATCTAGTTCTGTGGAGAAGAACTCTTCATCATAAAACAGCATATGTTACTCTGAAGGCTTATGAACAAAGACTCGCTATCTTTGACAGTTTACCAAGCTATCGCGTCAGGACTGCGATGCTATGAAAGTCATCATCAGATACCAGTAAAATGTATTTTCATCTTTGGCATTAACAGGTTAAATCGTTTTGTTCTGCCCACCTGCAGTTTGAACGTGAGAACGGTCAGTAAAGACATATACCACGGTCATGAAAAGACAGTATTGCCGGTCAGAAAAAGACATAATTGACGGTCACTCTGAAAGTGTTATGTCATATCCCGTGTTTTTTTCGGGGACCAGTCCCCGGACCCCTGAGGTTTATCGCTTCTTGGTTTCCGTAATAGAGTGATGCAAATACTTTTGGCACTGTTTCTTTGACAGTATGGACGTCTGTCGCTGACCGGGAATAAGGTCATTACGTGACCGGGAATCGTGTCATTGATGGCCGTTTCAGATGGCTGTCTGAACCACCAAACTCAAATACTATAGTGTTTATATATTATAATCGCATCCTATCCAGTAAATTAGTAATTCCACATCCCGTTTTTATCACTACCCGTATTGCATTTGGGGGAGCGTTCCTAAGTCAACTATTACAAGACTCTGAAAAACGAAGACTCTATATTGTTCCATCAAACTACACGAACTACATGCGAATATTTAGTTTTCTAATACCTATATAAACTACAAAAAAAAGTCATGGGTTCCTGTAAAACTATATATTAAATTCTGATTCCTAACTCCTATTTTTTTTGCCGGTACTCCACCATATATTCCATAACTCTCACAGTCATGAGTAACCACAGCTCCACTTGCAATGACACTTCCATCGCCGATTGACACTCCAGGCAATATCGTAACATTACTACTTACCCAACATCTGGAACCTATTTTTACAGGTGCACTTTCGTAAGCAAATCTTGCATCTTGTAAATCGTGTTGCGCAGTCCAAATTCGAACACCAGTTGAAAAGTTACAATTTTCGCCAATATATATGCCTCCTCTAGCGTCTATAAGATTATCGTCACCTATAATGGTTCCATCATCAATTTGACACTTATATCCGTCTCGAAATACCGTTCCTTTATAAATAACTACATTTTTACCAATGTCAACTTTTAAACAATATTTGTAAATAATATCTCTTACCCAATGAAAAGGTATCTGTGCGACATTGTTATTAGATACTTTATTAATTCCGTTGATCAGTTGCATTATTGTTTTGCGAAAAAGAATTGTCTTTGTACCATCTACCTCTTGATAACTAATTACTGATGGTCCCTGGTTCTCTTTATTTTCTACTCCACGGTTATATTTTGCTTTTCTTCTTGTATACCAGATAAAAGAAGTGAAAAAGCTACAGACCCATATACTCCATTTAATTAGCAGAATTATTACTACAATATCTATCAAAAAATCCATATGACAATATCTCCCTGTCACATCTTACGAGCAAGCTTCTATTTAATAGGTATGACTTTCTTCCCAAATAAAAAAGCCATAAATCCCTTCTTATACATGTATGCTTTTAAGAATAGCATAAACCCTTATTTTCTTTTCAAGGCAAATGATATTATTGTTCTTTTTCCTCTAAATTTCTTAATATCACCTAAGTTCAAGAGAGGAGCAATACAAAGCAATAAAAGATTATACCGCAATTCGATGAGCTGAGGATCAAAAATTGAGTGCAACGCCAAGAAAGAAATAGCTAAACAAAGCATTATATTATTCTCTTTTACTCCCCTCCTCATCAAGACAATGAAAGATATGCAAATCAAAGCTAAAACTATCCAACCATACACCAAAGCAATATTAATATATGAGGAATCCACATAAAAATATGCCATTGTTCCATTAGATGACTTTTGCAAACTAGTATTCCATTGTATAAATTGTCCCAACGGCGATATCGAATATTCATTCAACGCAAAATGAGCGAGTCTCAACCTTCCACTCAATATTGTATTCAAGGCAGACCATCGATAATTTAAAGGATTGTAGTAAATTGCAGTAAAAAATGCAATAGCTACACTGAGAGGAATCATTAAATAAAACATTGTTTTCAACAATTTTGTTTCTTCAAGCGGTTTCTTGACAAACCTTGCAATATACACAAATAATAAAGCCAATCCACCCATATAAAAGACAGCAGTAGTATTAGTTTTTAAATATAAAAACACGTTTATTGCTTCAAGTGCAATAACTTGCCATAGCTTTACTTTATTACCTTTTAAAACAATAAATGACAAGATAAGGTGGAAGAAATAGTTAGGACCATATGTAGTATAGTTAAACCCCAATCCTTCACGTGCAAAACTATATCCTACCTGAAATGTAGCAGTATTTGCTATAACTCCAATCTCACTGGCAAAAATCGTTATAGCTAAAACAGCAAATTGAACGCGGAAAATATCCCACATGATTTTATAAGGGTCATATTTTCGTGCCGCCAATAATATCGCAATAGTATCAATAATGATTTTTTTTTCAGAAGTTAACGTAACGATTACTGCCAAGGCAAATAGTAAAGGCAATAGTAATAACTGTGTCTTTTTAATTCTTGATGTTAAAACAAGACGTAAAAACAAAAAGGCATAAACCGATATCCTCGAAAGCGTTATAAAAGCACCTATGGGAAGTATTCCGGAAAACTTTGTCTGTGCCAACATATTTGAAGTAACATAGAAGATTACAACAAATCCAAATATTTGTTGCATTTGGATTTTTCTAGCATTCATAATTCTATCAGTTCCTTATCTTCTGCTCATTCTGTCCATGAATTCTCCTGGATCTATTGTTTTCCCGCTTTTTCCTCTAATACCATCCCAAAGGGCTTTATAGAGACAGGCGCACCTAACGGATTTATATCCTTTATATTGGCTGAGAATAACCGTTGCTATTTCTTCACGCAAAATCTCTTTTACTATCAGTAAATGCCCAATACTTCGTTTCCTAATTGATTTTTGAAATTCGGTAACGAAAAGAAAACGATTGCGATATTTATAATATTCTTTCCAATAACGACTTGGGCTAATTTTGTTCATATCCTCAAGTATGTCTCGATGATTGATAACTGCATCTTTAATTAAATATAAATTATATTTACGACTCACACGATACATATACTCTGTATCATCTCCATAAATAAACAAGTTCCCATTAGGAACTCCCACCATAGACACAGCTTCTCTACTAACCAAAGGGCCTACAAATGCATTTGTTTCAACTTCCGTAATATCAGAAAAGTCTTCAAGACTTCGTCCAATTACTATATCCTTATTTAGGTATTTACTTTCCTTTTTATGATGTGAGAATTGATACTTTTGCAGCTCAATCCCGTAAATCATAGGAAGCAATGCTCCAATATTAACCAAATTTTTATGAGCCAGAAGTTTTTCGAGGCAATTGGGTCTTGGAAAAGCATCATCATCCATAATCCAGATCCAGTCATATTCATAACCTTGATTGAGTATATAGCTCATGCCAATTTCAAAGCCTCCTGCTCCACCAAGGTTTTCATTTGCCGTTAACACTTCAACAAATGGAAAAGTTGTCGCTAGTTCATCGATCACCACTTTATGTTCTACTGAACTAGCGTTGTCAACAATAATCATTTTTAAAACAGGATATGTTTGTGAAGCGACAGCTTCAACTAAACGCTTAAGAAAATGACTACTATTATATGTTACAGTTGAAATAATCACCTTATCCAATTCTTTTCTCCTTGCCAATTTGCAATAATAAATACTTATGCTACTTATCAATCAAGGTTGACACACCCATTATTGAATATAATCCTTACAAATCCGTAAATGAAGCGTTTCTCATGCATACTTTACAAGTCTGATATACCAACTGTTATCCCAATAATATTGAAATAAATTCTCAGCATACATTTAATAACATATCTAACTCATTATGTAGACTATGGAATGATATCTATGCAAATGTAGTATAAACAGGAAATACCGCAGATGGCTTCACGTTACGAAATAAAAGCTACAGAAAATAAACATTGACGGATATAGATAAATGTCTTAACGAAAAGCCGTAGCTTTATCTATAAGAAAAGTCTACTGCATTTCTTAGTCATAGGAGCATATCTTTTGTGAATAAAGAAACAGATGATGCCTGTATTTCTTTCTCTTACGAAATAGAAAAATCTCTTCTGCGCATAAAAAACATATCATAGACTAGTCTGCCTCTTACTCATACGTAAGCTGAAAACCAGAAGATAATCTACCGAAAAGACCTCTGCTCTATAAAATTTGGGTAAAAAAAACCGGCACGACGCGAATTCATACTGATATCCCGATAGCCGTTACGGTAATCTACATGGATTCTTCATAAAAATACTGGTGAAACTGATTAGTCCAGTATCAATGTCAGTCAAAACATTGTTTCAAGAAAACTCGAGGCATTTGGCTACGGCGGGCAGCATCCTAACAGGGGTACGCAATTTCATTTTATCAATGAAAATATCCGCTGAATTCCTAGCTGACGGAAAACCAGCTGTCTTGACTAAAACAAAAGAAAAAGATGCCTAGACACAACATTTAGGTTTTTACCGATATGTGACAAAGTTACAAATCTGCAACCGTCACTTGGCTTTTGTCAATCTCAAGATCAGGCATGATGCCCTGGAATATTCCCCGTGAAAGCTTTACGAAATGGGGAAATGTTTCAAAAAGCACACCTTTTCCTGCACAAACCATCTTTTTTTTATAACCTGCAGCAGCGGATTGCAAGGCATCTGCAGGTTATGATTCTAAAAAATTTATTCCAAATATGGCAACTGGTACAGGAATGGTAGTTTAAGAAAATCATTTCCCAGCAAAAATCAAAAAATTGAATCAATATCAATTACAGTCTGCTCATCTATATGCAAAGCCGGCAAGGGCAAGTGCAAATCAACATTGAAACAACAATAAATCTAATTGTTTCCACATCTAATGAAAATGGAGGTCTGTATGAACTGCTTGGATGATATAAAAATAAACACAGAGGAACGAAAAGCAAGTCTCCAAATTGAGTTTGCTAGTCTGAATGAAAAAAGCCTGTTGACGTTTATCCACTATGGTTAATATACAACCTATACTGGGCCTACATTATGGGCTACAACTCTATATTTATTACTATCATTTACAGGCCTTGGATTTCTATAGAAGAAATCCTGTAAAAAAGAATTAATATCCTATTTCTACTCATTTCAATCAACCTTATCTAGCAAAGTCCTATATAACTGTACTGTCAGTTGTGCAGAATTTGCCCAGTTATATTTAAAGTCGACAAGTTCTCTAATTTTCCTTGAGTATTCTTTATGCGCTTCTCTATTTTCTTTTACAAACAGCGTAATTTTATCAGCTAGACTTTGTGGGTTTTCCGATTCAAATAATAAACCAGTCTTTCCTTCATCTGTTTCTTCAACAAAAGCAGGAACATTACTAGCAATGACTGGTTTTAAGTAAGTATATGCCATGAGAAGAGCACCACTTCCATAAATCTCTTTATATGGAAAAATACAGGCATCACAGTCTTCATATAGTTGCCTTATTTCTTCATCAGGTATGCGTCTTAACTGAAAATCAATATACTGACTAATTTTGAATTTCTCAGCCATGGCTATGTAATCGGTATTATTGTATTGTTTTCCCGCAATTGTAAATCTACATTTTTGTAAAACTTCATATGACAGAAGAGAAATTGCTTCAAGCAAGATATCAATACCTTTATAATCCCGAATACCACCAAAGACCAGAAAATTCATTGTTTCGTCTTTTCTTTGCGCTAATTCAATAGCCTCCCCATATATACCATGTGGAATTACAGCTATTTTTTCTTCTGGAATACCAAATTCTTTAATTAATAATGATTTACTGTAATTATTATGTGTTACTAACGCATCACAGTCTTCATAAAATTGTTTAAACAGTTGCCTATTCTCATCAGGTGCTTCATGCGGAAAAACATTGTGTACAGTTGAAACAAGAATGGCTTTACGTTTATTACTACGATATATCGGGATTTCATTCTTGGCACTTTTAAAGGTCTGAATATGAACAATTTGGTAAGATGTGTCTAATACTTTATTCCTGGTTTCAATAAGACTTTTACCATACACAAATGGAGCAAGTAGCTTGTTTATGCCATTCGGATACAGAACGCAGATTTGGCTTTTAATATCAGCTCGTAATCCGGCATTCTGTCTACATAAAAGGTCAACATCTAATAGTTTTTGTAACTCTTTTACCAACTCATATGTATACGTATTTCCTGGTAAAAAATGTTCTATCATTAAAACTTTCATTTTTATTTCCTTTTTAAAATGCAAACAATCTGACCATTCATATCCATCAAATTGATATCACGGTCACTATATCTATATATCCTGCAAATCATTCAATCAAAATCCTTTCCATTCTTTTATTTACCGTCAGTAATGTAAAAAGCACTTTGACTATCATATTACACTGTATGATCACGCTTCTATACATAAAATTTTGCCACATCTGCCGATTGCATCTATTGTATGCAAAAATCATCCTGGTTATTATTGAAGCAGCTTAATTGAGCAAAAGAAGAAATACTTCCGCAGATAGTTCAATTTCCGGATCTTTTCGTCGAACTCATCTGACGTTAAAATCAGTAAAGTGTTCCAATCGCAATTAATCTCCCACTATCGCTTTCAATTGCTCAAGATTCTTATGCAGACCACTGTGCCTTCTAAGCTGATAATGGAGTCTGATTATCGCTCTTTGAAAAGTGATTAATCTTTGGATATGCCTTGTTCTAGAAATGATAGCTAAATCGACAAAAATCCGCTTGCGTTCTTACTCTCCCCAATCTATGTTCAATAGATGTAAATCTCTATAATCGTGATAGACGAAAAAGAAAAGCCTGCTCTGACAAAAACACTACTGACGTCATAATATCTGAAAAAAACAAAACGTTCCTCCTGATACAACCCCTGTCCCTTTAAAAGATTGGTGAAATAGAAATTCACTTCTTTCTTCTTATCAAATATGTACACATGGGCTTATTTAATTCATCAGCAAGTCTATTTAAGAGAGTGCACATTTTGACAAAGATAAAGCATTATCGACCAACAATCTAAATAAAGAATGCTCGATATTTTTTTTCATAATCATTACTCAGTTCTCTTTTTTTCACAACACGAGACGGATTTCCAACAATAATATCATTAGGCTCACTTTTCCCTTTAAAAACACAGCCTGCTCCTATAATAACGTTTTTCTCTACAACAGATCCATTTAATACCATAGCTCTCATACCAAGCCAAGCATGATCTTTAATTATGACTGCTTCCGTTTTAGTATCAAATTTCTCTGAATTTGGTAAATGTGTTTCTGTAATAATGAATGAAAAAGCAGAAACTGTGACATCATTCTCAATAATCAAACCGCCTCTTCCATCCAAGTAACAGTTTTGATTAATGACAGATCTTTCTCCAATAGTTATATTTCTCACTTTTGATACACGAACCATTAATCCTATTCGTGCACCCTTTCCAATTTTCATACCACCACATTCATATAAAAATCGTCGAATTATCCAAGAAGGTATGTGATTCACGATTACATTATAAAAAATCCAAAGTAATCCACTCGCTATTCTCTTAACCATGATGCCCTCTGGAAAAACAATATCTCACTGCATCAATAAATCCCTGATACATCCTGTCAATGCAAACTTCCGCTTCATATTCACGAAGACATTCTTGTTTCATTTTATCTAATAATTTCTGATTTCTAGTAAGCTCAATTAACTTTTCCTTATACTCATTTTGAGAACCAACAATATACCCTGTCCTACCTTCTTTCAGATAATAAATTTCTGGTGGTTGAAACCCTTTCATTGTAACCGTTGGCAGTCCCCAAAAAATCGCTTCATTTATTCCCAGACCAACACTGACTGGAATACTGAAAACATCCCCTATAGCCCAAACTTCATTACCTTCTTCTCCATATTTCTGCCCCAGGTAATAAAGATTGTCAGCTGAATCAAACTTTTCCTGTAGTTCCGGAGTAATCCCTGCCCCCATAGCGACAACTGCCACATCCGGAATGCCTGCTAATGCATCTAAAAGTATGTCTATCCTTTTACTCTCTTTCAATCTGCTTACATATAGAACAACTTTGCTTTCCTTTATCCCATACTTTATTTTTATTCCAATTGCATCATATTTGCTTTTTTCAATATCTGAACAGTCTACAGTATTATAAGCAACAAAGAGCTTTTTCCTGTTTTTCTCCTTAAAGTTTGAAATCATTTCAGGGGTATAGGTAATTAACGCATCACACATATTATGAATATGATGATAAATAGCATTCTTAAAAATGTTGTTTGGGTCTTTCTCACTTACGCCTTTATTCCAAAAGATAACTGGAATTCGTTTTCTTTTACAATAATAGACAATAGGAAGCTCTATTTTGTCTTTTAAATGCAAAAAAGCAATAACACAGGACGGATTCAGTTCATCAATCTTTTTTTTATATCCAAGCACAGACATGGAAAGTGTATGTGCTGTAAAACGGAAATCATATCCTGCCTCTTGAAATTCATTTGAGAGGACATGAAACTCAAATCCATCTTCCCGAAAACGATCTGCAAAATAGTTGTATATTTTTTGACGATAATGAAAAACATAATTTGAGATTAGCAGTACTTTTCTCATTGATATATCCCCATATGATTCAAAACTTCCCAGCGAAAAATTTTTCATATCCTTCAAGCAGAGCTTTACTAGTATGCTCCCAGCTCAGTTCATTAATAACTCTGTTGCGCCCATACTCTCCCATTCGTTTCCGTCTTTCCGGATCTTTTAAAAGTTCAATAATCTTTTCAGCCATATCTGCAGAATCATTGTTTTTTGCATAGAGAGATGCTTTCTGGGCTGAATATCTGCCTTCGGTTAAATCAAACTGAACTATAGGTTTGGCAAGAGCCATATATTCCAGTATTTTATTCATGGTGCTCTTGTCATTCATACTGTTGAACTTATCGCTGTTAACACAGACATCTGCTGTGTTAAGATACTCTAGCATCTGCTGATCTGGAGCCCTTCCTGTAAACTCAACACAATCATCAAGCCCCATATCATGAGCCTGCTTTTTCAAAGCATCCAAATGAGGTCCTCCTCCAACAATTCCCCAAAAAACATTATTATCGCGATCTTTTATATACTTTGCTGCTTCAAGAAGATATTCAACTCCCTCTTGCTGCCCAATAACGCCAAGGTATCCGACCATATACTGGTAGCCGCGCTTAATGGATTCAACAGGCTCCATAATCTGCATACGTTCCAGCTTAGGACCACTCCGCAGAACTATCACATGGTCAGGTTCCATTTTTCCACGTTCGATTGCAATTTTCTTATAACTTTCATTTGTGACAAAAGCAAATGCGCAGTGTTTATACGTCTGCCTCTCAAAAAATAGCTGACTCCAATAAAGAGGGCCGCTAGCATGGCCAAATTTTGCTTCAAAAAGCTCAGGACAGATATCATGATGGTCAAATACGTATTTAACGCCATATTTTTTGAATTTTCTAGCAACCAAATAGATATCATCCGGAGGATTGCAACCATGAATAACATCAAATCCAATCTCTTTATAAATCTTCCTGGCAAGACGGATTTCTTCACGAAGGGCAGATGTATATTCTTTCAAATATCCAACTGCACCGTTCCCTTCTGCAGGCAAATTATGGCGAAAGATATGTACTCCCTGAAGGAATTCTTCTTCTTTCGTATATCCTTTACCCTTCGGGCAGATAACCGATACTATATACCCGTTTTCTGCTAATGTAGTTGCCTCCTGCCAAACACGAGTGTCAAACGGTACCGGTAAATTTTCCACGACTATTAAAATTTTACGAACATTTTTAACCATTTTTTTCTCCGATTAAAGGTTTAATTTCTGAATTAAAAACTTATATTTTCCCCTCGACGTTAAATCAAGGTCATCAGCAAACTCCATTGACAGCTTAAACTGACCATTTAGAATACTGTCCATTCTATCAATGATTGCTTCAATATCCCCATCACTTTGATCTTTTTTCCCGACTAGCCTAATTTTCAACTCGCCTTCCTTTTCTTGAATAATTTGAAACTGCCCATATTTTTCAAATAATTCTCCATGAAAATTCAGAAGTGAGGCACGGATTTGTTCTCCATTCTTCCCGATAATCATATCCGACTCTCTATGTCCCCAAATAACAAAGCCATCCTTATCATTCTTTTCAACATAGTCATCTACTACATATCTAATCAATGGTGTTTTCTCATTAATAAATCCTGTTACAACAGGTTCGCCATTTTCACTAATCTCTGTTACTCCATAAAATGGATTGAAAACGTATCCATTTTCATACTTCTCGGCAAATACTGCACGTTCTGAATGACCATAAAAAATAACAATAGGACACTGTAAAACCGAATTAATCAATTCTTTCTGAAAGTCGTATAGATTTTCAGAGATAAGGAACGCCGCCTTGAATACATTTGATATGTTAATATTTCTCTTTTTTGCTAATCGACAAAAATTATAAATTGCTGAAGGATATCCGTATAGGAAATCAGCTCTAAATTTTTTTATCAGTTGCAAATAACGTTCAACGTTATCAAAATTTAATATGAATGGATTCATTCTTATTTCAGCATAGAGTGGATTAATCTCACTTATTTTATTTCCCATCTCTATCCCTCGGAATGTCGCAAGTCTACTGCTTTTATAGTTATAGCCAAATTTCGACCAATAATGGTAGATAAATGCCCACTCTTTAAATATCGCACTTTTTGACATCAACACCTTTGTAGGCTCTCCGGTAGTCCCCCCAGTTGTAACAGTATAATAATCTCTATTATCATCTGTAACTATTTCACTTAAATGCTCTTTTAACAGCTCTTTTGTAAGGAGAGGAAGCCTCTGTATATCAGAGATGTCCTTCAAACTTTCAAAGGAAAAATCGTTTTCATCAAAAAGAGCATGATAATAATTCGAATGTTCATAAGCATGTTTCAAAGTTTTAAGTAGTTTTTGTTTTTGTTCTTCTTTGATTTCATCCTTATTCATTTGATCAAGACGTAACAGCGAATCATACGTCTCCAAAAACACAGAATTATTGATTAGTCTTCCTCTTATAATATGGGCAAAAGGACGTTTCATCCAATATGGCATTTTTTCATTTATTTTTTTTATCAGTGCAATATTCATTTCCAGCCTCCAGATATTATAAAATCTGAATATCAAAAGTACATTCTTTATCAAACGGTACTGTTATACAACTAGTTGTTTGCTTTATTCCATATCGATTTGAATATTCACGTTCGATGATTTGGAATCTGTTGCATCTAATAACAGCAATACAAATACTACCTCTGTACAGCAATACTCTAGTATCTTTTATAGAAACCACAATGTCTGGAGAAAGAATAAAATTAGCTGCTGTATTGATTGAAGAAGATACTTTATCCTTAATCTGCAAATGTCTGTTTCCATCAAACATAATTATTCTGGAAACCTTTATTGGATTATATCCGTCATGCTCCATGACCAACTCAAGACTATTATTCTCTTGTTTAGCAGAAATGAGTTTGGTATTTGCCTTCTTTCCCCAAAGGAATGCACCAAGCATTTCTGACTGATTTTTATCATCAACACATACAGTATTATGGTTACGAGTCATCCTGAATTCATTTCTGCTTTGCAAATCACAGTGATATATATATGTTCCCGGGTCAACAAAGACTGGCCTTCCCTGATAAAAAAGCTGAAAGCTCATAGCATCTGCATGTCCATGGGCAGCGATAGAGCCAAACCCAAGAGCTGCATGGTCTACTCCTATTAAGACCTCATTATCCATGCTTCGCAGAATGCTATTCCCGCCTTCTTTATAAATGTTATATTGTTCAGGTGTATATAATTGTCTGTTTTCGTAGACGTTTATTTCATCTTCATCAAAGATCCATCGATTGTTTTCAGCAATCCCCCCATCTATGTACTTTTCTCTTAATAAGATGCCAAGAAGCTGAAGTACATATCTATAATGGTCTAGCTTTCCGCCTTGCAAATCAAGGATCTTGCCTTCGTCATCATCACCAAAAACTATAATTTCGCCATATTTTCCGATACAGTCCGCCACATAGCGGCACATCCTGTGCAACATCGGTTTCCATGAACCCGGAATTTCTATACTGTTCTTTATCAGCAGCCGCATCATCAATCCCATTGCTTCCATATAAAATGATTGATAATGCAGTGATAATTCCTTATTGATTCCATCACTATAATTTTGCAGCGGCAGTTCTCTCGTAAGCAGGCTGATGGCCAGGTCGGTCCATTCCTTATGGCCAAACAGGATTCCGCTCTGGCCTATGGCAAAGGCTTCTACAATAAGATGATTATTCGCAGATGAGAATCTGGAGTAATGGCTGGCAACGTAATCGGTCATATTGATAATGCCAATACGCATCTTTTCAAGGAGCATATCAGGAGCTCCTGCTTTAGAAAGGAACGCATAAGCATATACCCAGTTGCTGCACCTAATGGCCACTTCCATTACACTGGTCCAGCTGATTCCGCGAAGAAATGGATTATTCCTGTTCCAATCAGTGAACAGGTCCTCAAATTCTTTCAGATAGTCATCATTTTTACTTGCAAAATAATCTTTGGCAAGCAAAACAAACTGGAAATGTCTGTTCAGTTCCCAGTTTGTCCTTGCATCACCTATGTCATCTCTCTGCTTATATTCCAGCTTATATGAAAAAGTATCCGGCCAGGAGTTCGTAGTCTGGAAACCGGCGTTCCACCTTTTCTTATAATCCGAATATTTAGCTTCTCCGAGAAGATATATATCTGTATTAAGAGAATAACACTTATTCCGATAATTGATATGAAGCCGGTCCGGTTTCGGTTGTAAATCGGATACTTTTTTGTTAAAAACTGCAAATATTACCGGAACCTTCTTATTTCCGAACCGTTTCTCTTCCTGTTTCTGTATACCTTTCTGGGAAAGACGCCACAGCACTTCCGGGATACTCATTGCTTTCAGCCTTCTTATAAGCCATGAAACATTGGCCATGACGTTCTCTCCTTTTGATTATTCAACTGTCTCTACGATTTTCTTTAAACGTGCAGTAATCTCCTCATAGGAGAATTTTTCAAGATATAATCTCTGTTGTTTTTTCAGCATTTCGTCACAAATTTCCGGATGATGGTTAATGCTGTTCACTGCATCTACAAGTTCTGTTTCATAATTGTGAATTAAGAACGCCGATCCGTCTTCAACATACTCTTTCATAATATCAGTATCTGTCGAAATCACAATCTTGTTCAGACGCATGCATCTCAGCATAACAGATTGACCGGATGCCCCGGTGTTTTCTTTAAAAGGAAGAATACAGGCTTTTGATCTAATCAGGTAGTCATCAAATACATTTGAAGGAGTATCAAACAGAATCTTTATTCGGTCACCTGTGTAACGATGATTAAATTCAACTAGATCCGAATTGTTTTTTGAACCAATCAGAACAAGCTTTTCATTCGGCAGTTTTTTTTCCCACCCTTCCAGCAGCGAGCGATAATCCCTGTTTGAGTAGCCTCCTCCAAAGTAATAATCATCTGTTTTCCGGGTTTTATCCCAAGCTGTAGGTGTATTTCCCCAGTCACCGTAAGGAATGTATATCATGGAGTCTTTGGAAAGCCCAAGAGATTTCTGATACATTGCAATTTCACATTCTGAGAAAACAACAAATCTGACATTATCAGAGTTGAGAATTTTTAAAAGCTTTCTAAGCAATGACTGCGCTTTCTTACTATGTATAAAAAATGCCCACCAGAGAATTGCCTTAGGTTTGATGATATGCATTTTGTTCATCAGTAATAACCAGAGATTGCTGACATTCCCTATTGTCAGCAGAACATCTACACTTTTCAATTTTGTCTGATAGCGCATCAGGCTTTTTATACTGCGTCCTCCTTCTACAAGGTGTTCTTTTACGGATTTAAAAGCCTTCCCGTTCAAATCGGATGTTTCAATTACTTCAAATCCCAGATCATCATGCAGATATTGGCATGTACCAGCATATACATTCTTGTTAGCTCTAAGAACAACTCTCTGTTTTTTCATTGATTAAACCTTATCAGAACTCCGTTGTTGCCATATCTCTTTCAAGCATCATATTCTCATTTGCATTAACGTTTATATTCCCCCAGCTTATGCCTTCATAATTACCGTCATAGTCAAGTTCCTTGAACTGACGAACCAAATCAACAATGCATTTCCCGGGATACCTGGCAGGCACATCAGAGAATTCTTTTTCCTTGTTAGTGATTACAAGCACATCACAGTTACTACATACTGCATCCAGATCATCAGTGATAATCTCATGTAAGTGGGGCAGTTTTGCCGCAATGAAATCAGCATTTGTACCTGTCAGCTGAGATACCCTGACATTCTTGTCGTAGATATGTATTTCATATCCTTTTCCATAAAGTACTTCCGCAACATCAACGATTGGGCTGTTACGAAGATCATCCGTACCTGCCTTAAAACTCAGGCCAAGAATACCAACTTTTCTCCGCCCTTTGCTTTCGATAATGTCGACAGCAATCTTCTTCTGAATCTCATTTGAGAAATCGATTGCATTTATAACCGGAACATCTACATACAAATCATGTGCCAGAGTTCTAAGTGCCTTAGAGTCTTTAGGCAAGCAGGATCCGCCATAGGCAAAACCAGGTTTAAAATAATACGGAGAGATATTCAACTGCCTGTCCTTACAGAAGATTTCCATTACTTTATGGCTGTCAATATCAAGAGCTTTGCAGATATTGCCGACTTCATTGCCAAATACAATCTTCAAAGCATGGAATGTGTTATTGACATACTTCATCATTTCGGCAACCTTAATGTCTGTACTGATGAACTCTCCTGGAATATCCTTATACAGCTCGCGGAACTTTGCCTCTGCAATTTCGTTGTCCGTACCGATAAGTGTAAGAGGGGGTTCCATATAGTCCTTGACGGCTGTGCCTTCACGAAGGAATTCCGGATTTGATACTACGGTAAAGTCTTTTCCCCTCTCCTTGCCGGATGCTTCGGCTATGATTTCTCCGACCTTCTGATTTGTTCCGGGAAGAACAGTACTGCGGATGGCAACGATATGAAAATCATCCTTATCCTTCATTGCTTCTCCGATCTGTCTGGCCACGCCATATATATAATTCAGATTCAGATGGCCTTCCTTGCTGCTGGGCGTGCCTACGACAATAAAGGAGATTTCAGAATTATGGACCGCATAATGATAGTCCATGGTCGCTTCAATCAGACCTTTCTCATATCCTTCCTTTACAAGGTCTTCAATATCTGCCTCAATAATCGTAGGCTTGCCCTGATTGATCAGATTTACTTTATTTTCAGATACATCATTGCCAATAACATGATGACCAAGCTTTGCAAGGCACGCAGCGCCAACACAACCAACATATCCAAGTCCGAAGATACTGATTTTCATTTTTTTCTCCTTTAATATCTAATCTTTAGTAAAGTTGTTTCTCCCAATACATGGCACCGGCCAATGCCGGCAGGCAGAAAAATGCAATCACCTTTCTTAAACCGCAGAGGTCTCCTGTTCCCGGGTGCTTCAAGTCCTCCATCGCCTTCGAGACACAAAAGAACCTGAAATGAATTTTCCGACACTGAAAAAGAAAATCCTTTTGTTGTCTGAATCCGTTCAACTTCAAAATATGGACATCTACCCAGAATTTCCCTTGAGGATCCTGGGAAATAGCGAATCAGACGCGGTTTTTGTCTTACTTCCTTCCCTGTCTTCATTTTCAAAACCTGAATGGCTTTTTCAAAATGAAGAGGTCTAAGTGCTCCAGATTTATCACGACGGTTATAGTCATAAACCCGATAGGTTACATTTGAGCTCTCCTGAATTTCTGCAATCAGAATACCTGCACCAATTGCATGTACAGTACCGGGTGAGATGAAAAATACATCTCCTTTTTTTACAGGAACATATTGTAAATGCTTGGAAAGTGTCCCAGCCGCTATCGCTTCTTTCAGCTGTTTTCCGGTCACATCATGTGAAAAACCGTGAATCAGCTTAGCACCTGGCTTTGCATCCAGCACATACCACATCTCTGTTTTCCCGTTATCGTTTTCATACTTTCTTGCAAATTCGTCATCAGGATGTACCTGAACAGAAAGATCCTGCTGTGCATCAATGAATTTTACGAGTACTGGAAATTCTCCAGATACCCTTTTGCCAAGATATTCGGGATGCTCCTTTAAGACATCCATTAGCTTCCATCCACCATATGTCCCGTTTCTTACCTGGCTTTGGCCGTCTGGATGAACAGAACATTCCCACGTTTCTGCCAATGGCATCAGGTCAATTTCTTTTCCGTATTCTTTTTTTAATCGGGTTCCGCCCCAAAGATAGTCCTTTCCAGCCGGAAATAGTAACATCGGCTCCATGAGTTACTCCATTTTTTCATTCACAAGGTTATCTGTGGTTTCCCCCTGCAAGTCATACACTTTCTTATCCAAATGGGTGATTTCATCTCCCACCTGTACTTCAATTGCGTTAAGATCTGTATCAGCAATCAATGTATGCTTACATCCTGCCGCAATGGTGACAACATCACCGGGTCTTACAATCTGTTCCATCCCATCTACGACCGTTCTGCCTTTACCTGACACAATAGTCCACACTTCATCCCGCAATTCATGAGCATGGTATTTCATTCGGTTCCCAGCTTTCAGGAACACTTTCACGGTAAGAGAAGTCGGCTGTATGTCAATTACGGTATATGTCCCCCATGATTTCTCAGCAAAATGAACCTCTCCCTCAATTGCTTCGACATAGGGCTTCATTGCTCCGCTTCGTTCTTTATCCGAAACAAGAATTCCATCACCGGACGCAGCTATAACAAGATCCTTGCATCCCATGACAAGAATGGGAATATCAAGTTCATTGACTACATTCACATTTTCACAGGTGTCGTCAAGGGTAACCTTGCCTTTTGTCACATCAGCCATAACTTCTGACATCATGTTCCAGCTGCCGACATCTTTCCACTCGCCGGCATAACGCATCACCTGGATAGAAGATTCTTTTTCCACAACTGCATAGTCAAAGGAAATCTTAGTCAGACTGTCATATTTGGCATACAGATCGCGATAATCAGTGAAATCAATCATGCTATGTGCTTTTTCGATCATATAGCCAAGTCGGAAAGCAAATACTCCGGCGTTCCAGATTGCGCCTTGTGCAATATATTTCTTTGCTGTCTCCCTATCCGGTTTCTCCTTAAATTCCTTAACCTGAGAAACGTCGGATTTCTGCACAGGGATGATATATCCGTATTTTTTGCTGGGGACTGTCGGCTCAATTCCCATCAAAGTAAGGTTTGCTGTTCCAGCATTTACCAGTTCTTCCAACTTTCCGATTGCTTCATAATAGCTGTTTTCTACGTAAGGGTCCACAGGGCACACCACAACAGCTTCATTCAACCCGACACCGAGTTCATCCTTCAGATAGGTTGCTGCAAGCGCTATAGCTGGAAATGTATCTCTCCTACAGGGTTCAACACAAATAGAGACCTGATTTCCCAGCTGATTACGAATAGCGGAAACTTGAGTTTTGCTGGTTGCAATCGTAACGGTAGCCTCCGGATCCACCGTAGTTATCTGGCGGTATACACGATGGACCATCGACTCATAATCACCATTCTCATCCCTGAACAGTTTTATAAACTGTTTTGATCTGATATCATTTGACAAAGGCCATAAGCGTTTTCCCGAACCGCCTGACAATAATATTATATTCATTCCTGATCTCCAATTAAATCATATAGCTTTCGAGAGCAGCAGTAATCTGTCCCTCTATTGTTTTCGCGTCAGCTCTGTCTGCAGCTGTAACGCTGATATATGTTTTCAGCTTTGGTTCTGTGCCTGAAGGCCGTACAACCACAGATCCGGACTCAGTAAAATACTTGAGCACATCTGATTTTGGCAGGCCCTTGAGGCCCAAACTGTAATCTTCAATTTTTATGACTTTCTGTCCGGCAATCTCATCCATACCGTTGTGGAATCTGCTCATAATATCCGCCATTTTCTGCATACCGGCGGAACCATCAAATTCGTAACTGTGGAGGGTATTCAGACAATAACCATACTCTGCATACAAATCATTCAGTTTTTCCAACAGACTTATTCCTCTGGTTTTATAGAAAGCAAACATCTCGCAAATCATGAACGCAGCATTTACTGCATCCTTGTCACGAACATAAGAACCTGTCAGATATCCGTAGGATTCTTCAAATCCACAGATATAATCTTTTTGGCGTCCCTCATTTTCCATTCTCCCAATGACTTCACCAATGAATTTAAATCCCGTTAGAACATTGACAGTCTCTACGCCGTATTTTGTGGCAATTTTCTCTGCCAAATCCATCGTTACTATAGTTTTGACAAAGACTGGATGATCCGGCATCTGATTATGATATTTTCGCTGTGAACAGATATAATCCAGCAGAAGAAGTCCGACTTCATTTCCGGTGAGCAGCTGATAGGCATCTCCGTTCTTCACTGCAATGCCACAACGATCACAATCCGGATCGGTTGCTAGAAATAAATCAGCACCCGTCTTCTCGCAGTACTGTATTCCTAATTCCATTGCCTCCCTGATTTCCGGATTAGGATAAGGGCATGTAGGAAAACTCCCGTCAGGATTTCTCTGTTCTTCCACAATAGTAATGTTGGTAAAACCTGATTCCGATAACACTCTTGTCACAGGCTTCAGCCCTGTACCATTAAGTGGACTGTATACGATTGCAACGTTTCTATCGATTTCATCTTCAAAGAGAACACTTTGATTTTTTACTTCTTTAATAAATTCATCAAATACAGAAGTGTCTATATAACAAATCGCTCCACACTTCACACCATCTTCAAAAACGCTAGTCTTTACATCAGTAAAAATATCCAGTGCATCAATCTGTGCAAGAATGGCTTTCGCTGTCTCTGTGGTAATCTGACATCCATCTGCTCCATAAACCTTATATCCATTATACTTTGATGGATTATGTGAAGCCGTGATCATCACTCCAGCCGTAGCATGGAGATATCTCACTGCAAATGATACCGTAGGGACCGGTAAAAGTTCTGGCCAGATGTATACCTTCACTCCATTAGCCGCAAACACTCCGGAAGCCACCTCTGCAAAAACATCCGACTTGATTCTGCTGTCATATCCAATAACCACTGACGGCTTATCAGTTGTTGTATTTAGGTAATTCGCCAGTCCCTGGCTCGCCTTTCCTACGACATGAACATTCATACGGTTAGTACCAGCTCCAATTGTTCCACGTAAGCCGCCTGTTCCAAATGCCAGATTGCGATAAAATGCATCTTCTATAGCTGCCCCATTCATATCTTTCAGTTCAGTCTTCAGTTCTTCATCAGCTTCCTCCAGCCATCGCTGATATTCTACTAAATAATTCATCTTTTTCCCCCAATAACTATGTGGTCCAACTTGACACTACAGAGTTAAACAGCAGATACAAAGTTCCTTTTTTCTCATACAATGCAGAATAGTCCTCTTACGGATGTCTCTCATTTTACTATCTGACATGGCCATGCCTTTCTTTCTGCTTTTTTCAATCATTCCAATTTGAAAGCCTTTTTGGATTACATTATTACAGACACGTAGCAATGGGGCTCCTTATAAACCGATTGACTGTCGTAATAGATAATTACCTAGCCCCATCACCAGTGAATAAGACCTGCACTGTTTTTAAGATGATGACAATATCCTGTGCAATCGTCCAGGTATTAATATACTTCAGATCAAGGGCAACGACTTCCTCGAAGTCCGTAATTTTACTCCTACCACTAACCTGCCATAATCCGGTCAGGCCGGGCTTGATAGCCAGTCTTGCCTTATGATGCACCTCATACTGTTCATATTCCTGAACTGTAGGAGGTCTTGTTCCCACAAGGCTCATATCACCTTTCAGTACATTCCAGAACTGAGGGAATTCATCTATGGAAGTCTTTCGAATAAACCAACCGATTCCATGTTTTTTTCCGTCAGGTCCGCTGCCGATAATACGGGGATCATCTTCCATCTTGAACATAAAGCCCTGCATTTCGTTTTTTGCCATGAGTTCTTTTTTCCGAGCTTCCGCATCCTTATACATGCTGCGAAATTTATACAGCTTAAATGTCCTGCCGTTTTTCCCAATGCGTTCCTGAGCAAAGAAAATCGGTCCCGGATCAGCGAAATAAATAGCTGGCCCAACAAAAATGGCTAAAATTCCGGTAAACAAAAGTCCTACCAAAGCGCCGACAATGTCCATAAGTCTCTTGATCGTAAGGTCTCTCGTAGACGCAATTCTCAGACTTTCTGTCAGCACAGTATATCCGCCCAGATTTTCTATCGTAGACATGACCTCTCTGTCGTTTTCTGCATCAATGGACTGATGAGTGGTGATTCCCATCTGAGCGCATTGATCCAAAAGCTTTTCAGGTGTGGGAATACCTTTGGGAAGATATATAAATACCTCATCTACCCATGTCTTCTGTATATAGGAAACCACATCATAATAGGTAGAAACGATCTCAACATTTTCAATTTTATCGCCGACCGGAAGGCCGTCATCAACCACTGCAAGGCCAGTAATCTCGACTTCCCCGTTGGTATGTTCGTTGAATCTGTTGATCATCTCACCTGCCATCTGACTGTGACTGATCAGCAGCATATGGCGTTTGCTTTTGACTCTTTTGCTGATGCTGTCCTTTACAACCAATTTCCAGAGCAGACGGGCTGCATACATCATGCAGAGGCCGAAGAAAAGGAAGTAGAACCCCACAATTCTGGAAAAGGTCCTGCCGGTCTTGGT
>ODAI013344945.1_pt1 | contig 21293 bp, 16 predicted proteins | sample 1539321 | NCBI WGS metagenome assembly ODAI01 (sample SAMN02144231, study PRJEB22623) | gut metagenome | biome: sheep rumen | host: Ovis aries | place: New Zealand | reverse complement strand
CTGTAGCGGTGTCAGCCGCGACCTGCGAGAGACTCGGGCTTGTGTTCGGGGACAGACTTATGGTCGACGGACATGTTTATGTTCTTGAAGATCACGGCGGTTCAGCCATGTATGACAGCGACTGGCTGGATATTTACGTCGATAATGAGGCCGACGAATACTCCGATGCGTATAACAGATATGCGGAGGTGTACCTGCTTCGTTAAAAATCGAATACAAAAAAAAGATATAAAAAAACAGGTTTTTCTTTAGCCCTTTCTTTTGGTCCTGCGTATAATAATATGTAAGCGGTAAGAGATAAAAAACAACCGCTCTCAGAGAAAATACGAATAATAAAGATAAAGGAGCAGAAGCGAAGATTTATCGCTTCCGGAAAGGAAAAGATATGAACAGCACATTAAAAGGACTTTTTGATTATCAGAAATTTGAAGGAAACTCCCGTCTCGCAGCTATGATCTCGGACGTCGAAGGAAGATACGGCACCGCTCTTGATGACATGGATCTGGAGTTTGTGAACGCAGCGGGCACATTCGATAGCGAGAGTGCACATCGCAGAAATAAGAAAGACAATGATAATCAGAATATGTGATAAGTACGGTAGCGACCGGAAACTAAATTACTTATTAAAGAAATAAGATGAATATAAATTCGGAGGGACGATGATTCGCCCCTCCTTAAGATGATTGGAAGGGGAAAAGATGGCAGCTGAAGTATTGAGCTATGATGAAGTTTATGAAAAATACTGTGATAAGGTGAAAGGCTATATCTATCCGAAGGTCACAAACCGCGCGGATGCGGAAGATCTCCATTCGGCTGTGTTTATCAAGGTTTATCAGAAATTTGATACGTTCGACCAGTCAAAGGCATCTGTTTCGACCTGGGTCTATACCATTGCCAGAAATACTGTCATCGATTATTTCCGGGCAAGGAGAATTCACGAAGAAGTGCAGGAAGATTCCGCAATTTCGGAAGACAATGTCGCGGATGAACTGCTCAATCAGGAGGCTCTGGAAGAACTGGCGGATGCGCTGGAGCAGCTGCCTCAGCGTGAGCGCGATCTGATCATCCTTCATTATTACAGCGGCCTTACTCTGAAAGAGGTCGCGGTAAAGCTTCATATGTCTTACAGCAACTGCAAGCTTGTACACAACAAGGCTCTGATGGGGCTTCGGACACTGATGCAGCTTGACTGATAGGACTGCCCGCATATAGCATGCGGAAACTTTACGTCCTTAATCCGGGCAAATTTTAAGGGGCTGTCGCAACAGCCCCTTTTATAGTGTGCTTAAATGTTCGGATTCATGTGTCAAAATACATTAAATCCATTCCTCCGCCAGATCGTATATCAGACGCTCTGTCTTCTCCCAGCCCAGACACGGATCCGTGATCGATTTTCCGTAGATATGTTCATGTTCACTCTGTCTGCCGTCCTCTATGTAGCTTTCGATCATGAAGCCCTTGACGAGAGAACGGATAGTTTCGGAAATCCTTCTGCTGTGGAGAACATCTTTCGTGATGCGGATCTGTTCTTCATACTGTTTGCCTGAATTGGAATGATTTGTGTCAACGATGACCGTTGGATTTTTGAGTTTCTTTTCGGCGTACAGCTTCGCCACCTGCTCAAGATCCTCAAAATGATAATTCGGATGATTGTTTCCGAACTTGTCGACATAACCTCGAAGAATGGCGTGAGCCATGGGGTTTCCGGGACTCTTGACTTCCCATCCTCTGTAGAGGAATGTGTGGCTGCTCTGAGCGGCCGTGATGGAATTCATCATGACTGAAAGGTCGCCGCCCGTAGGATTCTTCATACCGGCCGGAATTCCGACGCCGGCCGCTGTCAGTCTGTGCTGCTGATCTTCCGAAGAGCGGGCGCCTACCGCTACATAGGAGAGCAGGTCGGAGAGGTAGCGATGGTTTTCAGGATAGAGCATCTCATCGGCACAGGTGAAACCGGATTCATCGGCTGCGCGCTTGTGAAGTCTGCGGATAGCCAGAATGCCTTCGAGCATGTCCGCCGGTTTATCGGGATCCGGCTGATGGAGCATTCCCTTGTATCCGGTACCGACGGTTCTCGGCTTGTTGGTGTAGATTCTCGGTACAATGATGATCTTATCGGATACTTTGTCCTGAACGGTTCTCAGGCGCGAAATGTAATCAAGGACCGGGTCCTCGTGGTCTGCGGAGCAGGGACCGATTATGAGCAGGCAGCGCGGATCTTTTCCTTCGATAATGTTGCGGATGAGCGCATCTCGTTCCGCCTTGAGCTTTTCTACGGCTTTACCTACCGGGTATTGTTCTTTGACTTCTTTCGGAGTCGGAAGCTTCCGATAGAAGACCATATCCATTTTTTCCATAATAAAGTTCTCCTCTTATTTCAAGTCTCGCTTGCGCTTGTCATTATCTGCCGCTTAAGAAGTGCGGGTCATCTCACACTGAGATAAATCGCTTTTGCACACCAACGCGTCAACGTGACGGTGTGTAATACTATAGCATGAAAAATTATTTTGTACAAGTCCATAGAATATATTATCGCCCGCATTTTGATTATCGGGTTCGCGAAGCGGTTCCGATAATATGTTGTATTTTACACAAAACAGGGATGGATGGCAATCACAGAGTTATGTGACAGATTAATCTGTTAAAAGCAGTCGTTTTCACAGAATGTTCATTGACTGTGATCCTTTTCGTGTTACTATATCTATAACAGATAGAGTCCGCAAGAGTATGAACCCAAAACAACTTGAAACCCGGATTGACCCGGAGGGTTATTATCTTCGTATAAATTTATATAAGAAGGAGGTAACAGTATGGCAGATTTTAACAATTTTGATAATGGATCCTACAACAGCAGCGGATCCGGTGAATACCATTTTGATAACTATGATATGGGTGCGGGCAATTTCCAGAGAGCGTATTACAGCGAGAGCGCGGCACCGTCTGTCAGCCTCAGCACGTATATTGCAAAGACATATCTGTGGATGTTTGCGGGCCTTATGGTGACATTTTTAGTCAGTCTCGCTCTGGTTTTATCGGGTGTTGTATACAATCTCATTTCCGGAACGGGCTCCATCGCCCTTATCGTAGTACTGATTGCGCAGCTTGCCGTTGTCGGAATTCTTTCCGTTCGCGTAAGATCGCTCTCGGTCGGCGCAGCCCGGGGACTCTTCCTTGCATATGCGGCTTTGAACGGCGTGGCGTTCTCGGTTTACTTTATTTACTTTAACCTTTCGATTCTGATGCTCGCGTTCGGCGCAACGGCCCTGCTGTTCGGAGGAATGGCTGCCGCAAGCCTTATCTTCAAGCTCCAGCTTGACACGATCAGGCCGATTCTTTTCGGAGGACTCATTATGCTGATCATCTTCGGAATTCTCGGCTTCTTCCTGAACCTCGGAATGTTTAATACGCTTATCTGCTATGTCGGCATTGCCATCTTCATGGGCTATACGGCGTATGACACAGCCAAGATCAGAGACAACTATAATTACTATTCGACACTGGGCGACGGTACTATGCTTGAGAAGGCTTCTGTATTCTCCGCGCTGCAGCTGTATCTTGATTTTGTAAACCTGCTTCTCTATATTATCAGACTCTTTGCAAGAAGCAGCGGGAGCAAAAGAGATTAAAATTCCATAAAATATGTGAAAAACAGGGGGTGAAACGCGTCAAATGCGTGTCACCTCCTTTTTTGCGGCTTGCGATGAAAAAAACACTGTTGTATTATAGAAATGATGGCCAGATGTATGATAATCAGATCAACATGAAATAGTAAAAGGAGTTATTGTCAATGTACAGAAGCAAAACCATAAAGAAACTGCTCTGCATGCTGATTACGTTTTCTCTTCTGACTGCAGGAAGCGCTTTTCAGGTCCTGGCGACAAGTCTGGGAGATGATACTGCAGCTGCCGCGGAGCTGTCAGAAGAGACAGGCGTGGGCCTCATGGAAGTCGGAGAGAGTTCTGTGGATTCCGTGCTTACGGATCAGTCGGGCATAAAAGATTCCGAAACAGGTTTGGTAACGGATGAAGATAACACGCAGGCAGATCCGGCAGCTGCTGACGATACGGAAAGTGCCGGGGATGCGGACCCGACAGAGCACAGCTCTGAGAGTACGGCCGGGGCGGCAGAGAGTGAGAACGGATCGACGGACTCCAAAGACAGCTCCTCTGCGGACAGTTCTCTTACAGACAGCTCTCTTACGGACAGTTCTCTCACGGACAGCTCTCTTACGGACAGCAGCGTGGCCGAGGAAGAGGTTGTGGGCAGTGTAAGGAATGATATAACGGATGGGCTATATGTTATCCAGTCGGCGCTGAATACGAAAGCCTGCCTCGGTATTAAGAGCAGTTCAAGGGATAACAGCGCCAATGTCGAGCTGGTCAGCCGTAACGGCGGCTATGCACAGGCTTTCTATATAAAGAAAGTCAGCGACGGCGTCTATTCCTTTATTAATTACAATTCCAACAAAGTGCTTCATGCAAGAGGAGCAGGAAAGACAGCCGGTACGAACATTGTACAGTATTCACAGATCGGCTCTGTTGCTCAGAAGTGGATCGTCAGAGATGCGGCTACCGCAGGTTATGTGACGATCCAGGCATCGTACTGTAACCTTATGCTTGACTGCTATGCAGGAAAATCCGCGGTCGGCACCAATGTACATCTGAACAAGGCTGTCAGCGCCAAAAGACAGATGTGGAAACTGGTTCCCGCATCAGGCAAGGTCGCGTTGGAAGCAAGTCTTGTGGATGCCGGAATTGAGAAGGGTTATTATACGATCGGCCTTAACTCGGAGAGCTCACAGGTTCTTGACGTGGCGGCCGGGAGTAAGGATTCCGGAGCAAATGTCCAGATTTATAAAACCAACGGTACCTATGCGCAGGCATTCCAGATTCTTCCTCAGGGCAACGGCCTGTATAAGATAAAGAATGTCAATTCCGGGAAATATCTGGCGACCGCAAGCGGCACTGGATACACCGGGAACATAGTTCAGAAGACGGCGTCTTCCGGTGATGCATCCCAGGTATGGCATATTCTTAAGGATCCGACGAACAATAAGCTTGTTTTCAGGACATCCAATGCATACCATGCTGTAATTACGACTGCGTCCAACGCGACAGCTTCGGGTACAAATGTCAGGAATGAAAATTTTGCGGGGAGCGTCGGACAGTACTGGACACTTTCCAAAACAACGGTCTATGAGAAGGATGCTATCTATAAACCGAGCGAAGTGACATGTTTCATATACCCGGCTGCGGCCTCGCAGAAGGCTGTCGGTGTTGCCGGAGGAAGTCTTTATGATGCGGGAAATGTTCAGCTGACGAGCAGGTCAAGCAGCAATGCATTAAAATGGCGTGTCATTCCGAACGGCGACGGGACATATACAATTCAGAATGTCAAGTCAGGAAAGGCTCTGGACGTAAGCGGAGCAAACTTTACTTCCGGTTCCAATGTACAGCAGTACACGTCAAACGGTACGAACGCACAGAAATGGGTGTTCCGTCGGACCGGCGATGTGAACGGAAGCTTCTACATCGTTTCAGCGGACAATAATTATGTACTGGATATTGCCGGCGCCAGATATGTGACCGGATCCAATATCTGGCTTTACGCCAGGAATAATACAGGGGCACAGAAATATCTCTTTGCGAAGACGAGTGTGACCTCCAGCGGATGGGCTACCGCAAAGAGCGGCAATCGTTATTACTATTCCAAGGGAGAGCGTCTTACCGGATGGCAGAAAATCGGAAGCTATTATTATTACTTCCGCGGTTCGGGTATTATGGCAAGAAACACAACGGTCGATGGCTATGCAATCGATTCGGAAGGCAGAAGCAATAAAACCGACTTTAAGACAGCTACGGGCGGAAGAACGATCCGCGCGCTTCTGACCAATGCCGTAGCACCTGCCGGAAAAGTACTCTATATCTGGGGCGGCGGCCACGGAGGAATGGGTAATTCCGTACAGAACGATTCCTCCAAGATCGGTATTCTTCCGACATGGACTACTTTCTACAATAATACCGCCAGCCCGTCTTACGATTATAACAATTATCGCTGGCAGTACGGAATGGGACTCGATTGCTCAGGCTTTGTCGGATGGGCTGTATACAACACCATCTATACCAAAGACAATGTGGAAGACATTGATGAACTGTCCTCAAGTGTTGCGAGAAGCTACATCAACAGAGGCTGGTGTTATGATTCGGGTCATACATTTAAACCGGGTGACGTTGTAAGCCGCAGCGGACACGTCTGGATTTCCATGGGAACCTGCGAGGACGGATCGGTCCTTATCATGCATTCCACTCCTCAGGGCGTCCAGCTTACCGGAACGGAAGGCAAGTCCGTAGAGCTTGCCGTAAAATATATGAAGCTTGTGGCACCGAACTGGCCGTTTAGTATTAAACAGTACGGATCCGGATATCTTACATATGTAGGTAAGGCAACATGGAAAGTTGACGGGTCAGGAATTCTGACAGATCCGGACGGCATGCAGAACATGACTGCAGAGCAGGTGTGCAAGATAGTATTTGGATCTTAAGGGGGCGTTAGTGACATGAAAAAGACAATAGTATCTCTTGTGCTCATGGCTGTTATGACTCTCACATTGGGAGCCTGCGGGGAGAAGGAAGATGCACCGAGATACGGACTGATTACGAACACAGCGGGAATCGGTACAGAAAGCTTAAATGCGGATATCTGGACTTCCATTCAGGAAGCTGCGGGAAGCGAATACCTTTATAAGTATTACACCGCGGAGGAAGATACGGATAAGGGAATCGACGCACAGTTCGATACGGCGGCGGATGACGGCACAGCGCTCGTCTTTGCGAGCGGAAGCGATATGGAGGCACCTGTATTCCGCGCACAGAGATCTCACAAAAAGGTAAGGTATATCCTGATTGACGGAATGCCGAGAAAATCCGAGGACGATGAGGTTAGCTTCCGCGAGAATACGACGGTCGTAGCCGTAGCTACTCAGGATGCGGGCTATATCGCAGGATACGGTGCCGTTCGGAACGGATACAGGAATCTCGGCTTTATCGCCGGTTCCGAAAGCGATGCGAACAAGAGATATCTGAGCGGTTATGTACAGGGAGCCGAAAAAGCAGCCGCCGAGCTCGGCCTCGGGAACGGTGAGGTGAAGGTCGCCGCTACATTTGCAGAAAACGACGCCCTTTCCCCGCTTCGTATGACGGATGCTCTGATCATGTATAAGAGCGGAACGGAAGTCATCTACTCGGTCGGTCAGAATGTTACGGAAGCCGTTTATCGTGCCGCACAGTCGGTAAGCAAGCCGTTTATCGCAGGCGGAGTCGATATGAACAGCCGGACGGCCAACTGCATATTCTCAACGGTCTGCATGTACAAGTCGGCTATCGATGCCGCTCTGGATGATTTCGAGAGTGAAGAGGGTCTTCCCGGCGGAGAGACCGTATACTACGGAGCTGCCGATAAGGCCGTAAGGATCGTGGCGGATTACACCAGACTCTCAACTTTTACGGAGACGGACTACAACAACATTGTTCGAGAGATCATGGAAGGCGCGGTCACGGTCAGCGGTGAAGAGATGACGGAAGGCACGGCCCACGTTGTTCTGAACATTACCGAACCGCCTTCAGGTTTTGATGAAAGTACGGTAGCCTCTCTTGCGGCGGAAGCGGCCGCGGCGGAAACGGCAGAACAGGCAGAAAATACGGAAGAAGCTGTTTCTGAGGACGAAGGCGCGGAAGGTGCCGAGGATACCGGAGAAGAGTATACGGAAGAAGAAAATACAGAGGAAGAGTATACCGAGGAATAGTCTATAAAGAACAAAGAGTCGCTTTGCGACTCTTTGTTCTGTCATAGGAAAACACGGGAAATTCCTTCGAGCTTCGCGACTTTTTGTTTCGGGCCGTATACCTGTCCATGGAGGCAAGACCTATCGAAATTGCGGTATTTTGAAAATGAAAAAGTGGATTATATGCGGTTCTTTTGGTATAATAGAAAATTGTTGAGATGACAGGACTTATTCTCTCTAAGGAGGTTGACTTCGGTGGAAGCCTACTGGGTACAATTCATAGCTGTTGCAGCGACGATCGTGATCATGAACTGCATAGCGGGCATCGGAGTATGTGCAGTGCTGAAAAGGAATATGAGCCCTGCAATCTGTGAACTTACAGGTGCGGCACTGATGGGCGCCTTCTGTGAATTCACAATTGTTCCGTTGGTTTTGCTCAAGGCACCGTTCAATGTTGCCGTCATGTTTATCTTAGTCGGTTATCTGATCTTTGATGTACTCGGTCTGGTGGCGCTGTTCAGGACTCTGCTCAGGAAACCGAAAGTACACAAAAAGCAGTCCAGGGGAAATCTGGTCATTGGGTTTCTTCTGTATGCGGTGGTCATCGGCATTACGATATTTGTCATGTATGAGTCCCTCACGCATCATCATATGGATGAGGACGATTCGAGATTTGTCGTGAACGCGATGGATATGGTGAAATCCAATACCATTTTCCTTGTCAATCCTGCGACGGGCCGCCCGATCGACAACTGGTACGGAGAACTTCTGAAGGATGTCGTATCACCGTTCTCAGTGTATCCCGCCTCGATTGCATATATTACCGGAATGAAGGCTGTGACTGCCTACCATTCTGTAATACCGCTCATCGTACTTGCCATTATTTCCTGTCTTTATTATGAACTGGCTGAAAGATTTTTCCCGGGACGGAGGGATTACAAGAGTCTTTTCGTTGTGTTCTTGTGGATCGTGAATATTTTCGGCTACTATTCGGTTTACGGTCAGGAGACATTCATGATGACCAGGCTGTGGCAGGGAAAATCGATCGTTGCGGGCATCGGAATTCCCGCGGTGATCATGCTGCTTCTGGATATATACAATGACAGCGATGATAAAACGACGTACGTGCTTCTGTTCATGCTGAATGCCGGCATGTGCTTCTGCTCCGGCATGGGAATTATCCTGATGGCCTTTATGATTGCCTGCTATGGTGTAGTATATGTGTTAGCGAAGAGGGATATTAAAATGTTATTCTTCCTCGGACTGTCATGTCTTCCCAATGTTTTGTGTTATATGATCCATCTGGGTCTCAGGTACTGGATCATTCGCTGAAGACAGCACGGATTTAATTAAACGGTCGGTTTTCTAATAGACAGGGTGATACATGTTTTTTAATGATATTCAGAAAGTATATGAATTGGCGGTAGCCTATATCGGAAACGGTCGGTATTTTGCATTTGCAATGGCTTCTCTGCTGTTCCTCTTTGTTACATCCAAAAAAATACGTCCGCGCCTTATTTACCCGACACTTCTTGTTCTGGTACTTATCAGCACACCGTGGCTTTATCACTATGTTTTCAACCGTGATGCGTACTGGAGAACGTTTTGGATGTTTCCGGGCTCTGTGCTGATTGCGCTTTTTTGTGTGAGATTGATTCAGGCCTGCGGAAATGTCGGAGAGAGAGTGGGTATGACGGTCTTCCTGATGGCCCTCCTGTTCTTTATGGGGACAAATATGTACCTGGCCGAGAGAACCAGGCCCGACGGAACAAAAGAGCCTATTCTCACGGAGGCGTCCAATCCGGAGAAGATTTCAGAGGGAACCAAGCAGATCGCGGACATTCTTCTGGCAATTGAAGACCATCCAAGGGTTATCCCGCGCAAGAAGTATGTCTATGAACTGCGGCAGTATTCGTCCGACATCGAACTCTACTACGGCAGAGACATAGACGGCTTTATCATTCCGATTGCCGAGAAAAAGGGATGGCGCTATCTGATTCACGAGCAGCTTGAGAGCAGTTCCCCCAATTATTATCGTGTGCTTTCCATGGCCGATAAAGCGGGGTACAATTTTGTGCTGACCTCCGCTGTGTACAGAATTGATGAGAAAATCCTTGATCAGTACGGATATCGTGAATGTGCAATTCTTGACGGAAGTGCCGTTTATTATAAGGAGAATCCGACCGGCAGCGGAGAGGAAGCGGAAACCGCCGAGTCTCAGGATGCGGCAGCGGAAGCTGCTGAGGCGACCGAGGCGGCAGCGGCGGAAGCGGCAGCTTCCGGTACAGAGGTTCCTGAAACCTCGACGGAGAGTTCTCCGGAAGCGGCGGAAGACGCTCCGCAGGAGAATCCGGAAACGGAGGTTTCCGAAAATGCAGACGGTGAAGGTCCATCTGAAGAGGGGAATCATACGGACGGCACCGAACTGCTTGAGGAGTTTGCGGAAAACTCATAATGGTGGAGTATAAGATATGAAACAGAAGTCGTTAAAGAGGAACTTTGTCATGAACGCAATTCTGACAATGTCCTCTTTTATTTTTCCGATTATCACATTTCCGTATGTGTCCCGCATTCTTCAGCCGGTGGGTAACGGAAAGGTGCAGTTTGCCATATCGGTCATCAACTACTTTTCCATGTTCGCCCAGATGGGAATTCCTACATATGGAATACGTGTGTGCGCACAGGTCCGGGATGACAGAGAACAGCTTACGAAGACAGCGCATGAACTGCTCATCATAAACATGGTAATGAGCATTCTCTCTTACGCAGTCTTTTTTGCATCCGTTCTGTTTATTCCGAGACTTCGGGCCGAAAAGACACTCTTTGCAATCGTGAGTCTTACGATTCTGTTTAATGCGATCGGCATGGAGTGGCTGTATAAAGCGTTGGAGCAGTACGTATATATTACGATCCGATCGGTTTTTTTCAAATTTGTCGCACTCATCGCTCTGCTTTCGCTTGTCCACAGTCAATCGGATTATGTTATCTACGGAGGCATTTCCATTTTTGCGGCGTCGGCCTCCAATATCCTTAATTTCATCAATGCGCGGAAATACATAGATTTTAAGAAAGCCGGACCATATAACTTAAGGAGGCATCTCAAAGCAGTTTTCATATTCTTTGCGATGTCCTGCGCGACGACGGTCTATACTAATCTTGATACGGTCATGCTCGGATTCATGAAGAGCGACGCAGACGTAGGATATTACAATGCGGCCGTCAAGATCAAGACGATTCTGGTCAGCATAGTGACATCTCTCGGCGCCGTTCTGCTTCCGAGGAGTTCTTACTATGTGGAGCACGGTGAGATGGATGAATTCCGCAGGATCAGTGCGAAAGCCATCAACTTTGTCATGGTGATCGCTGTTCCCATGATGCTGTTCTTTATTATGTACGCGAGACCGGGAATTTACTTTTTCTCAGGCGAAGCCTATGAAGGATCGATTCGTCCCATGCAGATCATTATGCCGACACTGTTGTTCATCGGTCTGACCAACATATTCGGAATTCAGATGCTTGTACCGCTGGGCGGTGAAAAAACGGTACTGTATTCGGAGATCGCCGGCGCACTGTGTGATTTGATCATCAACTGGCTGCTTATTCCGGCGTTTGCCTCTGCCGGTGCCGCAATCGGAACTGTGGCTGCTGAGCTCGTCGTATTGCTTGTCCAGATGGCGGCGCTGAAGAATGAGCTGGCGTTTATGAAAAGAATGCCCTATATTAAAGTCGGGGCGGGGGCCGTCTTCGCAGTGCTTGCGTCTTTTTGGGTCCTGAAGCTACCGATCGCGGAGTTTTTCATTTTGCTGATCGGCGGACTCTGCTTTTTCGGAGCATACGGTATCGTACTGCTTCTGCTCAGAGAGAAGATGGCCTGGGAGATCGTCCGGATGCTGCTTTCCCGATTTAAGGTCAAACCCGATGTATCCGGTTGAATTCGGTTCGGCACTCGAACGGTAAATTATCTGCGGAACTTTACGTGGGCTTGACAAATAATGCATTTTATCGCAATATATGCTTTAACTATCTAAGAAGGACCGGCATGCTTTTTACCATGGAATGTTTCAGTTAAGAATAAAGGTTTATAAACTGAAGGGAAGAGGAAAGGAAACAGGTCATGAAATCTGAGGTTAATTATGAAAGAACAATTGATCTTGTCAGCTTTCTGAAAGCAGTCTTTGTGAGATGGAGGCAGATGGTAATTTTAGGTATTATCTGCGCGCTGTTTCTGGGAATGATTCCGATATATGAATACAAGACGGAACAAAAGAAGGATGTATCTTCGTCGGAAGAAAGCACGGATACGGATAAATATATCACGCTCGAGGAATATAACGCTTCTCTGAAGGACCTGGAAGATAAACTGAACAGCAAGAAACAATATCTCATACATTCTGTTCTTATGAAGATCGATCCGTTTGATCAGATTCGGGCCAGAGAATATGTCTATGTAGATCTGATTCTGGAAGAAAAGGAACTGGAGGAGCTGAACGGAATTGATGAGCTTTTGAGCGTGGCCGCCGAGGCAGATGAAAGTGAGGTAACCGAGACTGATCAGAATTCCGATACAGCGGAATCCGAATCGGGATTTGACGGGGAAGCCGGAGCAAACGCTAAAATCCGTTATCTTCTTTCCCGTGTAATGGGTGATTACGAGTCTTTTATCAACACTCGTATTGACTGGCAGCAGCTTGCGGACAAACTGGGTATAGACGGAATTTATCTTAAAGAGTGCGTTACGATTGAAGTATCACCCAGCAAGGCGATGATTACAATCTGTGTCAAAGGGTATGATGAGGAAATGGCCGCGGAGATACGCGATTATGTGGTAGAGAAAATCCTTGAGGAGCATGATACAGTTCAGTCAAGATTCTGTGAGCACGAACTTGTTCTTCAGGATGGCGGCATAGAGCATATCTATGACAACACTATGAGAAACTATCAGGAAAATTTTGTCAGCGAGCTGGCGACTACCCAGACACGCTATGACAATTTCAAGTCTGCAAAATCGGACTATGTCTATGATGCGCCGGTCGGAACATCGCTCAATAAGAAATATGTGCTGATTCATGCGATTGCCGGCTTTATCGGCGGATTTGCAATCGCATTTGCTATCAGCGCGATCCTCGTATTTGCCGGCGGAAAGGTTATAAGCGCGAAGGAGCTTGCCCTTTCCTATGATTTGAAAGCTCTGACTGTAATCCATTCTCCCGGCAAGAAGAAATTTGCAGGTTTTGTGGATGACTGGATTGAAAATATCGGTCTCGGAGAAGAAAAAAAGCTTTCTGAGGATGAGAGATATCAGAAGGCCGCTCAGATGGCGGAGCTTTATGCGCTCAATGCCGGAAAACTGACCGTGACAGGAGATGTTGATACCGAGGTTCTGAAAAAGGTGACCGAGCATCTTCAGAAATATCTTTCCAATATTAGACTGGTGTACTGCGACACTCTTCTGGGCCATACCTCGGAACTCAGAGAGAGCGACGGCGTAATTCTTGTGGAGAAAAAGAATGCTTCCCGCATGAGTGAAGTTGAAACTGATCTGGGACTGATCGGAGATATGAAGCTCCCGGTAATCGGAGTTGTCCTTCTGTAAACCGGGGCCGGAACGTTTTGTAACAAGGAGAAAGTTGAAGAATGATTCAGTCGCTGAAGAATAAAACCGGCCGTCTTGTGCGTGAACTTCGCCATATTAAACGAATAAAGGCAAGGAACATAGCACCCGTGCGCATCACCGGAGCGAAACTGAAAGAACGGAAGGACTATTATGATTCGATCGTCCGGAAGTTCGCGCAGGAAATGAATACCTATGCCGAAACATCTGATTTTGAATTTCCGCAGAATGAGGTTTTTTCGGACTATGAGATTCTGAGCTTTAACGGGGACCGGATGGGAAAGGTATTCCGGAAAGACGGCGTGATTTACCGCGGGATCTATCGCCAGAGCTGTGATGATTTCAGGGAAATGTGGAAGACCGGGCTTCTCCAGGTCCTGTCCCGCCACGGATGGATACCGGACACTGCCATTTCAGGCTACTACACGGAGGAATATCCGATTATCCTGAAGCATCGGACGGTAGATATGAACGGTTCAAAACTCTGGTCCTATAATATGGTAAGGGAAGCATCCATTCGTATCTGTCTGATCAATGCTATAGCGCGTCAGGTCGGGTTTACGCTTCACGACGGTCATATGAACAATATAACATTTCACTGCGGCCAGCCCGTATTTACGGATATCGGGTCGTTCGTGAAAGACCGCGGACAGACGACTGTGTGCAATAAGGAAATCGTTTTTACCGGGTGCTACAGATGTGTATTTATGCAGCTCGGAAATTATATGCTGTCGCGCAGCCAGCCTTACGATGAGGCGAACAATATGATCTGGATCACTCCGAGGTATTATGATGATCTGACGGAGGAGTACAGACTGGCGCTCAGAAAATTCCGCGCGTACCACAGACTCAGAAGCTCACACAGCATACGAAAGATTATTCACCGGATGTTTGACTGCTGGGATGTCAGACCTGAATATCTGGAGGCTCTTTTCAGGGCGCATACCGATGCAGGTGAGAATCCCTTTGCGGAAGATGTGAAACGCATTGCGGAAGCGGTAGGGGAAAGCGGCATGGACGCCTCCTCCGCGGTCGACGTCGGAGGAACGAGAGGCCGGATGTCGGAGGCGCTGCATAAGAGCTACAATATGAAAGTAACGGACTGTGAAACAGACGATACTTCCTGCGACTGCGCCAAAGCTTTCTTTGACAGAGAGAAAGTACCGGGAAATGCATTTGCTTTCCATTATCTCTATGGATGCGATCCGGATTCGAGGCAGGGCGTACGGGCAGAGCTTGTGACATGCGCGGATATCACGCACAATGTCTTCTCCGTTCAGCAGTATCGGGTGGATTCCCTGATAAATTCTCTTCGTAAAATGACGAGCAGGTATGCTGTGGTAACATATTATCCTTTCAGAGAAGCTCCGGAAAGATACATTCCGAGGCTGACGGAAGAAGGAGAGGAGGATCTTCAGTATTTCAAGGATACATTCTGTGAGTTCTTTGAACTGCTTCTGGAGAAAGAGTTCGGCAGTCCTGTCGGACCGGAAAAGGAGAATTACTGTCTGCTGCTGGCAGGACGGGTCAGATAATGTCTAATAAACTGCTTGATAAATATCATAAGATACCGGCGCCGGTAAAAGCCTCACTCTGGTTCACCCTGTGCAATATCATACAGAAGGGAATTTCTCTTCTGTCGATGCCGATTTTTACCCGGCTCCTGACGACTGCACAGTACGGTGAGTATACAAACTATCAGGCCTGGTACCAGATCATATCCATATTCGCGACGTTAAACCTGTACTACGGCGTATTTAACAACGGTATGACCAAGTACCCGGATGACCGGGAACGTTTTACTTCGAGTATGACCGGGCTTACGACCGTTCTTACGGCCGTGCTTTTTGTCGTTTATCTCGTGACGCCGTCATTCTGGAACGGGATTCTGGACCTGTCCTCGCTGTATGTATTTGCCATGTTCATAGAACTTTTCTTCGTTCCTGCCTTTAATTTCTGGGCAGCGAAGGAAAGATATGATTATAAATACAGAAAGCTTGTCATTGTAACATTGATTTTGGCGTTCGGCAGTCCTATACTGGGAGTGCTGACTGTACTTAATACTCAGTACAAGGCGGAAGCCAGAGTGCTGTCGTATGTATTTGTCCAGGTCTGCATAGGCCTTGTCTTTTACATTTACAACATGGCCAGGGGAAAGGCGTTCTATGTTAAGGAGTATTGGAAGTTTGCTCTTGCCTTTAACATACCGCTCATTCCGCATTACCTGTCCAGCCAGATCCTGAACCAGGCGGACAGAATCATGATCGCCAATATGATCGGTAAGGGGGAGGCGGCCATATATGCGGTAGCCTACAACGTCGGCACGATGATGCAGATCGTCATCACAGCGATCAATAATTCCTTTACACCGTACATGTATAAGAGCATAAAGGGGAAAGAGTATGATGGTATTTACAGGAACTCAAGAATCATACTTTCTCTTGTCGGATTTGCATGTATAGGCGCCATGGCGCTGGGACCGGAAATTATCAGGTTTTTTGCGTCGAAGGCCTACTTCGACGCGATATGGGTAATCCCGCCTGTTGCCTGTGCAATTTATTTTAAGTTCCTGTACCCGCTGTTCAGTACAGTCGAATTTTATTACGAAAAGACAGGATTTGTTATGGCAGCCTCTTGTATAGGTGCTGTCGCCAATGTTATTCTGAATTATATATTCATAAAGATCTACGGCTATTACGCAGCCGGCTATACGACGCTGTTCTGTTACATACTTTATTCTTTCGCGCACTACGTATTTCAGCGGAAGGTCGTCAGGGAGCATGACATTCAGAGCCCCATGTTCGATATGAAGTATATTATGGCGTTTTCCGCTTTTATGCTGGCGGCTATGATTCTTATGCTGTTCCTGTATCCGTTCAGGATCCTGAGATATTGTGTATGCGCTGCGGCAGTGGCGATTGTCTTCGTATTATTTAAAAAGAATAAGCATTTATTCAAAAAATCAAAGAAGTAATATTTGGAAAAGGGGACAGAATGAAAAAGAAAATCAGACTCAATATCACAGTAGAGGATATTGCATTTCTGGTTATGTGGGCCGCATTTTTTCTGCCGCCTTCTTTAGATCGCGCTTCATCACTTCTCGCGCACGGAATAACGCTGCTTGGCTACGGGGCGTTTCTTTTGATGCTTCTGAAGCGAAGGAATGATTTTCCGGTCAAAGAGGATGTAATGTTTATATTTGCATTTCTTTTTTACTGCATGATCATTGTCATACTGAAAACGCCCGGTGAATTTCCCGTTTATGCGAGGAGATACCTGCTTCCGGCATTTGAAAGTGTATTCCTGATCAGATGGACATTCGGAGGAAACAGAAGAGGATTCACGTATCTTTACCATGTAAGCGCATTTTATATAGTGGCCAATTTCCTCAGCGTGCTCCTGTTTCATGACGGAATGTTCAAGTCAGCGATGGGATCATCCGTCGAAAGGCCCCAGTGGCTGTACGGCTCGAAGAACAATATTCCCTTATATATGATTCTTCTGATCACGATCGCGGCTTATTATTACTATTCGATGTCAAGGACGAAGCTGTTTTATCTGCTCGTTTTGATGGGTGCATTCAGCATTATGATGAGCGGTGAAACGGGATTTGAATTTATGGGAGGATCAAGCACAGGCTTAGTAGGATATTTCTTCGTACTTGCTTTGATTGCCTATTATATGTATGCCCGCCGTACCAACAGGCCTGCATTGGGAGTAAAATGGATATTTGCTCTGATTCTCATCCTGAATCTGATCCTCCTGACCGGATTGACCCTGCCCGGTATGAATGAACTGATTGTAAATGTATTCCACAAATCCGTTACGTTCACCGGCCGAACAAGGATATGGGCTACGAATCTCGAGGCCGTGGGAGAGCATCTGCTTTTCGGACGCGGTGAGGAGGGAGTCCTGGCTCACGTTAAGCTGCAGAAAGAGTGGGTGAACACGGACTATACCTATAATTTTGCGGTGAAGCTGCTGGTAAATTACGGAATAATCGGACTTGGGATGTTCATCGCGATGATATTAAAGATTGAGCGGGAGAAGGATACCGGTGACAGGATTCTTTTCGCCGGATTTTTCGGAGTTCTCATAATCGGTTTAATGAATGAGATCGAGTTACACTGGTTACTGTTATTCCCACTGATGCTGACGATGCATTCGCATGCGCTGCCTGTGACAATGCATCCCCGCATGCGCAGACTGAAACCTGAAAGAAGTCTCGGACTTCAGATCAAGTTTTAATCTCATTACTGCACTTCAATAAAAATAAAACAGGAGTATAAATATGTGTAAAATATCAGTTATTACACCGGTATATAAAGTAGAAAACTACCTCAGAAAATGTATAGACAGTATTCTGAGTCAGACATTTACGGACTATGAACTGATCATTGTCGATGACGGCTCACCGGATTCCTGCGGCGAAATTGCCGATGAATATGAGAAGGCAGATCCCAGGGTTCGTGTTATTCATAAAGAAAACGGGGGCGCTGCGAGCGCCCGCAATGCGGGAATCGTTAAGGCAGTCGGCGAATATCTTTATTTTCCGGATTCGGATGACTGGCTTGAACCGGATTATCTTGAAAAAATGTACGAGCTTGCGGCGAGGACAGACGCGCAGCTCGTCATATCCGGCTATACGATGGAGTATTATGAGGACAACTCCAACCAGACCTATGCGGTCAGTGTGCCTGAAAAGAATTACGGCACGAAGGAGGAAGTCCGCGCAAATCTTCATCAGTATTTCGACAATATGATGATGGCAGTGCCGTGGAATAAGCTCTATAAAGCGGATTATATAAAGGGAAACCAGCTGTTTTTCCCGAACACGAAGTGGGATGATCTTCACTTTAACATGGAAGTGATCATGGATATCGAACGTGTGGCGATCAGCTCCAGCGCAGGCTATCACTTCTTCCGTTCCAGACCGGGCTCGGAGACCACAACGGTATTTGACAAACTGCTCTATCAGATGAGAAGAGATCAGTTCCGTCATATACTGAAGGTTTATCGCCACTGGGATGTTAAAGATCCGGAGATAGTATCTGTGATTTACGGTTACTATGCTGCCCGTCTGGTACAGTGCATTCAGGAGCTTGCCATAAGCGAGAACAAAGATAAAAAAGAGCAGATTCGGGATATCCTGAACGACAGGATTGCCCGGAAGGCCTTTGCGAAGGGAAAAATCGGTTCGCGCATTCTGTCTGTCGCGGCATGTCCGATGCGCGTGGGCAATGTTCACGGAAGTATTTTCGTGGGGAAATCAATAGGATTTGTGAAGACACATTTCGCATCGCTTTTCTATAAACTGAAGTCGACTTCCGTCAATAAGGCACAGTATAAATAAATCGAACGAGTAAAGAGGCTGTTCACTAAGGTATGAAAGCTTAGTGAGCAGCCTCTTTTTTAATCATGTTTACTTTGCTTCTGTTTCTTTGCCTGACGTGCCCTGCGCTTACGGTCATGATAGGTCGTCGTACCTGTCTTGTTGAAGCCGTTGCAGATGATATTTTCATATTCATAGGGCTTTCCGGTGCTGAGTCTTACGATGCGGGAAGTGATGCTGACGTTGGAATAGCCGCAGATCAGGCCGTCGCATCTGGCCAGCGTGTACATGTCGCGAAGGACCTCAAGACCCATTTTATACTTGTGATCTTCGCGGTCGGCCTTTGAAAAATGTACCGGTTCTCCGTCCGTCGAACGGAATATATCGTCGTAGCATACAACGCGGTCACCGAAGCGCTCGCGGAACTTTTCAACGGTGGATTCTTCATCCGTCGCAAGGAAAATCCGTTCGAAGCCATGCTTTTTAATAGCCTGAGATACAGCATTCAGATACTGGTTCAATGTGACGACTTTCGCGTGATTTATATACTCATTTCTGAAATCCGTGCCGCGGACGTGTACGCCGATGCACTTTTTATCTCCGAGTATCTCGTCCAGATTCTGTTCAATATAATTCCTGACCTCGGGCTTCAGACGGATATATTTTGCGAAAAGCTCCGCCCGCTTGCCGAGATATTCTTCTGCATGTCCGCTGTTCGCCAGATAGTTTCCGAGGACCGTGATTTCCCCGTTCACATTTCTGTGACACTGCTTATACAGCGCAACATTGCGGCTCTGCCTTGCATCTTTTACGGAAATGTCGGAAACCGGTTCGAAATAATACTCGAAAGCGTTCTCTCCGCCGTTGATGGCGTGTCCCTCCGCATAGAGGCAGCGGTCATCGTATTCGACGACCGGCTTCATATGGAAGCGGTCCGCGAAATACAGACCGTCCATCACGGCCATGAAGAGAGCGAAGAATCCTAAAGCAAAATTATCCATGTAAATCAGATAGATCAATTCGTCCGGATTCAGCTCTCCGAAATTTTCGTATTTGATCGTTGTCGGATCGTGATTGATATCCAGAACCAGCTTGCGGGACCGGGAATCCTTGGCGTATCTTACACAGTTGGCAAGATAGTTGGCTTTTTCATGCTTTTTTAAAAAGCCAAGTACAGTACTTCTGAAATCCATTTTCTGCTCCCATTCTCTTTATTCTTCGGTGATAAGCTCTATCTCGTGGTGGTTTCTCTGGTCTTCCGGCGGAAGAGCCATGTAGTCGCCGTAGATGCGCTTCAGATAGAGGTCATATTGCTCCGGTACGCGGAAATTGATACCCTCGAAAGGAATTTCGGTCTTTTTTCCGTAGATTGACCGCTCCATAACGCTCCTGAACTTGTAGACGCCCATCAGATTGATGATGTAGTAGCCTCTGCTGAAGCGATATCTGCGGAGGCACTGATTGTACTTCTTGATCTGTTTAGGCGTATCGAGGAAGCGCTCCACATGAATCAGACTGCCGAATTTGATCATGGCTTTTTCAATGAAAGGACGGTTCTTCTTATTGACGGATACCATGTCATCGAAACAGGAGAACATGAACATCATGCGTCTGTAAAGGATGTGATATTTTCTTATTGTAAAGTGCAGCTTGTTCTTCGGCATGGAATCGAGCGGAAAGATGTCCACCCAGACATTCCAGATCTGCTCGTTCTTTCTCGAGGTCGTTTTGACCTTTGCGCGCTTATCGATGATTTTGGCGAACGGGAACAGATAACGGCTGTCTTTATCCGGTGTAAGAACTTCGTACGGATATTCAAATTCCTGCTCGGCGATCTTAAGAAAGCGCTCATATTCCGGGCGCGGCATTGCGATATCGACGTCGTCATCCCAGGGAATGAAACCGCCGTGGCGTACGGCGCCGAGCAGTGTTCCGCCGCTCAGAAAATAGGTGATATGGTTCTTGTCGCAGATCTCTTTGACTTTTTTCAGCATTTCGAATTCAAGGAGCTGAAGCTCTCGTAAAGTCCCCTCGGAAGGGCTTACATTGTTTTCCATTATTAACACCTCTTTTAGGAATATTATCTGTTTCAATACGATGCCATTTTACCCTATAGAATTATGTTCTGCAAGGGCATATTGTTAATCCCGACCTTTGACAAATACAGTGATTACGGGTATTATCATAATGCAGCAAAAGCAGGACCCGATTGAAGAAAAGCATTAAAAAAGACATTCGAGAGGAATATTTATGCAGTTCAACTCATACATTTTCATACTACTGTTTCTGCCCCTCAGTGTCATAGGATATTTTATACTTAACCGGGTGCACTCCAAGGCAGCTCAGCTTTTCCTTCTGGGCATGTCCCTCTGGTTCTACGGTTACTTTAACCTGAGCTATCTGGCCATCATGTGTTCAAGCATCCTGTTTAACTTCCTGTTTTCAAAGTACCTGGGAAAAGAGGGGACCTTCGGCAGGAAAATAGTACTTGCGGCGGCCGTACTCTTCAATATCGGCCTGTTCTTCTACTTTAAGAACTATTCCTTCTTCATTTTGAGCATACATACGCT
>ODAI010737261.1_pt1 | contig 21293 bp, 14 predicted proteins | sample 1539321 | NCBI WGS metagenome assembly ODAI01 (sample SAMN02144231, study PRJEB22623) | gut metagenome | biome: sheep rumen | host: Ovis aries | place: New Zealand | reverse complement strand
TTGTGATCCATGCAGGATTCAAACCTGCAACCCCCACATCCGTAGTGTGGTACTCTATTCAGTTGAGCTAATGGACCGTCGCGTTCGGCAGCAAGTGTGCATTGGTTTATACCGCTCCGCTAAATAAACGGGCAACTTGCGCCTCCGCTCTCCCCAAAAATTAGAAATTTTCGGGGGCCCCGATTATTCCTTCTTTTGGAAAGCGGGTGCAAAGGTACTGCTTTTTTTTGACATGACCAAATATTTTAGCAAAAAAATGCACTTTAGGGGTCATTTTTTTGCTTCATGGGCCTCTTTTATGCCAATTTGAGCCATTCTATAGACATTACAGCCGATGAAATTACCTATTACGATAGCGACATAATAGGCTGCCAAAGCGCCCCAACTCACCGAGGATACATTCAGCAGATAGACGCAGCAATAGAAGGCATCCGCCACGCAGTGCGGAAATCCGCATAGGATGAACGCCGGAACAGCGAAGAGCAGCGGAAGCCAATCCGAAAAATCCCTGTTCTTCCTTGCGAAATCTACCGCAAGTGACATCAACAAGCCGCAGCCGATAGCCAGCAACCCCGTTCCGAGCCATCCGGTCTCCAACCGCGCGGTGATGATTCCTGTTGCCGCCTCGCCTAACTTCAAGGGTGAAAAAAGGGAGATTGAAGCGACCGCCAAACAGCCGATGATATTGCCCGCCAGCACCATCAACAGGGGCACTACATCCCGCCAGCCGGTCAGGAAACCCGCCGTACCGGTATAGAGACGCGCACCGTACTTGACAACGGCGATGAGCCCCACACAGAAAAGGAACATACCCAAAACAGGATTAGCGAGAAATCCCCACCCTGCTATGGCGATGAGTATGCCTGCAAAAACAGACTTAGCCATGATTTTACTTATTTAGTAATGCTGCAATACGTTCCATTGCATTTCGTATCTCGTCCCCGCTGACGGCATAGGACAAGCGGATACAGGACGGACAGCCGAAAGCCGAACCGGACACAACCGCTACGTGTGCTTCCTCCAGCAACCGTTCTGCCACTTCGTCGCCCGTACCCCACGCACTCACGTCCGGGAACAGATAGAACGCCCCTTGCGGTTTATGGAACTTCAGTCCGGGGATCCGTGCCGCCAGTTCGCAGATCAGTTCACGACGGGAGGCAAAGACTTTCCGCATCTCCTCCACGCATTTTTGGTCGCCTGTAAGAGCCGCTTCTGCCGCCTTCTGGGCAACCATGGTAGCGCAGGTGATTTGCTGGCCTTGCAGGCGGATACAGGCATTGATGAGAGCTTTGTTCTTGGACATCAGCCATCCGATTCGGTAGCCGGTCATCGCATACGCCTTGCTGACACCGTTGATAATAATCAGCCGTTCCGCCAGATCCGGGAAAGCGGAAAAGGTGATCGGGCTGTCCGGAGAGGTGTACAGCAACTCGTTATAGATCTCGTCGGCAAGGATATATACATCGGGATGTTCGCGCAGTACAGTTGCCAGTTGCTCCAACTCCTCTTTGCTATAGACGGATCCTGTAGGGTTGTTCGGGGAGCAGAGGATGATCATGCGTGTCTTGGGCGTCAGGGCTTTCTTCAACTGCTCCGGTGTCAGGCAGTAACGGTCCTCATACTTCGTCTCCACGCGTACCACTTCGCCCTCCGCCAACTTCACCATCTCACTGTAACTGACCCAGCTCGGAGTCGGAATAATGACCTCGTCCCCCGGATTGATGACCGCCTGCAAAGCGTTGTAAATAGCCATTTTGGCACCGACGGAAACCAGTACATCGTCCGCTATCCAGGGGATTGCATTGCCTGCTACCGAGTTCTGGTAATTGGCTACCGCTTCGCGCAGAGTCGGGATGCCGGGCACGGGCCCGTAATGCGACCAGTGGTTGGCAACCGCCTCTTGTGCAGCCTTCTGTACATGCTTCGGGGTGTCCATATCGGGCTCTCCCAAAGACATGCTAATCACATCCACTCCGGCGGCTTTCATTGCCTTCGCACGCGCCGTCATTACCAAACTCTGCGAGGCTTCGATTTTCAAAACACGATCTGATAGTTGCATACTATAAGGTGAAAAATGAAAAGTTAAAAATGAAAGTTTTACAAAGTGTGTGCGGAGGAACCGTCGAAGCAGTGGGTACAAACCTGACTGCGCGGCAGTCCGATCGCGCGGATAAGGGTCTCTAATTTGGTGAACCGCAGGGAGTGCAGACCGAATTTCTGAGCTATGTGTTCCACCATCCGCTTGTACTCGGGTGAGTCCGTCACCGTGTACGCGCGTACGCGTTCCTCATTTAATGCGGCTTCATTCCCTTCCAGCTCGGCTATCGTTCGCCGGGTGATCAGTTCCATGACGGACTTGGACTCCGAGAAATTGATGAACGGACATCCATACATCAGCGGCGGACAGGCTACACGCATATGGATCTCTTTGGCGCCGCCTTCCAGCAAGCAGCGGGTGTTGTCCCGCAACTGCGTACCGCGGACGATGGAGTCATCGCATAGTAGCACGCGTCTGTTGCGCAAGATGGCGTTGTTCTGGATCAGTTTCATCTTCGCCACCAAGGCACGCATGTTCTGGTTAACGGGCATGAAAGAGCGCGACCATGTGGGCGTATATTTGGAGATAGCGCGGCGGTACGGCACATTATGCCCCTCTGAATAGCCGATTGCCATTCCTATTCCGGAGTCAGGCACACCGCAACAACAATCCACCTCCGTGCCGTCCTCTTTACCCATCGCGAAACCGATATAGTTGCGCACATCCTCCACATTACGGCCCTCGAAAGCGGAGGTCGGAAAACCGTAATAGACCCATAGGAAGGAACATATCTGCATATGGTCGGGCAACGGTTCCGCCAACTGCTCCATATCGTTGGCACGCAACCTGACGACTTCTCCGGGACCGAGATCACGAACCGGGGAGTAGCCTAAGTTATAGAACGCTGAGGTCTCGCTCGCGGCACAATAAGCCCCTTCCTTTTTCCCGATAACTACCGGCGTACGCCCCCATAGGTCGCGTGCACAGACGATCCCGTCCTCCGTAAGAAGCAGGATAGAGAGCGAGCCTTTGATCTTCTCTTGCGCATAGCGGATACCCTCTTCCAGCGAAGGCTTCTGGATAATCATCAACCCCACTAACTCGGTGGGATTTACCTTGCCGGAAGAGAACTCCGAGAGGTGCATGTTGTTGTCAAGAGCCTCAACTGCCAACTCATCCAGATTGGCTATTTTGCCCACGGTCGAGATGGCAAATCGCCCAAGGTGCGAATTGAACAGCAATGGTTGGGCATCGGTATCGGAGATGATTCCTATACCTGCATTGCCGATGAACTGCGGCAACTCTTCCTCCATCTTGCTGCGGAACGAAGCCTGCGAGATAGAGTGAATCACACGCTTGAAATGTCCCGTTGCATCATCGTAGGTAGCCATTCCGCCCCGTCGCGTACCTAAATGCGAGAGGTAGTCGGTACCGTAAAAGACATCCGTGACACAAGGAGTTGTGCTTATGGATCCGAAAAAACCAGCCATTTCGCGTTCGGCAATCGGTGTGCAAAGGTCGATACCGCGATGCTAAATCGACGGGCAACCGATGCCACCGCTCTCCCCACCACAACAAGTTGTGTCGGGGCCCCCTCATTGCCGTATGAGGGAAAACAGACTTATTAATATATTTTTATTTACTGAGATATGAACGGATATTATTCTCTATCCGCGCCGCCAAATCATCCGTCTCCTCGCGGACAAAGGGGTCACCGGTGATACCTTCATACAACTCAACATACCGATCCGTAATCGACTGCACGATTGCCGGAGTCATTTCGGGCACTTGCTGTCCTGCTTTGCCCTGGAAACCATTGCTCATCAACCACTCGCGGACGAACTCTTTGGACAGTTGGCGCTGTGCCTCGCCTGCTGCAAAACGCTCTTCATATCCCTCCGCATAGAAATAGCGGCTGGAATCCGGCGTGTGAACCTCGTCCATGAGCATCACCTGACCTTTGTAGTTACCGAACTCGTATTTGGTATCCACCAGAATCAGTCCGTGCTTTTGCGCGATCTCCTGTCCGCGTGCGAAAAGCGCCAAGGCATACTGCTCCATCTTCTGATACTCTTTCTCCGGCACCAGTCCGCGGGAAAGAATCTCCTCACGGGAAATATCCTCGTCGTGGGTACCGATCTCCGCTTTGGTCGTCGGAGTGATAATCGGACTCGGGAACTTCTCGTTCTCGCGCATGCCGTCCGGCAGCTTTACGCCGCAAATCTCACGCACGCCGGATTTGTAGGCACGCCATGCGGAGCCGCACAGATAGCCGCGGACAATCATCTCCACCGGATAGCCCTCGCAGCGGTAGCCCACCGACACCATCGGATCGGGAGTCGCCAACAGCCAGTTGGGCACAATATCCCGTGTGGCATTCAGGAACTTGGCGGCAATCTGATTGAGAATCTGACCCTTGTAGGGAATACCCTCGGGTAGAATCACATCGAACGCTGAAATACGGTCGGTGGCTACCATGCAAAGCAGGTCCTCGCCGATGAAATAGACGTCACGTACCTTGCCGTGATAGACGCTCGTCTGACCGGGAAAAGAAAAATTGGTTGATGTTAAAGCAGACATATTAATTGAGATTTGAGATTTGACATTTGAGATTTATTTGTATTCGCTCCATTCGCGGATGGCAAGTGAATCCAGAGGCACATCGAGGAACGCATTGATAAATGCCTCCGCCAGGCGTGCGTTGGTAATCAGAGGAATGTTCAGATCCACCGCTGTACGCCGCATTTTGTAATAGCTGTCGTGCACCGAATCGGCTAATGTGTCCACCGGAATACCGACAAACAACTCAATCTCTTTCTTGTGCATCAGATCCGTTACTATCGGCTGTTTGAGTTGCCCGTATTCGTCCATGTGCTCTTTCTTATAGACCCTGATATTGGGCACTCCAAGTCCGTTGAGGTACTCGCTGGTACCGCCCGTAGCATAGATCGTGTAGCCGCGCTGGACCAGACGCTTGATCACATCCAGCAGGTGCGCACGCTGCTTCGGACCGCCGATGGCGAAGAGGATATTCTTCTTGGGAATACGCATTCCGACCGACAGCATTGATTTGAGGAGCGCGCAGTTGGCATCCTCGCCTAAGCAGCCCACCTCGCCGGTGGAAGCCATATCGACACCCAGTACAGGATCCGCGTTCTGCAACCGGTTGAACGAGAACTGCGAGGCCTTCACGCCTACATAATCAAAGTCAAAGAGCGACTTGTGGGGTTTCTCAATCGGCAGCCCTAACATGATACGTGTAGCAATATCTATCAGGTTGATTTTCAATACTTTGCTTACAAACGGGAACGAACGGGACGCACGGAGGTTGCACTCAATCACCTTGATCTCGTTCTCCCTCGCTAAGTACTGGATATTGAACGGACCGGAGATATTCAGCTCGCGCGCAATCTGACCGGAAATACGTTTGATGCGGCGCACCGTCTCTACGTAGAGTTTCTGCGCAGGGAACATGATCGTGGCATCACCGGAGTGGACGCCCGCATACTCCACGTGCTCGGAGATGGCGTAGGCGATGATCTCGCCGTTACGTGCCACGGCATCCATCTCCACCTCCTTGGTATTGGTCATGAACTTGGAGATCACCACCGGGTGCTCCTTCGAGACCTTGGCTGCCAGCTGCAGAAACTTATTTAACTGCTCTTCGTTGGAGCACACGTTCATCGCTGCGCCCGAGAGCACATATGACGGACGGACAAGCACCGGATACCCCACTCTGTTGACAAATTTCTCGACATCCGCCATGGAAGTCAGGGCACTCCATTCCGGTTGGTCCACGCCGATGCGGTCCAGCATGGCGGAGAACTTGTCGCGATCCTCGGCATTGTCAATCGACTTGGCGGAAGTACCTAAGATAGGCACTTGCTGCGCATCGAGTTTCATCGCCAAGTTGTTCGGTATCTGGCCTCCCGTGGAGACAATCACGCCGTGCGGATTCTCCAGTTCGATGATATCCATCACACGCTCGAACGTCAGTTCGTCGAAATAGAGCCGGTCGCACACATCGTAGTCCGTCGAAACGGTCTCCGGGTTGTAGTTGATCATCACGGACCGGAACCCGTTGTTACGGATTGTATGGAGCGCTTGCACGCCGCACCAGTCGAACTCGACCGACGATCCTATTCGGTATGCCCCGGACCCCAGCACGATAATCGACTTGTGGTCACCCGTGTAATGCACATCGTTCTTGGTGCCACTATAGGTCAGATACAGATAATTGGTCTGCGCGGGGAACTCTCCGGCAAGCGTGTCTATCTGCTTCACCACCGGCAATATACCCATCTTTTTGCGGTACTCGCGCATCTTCAGCACTGCCTGGTCCATGCTCATCTCTTTTCCCAACCCCACTGCACGGGCTATCTGGAAATCCGAGAAGCCCAGTTGCTTGGCGCGGAGTAGCAGATCGTGTTGCAGGTGCTCCAAACCGCCTAAACTCTTGAGTTCCGTATCTAACTCTATGATGTGCCTAAGCCTCTGCAGGAACCAGTTGTCTATCTTCGTCAGCTCATGAATCCGCTCTACGCTGTAGCCTTCGTACATCGCTTGCGCGATAGCGAAGATGCGCTTGTCCGTCGGGGCTTTCAGAGCGGCATCCAGATCATCCACACGCAGATCCTTGTTCTCCGTGAAGCCGTGCATGCCCTGTCCGATCATGCGCAGACCTTTCTGGATGGCATCCTCGAAGGTGCGACCGATCGCCATCACCTCGCCTACGGACTTCATCGAACTGCCTAACTCACGGTTGACACCGCGGAACTTGCCCAAATCCCAGCGCGGGATCTTGCACACCACGTAGTCCAGCGCCGGCTCGAAGAAAGCCGAGGTCGATTTGGTAACCGAGTTGGATAACTCAAACAGACCATACCCCAACCCTAACTTGGCTGCCACAAAAGCCAGCGGATAACCCGTCGCCTTGGACGCCAACGCCGACGAACGGCTCAGACGCGCATTCACCTCTATCACGCGGTAGTCCTCGGACTCCGGATCAAAAGCGTACTGCACGTTGCACTCGCCGACAATCCCCAAATGACGGATAATACGGATGGCTAAAGCACGCAGTTTATGGTATTCCGAGTTGGTCAAAGTCTGCGAAGGAGCGATCACAATCGACTCGCCGGTATGGATTCCCAGCGGGTCAAAGTTCTCCATATTGCAGACCGTGATACAGTTGTCATAACGGTCGCGCACTACCTCGTACTCAATCTCCTTCCATCCCTTCAGTGATTTCTCCACCAGCACTTGCGGCGAGAAGGAGAAAGCCTTCTCTGCCAAAAGGTTTAGTTCATCTTCATTATCGCAAAATCCCGAACCCAGACCGCCCAAAGCATAAGCCGCACGGATGATTACCGGGTAGCCCAATTCTTTTGCGGCACGGCGCGCATCTTCTATCGTCTCGCACGCCTCGGATTTGATGGTCTTGACATCAATCTGGTCCAACTGACGGACGAACAACTCTCTATCCTCGGTGTTGATGATCGTCTCCACCGGCGTTCCGAGTACCTGCACGTTGTATTTCTCCAATACGCCCGACCGGTACAACGCCACGCCGCAGTTCAGCGCGGTCTGACCGCCGAAAGAAAGCAGAATGCCGTCGGGACGCTCTTTCTCAATCAGCCGTTCTACGAAATACGGAGTTACCGGCAGAAAATAGATATGATCCGCCACACCTTCGGAGGTCTGCACCGTGGCGATATTCGGATTGATCAATACGGTCTCTACTCCCTCCTCGCGCAGGGCTTTGAGGGCTTGGGAACCCGAATAGTCGAACTCGCCCGCCTCACCGATTTTCAGTGCACCTGAACCGAGCACCAATACTTTGTGTATATTCTCTAATTTCATGTCCTTGCGTTTACTGGTTGAGAAGCTTTACAAAATCATCGAACAGGAACTCCGTATCCACCGGACCGGAACATGCCTCCGGATGGAACTGCGCGGAGAACCAGGGCTCCGACTTATGACGGATGCCTTCATTGGAACCGTCGTTCATGTTCACAAACAGAGGCTCCCATTCCTTCGGAAGCGTACCGGCATCCACTGCATACCCGTGGTTCTGCGAGGTGATGAAGCACCTGTCCGTCCCCACTAACCTTACCGGCTGGTTATGCGAGCGGTGACCGTAAGGGAGCTTGTAAATCGTAGCTCCGGCGGCTTTGCCCAACAGCTGGTTGCCCATACAGATACCCGCTATCGGTTTGTGCGACTGCATATAGGTCCTGATATGTTCTACCAGCACGCCGCAAGTGTCCGGATTACCGGGACCGTTGGACAGGAACAACCCGTCTGCCTCTATCGTGTTGAAGTCATAATCCCACGGCACGCGGATCACTTCTACCCCGCGTTGGATGAGGCAGCGGATGATATTGTGCTTCACGCCGCAATCTACCAGAATAACCTTCTTACCTCTGCCTTCATTGTAACGGATTACCTCTTTGCAGGACACTTCTGCCACAAAGTTCACATCCTCGTATTGCGCCTCGGGAGCCGGCTCACAGCCTTCGATCTCTATCGACCCCATCATCACACCGTGCTCGCGTAATAACATGGTTAGCGCGCGTGTGTCTATCCCCGTGATACCGGGCACCTGCTCGCGTTGTAGCCACGCACCGAGGGTCTCTTTGCCGTTCCAGTGGCTGAACTCACCGCTGTATTCGCTGCAGATAATGGCCTTGGCGTATATGCGGTCGGACTCCATGAAGGTAGCCAGACCGTCCGGACGGAACGAAAACTCCGGCACACCGTAGTTACCCACTAACGGGAAAGTGAGCGCCATCAACTGACCCGCATAACTGGGATCGGTCAGCGACTCCGGATAACCCGTCATCGCCGTATTGAACACCACTTCGCCGCTTACCGGAACATCAGCTCCGAAACTATACCCCTCAAAGGTTGTTCCGTCGCTGAGCCGTAATATTGCTTTTTTCATCATCTCCATATTGTTGCCTCACGATCGGGTCCGACAGAAATAATCTTGATAGGAGTGCCTAACTCGCGCTCCAGGAAATTCACATAATGGATAAATGCTTCCGGCAGTTCCTCCTGCTTCGTGCAATGAGTCAGGTCTGTCTGCCAGCCGGGAAACTCCTCATATACGGGCTCCACGTTCTTGTCTATCGAGAACGGGAAGTCGCGCGTCAGCTCGCCGTTCACGCGGTAAGCCGTGCAGGCCTTGATTACCGGAAACGTGTCTAACACATCGGATTTCATCATCAGCAGTTGTGTCACGCCGTTCAGCATGATGGTATAACGGAGTGCCACCAAGTCTATCCATCCGCAGCGGCGCTCACGCCCTGTGACGGCACCGTACTCATGACCGATGGCGCGTATCTGTTTGCCTGTCTCGTCGAACAGTTCGGTCGGGAACGGACCCGCTCCGACGCGCGTACAATAAGCCTTGAAGATACCATATACCTCTCCTATCCGGCTGGGTGCCAGACCCAAACCCGTACATGCTCCGGCACACACCGTGTTGCTCGAAGTCACGAACGGATAAGACCCGAAATCGACATCCAACAGCGAACCTTGTGCGCCTTCGCAAAGTATCGTCTTGTCAGCCGCCAGAGACTTGTTCACAAAGTGCTCGCTGTCCACGAACCGGAACTGACGCAGATACTCGATACTCTCCATCCACTCTTTCTCCAGTTCCTCCAATCCGTCCATCGAAACAGGCGCTCCGCCGTTGGCTACCGCAGAAGCGTTCAGCATATTGATCATGTCGATATGACGGGTGCGTGCCTGGGCATATTTCTCTGCGAAGCCGTCAAGAATATCACCCACGCGCAGACCGTTACGGCTGATTTTGTCCGTGTAAGTCGGACCGATACCTTTACCCGTCGTGCCGATCTTGGCTTTGCCTTTGGCGGCCTCGTTGGCTTGGTCCAACAGGCGGTGGGTCGGCAGAATAAGGTGCGCTTTCTTCGATATGTACAGCCGTTCTTGCAGCTTGTGACCGGACGTAGCCAACTCCTCCGCCTCTTTGCGGAACAGGATCGGGTCCAGCACTACGCCGTTACCTATCAGGTTGATCTTTCCGCCTTGGAAGATACCGGACGGAATACTGCGCAGCACGTATTTCTGACCCTCGAACTCCAGCGTGTGACCGGCATTCGGACCGCCCTGAAAACGGGCTACTATATCGTACTTCGGCGTGAGCACATCTACCATTTTGCCTTTGCCCTCATCGCCCCATTGGAGTCCTAACAGGATATCTGCCTTTTTCATATTCCTAATTGGTTAAAAATATAATCTACGTTTTTCATATAGTATTCCAGCGTGAAACAGCCGTCAATCTCGTCCTCCGACAGGTATTTCATCACCTCGGGAGTACTCTTCAGCAGCTCTTGCATCTGTCCGCCTTCCATCAGCGTGCGCATCGCTACCGGCTGCACGAGATCATAAGCTTGCTCGCGTACCAGCCCTTTCTCTATTAAGGCGTTCATCACACGCTGCGCGAAGATAGCGCCATGCGTCAGACCGATATTATGCAGCATGTTCTCCGGATAGACTACCAGATTGTCCAATATACCCATCAGCCGTGCCAACATGTAGTCCAACAGCATCGTGGCGTCCGGCAGTACGATACGCTCCGTAGAGGAGTGAGAGATGTCGCGCTCGTGCCAGAGAGCGATGTTCTCTGACGCCGTACACATATATCCGCGCATCACCCTCGCACAGCCGCAAATGTTCTCCGACGAGATCGGATTGCGTTTGTGCGGCATGGCGGAGGAGCCTTTCTGTCCCTTGCGGAAAGCCTCTTCCACTTCGCGCACTTCCTGCCGCTGCATGTTGCGGATCTCCAGAGCTATCTGCTCTAACGAACCGGCTATCACCGCCAGCGACGACAGATAGAAAGCGTGGCGGTCACGACCCAGCACCTGCGTGGCGATTTTCGCGGACTCGATTCCCAAGTGCTCGCACACGTACTGTTGGATGAACGGCGGGATATTGGCGTAGTTGCCCACCGCGCCGGATAACTTACCTGCCTCAACTCCCTTCGCCGCCATCTCGAACCGCTCGATATTGCGCTGCATGGTGGAGTACCACAACGCCCATTTGAGACCGAACGAAGTAACGTCGGCGTGCATGCCGTGCGTGCGACCGATCACCGGCGTGTACTTGAACTCGTTGGCGCGTTTCTGCAGCACTGCCAGAAACTGTTTCAAATCCTCGCGGAGGATGGCGTTGGCTTGTTTGAGCAGATAGCCGTTGGCGGTATCTACCACATCCGTGGAGGTCAGGCCGTAATGTACCCACTTACGCTCTTCGCCTAACGACTCGCTCACCGTACGGGTGAAAGCCACTACGTCGTGCCGTGTAATCTCCTCAATCTCATGAATGCGGTCCACGTCAAACGATGCCTTGGCACGTAGCTTGGCTACATCTTCTTTGGGCACTACCCCTAACTCCGACCAAGCCTCAGCAGCCAGGATCTCTACCTCTAAATAAGCCTGAAACTTGTTCTGCTCGGTCCATATGTTGCGCATGGCTGCGCGGGAATAACGATCTATCATGCTTGTTTTACCTTATACGAAATACATTTATAGGCCTCTTCTACTTTCGCCAGAGCTTTCTCAACCGTCTCATCGGTAGCTAACAGCACGCCGTAGCGGCGGTGGCCGTGAACCTCCGGTTTGCCGAACAGACGCATCTGTACGCCCGGGATAGCCAGTGCTTTTTCCAGACCCTCGAACTCTACCTCTTTGCCTTCGCCCTCAATGACAATCGCCTTGCTCGCGGAGGGTTGGAAGAAACGAACCTCCGGGATCGGCAGTCCCAATACCGCACGGGCATGGAGCGCAAACTCACTCAGGTCCTGGCTGATCATGGTTACCATGCCGGTATCATGCGGACGGGGACTGACTTCCGAAAAGATCACTTTGTCACCCTGCACAAACATCTCCACGCCGAAGATCCCGTAACCGCCTAACGCGTCGGTAACCATCTTGGCGATGTGTTGTGCTTGCTTCAAGGCGTCCTCGCTCATTGCCTGCGGCTGCCATGACTCGCGGTAATCGCCTTCTACCTGGTGATGACCGATCGGCTTCAGGAAGGTAGTGCCGCCTGCATGACGAACGGTCAGCAGCGTGATCTCGTAGTCGAAATGAATGAACCCTTCTACAATCACTCTGCCCGCTCCGGCGCGGCCGCCTTCTTGCGATACCGCCCATGCGTGCTCTATCTCTGCCTCCGTATGAACGGTCGATTGACCGTGACCCGAAGACGACATGATCGGTTTGACCACACACGGAATACCGATCTCCTTGACCGCCGCGATGAACTCGTCATGGTTGTCCGCGAACTTGTACGGCGCGGTCGGCAGGTGCAACTCCTCCGATGCCATGCGGCGGATAGCCTCGCGGTTCATCGTCAGGAACGCAGCCTTGGCGGTCGGGATAACATGATACCCCTCTTTCTCCAGCTCTACCAGGGTCGGAGTGGCGATAGCCTCTACCTCCGGAATGATAAGCGAAGGCTTCTCCGCCTCGATGATCTCGCGCAGACGGTTGCCGTCTAACATGTTGAACACATGCGACCGGTGAGCTACCTGCATCGCCGGAGCATGGGCATAGCGGTCACAGGCAATGACCTCTACACCGTAACGCTGAAGTTCCATCGTGACTTCTTTTCCTAATTCTCCGCTACCGAGTAGCAGTGCGCGCGTAGCGACTTGAGTAAGTGGCGTTCCAATTTTCATTGTTATATAATTTTTAGTATATATTTTCCTTTCAACCGTTAGAGATAAGTTAGTGATTAGTTGGTCATTCGTTGGTTATAGCACTGCAGTGTATTATACATCAGCATGGCGATAGTCATCGGTCCTACTCCGCCCGGCACAGGAGTAATGGCACCGGCTACAGGAGCCACGCTCTCGTAGTCCACATCTCCGACTAACTTGCCGTCCGCCGTGCGGTTGATACCGACGTCAATCACCGTGGCGCCCGGCTTAACCATCTCTCCGGTAATCATCTGCGGACGTCCGACTGCGACTACCAATATATCCGCCTCACGGCACACTTCCCCTAAATCCGCGGTACGGCTGTGCGCAATCGTCACCGTGCATTGCTTGTCTAACAGCAACTTGGCTACCGGCTTTCCGACGATGTTACTGCGACCTACTACTACCGCGTGACGGCCTTCCAAGACCGTATTGCTCTTCTCTAACAACGCCATGATACCAAGCGGTGTGCAGGGAACGATGCACTGTTGGTTGAGCCAAAGTTTGGCTACGTTGGTAGGATGAAAACCATCCACATCTTTCTCCGGCGCAATCGCCTCTATCACACGCTGCTCGTTGATATGTTTCGGTAACGGCAGTTGCACCAGAATACCGTCAACCGCCTCGTTCTCGTTGCGCTCGCGGATGACGCGCAGCAACTCCTCTTCACTCACAGCCTCCGGCAGTTGGATCAGTTCGCCCTCAAAACCGCAGTACTCCGTGGCTTTGATCTTACTCCTCACGTACGACAGGCTGGCAGGATTCTCACCCACGATGATCACATCCAGACACGGTTTGCGACCGTATTGTTTCGCCAATGCCGCTACCTGCTCGCGTATCGCTTCTTTCTCTTGTTGTGCTATTTGTTTTCCGTCTATTATCATAATGCCCAATGTGCAATATCTTTTCTATAGAATAAATTGGAACAATGGATTTTCTCCAGTTCCCGATAAACTTTCTCTTGTGCCTGACGGACATCCGTTCCGTGCGCAATGCACATCAGCACGCGTCCGCCGTTGGTCACTAACCGACCGTCTTTTACAGCCGTTCCCATGTGCAGAATCAGTCCGTCAAAGTCCTCCGTTCCGGTTATCTCTATGCCTTTCTGATAAGCGCCCGGGTATCCGCAGGAAGCCATTACCACACCTACTGTTGCTTGGTTACGCCACTTGATTGATTCCAACTCCTCGCCGGTGGCAATCGCGTGGAAGACCGTATAGGCGTCGCTCTCCATGAGCGGCAATACCACTTCCGTCTCGGGATCGCCGAAACGGGCGTTGAACTCGATGACCTTGATTCCGTCTTTGGTCTTCATCAGTCCGCCGTAGAGCACACCGGTAAGCGGTTTACCCTCTTTGACCATGGCATCTGCCACGGCCTGCAGGATATGTTCTTGCGCCCATTCCTCTTCCTCTTTGCTGATGAACGGAAGCGGTGTGTATGCACCCATTCCGCCGGTGTTCGGTCCCTTGTCTCCGTCAAAGACACGCTTATGGTCCTGACTCAACGGCATCGGATAGACCTTATGATGGTGTACAAATGCCATGAACGAGAACTCCGGTCCCTCCAGATAGTCCTCTATCACTACTCTTCCTTTACCGAACGCTTCGCCCACCAGCATGTCTCTCAGCGCTTGTTCTGCTTCCGGTTCGTCTTGCGCAATCACTACGCCCTTGCCTGCCGCCAGACCGTCGTATTTGAGTACGGTCGGATAGGTATTACGCGAACGCACGTACTGCATCGCTTCCTCGTAATCGGCGAAACTGCGGTATGCAGCAGTCGGGACATTGTATTTCGCCATCAGTTCTTTGGCAAACTCCTTGCTCGCTTCAATCTGCGTAGCGGCTTTGGAGTGTCCGAAGACCGGTATTCCCGCTTCGCGGAACGCATCTGCCACTCCGGCTGCCAAAGCGGCTTCCGGACCGACTACACAGAGATCTATCTTGTGCGTCTGTGCGAAAGAGATCAGTTGCGCTACCTCCGTATCTTTGATGGCTACGCACTCTGCGAGTTGCGCGATACCGGCATTGCCCGGTGCGCAATAGATATGCTCTACCTGTGCGCTGCGACTCAACTGATACACGATGGCGTGCTCGCGTCCGCCCGATCCTATGACTAAAACGTTCTTATTCATCTGAGTGATCCGTTCTTCATTAGTGTTTGAAATGACGCATGCCGCTAAAGAGCATCGTTATATGATGCGCGTTGGCGACATCTATACTCTCCTGATCGCGCACGCTGCCACCGGGTTGAACGATAGCACGGATACCATACTCCGCCGCACTCTCCACGCTGTCACCGAAGGGGAAGAAACCATCCGATGCCATTACTAATCCGGCCTCCTTGATATCTTTACCTTCTGCTGCCAGAGACTCTTGTGCCTGCTTCAGCGCGATAGCGGCAGAACCTACGCGGTTCATCTGTCCTGCTCCCACTCCGTACGTGCGACCGTCCTTTACTACCACAATCGCATTGGATTTCACATGCTTCACAATGTGCCAGCCGAACTGCAGATCACTCATCTGTTCGTCCGTCGGTTGGGTCTCCGTGACGCACATCTCTTTGGTCAGCCGGATAGTCTCTGTATCCAATTGCTGTGCTAACAGACCTCCGTTAACCGATACATACTGCATCTGTTTCGGACCCTCGGAAGACATATCCACCTCCAGCAGACGCAGATTCTTCTTGGTCTCCAATACCGCCAATGCTTCCTCGGTGAACCGTGGCGCCATGATAATCTCTAAGAAGATAGGTTTCATTCCTTCCGCCATCTCTTTGTCCACTACGCAGTTGGTTGCTACTATACCGCCGAAGATGGATACTCGGTCTGCATCATAGGCTTTCTGCCAAGCCTCTACGCCGTTCTTGCCGATTGCGGCGCCACACGGGTTCATATGCTTGAGTCCCACGCAGAAAGGCGTCTTGCCGAACTCACGCACGATATTCAGTGCAGCGTTCGCGTCCTGTATATTGTTGTACGACAGTTCTTTGCCGTGCAGTTGTTTAGCAGAAGCCAGCGAATACGGTACTTGCTCTTGAGCAGCATAGAACTTAGCGTCCTGGTGCGGGTTCTCGCCGTAACGGAGCCCCTGTTTGAGATCGTACTCAAGAAATAGTTTCTCGTTCAGACCTGCCGCCTTGCGCATGTACGCAGCGATACACATATCGTATTCAGCCGTATGCGTATAAGCCTTGGCGCTCAACTCCAGACGCGTCTCCTTGCGGGTGTTACCCTCACTCTGTATCTCTTTCAGCACACGGCTGTAATCGTTCGGGTCACAGACTACGGTCACGTCATTCCAGTTCTTGGCAGCAGAGCGCAGCATGGACGGTCCGCCTATATCGATCTTCTCAATCGCCTCCGCCATCGTCGTTCCCTCTTTGGCTATCGTCTCACGGAAAGGATAGAGATTGACACATACCAGATCGATTAACTCAATACCGTTTTGTGCCAATGCCTCCATGTGCGAGGGCTCGTCGCGACGCGCCAACAAAGCGCCGTGCACCTTTGGATGAAGAGTCTTCACGCGACCGTCACAGATCTCCGGAAAACCGGTTACTTCACTGATACCGATGGTCTTGACGCCGCTCTCTTCCAGCAACTTCTGTGTGCCGCCGGTAGCGATGATCTGCCACCCTGCTGCTTGCAGTCCTTTCACAAACTCCACCAAACCGGTTTTGTCGCTTACGCTCACTAATGCTCTTTTCTGTGCCATTATTCTGTTCTGTTTTTATTTGCTTATGATTTGATTTGTTCCTGCCTGTACACGGCCTATAATCTGTGCTTTCTCGCCGCAATGGTCAAGGATGGATAGCACTTTGGAAGCCTCTTGCTCCGCTACTGCAAGCACCATGCCTATGCCCATGTTGAAGATATTGAACATCTCACGGTGAGGGATTTGTCCTTTGGTTTCGAGGAAACGGAAGATCGGAAGAATCTCCCATGCGCCTTCCTCGATATAGAATCCCTGGCCGGGTTGGAAAATGCGCGGGATATTCTCATCAAATCCGCCTCCTGTAATATGCGCTACGCCATGGACGTCCACCTGGCGCATTACCTCCAACACCTGTTTGACATATATCTTGGTCGGAGTGAGGAGCACTTCGCCCAAGGTCTTTTGGGTATCCAGCTCCGGATAGACCTGATGCAGATCCAGATTCGCGTCACGGACAATCTTACGTACGAGCGAATAGCCGTTGGAGTGTACACCGGAGGAACTGATGCCGATCAGCACATCGCCCTCCTTCACCTTTGTACCGTCGATGAGTTTCGATTTCTCTACTACGCCTGTGGTATAACCGGCTATGTCGTATTCCCCGTTCTCGTACATACCCGGCATCTCGGCTGTCTCTCCTCCGACGAGCGCGCAACCCGCCTGACGGCAACCTTCCGCTACACCGCTGACGATCGCCTCAATCTGCGAAGGGATATTATGCCCCGTAGCAATGTAATCCAGGAAGATGAGCGGTTCAGCCCCCTGCGCCAGTACATCGTTGACGCACATTGCCACCGCATCAATACCTATCGTATCGTGCTTGTCCATCGCAAAAGCAATCTTCAGTTTGGTTCCCACTCCGTCGGTACCGCTGACCAGCACCGGCTCTTTGATATTTAGCGCCGAGAGGTCGAACATTCCTCCGAACGAACCGATGGAACCCATCGATCCGTGGCGGACGGTGGAACGCACATGCGACTTGATTCTGCTTACTACTTCGTATCCGGCTTCCAGATTCACGCCGGCTGCTTCATAATGTTGCGCCATAACGGTTTGCTTTGTTATTTAGTGCTTAAAATAGTTTACTGCGTTTTCAAACAGCGGCTGTTTTTTGTTGCCTGCTATGTTGGTAAAGACGCCTTCTTCCCACCGCTCGGAGTGCCCCATCTTACCGAGGATCTGTCCGTTGGGCGAGATCAATCCCTCGATGGCGTAGCACGAGCCGTTGGGGTTATAAGGCGACTCCATCGTCGCCTCGCCTGTACACGGATCGGCGTAACGGAATGCCACTTGGCCGTTATTGAACAACTCGCGCGCCAGTTCTTCGCTCACTACCAGTTTGCCCTCTCCGTGACTCACGGCAATGCTATGCAGATCGCCTGTCTGCATACCTTGGAGCCACGGACCGCGGGTGGAAGAAACGGTGGTCGTCACCATCTGCGAGACGTGGCGGTTGATATCATTACGGAAGAGCGTCGGACTCGCCGTCGTTACCTGACCTAACTTACCGTACGGCAGCAAGCCGGATTTGATGAGTGCCTGGAAACCGTTGCATATACCGAGGATCAGACCTCCGCGGCTGAGCAGGTCTTCGATGGCACGACTGATCTTCTGCTGGTTAATGACCGAGACGATGAACTTCGCCGACCCGTCCGGTTCGTCACCGAGAGAGAAGCCACCGGCGAGCATCAGTATCTGTGCGCGGCGGATATGTGCTTCCATCTCGTCGATAGACGCAATGACATCGCTCTCCGTGAGGTTGCGGAAGATGGTCATCTCCACTTCTGCGCCCGCTTTGCGCCATGCCTTGGCGCTGTCGTAGTCGCAGTTCGTACCCGGGAAAACAGGGATATAGACGATAGGCGCTTTGTGTTCTACGCCCTTCGGCATGAGGTCGCTGTGCTGCGGAGTCATCGTAGCCGGATAGACCTTACGGAAGGGTGTTGTGCACGCCTCGTAGAGTTGCTCGCGGGGAATGGACTCTCCGTTAATGACGAGGTTCTCGCTCTCTGTTACTTGTCCCAAGAGAATGGCGGACGGGATATTCAGTTCCTCCGTCGCCTCTACTAAAATACTGCCGTACTGGTAGTCGAAGAGGAGCGATTCATCAATACAGATGTCTGCGCCTTTGGCGTTGCCGAACGACATTTTCGCCAAAGCCTCACACACTCCGCCGAAGCCGATGGCGTACGCCGAAACGATCTTGCCGGCATGGATAGCTTTCGTAGTGTCGGACCAGAGTTGCTTGAGTTGGTCGGTATCGGGCATGTAGTTCTTGAGCGGCTTGTGCTGCAAGAGGTACAGACGGTTGCCCGCTTTCTTCATGTCCGTGCTGATGACCTGATCCGCCTTGACGGTAGTGATACCGAAAGCGATCAGCGTCGGCGGCACGGATATATGCTCGAACGTCCCGGACATCGAGTCCTTGCCGCCGATGGACGGCAGCCCCAATGCCACTTGCATCTTGAGTGTGCCCAAGAGCGCGCTAAGCGGCTTGCCCCAAGTGTGGCGGTCATCCGTCATGCGCTCGAAATACTCCTGGTAACTGAACCGCATGCGGCTGTAATCCGCTCCGGCAGCTACCACCTTGCTGCACGCTTCTATGACGGCGTATGCGGCTCCGTGATACGGACTCCACTCCGCGAGGAAGGGGTTGTAGCCGAATGCCATGATCGATGCCGTGTTGGTGAATCCGTCGGTAGGCAGTTTCTGCACGGAGACTTGCGTCTCACTGCGTTGCAGTCTGCCGCCGAAAGGCATCAAAACGGTAGAACGGCCGATGGTGGCATCAAACTCCTCGATGAGTCCTTTCTGGCTCGTCACGTTGGCGCTCTGCATCACATGGCACATGCGTTCTGCAAGGGTCTTGCCCTCCACCGTCTGACGGAACGGATTGCGCTCCTCTACCGGCAGAATAGTAGCCTTGGTATAGTGTTTGGCACCTGCGCTGTCAATGAACGCACGACTTAGATCCGCCACCAGTTCACCTTTGTAATACTGGCGCATGCGACCCGTGTCGGTCACGTCCGCCACGTGCGTTACCTCTATATTATCGAGATGGCAGAAGTGTTCGAAAGCCGCTTGGTCTTTCTTCTCCACTACCACTGCCATACGTTCCTGCGATTCGGAGATAGCCAACTCCGTGGGGTTGAGACCGGAGTACTTGGTCGGCACACGGTCCAAGAAGATGTCCAAGCCGTCTGCCAACTCACCGATTGCCACACTCACACCGCCTGCTCCGAAATCGTTGGACTTCTTAATGAGGCGCGTTACCTCGTGCCTTCTGAAGAGGCGTTGTATCTTGCGCTCCTCCGGTGCGTTTCCTTTCTGTACCTCGCTGCCGCAGGACTCTAACGATGCCTCCGTATGCTCCTTGCTCGAACCCGTAGCACCGCCTATGCCGTCACGCCCTGTACGACCGCCCAGAAGCAGAATCACATCGCCTGCCTTTGGTGTCTCGCGGCGCACGGCATCCGCCTTGACCGCTCCGACGACTGCGCCCACCTCCAGCCTCTTGGCTACATAAGAAGGATGGTAGATCTCGCGCACATGCGTGGTAGCCAGACCTATCTGGTTGCCGTACGACGAATAACCGGCAGCCGCCTTGCGGGAGATGATCTGTTGCGGTAATTTACCCGCCAGCGTCTCGCTTACCGGCGCGTAGATGTCGCCCGCTCCGGTGACACGCATCGCCTGATAGACATAAGCACGACCGGACAGCGGGTCACGGATTGCGCCGCCCAGACAGGTGCTCGCGCCTCCGAAAGGCTCTATCTCCGTGGGGTGGTTATGCGTCTCGTTCTTGAACTGCAGAAGCCATTTCTCCATCTTGCCGTCCACATCGACGTCAATGAAGATGGAGCAAGCGTTATTCTCTTCGCTCACCTCCAGGTCGTCCAAGAGCCCTTTCTTCTTCAGGTAGCGGGCACCGATGGTAGCCAACTCCATGAGGCAGAGCGGTTTGTCCTCGCGACCGAGCTCCACACGGATGTGACGGAAGGCCTCCAGCTCCTGCTCAATGTCGTCTTTGATGAACGACTCCTCCACCTCTATGTCCTCCAGAATGGTAGTGAACGTAGTATGGCGGCAGTGGTCCGACCAATAGGTATCGAGTATCCGCAGTTCGGTCTCTGTCGGTTCGCGGTGCTCTTTCTGGAAATAATCGACTACGCAAGCGAGGTCATCTGCATTCATTGCCAATCCCCACTCCTTGCAGAACGGCGCGTACTGCTCGCGTCCCATGGCGGTGAAGCCTGCCATGGACGCCAATGGTTTCACATCGGCGGTCTGCTGGCGCTCCAGAAGGCCGAGGTTCTTCTCTCTCGCCTCCACGGCGTTGATATAATAATGCCGGATACGCGCCATCTCTTCGTCCGTCATGGGATCCTCGAAGATCAGCAACCTGCCGGAGCGGATGTCTATGTCCGCGTTCGGGTCAATCAGATGCACACAGTCGATGGCAGACGAAGCGCGCTGGTCAAACTGACCGGGGATGAACTCTACCGCCAGGTAGCGCTTGCCTTCCAGCGAAACGAAGTCCGTCACATCGTCGGTCACCGTCTCGCCAAAGACGCTGTAACGGCTCTTCTCCAGCAGTTCCTCGCTGAAGCCGAAGAGGTCGTACACGCACAGATAGCGCATCTTTTGGATGTGCAGTTGAAGGTTCTCGTTCAGCTCGTGCCGCAGGCTCTCCGCCTCTACGCGAAATCCTTCTTTCTTCTCAACAAAAAGCCTTTTGTTCATGTCAAATAACGGTTGCTAATACCTTTTCGGTTTGTTGACGACGGAATGCTATATATTGTTCCCG
>ODAI014577997.1_pt1 | contig 21294 bp, 16 predicted proteins | sample 1539321 | NCBI WGS metagenome assembly ODAI01 (sample SAMN02144231, study PRJEB22623) | gut metagenome | biome: sheep rumen | host: Ovis aries | place: New Zealand | reverse complement strand
CTTAGTACCGGCTTTTATAGGAGTTGAGCTGTCGGACTTGTAAGCCTTCATAAGGTTGATTCTTGTAAGGAACTCATTTGCAGAGTACACGCCGTTGAGGTTCTCACCTGGAATGCTCATAAATCTGGGAAGACCGGCACCGGAGCCGATGAATACAGACTCAAAGCCTTCCTCCTTCATAAGCTCGTCAACAGAAATAGTTCTGCCGATAACGGTATTAGTTTCGATCTTCACGCCGAGAGCCTTAAGACCCTCGATCTCCTTCTGAACGATAGACTTGGGAAGTCTGAACTCAGGGATACCATAGGACAAAACTCCGCCAGCCACATGAAGTGCCTCAAATATAGTAACGTCATAGCCTTTCTTTGCAAGATCACCTGCACAAGCCAGACCAGAAGGACCGGAACCGATAATAGCAGCCTTATGACCGTTAGGAGCAGGCAGCTCGACCTCTGCTTCCGGCTGAGCGTTATGCCAGTCAGCGATAAAGCGTTCCAGTCTGCCGATAGCGACAGCTTCGCCTTTTTTGCCTCTCACGCACTTGCTCTCACACTGATTTTCCTGAGGACATACACGTCCGCAGACAGCCGGCAGTGAGCTTGATCTTGTGATGACTTTATAAGCCTCGGCGAAATTTCCCTCAGCCACCTGAGCGATAAATGCCGGGATATCTATCTGTACAGGACAACCTGTAACGCAGGGCTTGTTTTTGCAGTTAAGGCAGCGTTTAGCTTCATCAATGGCTTGCTCCTCGGTATAGCCGAGAGCTACCTCCTGGAAGTTTTTATTTCTCACGTCAGGAGCCTGAACAGGCATTTCGTTTCTTGTTAAAGACATATTAGGCTTTCCCATATCACTTTACCTCCTTGAAGAGATTGCAGGTATCCTCGTAGGCTTTTCTCTCGAAAGGCTTATACATTGCACCTCTTGCCATTGCCTCGTCAAAATCTATCTGATGGCCGTCGAATTCAGGACCGTCAACGCAGGCAAACTTTGTTTTACCGCCGACAGTAAGACGGCAGCCGCCGCACATACCTGTACCGTCGATCATAATAGGATTCATAGAAGCGACAGTAGGGATCTCATACTGTTTAGTCAGCTGACAGACGAACTTCATCATGATCAGCGGGCCGATAGTGATAACTCTGTCATACTTCTCACCGCTTTCGATGAGTTTTTTGAGAGCGTCGGTAACAAGACCCTTTTCGCCGGCAGTGCCGTCATCTGACATAAGGACAAACTTAGAGCTTGCAGCCTTGAATTCATCTTCGAGAATGACCAGGTCTTTATTTCTGAAGCCGACAACAGAGTGAACCTCAACGCCCAGGTCATGGAGTTTTTTAGCAACGGGATAAGCGATAGCGCAGCCAACACCGCCGCCGACCACAGCGACCTTTTTCAGACCCTCAGTTTCGGTAGCTTTACCGAGTGGGCCGACGAAATCGTGGAGGCACTCGCCCTCATTAAGGTGGTTGAGCTTTTCGGTTGTAGCGCCTACTATCTGGAAGATAATAGTGATAGTTCCCTTTTCACGGTCATAATCCGCAATTGTAAGGGGGATACGCTCGCCGTCCTCATCTGTTCTGAGAATGATGAACTGACCCGGCTCTGCTTTTTTAGCAACTCTTGGGGCATTTATCTTCATCAGGGTAACAGTAGGATTCAGGCTTCTTTTTTCGAGAATTTCGTACATAGTCCTAACCTTCCTAACCAAATGGATTTGCAACACGGGAAATTTCCCTGCCGTCGCCTTTGACAGCAGCGGATACAGGCATTGCAGGGTATAAATAATATTATATCATATAAACTCTTATATTGCAAGAGCTTTTAACTTGAATCAGCGCCGCCGGCGGTCACTTTTCCTTTTGTCTGATCTGGGTGTCAGCATAATTTTAATGAATCCCAGTGCCAGGATAATTCCTGCCAGTGTCATTCCTATGAGTATTATATAAAATGCAGCTGATGATTCCAAAAAGTACAATCCTATGAAAAGTCCGACCCACGGTGCCATAGCAGCAATAAAACAGCCTACAAAAAAATTCACCATTGGACTTTTAGGTTTATTATTTTTATTCTTCATAAATAATACCTGAGTCAGGCAATAACCTGAGAATATCAGTGATATTCCACGAAAGCGGCTTCATTGCGGATCTCATAGAGTTTATTGACAAGTGCAAGCTCGCCCTCTGAGAATTTTCTTCCGCCGGGATAGATCAGCAGGTCTTTGAAGTGATTATCGGGAAAATCGCATCTGCGCTGCACCAAGCCGTACTTACCGCAAAGGCTGTCGGGCACAGGAGAGTCCAGCATAAAAGACTGCGGAACGGTGAGAAGAAAATCCACAGCGCTTCCCCTGTCGAACATATAGATACGTCTGACTTTAGTACCAGCTGGACGATTTTCGGCGAAGAGTTTTTCGACTGCACCTGGAATATACGGGACAGCGTCATCGCCCTGAGCCATTTCTGCATAATGGGCAGAAAGTTCGCCGTAGGTAAGATCCTCCTGATCGGCAGCCGGGTGTTCAGCAGACATAACAGCAAGCATCTGGAATTCCCAGAGCAGCTGGCAGTCGATATTTTTTTCAGCGAGGAAGTCCATGAAATATTTTTCGTGGGCGGTATTGAAACGGATAATACCGAAGTTATAGCCATTTTCACGGACGTTTTCTATACTGCGGAGGGAATTAGTCTCACAGAAATAGACTTCCATATCATCAGAAGCATCGGAAGCGGCGATATACTCAGAGAAAGCCTTAGAGATATAGCCGGCTCTGGGAACAGAGATACGCATTTTTCTTTCTCTCTGCTTATCGGGAGAGCCGATAGCCTCCATAGTGTCTATCTGCATAAGGATCTGTTTAGCGCAGGCGAGGAATTTCATACCCTGATCGGTAGGGATAACGCCCTTTGAAGTTCTGCGGAAGATAGTGATTCCCAAAGAATTTTCGAGTTCTTTGATAGCCTTGCTGAGATTTGGCTGAGCCATATAGAGGTTTTCGGCAGCCTGGGTAATAGATCGGGTTTTTTCGATTTCGACCGCATATTTAAAATGGAGAGTATTCATCAGTACCTGCCTTTATTTTCTTTTTTTCAGCACAGTTTTTCCGGAGACATTGGTATTGACGTTATCCTGAGCAGGCTCAGCGGTCTCATTATTATTATTATTGCTGTCAACTGGTCTGATCGGCTTACAGGGGTTACCCACAGCGACAACACCGGCAGGAATATCCCTGCTGACCACACTGCCGGCACCGATCACCGTATTATCGCCAATAGTAACGCCGGGCAGGACGCAGACGTTACCGCCGATCCAGACGTTGTTACCGATTTTAATAGGCTTAGCGGATTCGAGGCCGCTGTTTCTGGTTTCGGGGTCGAAGGGGTGGAGAGCGGTATAGAAGCCGCAGTTTGGACCGATGAACACATTATTTCCGAACGTGACCTCAGCGCAGTCGAGGATCACGAGGTTATGGTTTGCGTAGAAATCGTCACCCAGGAAGATATTATAACCATAGTCGCAGAAGAAGACAGGTTCTATCCAGGTATTTTCGCCGTGGAAGGCGATAAGCCTGTCGAGAAGGCGTTCCTTCTTTTTATAGTCGTTATAAGTTATATCGTTATATTCCATGCAAAGCTTTTTAGCGTTCACACGTTCTGCCACCAACTCCGGGTCATTTGAATAATAAAGCTCACCTGCCTGGAGCTTGTCCTTTTCACTCATACTCTACCTCCTTTTTTTAGCTCACGTTTTTTTGGCTCACGTTTTTTTGGCTCACGTTTTTTTGGCTCACGTTGTCACTCGCAAGCTCGCTTACTCTTATCGTGATTCGTTACATACCATCGCATACAGCACAGAAGCCGCTGCGGAGCTTTACTGTCCCACTTGCATCGCAAAGCGATTAAACCGCTGAAATGCCTTCATATAAACGGGATATTAGCTTTTTTCAGTTTTTTGTGAGCCTTTTCAACTTTTTTATCTGGAAAAACTGTAGCTGTACCGGAGCGAATGATTTCAACAGGGATTCCACGTTTAGCAGCACCCAAAGCGGTTGAAGTTACGCAGCCGCACTCATCGAGACCGCAAAGGAACAGCTTTTCATATTTCTTTTCAGCGATAAGCTCACGGAGCTTTTTATTTGAAAGAGCGTCGCCCACCAGCTTATCGAAGCAATAATCCGAGACAATATCCAGACCGCTGTAAAGCTCAGCGCCCTCAGTACCGGCGATAGAATAACCGAACAGCAGGCGGTTAGTGGGGAGATTCTGGATAATATGGCGGATATAGATAATATCGCTGCCGTTATTTTTATATTGATGAATAAGGTTATTCACCGCAGCGGTCAGCTGTTTGGTGTCATAAGAAAAATTCTTTTTTCTTTTTTCATAAAGATAATCATTCTGCATATCAATAACTATCAAAGCCGTCCCCATTTTCCGCCTCCTTTCCGCTCACGTTTTTTGGGCTCACGTTGCCGCTCGCAAGCTCGCTCACTCCCAACGGGATTTGTAACTTATCAATCGCATACGGCACAAATAAGGCTCAGTCACTTTGTGGTGCAACTTCTTTTGTAATTCGATTTAGTGTCAGGTTACTTTTGCACAAACGGTGATTATGGTTTTCTTCAAAAATTTGCTTTTACAAAAGATTTTGCGATTATTTGTCAGAGCGTAAAAGGATTATCTTTTGCTGCCTTTAGCGCCGAAGCTTCCGCCCATTGAGAGTATATTAGTATCGAAAGTATAATTGATCTTCTCACCCTGTCTATGGCGTTTAAGAGCGAGCTGAATCATTCTTTCCAGCAGCTGAGTATACTTAACGCCCTTAGGCTCCCAGAGATAAAAAGCAAGCGAACCGGGAATAGTATTTATCTCATTGATATAGATCTTATTTGTTTCCATATCAAGCATGAAGTCGATTCTTGTAACGCCGTTGCAGCCTAAATATCTGAAAGCATCGACAGCGGTCTTTTTAACGAATTCGTCCTGTTCAGGAGTGATCTCAGCAGGGATTTTTCTTTTAAGGGTAGCCATACCCTTGCTGCCGCCGGACTTTCCGCCGCCGACATACTTCTGTTCAAAGCTGAGGATATCCTCATCGCTTGCCTGAACAGGCTCTTCACAAACAGAAGCCTCAGCCTCCTCACTGTCGCCGACAACGGAGCAGTTTATTTCCTTCAGCTTTACAACAGCCGGCTCAACGAGTATCCTGTCAGCAAAAGCGAAAGCATCCTCCATTGATCTCAGGAGACTGTCTCTGTCGGAAGCTTTGGAGATACCTACACTGGAGCCAAGATTTATCGGCTTTACGATAACCGGATAGCCGAACTTGCTTTCCACCTGCTCGGCACATTTTTCAAGGTGATCTATCTCATAGCTGGAGAATCTGCAACAGTCCAGCACAGGGAATCCAGCGTCCTTAAGCAGTATTTTCATAACGAACTTATCCATGCCGACAGCGGAAGCAAGCACATCGCAGCCCACATACGGCAGGTCAAGAGTCTGCAAATAGCCCTGCAATGCGCCGTCCTCAACATTTGTACCATGAACGATCGGGAAAGCGATATCCACATCGGATATAAGGTTAGAGCCGAACTTTTTCATTTTCTGGCGGATAAGCTGAACTTTTCCCTCGCTGCGGACGAACACGCACTCAGTACATTCTTTAAGAAGAGCGGGGATATCCTTGAAGCTATTGATATCCATGAGTTTTTCGCCGGTATAAAATTCACTTTTCTTAGTCATATACACAGGAATGATATTGTATTTTTCCTTATCCAGATAAGTCATTGCCTGGACAGCGGATATTACAGACACCTCATGCTCGACGCTTCTTCCGCCGAAAAGTACAGCTAAATTGATCTTCATACTCTTATCTCCTTTAATAAAATATCTTTATCAATAATTATCAGGCAGATCATTCTCCAGCAGAACAATCTTTTTCTTATCAGTCTGATAAGCCTGAACTTTAGCGAGAGCTTCGCCCAGGGTGTCAGCCACATAGACCTTTTCCATATCGTATCCGGCGGACTTGATGCCGTTATAAATAGGCACGGTCTGATTTTTACCCACAAGCACGATATAGTCACAAGCGGCGGCAGCCTCCTGTCCGAACTCAAAATTAAGCTCCTCTTGTTTTGCGCCCAGCTCGACCATACCTGGAGTTACAAGTATACGGCAGGCATCGAACAGTCCCAGAACATTCAGTGCAGCACGGCAGCCGCTTGGATTGGAGTTATAAGCGTCGTCGATATAAGTAACACCGCCTCCCTTGTCGAGGAGCTGTAAACGGTGAGGAACGGCAGCGATACGCTTTACAGGTATGATAAGCTTTTCCAGCGGTATACCGGTACCGTGAGCATAAGCAATTGCACCGAGAAGATTCTGTACACTATGCTCACCCAGAAGCTTAGTAGTAAACCGGCAGCTTTCGCCGCTGGGAGCAGTAACGGTGAACTCAGTGCCCTTATCCGAGACTTTAATATCGGAGCCGTGATAATCCGCACCCTCATAAACGCCGTAGGTCACGGCATTTTTATATTCCGGAGCTTTTTTACGGATAAACTCATTGTCGATATTGAGATATATCTTACCGAGAGGTGAAACATGGTCAGCCAGTTCAAATTTAGTATTAATGACATTTTCGATAGAGCCGAAAGTTTCGAGGTGCTGAGGACCGATGGAGGTAATGATACCGTCGTGGGGGTCAGCGATACCGCAAAGCTCTTTAATTTCATGCACACGTCTTGCGCCCATTTCGCAGATAAAGTATTCATGGGTAGGCTTAAGATCACGGCGAACGGTTATAGTAACGCCCATAGGGGTATTAAAGCTCTCAGGGGTTTTCAGTGTTTCATATTTTGAGCTGAGCAGCTCGCTGAGATAGAATTTCATACTGGTTTTTCCGTAGCTTCCGGTGATTCCGACCTTATGCAGCTCCGGCATAGAAGCGAGTTTTTTCTTTGCATCGTTGATATACCAGTTATTAATAGCTGTCTCAAGTGGCTTGTTGATAAGGTTAGACAGCGGAACGAGGATCGGTGTCAGGTAAAGAGCTGAACCGGCGATTATCAGCGGAATGTTGCTGGTGAAGCGTCTGCCTCCGCCTATCTCAACGATATCCGCCGAGAAAAAAGCTCCGGCAAAGATCGCAGCTATGAGAATAAAAAATGTTACCAGCATACGCTTAACTCTTGCGGTATACTTAAAAGGCTTCTTGAATTTTTTTCCCGGCTTATTGCTGACAGCAACAGCGATATTGCCGACAGTCAGGCAGGAGCATATCAATATTGAGACTTTATTGAGTCCGGAATTGAAAACGTGTTTTTCCGGCAGCCAGATGACCTGGTCAGTAAAGATCAAAGCCAGCTGTATCACCAGCATCACGCACAACGGTATATATCTTTTGAAATTTTTCTTCATCCACCATGAATGCTCCGGGGTCTTATAGCCGTTGAGCTGGAGCATATGGAACTCACGAAGTCCGAGAAAAACGATAGCAGCAAGGGTGACCGCCGCATAAATGCAGCTAATAATAATACTCATCAAAATCTCCTTTTTTAGTCGTCCAGCTTCATGAAGGACGTCATAACTCTATTGAATATGAACTGCTGCTCCAGGAAGGAGTAATGTCCGGCATTATCCAGCTTGACCAGACCGGCATCGGGAATAAGCTTTTCCATTTTCTTGCCGTCAGACAGTGGAGTAGCGGTATCGTTCACACCCCAGATCAGCAGTGTGGGGCATTTGATATTAGGCAGCAGAGGTTCCAGGTCCTCGTTGACCACCTTGACCAGCACCTGTCTCATCAAGGGAGAAGCAGCGGCATAGTCAGCGCTTCCCATTTTTTTGCGGAAGTTTTCCAGAGCATTTGGGAAGAGCTTAGCCACAGGCTTAAAAGAGAGAACCGCCTTGCCGAACTTATAATATCTTGTGCGCCAGCTTTTCTTATTAGATTTAGGCGGAAGGATACCGGCGCTGTCAACGAGAATGACTTTAGAAATATTAAATGGCAGGTCCTTGCGGCTGTTGAGCTTAATAATAACTCTTCCGCCGAAAGAATGGCCGAGGAACATAATATTTTTGTTATCATAGTCTTTAAGGAAGCTGATAACGAAGTCAACGTAATCGTCAACGCACCAGGCAGCCGGCGGCTCCTGACTTTCGCCGAAGCCTGGCATATCCATAGCCACGACTGTATATTTTTTTGCCAGCAGATCCACAAGGTTAGCGAACAGTTTAATATTGCTGCCCCAGCCGTGGAGGAGAACGATCAGGTCGCCCTCGCCTTTCTGCACATAGTTTATCCTGATATTGTTTACAGTTTTTATCATTTCTGTTATCTCCGGTATATCTCTATAATTATACATATGCTTAAGACCTATCATCGCATACATATACATTATTATTATATCACGGCTCAGCCTTTATGTCAACCGAAAATTTTGATGAAAAGCAGTCCTGAAAAGTCCTTCAGATTCAGCCAGAAAACCAGTTTCCGGCAGATATATTAAAAAAAGGCGCTGATATTTCTACCAGCGCTGAAAATATATTCATTTTCTGTCTGAGCATTATGCAACAAGACCTGAACGCTCGATACCCTCAGTGAAATACTTCTGGAGGAAGATATACATTACAAGTATCGGGGTAATTGAAAGCAGACAGCCTGCTTCCTTCCAGACGATCTGTTCTCTTGGAGAGATCTCCACAGTAGCGGAGTTGAACAATCGCAGCTTTAATTCAGTGTCAAGATTCTGGAGCATAAGAGCTACAGTTTTGGTGTTTGTGAAGAAAGTGGAGCTTACATAATAATCATTCCAGTACCATACAACTGAGAAGAGGAATACAGTCAGGAAGGATGATGCCGCATTGGGAACCATTACTCTTATGAAAGTCTTAAGGGGACCGCAGCCGTCGATATAAGCAGCGTCCTCCAGTTCTCTTGGCAGACCCTTGAAGAACTGGCGGAAAATGAGTATCATAAGTCCGGAACGGATACCATTAGCAGTAATAGCCGGGAGATACATTGTCCACATGGTATCAATTAGGTTTACAGAAGCGCTGCCGATTCCGAAGAAACGGAACTGGGTATAAAGCGGAAGAGATATTACCTGTGTGGGAACAAGTATCATCATTACAACTATACCAAAGAGCAGCCCCTTGCCTTTGAACTTAAATCGTGCGAAACCATAGCCGGTTATTGCACAGGATATGACCTGTACCAATGAACAGCCGATATTCAGCACAAGAGTAGTTTTAAGGGTATTCCAGAAGTCCATAGCCTTAATGGTCTCTTTTACGACATTAAGGGTATAGTGTCTTGGTATCCACATAACGGTGGGGTCGGTCATATCGCTTCTCTCACGGAAGGTACAGCTTATCATATAAATAAGCGGATACATGATAACGAAGCCCAGACCAAAGAGTATCACGAAGCGGAAGAAGGGCCATACTCTCTCAGCCACAGCCAGTCTTCTGATATAAGCTTTTTCCTCTTTAGTCATTGAAGCCATACGTCTTTTCTTGGCTTCTTTTTGGGAAAGACCGCCGCCGATCTCAGCCTCAGTTTTAACAACTGCGCCGTTAGTATCAGTCATTATGCCGCACCTCCTTATTCTACCTCATAGTAAATAAACTTATTTACTATGAATGTGATAAGACCGATAGCAGCCAGTACAATAGCAAAGTAGATCCATGCCATTGCAGAAGCCTCACCGAATTTCCAGTCTTCTTTCATTGCAAGAATACGTCCCATAACGGTATTTGTAGGGCTGGTAAACGAGTCGATGACCGTGAAGATAAGGTTTGCAAGAATGAACGGGCTGACATACGGGAAGGTAATTTTCCAGAAATACTCCCAGGCGGTAGCACCCTCCACCTGTGCAGCCTCTTTAGCTGAAGGCGGAATATTCTGGAGCGCAGCGAGGAACAGGAGTATCTGTATACCGCTTGCCCATACGATACCAAAGATATTGTCAGCGACAGTGGAGATCATTGTGCTCATATTGTCGCTGAGACCGTAAATGCCCAGGAATTGCAGCAGCTCACCTACCAGGTCAGTGGAGAACATTGTAGAGAACTGAGCAGCGCCGGTATTTCCGGTTGAACCCATATCGCCGTTGATTATCTTATAGACAGGGCCGGTAGCGATGATAACAGGCAGGAAGAAAATAGCTCTTGCGAGGGTTCTGCCCTTGAATTTCTGGTTAAGGATAACTGCGATGAACAGCGAGAAAATAAGAACAAGGGGAGTTTTCCACAGAGTTTCCAGCAGCATATCCTTAAGGTAATCAGTATAATTCGGGTCGGTGTTGAGTACATAGGAATACTTATCGAGACCCACCCACTGGGTCACCATTTTGCCGGTGCCGATAGATACCTCATTGAAGGAATACCAAAGGGATTTCACCAGCGGAATAAGGAAGAAGAAGAGCGTACCCACCATCCACAGAGCTATGAATCCATAGCCATACATAGCCTTTCGTTTTTCGTAGGGCATTTTTCTGCCGGTCTTAGCAGGTTTAGCCGAAGATTTTTTCTCTGTATTTTTAGTATCAACAGTAGTTTCAGCCATCAGAACTGGATACCTCCTTCCTCTGCATATTGTGACAGGTCGATAGACTTGCCGTTATAGGTAATAGTTTTAGCATCGAGGTCAGCCTGAACGGTGGTGCCGTTTGAATACTCAGCGGAGATCAGTCTGCCTTCGTTTTCAGTCTTATAATCAGTGATAGTACAACCGCTGACATTTTCGAGTATAGGCTGAACGAGCTTATACTCAGCGGCAGCAGTTTCGGTCCAGTTGGAGTAATTCGCATAGAAATACTCATCGAAATCGGTATCCTTAAGGACACTGGTCTCCTCATACAGCATATCGTATCTGAGGTTGCTGCCTGTTACCGCCGCCATAAGCAGGAGCGAAACTGAATCAGCGTCACCGTTTATAGCTGTAGTAGAATAAGGAATAACGCCGTGCATTACCATCTGATAGAATGGTATATCCTCATTGAACAGATCGAAGCGGCTTGATGAAAGCGGCACATCTGTAATATGGCTGACATAAGGCAAAGCGTAAGCATTAGCGCTGTCAGCAAGGAGACCGCCGTCCAGCTTATCGGTAATGGTCTTATAGCCGTCGGTGAGAATTTCCTCAGCCTTTGCACGGGATATTTGTTTTTTGCCGTAGTCACCGTAAAGTGAAGACGTAAGATTTGCAACGGAAACTCCGTTCAGCCCAGCGTCAGAATAGTTATCAGCGAGATCAGTGAACACCTCAGTGATAAGGCTGGGAGAAAGCAGTGACATATTTTTCTTGAAGCCGTCTGGAATACCGTAAGCTCTGTCGTAGCTGACGATTCGTGAATACGAACCGGAAACTCTTACTGATGTACTTGTGAAGGAATAATAGCCGTTGCCAGAGTAGAAATCTCTGTTATCGGACACAGGGTATAACTGCCAGCCGTTTTCGGAGATAAGGGATTTAAGCTCATTGAAATCGCTTTTTCCGCCGAGAGTACCCGAAGGCTTAGCATCGGTATCCACCTTGTTTTTGATACCGTCGTTAGTCCAGTTATTATAGGAGACCACGATATCATCAACGCCCTGATTTTTCAGTTCAGTGAGAATTTCCGAAGCCTGATCGTACTTTGTGACAGCCTGTTTCATAGTAACCGGTATGCCCAATACAGGCTTTTTCTTCTGAGTACCGCCGTAGAGGTCGAGGTACATATGAGCCTCATTATCCTGAGCCTTGACACTTACACCGGCATCATTGAGGAGATAGTTTCTGTAGCACTCAGCCACATCCACATAGCTTGCATCCTTTTTGGATATAGGGTAATATCTCAGTTCGATATCATCTGAAATGATATCGCCGCTTTCAAAAACGGTCAGCTTATCGTTGCTGTTGCCTGACATATAGAAAGTATCGGTGCCACGGAGAATGAAGGTGAAGTTACAGAGGTTATAGCTGCTGTTGGACTGTTTTGATACCTGAGTTGAAAGATAAGCATTGGAATCGCCTTTGGAAGCGACCACCAGCATTGCATTATCCTCCTTGACAATGCCATAGACCGGAAGATAGATCTTCTCAGTAACAGAGCCTTTTGAGGTAGGAACGACAGTGACATCGCTGCCGTAGACTCTCTGCTGATAAGCGTTAGTGTCCATAGTTTTAGCATTGTTGAATCTGACGAGAGCGCCGCTGCCGTCGGGGATAACGAAGTAACCGTCCTCATCGGAACCGGCTGCACCGAAGCTGCTCATAATGGTCATTTCGGTAGCTATATTAGAATCGTTGGATTCTTTGATCTCGCTTACTTTAAGGGCAGCCTTGAGGTGATCCTCTTCAAGGGTTATCTCCACGGGATATTCAAAGCCAGCGCTTTTATACTTATAAGTCACTTTAATGCCGTTCTTTATGTCCTTGACAGTTATTTCACAGTCATCGGTACCTGAACGGAGAACGTTATTGTTTGAACGTTTTGCCGGAACGCCATATCTTAGTATAGTAGAAGAGCGCAGCTCATTCACCAGCAGCGGAGTAGCGATCTTATCTCTTGCCGCACCCAAAGGTGACGACCACCAGATATAGCCGGTGTCTTTGTTTTCGATGCCCACATTGCCGAATCTGTCATCGACCAGCAAACGGCAGCTGTCATTTTCTGCGGCATAGCGGAAGGTGCCGACCACCTGGGTCTTGGCAGCATTGAGCCAGACGAAGCTGGACTTATCGCTGTTCCAGTAGGTTTCATACTCACCTTCCCTGCCGGACTCTTTGAACGTGTTGATAATTTTCTTATAGCTGCTGTCAGTCAGCTCCAGCGTCTTGCCGTCGATCGAGCTGAACAGATAAGGATTATCAATAGAAGAGATCAGTTTTCGTATGCTTATGACCTTAGTGCAGTCGCTGTCAACAGTAAGCAGGAAGCGGCCGGCATCGCTGACATACATTTTTCCCTCATCGACCTTGCTGCTGTCATCGAAGGTAGCAGCCGGCTCACCGGTCTCAGAATCCACAGCGGTGAGGTCACCGAGTTTTTTCAATTCTGAAATAACATCAGCAAGAGCCTCCTGCTCCTCGGTATAGTCTGATTTTTTAGCAGGTTTTCCGCCGTTTTTCTCCCAGATCTCGTCATCGAAATCCTTAGATTTATAATAGATATCGTAGCCGTCAGCGGAGCCGATCTTTTTGAGGTAGCCGGTAATATCGTCAGCCTCGGCACGGATCTTCTCTTCAGTTTCCTTAAGCTTCGGAGCTTTTTCCTCAGCGGCAGCCTCATCGCCGGAATCCTCAGCAGAGGTTTCGGCAGCAGTGGTATCCTCCTCACCGTCAGCGTAAATATTTCCGCTTACAGTGAGAGTTGAAACAGCGAGGAAGCACAGTAAGAATCTTTTTATCTTATTTCCCATAATATCACCGCCGTTTCCTATACTCTGATCCTGTAGGAGATCTCAGTGTAGATAGTAGATATGAAGATATAGACCTGCTGAACCAGTGACATAAAGAGTACCAGCAGGAACAGCATTATCAGCATTGCAACGATCGTGAGGACAATTGCGAACACTGTCTTGCCGAAGGAATACTGATGAACAGATTTTATGGCTGAGAACAGGAGTATGACCGTCCAGCCGATACCGATTATCCTTATCGCCTGCATGAAAACGATCTCGTCACGGATAAGGAAATGTGACAGAAATACATTAACAAACTCCTGTACAATATAAGGTATAAGGGCATAGGCGCTGTAGATGCAGATATTTTTCATAGTACCTTCGCCGTCGAGCAGAGTACATATGGACCAGTTGCCGACAACCCACGCTGCAAAAAGAACGATACTCTTTACAATATACGGGATAATATTGAAGGTCTTGTCATACTGTACACCGAACTGAAGGCCATAAAGTCTTCCGCTGGCTATCTGAGAGAGGAACAGCAGGAACACGATAAGGAAAGCGATCTTAAGGGAGCCGGATTTTTTCCAGCGCATATCCTCGAAGCCTTCCACCGGGTGTGTCACAGCGTGCTTGACCCACTGGCTCTGAGTAAGATCCATCATAAGACTATTCCTCCTCCTTTTCAACAGATATTTCCGGCGCAGGATCGCTAAAAGAATTTTCCTCAGCAGCCTTTTCAGCAGCTTCTTTTTCTTCTCTGAGAATTTCCTCACGCCGTCTCTTTTCCGCAGCCTCAGCCTGAGCCTTATCCTCTGCGGCAATTTTAGCAGCTTCAGCAGCCGCCTTACGTTTTTTATTCCAGCGGCTCAGCAGAACAAGCGCCGCAGCGATAAGAGCGATAACAGCGATCATCTTGCCAAAGTTCTTTTTCAGCCAGTTCATGCGGTAGCCTTCAAACGCCTTGTTATAAATAGCTGGTGCATCAGCCAGCTCTGAATATTTCATCGAGCCTTCGTAGTCACCTTTTCTGAGGAGAGCCGAGGCAACGCCCACATAAGCTCTTCTGTAGTTTCCGTCATGCTTAAGCACCTCACGCCAGGGTTCGAGGGCTTCCTCATAGTAACCGGCATTATGAAGGGCAGAAGCCTTATGTACGATCTTGCCGAAATCGGTCTCGACGAAAATAGTAACCGTATCCTTCTGGGAATCCACGACATAGAGATTTTCGCCTTTGGATTCAAGAGCAGCCACATGATCGAAGCCGCCCACCTGCTTGGCGATAGTACCGGTGATAAACAGCAGATTGCAGTCCTCATCGTACTGGAAAACACGGCCCGTAGTGAAATCGAGACAGTTGATATTGCCGTCCTCAGCAATATCTATATCAACAATAGCCGAAGCCAGCAGCTTATTCTGGGAGGTGTCATACATTGGAGTATAGTCACCGAAAGCCAGATCCATATTAGCGAAGATATTATTGCCAGCGGCATTGAGTTTTTTCACAGTATCCGTAGACTGAGTTGAAGACGAAGTACAGGTGAATATAAAGTCGCCGTCGATATCGAAGCTGGTGATACCTGTGGGGACATTTCTTGCTTTTCTGGCTTTTTTCTCTTCAGAAGCGAAGAGGTTTGTGAAATAGTTGCCGATGATCTCGGCGGTAGCCTCAACACGGTTTGCACCGTAGAAACCGGTGAATTCACCGTCCGGGCTGAACATAGCTGCACCGGTGGTGATATTATTCAGCACCACATAAACATTTCCGGCTTTATCAGCGATAACACGCTGAGGCAGGAAGGTACGCTTCTGGTCATACACCTCAGATTCAGGCTTAGTGATCTCAGAGACAACATTTCCCTCCAGGTCAGAAATGAGGACACGGGAGTTTTCGTTGTCAGCGATATACATCCAGTCATTTTCTGCGGAGACATAAACGCCCATAGGATGCTTAAGCTTAGTGGCAGAGCCGTCGGGCATTTTAAAGCTGTCATAGACCTTTATAACATTTTTGAAGTCAGAGTCTATGCGGACGATGCGGCTGTTGCCGGAATCCACAATATAGAAAGTATCGTTATGGTCATAGTAAATATCAGCCGGCTGATCGAAAGCGCCTACACCCAGATCAATTCCGGAAACAGCACGTTCAGCGATATATCCTGCCTGGGAAGGGATCGCCTCGCCCCAGCGGTCATAGTTATAAACGTCGTAGGGTTCACTGGCGGACGCTGTCAGGGAGGAAGCTATACCTCCCAGAAGCACACCTGTGAACAACAGCGACAAAAGTTTTGATCTTTTTTTCACTTGCTTCACCCTTTCTGTGCCTCTTAGTCCTTGATACCTGAATGAGCCATAGTCTCAATAACCTGACGCTGAGCCAGCATGAATACTATGATAGGCGGCAGGAGCATGAATACAGCAGCTGCCATTGCAACGCCGGCTCTTGCAAGACCTGACGAAGCCGCCTGAGTAACGACTGTGGGGAGAGTTTTGTACTGCTCCTGGAAAACAACAGTACCCGTCTGGATATTCCATGCAGCCTGGAAAGCGAATATGATAAGGGTCATCAAAGCGGGCTTCTGGTTTGGCATAACGATCTGCCAGCAAATGCGGAACAGACCTGCTCCGTCCACCTTTGCAGCCTCTATCATAGCGTCCGGCACCTGACCTATTGACTGTCTCATGAGGAACAGACCCATAGGCGAAGCGATAGACGGGAGTATAAGAGCAAGGGGATTGTCGATAAGACCCAGCTTAGCCATAACTATATACTGCATGATATAGATAACATTGCTCTGGTAAAGCAGTGCGATAACGATAATACTGTTGATAGCCTTGCTGCCGGGAAATTTGCACTTAGCCAGCACAAAAGCGGCCATTGAAGCGAATATGCACTGAAGAACCGTTACAGATACAGTTACAGCGATACTGTTGAAGACATATCTTGAAAACGGGACACGGTTGCTGTTGAGAGCGTCAAACATATCGCCGAAGTTATTGAGAGTAGGTCTCATAGCATAGAGCTTCGGGGGGAATATGAACAGCTCCTCCACTGGTTTTATCGACATGATAATAGTCAGATAAATAGGCAGCAGCATGAACAGTCCCACGATGAGGAGGACGAGGAATATGGCAATAGTTCCGCCGATCTTGCGTCCAGCCTGTTTATTGGAAGCCTTAAGCTTCTCTGTATTGACCTGAGCCATTTTTCCGCCTCCTTAATCCATATATTTGCTCAGCACCTTGCTGATAAGCTTGTTGCACAGATACATGGCAACGAAGAGTACCATACAAATTGCGGAAGCATAGCCCATTTCGTATCTTACCCAGCCGTAGTCATAAGCATGGGTCATAATAGTATGCGCCTTATAGTCTGTACTTGGGAAGCCTACCAGATTCTGAGCGACTGTGCCGGCTGTGAAAGAGCTGACGATCTGCATTACCGCAGCGAACATAAGCTGAGGGCCCATTGAAGGGATAACAATGTAGATAAGCTCCTGCCAGCGGGTCTTGATGCCTTCGATAGCACCTGCCTCATACATTGACCTGTCGATATTCTGAAAGCCTGCACGGAGAGCGAGGAAGCCTGCGCCGAGGGATATCCACAGCTGTACAACTATGGTAACGCCCAGTACATAATTTCCGTCGGTTAGCCACTGTATAGGCGAGTTGATAAGACCCAGGTTGATGAGGAAGGAGTTGATGTAGCCGTTCATATCGCCGCTGAAAATAAGCTGCCAGACGGTATAAACATTAGCCATTGAAGGAGCATAGAATATGAGAGTGAAAATAGTTTTGAGCTTGGGATGCAGCTCATTGATAAGCCAGGCAAGCAGGAAACACATCACATAGCTGAAAGGACCTGTAAACAGAGCAAACACGATAGTAACTCTTATAGATTTAACAAATATCTTGTCAGCCAGGAACAGGGTGGTGTAATTTGAGAGACCAATGAATTTCGGAGCCTGAGCCATGTTGAAGTCTGTGAAGCCCATAGGAAGGGACATTACAACAGGTATTACCGTAAATATGATAAAGAATATCATAAATGGAGCCAGCATAAGATAGCAGGCTTTATTCTGCCTGAAGGAAAGCCACATCAGGCGGCGCTCCTCCTGCTTTGATTTTTTGCCGATATTTTCCGCATCTATATGTGCCAAAGCTGTAGTCCTCCTTCCTTAATCTTCTTCGTCCTCAGCCGTAGGGAGACCGAGGTTTTCACGCTTTCTGGTAATCTCGTCATTGATGTCACGGTTATACCAGACGAGGGTATCACGGGGATTTTCCAGCTCGTTTACGACTTCTCTGAAAGCATTCATAATGTTACGGGTCACAGCGTATGAAGACGGGATAATTGGTATTTCCACCAGCTCAGACTGCTGAGCGGATATCCTGTCGAATTCCTCATGGGACCATGAGAGCTGGGAAAGTGCTTCAAGGTTAGCGGTATCGAAACGTCCCATAGTACCGAGAAGACCTTCGATCTGGGTGCCGTAATGGATCTGGGAATCCTTGCTGGTGAACCACTTTATGAATTCCCAGGCATTTTCCTTATTTGAGACCTTCTTGAAAATAACAGCGCCTGAACCGCTGGAGTTTGCGGCATGGGATATAGTTCCGTCCTCACGGAGAGTGCCGGGCACCTGACAGAAGTCCCACAGACCCTTTATTTCCGGTGAAGCAACAGACAGCTGATTGAAGAAGGTATAATTAGCGATAACTATCGGGTATTCGCCTGTTCTGAAACGGCTGAAAGCGTCATAGGACTGAACGAAGCTGTATTTGGTATAGAAATCAGTCCACTCTTCAAAGGACTGAACGGCTTCAATTGAATCGAAGGTAGATTTAGTAAGAGTATCGTTGTAATAGTTAACGCCCTTCTGGAGCAGGAGCATAGCGAAGGTATGACCAGCTTCAGTAGCCTGGGAAATATTTGCCGGGGGAAGAATGAGACCGACGTTCATATAATTTCGCTGAAGAGCCGGAAGCATATCAATAAGCTCGCTCCAGGTCTCCGGCGGAGAGTTATAACCCAGTTCAGTAAGAACATCGGTGCGGTAGAACATCATGGGGAAGGTCTGGCTGATCGGAAGACCATAGCTTTTGCCTTCATACTGATAAGGAACCATAGCGTTCTGCTGGAAGCGCTGAGTAACGTCACCAAAATCGCTGAACTGATCGAGATCTACCAGGAGATCACGGGCAGCAAGGTTAACAGGGAATTCACCGCCCAGGAACAATGCAACGTCAGGGCCTTTTCCTGCAAGGGTAGCTTCAACTACACCGCCAACGACCAGGTTTACTGAGATCGGAATGCCAGTTTCCTGCATGAATTCATTTTCAGCCATTTCCTTTACGACCTGAGCCTGGTCACGGCCGAGAGATACCCATACATTTATAACGTCCTCACCGGTAACATCGGAGAGGGTCGTATAATCCTCGAAGAATGAGCCGAAGAAAGCCTTTGAGCTGAAGCTGAGGGATTTTCCGAATTTTTCGTCAGCGCTGGTGAAGTTTTTGTCGGCGCTGGCAAATTCAATATAGTCAACTTCAAGGGGCTGGTCACGGTAATCTCTCATCCAGGAGGAGATCGAGGTTATATTATCCTTTATCTGAGAGAGATAATCCGGTATCTTAAGGGGTTTTTTAACGCATTTATCCAGGATAACGGTCATAGTTTCAAGGGCAGCAGCCTCGGAGCCGGCGGTACCTGAAAGACCTTCTATCTCGGACTGGATATCCTTGAGCTTCTGGGAAATGGACATGAATTCCGGAACAAGATCCGGTATTTTTTCATGCACATAATAATCGGTATACTGGTCAGGAGAGGGACCGGTTATCATAAGAATTTTTCTGTAATATGTATTCAGGTCAGTGACAACATCGTCAAGTTTTCTGAGTGAATCGCCGATTTCGCCGGGAACACATTCCATAGTAATGGTATGGTCAGATGAAGCATCGAGATAAACGTAAACAGCCTCGCCGTCATCGGTCTTAGGGGAAACGACGCTCCAGTCAGAATCGTAGAAGAACTTTATCTGATCCATTTCCTTGCAGGGAACTTCACCGTCGATATAGATCCTTCTGTTGGAATAGAAGCCTCTCATCTGATTCTGACGGGACTTTATCCCAATTTTATCCCAGCCGCTGCTGCCGATATCCTCTTTATGGATTATCCAGGTAACGGACTGGAGGGCTTTTTTCCAGTTTCCGCTGCCGAGGGTATTGTAGACCATTTTCACGGGGTCTGAAGGAGAGACCAGATAGCTGGTGTTATCATAAGTAGGATAGAGAGTTGAATCCGACTTAAAATCAGCCTGTTCGCCTTCTATGCGGAAGATATTGGAGGGGGTGCTGTCCTTTGTCACGGAAGCGTCCACAGATGAAGCGTAGCTGCTGTAATCCGGAAGCTCATCAGGATTATAAAGCTTAATAGATTCGATAGCCAGCTGGGCCCGTTCTGAGGTAAATGTAAATTCATGGCTGCCCTTTTCGAGGTAGAAGAACAGCGGCTCATTAAACAGACCGTCCACATCTCCAACGTCACAGTTCTGCCACATACCCTTTTGTATCTGAGAGGGACGAACCTGATTTCCACGGGAATCAGTATATATCTCAGCTTCATCTATCCAGACTCTGTTGAGGGTAAGACGGGAGGCGGTATCATACGGCACAGCGCCGTCAATAGAAAGGGAAAGCTCGATCTGGGAGCTGTTGGATTCAATAGGGAAATAAGTAATATTCATGCAATAGATGCCGGATTCTTCCACATCCGCCTCATAAGAAAGCTGACCGTCAGCGCTTTCCCAGATCAGGACATTATCTCTTACGTCGCCGTCAGCGCCATAGCTTCCGGTAGAAAAATCGCCGCCGGAGGCAGATTTATAGTCTTTGCCCTCAATAACGATCTCAGCATCCGGGCGCACCTGACCGGCATACTGATCGTAATAATCGCTGTAAGTAGGGATACCTGTGTCGATAGGCTCTATATAGTAATAGTCCTCCTGCATAGCCGCAAGGGTCTCAGCCGAAGCAGCATTATCATCAGCGGCAAAAGCTGCGGCAGCAGGTGACAAAGCTGAAACCGCAAAAAAGCATGACAATATACCAGAGGCTGCACTCCGGTAAAATTTCTTCATATTCAATTGTTATCCACCTTTCCCGCAAAAGCGTGAAATATGCGCAAGAGCGCAAAAAGACATACCTAATACGACCGGCTGACGATTTGAGAGAGAGGACAGCCGGAAAATACATGGCATAAAATTAAGACTATTTACGCAGGTTCGGGCTGCGTTTTCAGAGACAAAAAACTGTTCCCCTCACCATTTCGCCTATAGGTGAAGCAGACAGTCACTGCTTTTCTGTTAGCACATACGAATCCAGGCTCGCCTATGCCCGGCATTCACACTTGCAGTCTTGCCAAACTGCATAAATCTTCATAACAAGTATAACAAATTTATTGAATATTGTCAAGCTTTTTTTTAGTACAGCAAACCTCTTTTAAAGCCGCCTGATCTGTATACTTCGTTATTTCTCATAATACAGCAGATTAAATTTCACAGAACTGAAAAAGTGAGCATTCATAATTCTGTCCTGTTAAAGTGCCAAACATCTTGACTAATACCCTGCTGTTGTGATATAATGTATAAGGGAAATTGTATGTTCATGGAGGCAGAGATCATGGTTGAATTTTTACTTGTTATAGCAACTATATTTGTTATCTGCGAAATATACAATATCAACGAAATACTCATGATAATGATGAGCATAGTATTCGTAGAGATAATAATGATAACAATGGCGCTGATGTTTGCATACTGCTGCGTGAGGCTGCTTTTCACCAAAAAGATCAGCAGCACCTTCTCCCGTATCGACTATCCCCCGAAAGGAAAATTCAAAACAG
>ODAI012746367.1_pt1 | contig 21294 bp, 16 predicted proteins | sample 1539321 | NCBI WGS metagenome assembly ODAI01 (sample SAMN02144231, study PRJEB22623) | gut metagenome | biome: sheep rumen | host: Ovis aries | place: New Zealand | reverse complement strand
CGCGGCGAGAGAGAGTAATTTCTTCATTTTGCTTTTGTTTTTTGAAGGGTTATTTGAGAAGGGTTATTTTTCTGGAGGGGAGAAGGGACCTGACGGGGAACCGTCAGGCACCACAGCCGGCAGGGTCAGGCACTACAGCCAGCAGGGACAGGCACTACAGCCGAAAGCACTGCTACGGCACGGCAAGAGGGCAAGGGCACCGCTACATCGCGGCACGGAAGCCAGCACGACGCCGCCATATCACGGCAGGATGGCGAGGGCACGGTTCTCGGCAGCTTCCATCTGCTCGCGCTCGCCGGGCCCTTTGTCGTTGAGGCCGCAGAGGTGCAGCACTCCGTGGATGATCACGCGATGCAGCTCCTGAGCATAGGCGACGCCGAGGCCCTCGGCGTTCGTGCGCACGGTGTCCAGGCTGATGAACAGGTCGCCACAGAGGGTGTGCGAGGTGCCTGGGGCTGAGGTGCCGTTGTCGAAGGTGATGATGTCCGTGTAGTAGTCGTGACCGAGGAACTGGCGGTTGACGCGCAGAATCTCCTCGTCATCGACAAACACGTAGTTGATGTCGCCAGCGCTGCGGCCATAGGTGGCAGCCACAGCCTTCACCCACGCCACGATCTTTGCTTCATCGATGGCGGGCATCTGGACGTTTATGGTTTGGAAACTTATCATTGTCCCTATTTTTTTCGTTTAACGACTATGTGCCAACGCTTACCGTTCATATGTTTTCCTCATGCGCTTACCGTCGATTGCTTCGACTATGACAAACATGTCTCGCACTCTCCGAGCGCTGTGGAGTCGTCCTTCAAAAAAACGGTACTTAACCGTTTTCTTTGCCGCCACCGCACATCCGGCAGCTGGTGCAGTGGCTGAGTTCGCCACGGAAGCGTTTGTCGATGAGGTAATGCAGGCGGTCGCGCAGGGGAGTGAGGGTGATCTGGTTGATGACCTCGCTGGCGAAGGCTTGCTTCAGCAGCAGGCGGGCTTCGGCCTCGCTGATGCCACGCTGGCACATGTAAAAGAGGGCGTCGTCGTTCAGCTGTCCCACGGTGCTGCCGTGGCTGCACTGCACGTCGTCGGCGTAGATTTCCAGCATCGGCTGGGTGTACATCCGTGCCTCGGGGGTGCAGACGAGGTTGGCATTGGTCTCCTGCGACTCGGTCTGCTGTGCTTCCTCGCGCACGAGGACACGTCCGGCAAAGGCGCCTGTGCTCTGCTCGTCCACCACATATTTATATAGCTCACGGCTCTTGCAGCCAGGGGCGCGATGGTCGATGAGCGTATTGTTGTCCACATGCTGTTCCCCGTCGGCGATGGCGCAGCCATAGAGGTTCACCGATGCTCCCCGGCCGGAGAGGACGACGTCCGTCTGGTTGCGCGTGATGCCGCAGGTCAGCGTCAGCGTGGCGTGGGTCAGATGAGCGCCAGCGGCCACGTCCGCCGTCAGGTTCGAGAACCGACGGCAACGCGCATGCGTCTCTTCCAATTCATAGAGTTCCACACGGGCACCTTCGCCCACACGGACCTCCACCGTCTGTGTAGCCAGGAAATCCTGGTCGTCGGCTGCGTGGTCGCAGAAGAGTAGCTGCACCTCCGCCCCGGCCTCCACGATGATTTGCGCGTGGCGGTTCACCATCAGAGGCACGGCGGAGCGCAGGATGTTCACCACCTGGATGGGACGTTCCACGCGCACGCCGGCGGGGATATAAATAAGGAGTCCCTCCTGGCCCAGCATCGCGTTGAGGGCGCTGATGGGGTCGGAGTCGAGAGCGGAAAGTCCACCAAGGACGGAGCGGCCAAGTTCGAGTGGAGAGTCCTCCAAGAATGGAGCGGCCAAGGAGTCCACAACCACTCCCTCGGGCAGCTTGGCCTTCGGCAGTGCTTCCTTGAAGAGTTGGTCGTTGACCACGAAATAGACGGAGGTGGAGAGGTTGGGGACATCGCAGCGGAAGGCCTCGTAGGGATTGGCGGGGATGCGCAGGCGCGAGAGGTTCAGCCCGTAGTCAGGGGCGAAGGCTGCTGCCACGTCCGTGTAGCGGTAGCGCTCCACCTTCCGCGAGGGGAACCCCATGCGCTCGAAGGCTGCCAGCGCCGCCTCGCGCCGTTCGTTGAAGAAGGGCGTGGAGTGGGCATCCAGCAGGGCGCGCTCGCTGCGGAAGAGGTCGATGTACTGAGCCTCGCCCCCTGCCCTCCCTTCCTGAGAGGGAGCTGTCACTGTTGCTGATTGGCTATTCTGCATAGGAGTCTGTTACTTTTAAGGTAATTGTCCGCCCGCTCAGATGGAGGATGAGGGGAGCGTCTTTATCCAGTCGAATCCTCGCTGCTCTATCTCCATAGCCAGCTCGGGACCGCCCGTCTTGACAATGCGGCCGCCCAGCAGGACGTGTACGAAGTCTGGCTTCAGGTAGTCCAGCAGGCGCTGGTAGTGGGTGATGACGATAGCCGATGTCTCGGGCGTGCGCAGCTTGTTGAAACCTTCTGCCACGATGCGCAGGGCGTCCACATCCAGTCCGGAGTCCGTCTCGTCGAGGATGCACATCGTAGGCTCCAGCATAGCCATCTGGAAGATCTCGTTGCGCTTCTTCTCGCCGCCGCTGAAGCCTTCGTTGACCGAGCGGTTGGCCAGCTTGCCGTCCAGCTCCACAATCTTGCGGCGCTCGCGCATCAGCTTCAGGAACGCCGTGGCGTCCAGAGGATCCAGACCCTGGTACTTGCGCTTGGCATTGAGGGCAGCACGCATGAAGTTCACCATCGACACGCCGGGAATCTCCACCGGCTGCTGGAACGAGAGGAACAGCCCCTCGTGGGCACGCTCGTCGGGCGACATCGCCAGCAGGTCCTTACCATTGAAGAGGACGCTGCCCTCGGTGACCGTGTAGGCAGGATGGCCCACCAGGACGTTCGACAGCGTGCTCTTGCCGGCGCCGTTCTGGCCCATCAGCGCATGGATCTCGCCGGGCTTGATGGTGAGGTCAATGCCCTTGAGTATTTCTTTGCCACCGACGGTGGCGTGCAGGTTCTTTATCTCTAACATAGTTCTTTGGGTTTCTGGTTTTGTTTCTTAGGACTTCCTGGGGTTTCTTAGGGTTTCCTAGGTTCTTCTAGGTTTTCCTAAGATTTCTATCCCACGGTCCCCTCCAGCGAGACGCTGAGGAGTTTCTGGGCTTCCACGGCGAACTCCATCGGGAGCTTCTGCAGCACGTCCTTGGCGTAGCCGTTGACGATGAGTCCCACGGCCTCTTCCTGCGGGATGCCGCGCTGCTGGCAATAGAAGAGTTGGTCTTCGCTGATCTTCGATGTCGTGGCCTCGTGCTCCACCACCGCCGTGGGGTTCTGCACGTCCATGTAGGGGAAGGTGTGGGCACCGCAGGTGGAACTGAGCAGCAGGCTGTCGCACGAGCTGTAGTTGCGCGCTCCCTCCGCCTTGGCAGCCACGCGGACCAGTCCGCGGTAGGAGTTCTGGGAGCGGCCGGCGCTGATGCCCTTGCTGATGATGGTCGAGCGCGTGCGCGGAGCCAGATGAATCATCTTCGTCCCCGTGTCCGCCTGCTGGTGGTTGTTGGTGACGGCCACGGAGTAGAACTCCGCTTGCGAGCCTTCGCCCGCCAGCACGCAGGAGGGGTATTTCCAGGTGATGGCACTGCCCGTCTCCACCTGTGTCCAGCTGAGCTTGCTGTCCTGTCCGCGCAGCAGTCCGCGCTTGGTCACCAGGTTCAGCACGCCTCCCCGTCCGTCCTTGTCGCCGGGGTACCAGTTCTGCACGGTCGAGTACTTCACCTCGGCGCGCGCCTCCACCACGATTTCCACGATGGCGGCGTGCAGCTGGTTCTCGTCGCGCATGGGTGCCGTGCAGCCTTCAAGGTAGCTGACGTAGGCGTCCTCGTCGCAGACGATGAGCGTGCGCTCGAACTGACCCGTGCCTTGGGCGTTGATGCGGAAGTAGGTGCTCAGCTCCATGGGGCAGCGCACACCCTTGGGGATATAAACGAACGAGCCGTCGGAGAACACCGCCGAGTTCAGGGCGGCGAAGAAGTTGTCGCGGTAGGGGACCACGGAGCCCAGGTACTTGCGCACCAGCTCCGGGTGCTCACGCACAGCCTCGCTGATCGAGCAGAAGATGATGCCTTGCTCGGCCAGCTTTTCGCGGAACGTGGTCTTCACGGAGACCGAGTCCATCACGGCGTCCACCGCCGTGCCGCTCAGTGCCAGGCGCTCCTCCAGGGGGATGCCCAACTTGTCGAACGTCTTCATCAGCTCCGGGTCAATCTCTTCCAGACTCTTGGGGCCGCTCTTCTTCTTGGCGGTCGGGTCGGCGTAGTAGGAGATGGCCTGATAGTCTATCTCCGGCATCTTCAGGTGGCCCCAGGTGGGCTGCTCCTGCGTCTGCCAGTAGCGGAACGCCTTCAGGCGGAATTCCAGCAGCCAGTCCGGCTCGCCTTTCTTCTGCGAGATCAGGCGCACAGTGTCCTCCGTGAGGCCGCGGTCGATGACCTCCGTCTCCACGTCCGTGGTGAAGCCGTACTCATAGGTCTTGTCCACCACCGAGCGCACAAACGCATTCTGCCCTTCGGGCTGCTGCCCGCCTGCCGCCTGCAGTTCTGCTGCATCAGGCTTTGCTGAGGGCTGCTGCTCGCCTGCCTTCTGCTCTATATCGTCGGTATTTATCATTCTCTTTATTCGCTTTTCGGCGGCAAAGATACATAAAATATCTGAGAACAATCTCTTTTTCACATCAATTATCATTTCCGAGCGCAGTGAGGCACAAAAAAACCTTTAATAATGTGACAAATATCAAGCACTCAGCCCGCCCTGTCGCCAATAAATCACGCTGTTCCGATGAATCGCATAACGGGGCCAATCGTGGGCGGCTGCACAAAAAAGATCGAAGAGGAGGCAGGTGGAGCAGGCCGCGTGGAGACGGGTAGAGCAGGCTGCAGGGAAGGGTAGAGCAGGCTGCAGGAAAAGATACAGCGGCTGTATCTTGGTACACATCAGGGCGAGGGGCGGCAAGGAGGCAGATGCAGTGCTTGACGACCCAAGGGACGTCAAAGGAAAGATGCGGATCTTATGGGCAACACGTCCTGATGTGTTGCTTGACGACCCAAGGGACGTCAAAGCAAAGTTGAGGCATCGTCCTGATATGTCCTCTGATGCAGAGCGAGAGATAATCCGCCTAAAACTCGTTTTTATTAAAACGATTATTTGGACGCAATAAAAGAATTCTCACAAATTTGTGAGGCACAAACCTGTGAGAATTTCTATTTAGGGTTCAGTCTAAATGACCAAGGATGCTATTCTGCGGCGGAGAGGACTATCCAGCGGCGGAGGATGCTATTCTGCGGCGTAGGAAGCTATTCCGTGGCGCAAGGATGTTATTTCGCCTGCTGCCATTGTCTCTTGGCGAGGTCGAAAGCGACGGAGGTGCTCTGCTTGAGTGGCTCGAAGAGGATGGATTGCTTCTGGGTTTCCTCGGGCACGAGGTGGGTGATGGAGAGCACGTTGGCTAAGGCGCCGAGGATGAGCCAATACTTGATGAGGCTGACGAGGACGCCGCCGAGGTTGTTCAGTCCCTCCAGGCCGGCCCACTCCAGGACTTTCGTCAGCAGTGCACCGACGAGCCCGAGCAGGATGGGGACGCCCATCCAGATGAGGGCAAAAGCGAGGATGCTGGCCACACTGGGTGAGGTGCCGATGTGGGGTGCCAGCTGGCAACCGACCTGCTCATAGAGTTTGTAGGCCACGTAGAAACCTACGAAAACGCCGATGAGTCCCAGCACTTCCTTCAGCAGGCCATTGCTCCATCCCCGCCATGCTCCGATGGCGAGGATGACGACGAAGAGTATATCGAAACCATTCATCACAGTTTGGCCTTAACTTCAATTTCCTGGAAGGTCTCGATGGTGTCGCCTTCGCGGATGTCGCTGTAGCCCACGAGGGAGATACCGCACTCGAAGTTGGTGCTGACTTCCTTGACGTCGTCCTTGAAGCGCTTGAGGGCGTCGATCTGACCTGTGTGGATGACGATGCCGTCGCGGATGACGCGCGCCTTGTTGGTGCGGCTGACCTTGCCGTCGAGGACGTAGGCACCGGCCACGGTTCCGACCTTGGAGATGTGGAAGACCTGACGCACCTCGAGCTGGGCGGTGATTTCCTCCTTGAGTTCGGGAGCGAGCATACCTTCCATGGCCTCCTTGACTTCTTCGATGGCATCGTAGATGATGCTGTAGGTGCGGATTTCCACGCCCTGCTGCTCGGCAGCCTTGCGGGCCTGGGCAGAGGGACGCACCTGGAAGGCGACGATGATAGCGTCGGAGGCAGCGGCGAGGGACACATCGTTCTCGGAAATCTGACCCACGGCCTTGTGGATGACGTTGACGGCAATCTTCTCGGTGGAGAGCTTGATGAGGGAGTCGCTGAGGGCCTCGATGGAGCCATCGACGTCGCCCTTGACGATGACGTTCAGTTCCTGGAATCCGCCCTGCTCGATGCGACGGCCGATTTCGTCGAGCGTCAGGTGGTGCTGGGTGCGGATGCCCTGCTCGCGCTGCAGTTGCTCGCGCTTGGAGGCAATCTCGCGGGCTTCCTGGTCGGTGTCCATGACGTGGAAGGTGTCGCCAGCCTGCGGAGCGCCGTTGAGTCCGAGGACGGTGGCAGCCTCAGCAGGACCGATCTCCTTGATGCGCTGGCCGCGTTCGTTGAACATCGCCTTGATGCGGCCATAGTTGGTGCCTGCCAGCAGGATGTCGCCCACGCGCAGGGTGCCGTTGGAGCAGAGGACGGTGGCGACGTAGCCACGACCCTTGTCCAGCGAGGACTCGATGATGGAGCCTGTGGCCTTGCGGTTGGGGTTGGCCTTGAGGTCCAGCATCTCGGCTTCGAGCAACACCTTCTCCATGAGTTCGGGCACGCCTATGCCTTTCTTGGCGCTGATGTCTTGGCTCTGGTACTTGCCGCCCCAGTCCTCGACGAGGAAGTTCATCTGAGCGAGGTGCTCCTTGATCTTCTCGGGGTTGGCAGCGGGCTTGTCTATCTTGTTGATGGCGAAGACGATGGGGACTCCAGCAGCCACGGCGTGGTTGATGGCTTCCTTGGTCTGCGGCATGATGTCGTCGTCGGCAGCGATGATGATGATGGCGACGTCGGTGACCTGTGCACCACGGGCACGCATGGCGGTGAAAGCCTCGTGGCCAGGGGTGTCGAGGAAGGTGATGTGGCGTCCGTCCTCGAGACGTACGTTGTAGGCACCGATGTGCTGTGTGATGCCACCAGCCTCGCCGGCGATGACGTTGGTCTTGCGGATGTAGTCGAGCAGCGAGGTCTTACCGTGGTCCACGTGACCCATGACGGTGACGATGGGAGCGCGCGGCACGAGGTCTGCCTCATCGTCGGCTTCCTCGTGCACGGCTTCGCTGACGTCGGCACTGACGTACTCGGTCTGGAATCCGAACTCGTCGGCCACCAGGTCGATGGTCTCCTTGTCCATGCGCTGGTTGATGCTGACCATGACGCCGAGGCTCATGCAGGTGCCGATGACCTGGGTGACGGGCACGTTCATCATGCTGGCCAACTCGTTGGCGGTGACGAACTCGGTGAGCTTCAGGATCTTGGACTCCTGCTCCTGCAGTTCCATCTCCGCCTCGATACCTGCGCGGATGCTGTCGCGTTTCTCGCGGCGGTACTTGGCGCCCTTGCCCAGGGTCTTGTTCTTGCCGGCGGTGAGGCGTGCCAGGGTCTCGCGGACCTGCTTGGCAACTTCCTCTTCGCTCTGCTCGATGATGACGACGGGTTCCTTCGGCTGGTTCTTCTTGCGGCGCTTGCCTTCGCCCTTCGCGGGCTGGGACTGCTGCTGGTTCTGCTGGCCGCCCTTGTTCTTCTTGGACTGCTGCTGGCCGCCTTGGTTCTGCTGCTTGGCAGCTTCGGCCTTGATGTCCACGCGTTCGCCCTTCTTCTTCCCCTTGCCTCCTTCGGCAGCGCCATTGGCATTTCCGCCCTTCTTGCGCTTCTTTCCGCGCGGCGGGCGTGTGCTCTGGTTGAGGGCATCGAGGTCGATGTGTCCCTTGATCTGGAGGTTCAGCACGGGCTCTGCGGAGGTCTTCACGCGATAGACGCCGTCCACCTCTTCGAGCTCTACCCCACCCTTCTTCTTTTTCTTCTCCTGGCGTGGTGCCTCATCCATGGCGGGGACGTCATTCTGAGCCTCTTTCTGCTCGGACACATTCTCGGGATGAGTCTCTTCCGCCGGTTTCTGCACCTCTGGGGCAGTCGGCTGGGGTTCCTTGGGCGTTGCGACTTCAGCCACGGGTTCGGGCTTAGGCTCAGGCTTCACCTCGGGTTGAGGTCCAGGGTTGGACTCAGTGGCCTTGGGCTCAGGCTTCGGCTCAGGCTTGGATTCGGGCTTCGGCTCTGGCTTGGCCTCAGTGGCCTTAGGCTCGGGCTTGGCTTCAGGTTTGGGTTCAGGCTTTGGAGCAGCCTTGGGTTTGCCGTCGAGGTCGATGTGGCCAACGATCTTAGGCTTCTTCACCTCGGTCAGAGGCAGTGCCTCGCCATCTTCGGTGAGGACGATGGTCTCCTTCTTCTCCTTGGGCTTGCGTGTGGCCACGGGAGGAATCAGGGGTCGGGGGCTCTGTCCTTTCTTGAACTCGGCCAGGGCAATGGCGTACTGTTCGTCCGTCAGGCTGGCATTGGGATTGGCTTCCACATCGTGGAATCCTTTCTTATTGAGGAAATCAACGAGGGTCTGGAGACCGACGCTGCATTCCTTAGTGACTTTATTGATTCTTATTGGCATAATATCGAATTACGGATTTTAGGATTTACGGATTTACAAAATTACTTTTTACTCAAGGGTTTGTATTATCATTGATTTACGGACTTACGGCTCACGGCTCTCAGCTGGCGAGCCGTAAATTCGTAAATCCGTAAATCCTTAAATCTCTGCTGGCGCTCCGCCTTCGGGGGCCTCTTCGTCGGCGAACTCCTGACGCAGGATGCGCAGCACCTCGTCCACGGTTTCCTCTTCGAGGTCAGCCTTCTGCACAAGCATCTCGCGCGGGGCTTCGAGCACGGAACGTGCTGTGGTCCATCCGTTCTTCTTCAGTTCGTCGATCACCCAGTCGTCGATCTCGTCCCTGAAGTCATCGAGGTGGATGTCGTCCTCCAGCTCATCTTCTTCGCCCTCGGGCAGTTCGCGATAGACATCGATGACGGTGTCGGTGAGCATGGAAGCCAGGCGGATGTTCATACCTCCCTTACCGATAGCCAGCGAGACCTGGTCGGGATTGAGATAGACCTCACAATGCTTGCTCTCGAGGTCGAGGTTGATGCTGTTGATCTCTGCGGGACCCAGGGCACGGGCGATGAGGATCTGCGGATTGTTGCTCCACTGGATGACATCGAGGTTCTCGCCACGCAGCTCGCGGACGATGCCATGGACACGGCTGCCGCGGACACCCACGCAGGCTCCTACGGGGTCGATGCGGTCGTCGAAGCTCTCGACGGCAATCTTGGCACGGTCGCCGGGGATGCGGGCAATCTTGCGCACGGCGATGATGCCTTCGGCTATCTCGGGCACCTCACCCTCGAGCAGACGCTGGAGGAAGACGGGACTGGTGCGGGAGAGGATGATCTTGGGGTTGCCGGTGGAGTTGTCCACACGAGCCACCACGGCACGAGCGGGTTCGCCCTTGCGGAAGAAGTCACCGGGAATCTGCTCGTTCTTCGGCAGCAGCAGCTCGTTGCCTTCCTCGTCCAGCAGCAGCACTTCCTTGTGCCATACCTGATAGACCTCGGCGGAGATGATCTCGCCCACCTTTTCCTTATACTTATTGTAGAGCGCATCGTGCTCCAGCTCCAGGATCTTCGAAGCGAGGGTCTGGCGCAGGGTGAGGATGGCACGACGGCCGAACTTCGAGAAGTCCACGGGCTCGGAGACGTCCTCGCCGACCTCGTAGTCATCGGCAATCTGCTGTGCCTCGCTGAGGCTGATCTGCATGTTGGGGTCAGTGACCTCGCCGTCTTCCACCACGGTGCGGTTGCGATAGATTTCAAAGTCACCCTTGTCGGGGTTGACAATGACGTCGTAGTTCTCGTCGCTTCCCTGCATCTTGGCGATGACACTGCGGAAGCTCTCCTCGAGCACGCTCACCAGCGTGGAGCGGTCGATGTTCTTGGTCTCCTTGAACTCTGCGAAGGTTTCAATGAGTGCGTTGTTTGCTTTCTTTGCCATAGATATGTTTTTTATTTGAAGTCTATGATGTAGCGTCCGGACTTCACCTCAGCCATCGGCAGGTTGACGTCCACGTCCTGGAGCACAGGGCGTTTCTTTCCCTCGACCTGCACCTTCTGGCGCGTGGTGAGCACGATGTGTTCGGCATCGGCCTCGCGCAGGATGCCCTTGAGCTTGCGTCCGTCGGCTGTGATGATCTCCACCTGCTTGTCCACGTGGTTCTGCCACTGTCGCAGCACCTTGAAGGGCTGTCCCAGTCCGGCGCTGCCCACTTCGAGTTCGTAGTCCTCCTCATCGCGCGAGAGGTGTTCTTCGATGTAGCGGGAGAGCTGCACGCAGTCTTCAATCCACACACCGTCGGCGTGGTCGATTTCCACGGTAATGCAGTCGTCGGGAGTCACCGTGAGGTCCGTCAGGAAGTAGTCTTTGCCGTCGAGCCACTGGTCGACCAGCTCTTTTACTTTTGCCTTGTCAATCATCGTTTTAATTTACGAATTTACAGATTTACAGATTTACGTATGAACAGATGTACTGATTTACGTTACGTATTTTAGATTTGATGAAAGCCTTATTTTAAGCGTGAAGCGAAGAACCTTGTGGGCCCCTCGCTTCATTTCAGCGGTGCAAAAGTACAGCAAAATTCTGATTCCTCCAAGAAAATCAGCGACTTTTTTCAACATTCCGCCTCATTTAGTGACACTTTGGGGATTTGCAGCGGCGATTATACCCGCTTCGGGAATAAAGAAACGCAGAGAACCGATGAACAAACTGGAAACTGGCGGCAGAGGCGAATTGTGTCAGTTCCAACCCCAGAGACCCACAGAACACAAGGGGAGAGCCCACCTCACGGCGCACCCTCCCCACTCTTCAAACTTAATTAGGTTACAGTATGTTTTTCGCCGCAAAGATACGCACTTTCCGCCACACAGGCAATAATATCTCAACCCATTTCCTTGTCCATTTCAACTCATTCCTGCCCATTCCTGTCCATTTCGTCGTAACCTCCTTATATAAGCCAAAATAGATTATTATCCCGTTACGCGCCAACCGTAACTCTACCGACCAATCTGGGGTAAAAGAAATTGCGGAACAAGGATGGATGTGCCTTGCTCCGCAATTAATAATATGTGGTGAGGAAGCTTAATGAGAGGATGTCTTCAATATTCCCAGAAGTAAATATCAGCGCCTCAATTGCTCCAGATAGTCGAGCGCACGAAGGTCGCATTCGTCGGCAATGCGTTCATAGACGATGCGGGTAGAGTCGGACTTTTCCAAAGACATGCGATAGATACCGAGGAAGATGAAGGTGGAATCTTTGAGACCACTCATGAAGGTGATGCGGACTTCGTTCCGATTGCGCGCTGTGTAGTAACCTTCGGTATGCATCCGGTCCAGAATCATCTTAGCTTCCTTGTTCTGACAGGGTGTTAAAGGCTCCCAGTATTCTGTGATGGTGGGCATGAGGCTGTCGGGGTTGCCCTCGTTGTGCCATTCAGGATGCAGATACTGTGGTCCCCAAACCATGATTCCATCGTGGTGGGGAACGGTCTGATACCACCATGTGTCCTTAGCTGTGATACCGAAAAGACGAAGGTAGTCTTGGTAGGACTCGAACGACTGTCCCTTCTTTAATATGTATTGGTTCGGAACTGGCGTTGCCGGCTGCTCTGTGGAGCTAAAGGGAGAGGTGACAGAACGTTGTCGCCAAAGAAAAGAAAGGACAAGGGCCGTCAGACAGAGCAGAGCCGCGAGAATGCCCCACTGCAAGCTACGGGCATGAGCTGGCTTGACTGGCACGTCAGAGGTCTGGGACTCGGGGACCGCGCCTGCGGCTTCGATGGCGGAAGCGGTGTCTCTGGAGCCGGCTGGTGCGGCTTCAATAGGAGAGGAAGCCAAGTTCCCTGATGCAGCGACAGCCCCTGAAAGGGATGATTCTTCCGTTTGCCGCTCACAGAAGTCATCCCATCCTTCGAAGCCGAGGTAGCGGGAAAGGATGTCGAGTGTGGATCGGCGCGGGGTGACACCCTCGGCCAGATAGCCCCAGAGGCGCTTGAGGGTGCTGGCGCTGACCAGTTCGTGGGTCTGCTCGAAGATGCCGGTAGCCAGGTTCTCGAAGTCCTTAGAGGTATGCATCCGCCTGCCCGCCTTCTTCTCGAGTGCCTGGCAGAGTGCAGAGATGTCTTGTTGCTGGGTTTCCATGGGTGTTTCGTTTTTTGTCAAATCTGATTCCTGTACATCGCCAGCAGCTGTTGGACGCCTTTCCGGATGCTCATGAGTCCGAAGTCCTCGGGGCGGATGTCTTCAGGGCGAAGCCAGAGGAGTTCGCCGGCGTCGTCGGCAGCACGGGCGCCCTCGGTGGACGCCACATGGCAGCGGTAGAACATATCGATGGTGTGGACGAGGAAGCCGGAATACTCATACTGATTAGGCAGCGAGAAGAGGAACTCGGTGCGATCGACCTCCAGTCCTGTCTCTTCCTTCACTTCGCGGCACACGCCCTCCTCGCTGGTCTCGAACATATCCGAAAAACCACCGGGCAGGTCCAGCGTACCCTTAGCAGGCTCCTTGGCCCGGCGCACACAAAGCCATTCCAAGCCCTCAACTTCGCGTTCTATCAATGCCACGGTGGAAGCAGAGGGATTGAAGTAGTATGTGAAGCCGCAAGCCTCGCAGTGCTTGGACTTGAAGTTGTGATCCACGAAACGGGGCGAGCCGCACTTGGGACAGTATCTGAATTGGTGAAGAGGGTGCATAGGGAGAAGGGAGAGATAAAATAAGTAGATGCTTACAATCCGGTTATTAGAATTTAGGCACAAAGGTACGGAGAAGAAGATGGCTCTGTGGCTCCGTACCTCTGTGTCCTAAAAACTATATCATTCTAATATGATTCATTGGGGTTATATCCCTAAGACTTCGCCGACGAGGTGGTCTGCATGGCCCCACTTCTCCATCAGCCAGAGGACGAAGCGGATGTCGACGCCGATGCAGCGGGTGAGGCTGGCATCGAAGGAGATGTCGCTGGAGAGGGCATCCCAGTTGCCGTCGAAGGCCAGACCAATGAGTTCGCCCTTGCCGTTGAACATGGGGCTGCCGCTGTTGCCCCCCGTGATGTCGTTGGTGGTGAGGAAGCAGAGGGGCAGCTGACGGCTCTTCGGGTCCACATAGCGACCGTAGTCGCCTGACTTCAGCAGCTTCAGGATATCTGCCTGCATGGCGTAGTCGGGGTTGGCTGTGCCCTTCTCGATTTTCTCGATGAGGCTGGGCATGGTGGTCAGGAAGTCGTGGTGCGTGCCGGCGTTGGTGTAGTCACTGACGATGCCGTAGCTCATGCGCATGGTGAAGTTCGCATCGGAGTAGTGAGGCTGGTCCATCTCTTTCTCCAGCACACATTGCGTCAGCAGGTTCTCGTTGTAGGCAATGGAGGAGCTGACCTTGCGCATCGCAGGTGTGATGACCTTCTGCACCATCTGCTCCAGTTCATCGGCCAGGCGCACTACGGCGTCGGAGGAGACGTATTGCTGATAAGCTTTCTCGTCGGCCAGCGACTGCTCCAAGGAGTCGTTGAGGGTGACGGCAGCGCGCACCTTGGCGTGAGTGAGTCCGTACCATCCTTCGTAGCTGGTGAGTTTCGTCTGCTGGAAGATGTCGTGGGCGAAGGCTTTGTAGTCGTTGTTGTACTTCTTGCGGATGTCGCCATAGAAGCGGGGCAGGTACTTCGAGCTTACCTGCTGAGCATAGTTCTCCAGGAGAGCCGCCATGACCTCTTCGTCCACGCGGGCGTCGTAGTCCTTGTATTGACCTTGGATATACTCTTCCAGCACACCTCGGTAGTTGGGATGTGCCTCAGCAAAGCGCTTGGCCATACGGGCGAAGCCGAAGAGTTCGATGCCGCGATAGAAGGTCTCGTTGACGAAGCCCTGAGCGTAGCGGGCATCGTGGCGAGCCTTGTAGCCCGAGTAGAGGGTGGGGAACATACGCGAGAAGCGGGCGCGGCGCGCCTTGTCCTCCGAGAACCAGCGACGCAGTTCCTGCTCGCGCTGCTGCTTCTGCTGGATGATGCCCAGACGCTGCACGGCTTCATTCATGCCCTGGGAGTTTTTCCAATAGTTGCTGGACGAGGCAAACTTGGAGGCATACTTAATGCCGATGGCACGGTCGGCCCGCATCCACTTGGTCCAGATGTCCTGCTTGACACCACGCACCTGAATCATCGGGATGTTGGTCACCTGGGTGCGCTCCTCGATACCATAACTCGAGAGGTAGCGGCTGGTGCTGCCGGGATAGCCGATAGTCATGCAGTAGCTGCCCTGGTCGAAGCCGTCGATGCTGACTTTAGCCCAGCGCTTGGGATGCAGGGGAGTGTTGTCCTCGCTATACTCTGCGGGCTCGCCATTCTTGTCGGCATAGATGCGGAAGACGCTGAAGTCCGCCGTCTGGCGCGGCCACATCCAGTTATCCGTGTCGCCGCCGAACTTACCGAGGGTCTGAGGCACGGTGAAGACGAGACGGATGTCGCTGTACTGGCGGTAGTAGTTCAGCAGGTACACACGTCCGCCCTCGAAAGACTTGGCTTCGCAGACGATGCCCTTCAGGCTGTCCTGCTCTGCCTTCCGCTCCGCACGGCTGGCGATGCGGCTGAGGATGCTGCCGAGGAACTGGTTGTAGAGCACTGCCTCGCGCTTGCGGCCCAGCTTGCGACCCTGAGATTCGTCGGAGTAAATCTTCTGTAACTCGGCGTTCACCTCCTCGGTGACGTCCTCGCTGCGCTGCCAGATCTTCACGTAAAGTCCTTGGGCAGGACGCTCTTCCTCGTAGCTGCGAGCCACAAAACCATTGCCGAGAATGTCGTCCTCGGGAGTCGACAACTTCTGAATGGCACCGAAACCGCAGTGGTGGTTGGTGAAGACGAGTCCGTCCTTGGAGACAATGACGCCCGAGCAGAAGTCACCGAAGTCCACCACGCAGTCCTTCAGACTCGTGCCGTCCTCGCCGTAGAGTTCTGCATCTGTCAGTTGCAATCCCAGAGAGCGTGCTACGGCCATGGCCTTCGGATCCGTACGACCCAGCAGCCACATGCCTTCGTCGGCGCGCACATAGTTCACACTCAATAGCGCCAACATCAGCAGCGCCAACATCAATTTCATTTGTTTCATACAATTCTGTTTATTGTTATTCATTCTTATTTCACTTTCCTGAAATACTTCCCCACCATGGGCAGTGCTGCCAGCGGCAGGTCCTTCTTAATAATGTAAAGCACAAAGAGGGCGATAAGCACGGTGTTCAGCAGGACCTGTGCCCAGTCGGGCAAGTCAGCCGTCAGCACCATGCAGCCGTAGAAGGCAGCGGTCAGAGCGACGTAGATGCCAATCTCCTTCATCGGATAGTTGATGGGATTCAGGTGCTGGCCGACAAAGTAGCTCAGGATCATAGACGTGCCGTAGCCTGCAACACCTCCCCAGGCACAAGCCCAGTAGCCGAACTTGGGAATGAAGAGGAGGTTGACGGCCAGCAGCACTGCACAGCCTGCCAGCGAGAACAGAGCACCATAGATGGTCTTGTCGATGAGTTTGTACCAGAACGACAAGTTGAAATACACACCCATCATGATCTCGGCCACCATCACGATGGGAACCACGCCGAGTCCCTCGCGGTAGCCGGCACCGATGATGTACTGCAGCAGCGGCATCCAGCCCACCACACAGAGAAACGCCAACAGCGTGAAGATCAAAAAGTACTTCATCGCCACGGCGTAGTACTCGCTCTTGTCGGCATCCTTGGACTTGGCGAAGACGATAGGTTCGTAGGCATAGCGGAAGGCCTGAGTGATCATGGCCATAATCATGGCTATCTTCACGCAGCCGCCGTAGATGCCCAGCTGCACGTTGGCCTCAGCACTATCGGGATAGACCAGCGGGAAGATGATCTTGTCCGCCACCTGATTCAGAATGCCTGCGATGCCCAGTACCAGGATGGGCCAAGAGTAGGAGAACATACGGCGAAGTAGCGCGCCGTCGAAGTGCCAGTGAATCTTGGCCATATAAGGCACGAACAGGAAGGTGATGATGCCCGTACAGACAAGGTTGAGCATGAACACATATCCGGGCGTGTCCTTGCCGAGGACAACATAGAAGAGCAGATTCAGACCGATGTTCAGGAAGATAAACAGCAGCTTGAGTGCTGCAAAGCGAATGGGGCGCTTCTGGAATCGCAGATAGCAGAAGGGAAGGGCCTGCAGGGCATCCAAAGCCACCACGACGGCCATGATCTGGATGTAGTCATGGTGCTCTGTGTAGTGGATGAGCTCCCCAATGGGGCCTATGAAGCCGAAGACCAGCACGAGGAACAGCGCCGTGAGCGCACCAACGACCGCCATTGCGGTGGAGAATACGGTGTCCGGCTGCTCCCGATCATCGTTGGCATAGCGGAAGAGTGTAGTCTCCATGCCAAAGGTGAGGAGGACCATCAAGAGTGCCGTGTAGGCATAGAGGTTGGTGACGATGCCGTAGCCTCCGCTCTCTGCCGAGATGCAACGTGTATAGAGCGGCACAAGCATGTAGTTCAGGAAACGTCCGACAATACTGCTCAGGCCATAGATGGCTGTGTCTTTGGCCAAGGATTTGAGATCTGCCATGGGGAATTTGCTGTTTTTATCACTTTTACGGCGCGAAAGTACACTTTTTATTCCACCCGTGCAAGGACTTTTTGATTTTTGTGGCTAAAATGATGCAAAAAGTACTGCGAATTGACTTCTGCGAGGGGCTAAAGTACCCCCTTTTAGGCCCTGCATAGAAATTCTTGAGGAAAAAATTTGGCGGAACGGGGATTGTTTTGTACTTTTGACCCCAAATTTACTCATTTGCTACGCAATGAAGACGCTATTTCTTTACATAAGAAGCTATGCGCTGGTGCTCGTACTGCTATTCGCACCCGTCCTGACAGTCGACCTCCTGGCCGACCATCAGCAGACAGGTCAGATCATTCGTCGGCGCATTAACCAAGACTCCTCCTATCTGATGGTTCGTCGGATGGAGGTGCCCCAACTCCGCTCGCGTATGATGACTTCCCCGCTGCCAGTGGAGATTCGCCAGCAGGGTCGCCAGCTCTGCATCAAGAGCCAGTACAACCAGATGCTCCCCATCTACACTGCCGGAGGCACCTACTACTCCTCCATGCGCCTGACCAAGGGCACCAACTGGTTGACAGGACTGCCTCGCGGAGCCTATATGATTAACAACCAACGCTACACTATTAACTGATGGATACCAAGGGACTCGAAATAGACATAGACAAAATAGTTCGCGAACGTGCCGGGAAGAAGGCTAAATGGATTCCCAGATGGCTCACACGTTGGTTGGAGAACTTCATCCATCAGGACTACATCAACGGTTACCTTCGCCAGGGGCGTGAGGGTGTGGACTTCTGCGAAGGAGTGATTGAGTATCTCGGCGTAGACATCACCGTTGAAGGTACGGAAAATGTCCCCTTCAATGGCCGTCCGCTGACCTTCGTCTCGAACCATCCCCTCGGTGCCATCGATGGCGTCACCCTCGGTGCCGTCATCGGCCGGGCCTCCGGAGGCCGGGTCAAGTACCTCGTCAACGACTTGCTGATGAATCTCAAGGGGCTGGCTCCCTTGTGCATACCCATCAACAAATTGGGTGCCCAGGCACGCAACTTCCCCCAGCAGGTAGAGGGTGCCTTCCGCTCCGACAACCATATCATCATGTTCCCCGCCGGGCTGTGCTCACGCCTCATCGACGGCGAGATTCATGACATCCCCTGGCGCAAGGCATTCATCCAGAAGAGCATCCAGAGCGAGCGTGACATCGTGCCTGTGCACTTCATCGGCGAGAACTCACCCCGGTTCTACCGCGTAGCACAGTGGTGCAAGCGGCTCCACCTGAAGTTCAACTTCGCCATGACACTGCTGCCCGACGAGATGTATCGATCCCAAGGCAAGCACTACATCGTACGCTTCGGAAAACCCATTCCCTACACTACATTCGACCACTCACGCACTCCCAATGAATGGGCACAATGGGTGCAGGACGAAGTCTACAAGATATAGCACTCTATTTGTTTATTCCTAAATCGTAAATACCCTATCACATGGAACCCATCATAGCTCCTGTTCCCGTGGAACTGCTCAAGAGCGAGCTCACAGAGGAGAAGCGCCTGCGCTTCACCAACAAGAGCAACAACGAAATCTACATCGTCACCTGGCAGGATGCCCCAAACACCCTGCGCGAAATCGGACGGCTGCGCGAAATAGCTTTTCGTGCGGCGGGGGGAGGTACGGGCAAGGCCATGGACCTTGATGAGTTCGACACGATGGAGAACCCCTACAAGCAGCTGATCGTATGGAATCCTGAGGCCGAAGAAATCATCGGAGGCTATCGCTATCTGCTGGGCACCGAGGCCCGCTTCGACGAGCAGGGGCAGCCCATACTCGCCACATCCCATATGTTCCACTTCTCCGACCGATTCATCCATGACTATCTTCCCTACACCATTGAGCTCGGACGAAGTTGGGTCACATTAGAATATCAGAACACACGCGCAGGCGCGAAAGCGCTCTTTGCCCTGGACAACCTCTGGGACGGACTGGGAGCTCTCACCGTGGTCAAGCCCGGTGTGCGCTACCTTTTCGGCAAGATGACGATGTATCCCAGCTACGACCGCGTGGCGCGCGACATGATTCTCTTCTTCCTCGAGAAACACTTCGGCGACTCCGAGGGACTCATCCTGCCCATGAAGCCTCTGGAAATCGAGCAGGATCGTCAGGAGATGCAACGCCTGTTCTGCGAGGAGGAGTTCAAGGCTGACTACCGCATCCTCAACCGAGAAGTACGTGCCCGCGGCTACAATATTCCTCCCTTAGTGAACGCCTACATGTGTCTGTCGCCAACGATGAAAATGTTCGGCACGGCCATCAACTATGGTTTCGGTGATGTAGAGGAAACGGGAATCCTGATTGCCGTGGACGAAATTCTCGACGAGAAGCGCGTGCGCCACATCGACAGCTTCGCACGAGAGCATCCTGAAGCCGTGGCTCCCACCAGCGGCGCAAATGTCGTCATCAGCTGAGGAGACTTGTTTGGTCCTCGGTTCGACCATAACAACGAATATAGGCGAATTAATACGGGCTGAAAAGGCCATATTAATCCGCCTATATTCGTTGTATAGCACACTCAGATGATGGGGAAGCTCATGCCGTTGATCTTTCGGTAAAGGTCCAGGGCATAGACATCTGTCATGCCCGAAATGTAGTCCAGCACCGCCATCAGCCGGTCGTAGAGGCGAGGAGCACGAATCTGATACTGACGCGAGACACGATTCAACAGCAACTGGGAATAGGCTCGATTGGGGTGCATGACAGCCTCAACCATCAAGTGCACCAGCTCCGTCATCACACGGAAACCTGCCAGCTCAATATCCACCACATCCTTGGAATGATAGATATGTCCGTAGCTCTTGCGGACGCAAGCATCGTAGGCAGCCCGCGGCACGTCCGAGATGTGCTGGATGAGCGTGCCCTCGTAGGTGCCGGCCAGGATCTCCTTCTCCGCTTCGACGAAAGCCTGCACACACTCGCCTTCCAAGCAGTTGATGACGCAGGAACGGAGATAGACAATCTGCTCGTTGACATCGTGGACGTCCAGCCGGGCGATGTATTCCTCGATCTCGCGGCGTCGCTCCGGCGTGAAGTAGGCCAGCAGGAGTTCGCGGGTGTCGGCAGTAGAGAGTATTTTCAGCTTATGGGCGTCCTCAATATCCATAATCTCATAGCAGATATCGTCGGCAGCCTCCACGAGATATACAAGCGGAAAGCGAGCATAGCGCAGCGTTCCCTCGGGGCTGGGATGACGCAAGATACCTAATTCATCGGCTATGCGCTGATAGTCCTCGCGCTCGGAGGTGAAGAATCCGAACTTCTGGTGGTCACCTGCCAGGTTGCTGGAGAAGGGGTACTTGACGATGCTGGCCAGCGTGCTGTAGGTCATCACGAAGCCTCCCTTGCGGCGCCCGTCGAAGTGATGGGTGAGCAGACGGAAGGCATTGGCGTTGCCCTCGAAATGAATCAGGTCCTCCCATTGCTCAGGTGTGAGGCGGTCGCCGGTATCGGGCTCCACATAGTCCTTCAGCCAGCTGCCGGCACCCTCGCTGAAATAGGTGGCGATGGCGCGTTCGCCCGAATGACCGAAGGGGGGATTTCCCAGGTCGTGGGCCAGGCAGGCAGCACTGACGATGCTGCCAAGTTCCGTGAAATGGGTCTCGCGCAACTCTGGATGGCGCTCAAGCAACAGGCGCGAGACATCGTTGCCCAGCGAACGCCCCACGCTGGAAACCTCCAGGCTATGGGTCAGGCGATTGTGGACGAAGATGCTGCCCGGAAGGGGAAACACCTGCGTCTTGTTCTGCAAACGCCGGAAGGGAGCGGAGAAGATCAGGCGGTCGTAGTCGCGCTGAAATTCCGTGCGGTCGTCGCGCTGCTGCCCGCTGCTTTCGAGGCCCAGACGTTTGCTGCTCAGTAATTGTGTCCAGTTCATCATGTGAGGCGATGATTGATTCATTTTGGGGTGCAAAGATAGTGAAAAAGAGGCACTGAAGACACATCTTATGCAGATTTCTTCGCTGATTTAGTCCAAAGAAGTATAAAAAACATTGTATTCCGCACTCTCTGTGCCCAAAATTATATATCTTTGTGCCCAGAAACTTCGAAAAAAGTCATGCAAGTACCAATCATCAATCGTTCCCATCACGCCCTGCCCGCCTATGCTACTCCACAGTCGGCAGGCGTGGATCTCCGTGCAAACCTCGATGCTCCCATCAAGCTCCAACCACTGCAACGCGCCCTGATTCCCACAGGACTCTTCATCGCCCTGCCCGCAGGCTACGAGGCGCAAGTGCGCCCTCGCAGCGGACTGGCCATCAAACACGGCATCACTGTTTTGAATTCCCCAGGCACCATCGATGCCGACTATCGCGGCGAGATCTGCATCATCCTCATAAATCTCTCCGACCAACCCTTCACCATCAACGACGGCGAGCGCATAGCACAAATGATCATT
>ODAI011811545.1_pt1 | contig 21296 bp, 16 predicted proteins | sample 1539321 | NCBI WGS metagenome assembly ODAI01 (sample SAMN02144231, study PRJEB22623) | gut metagenome | biome: sheep rumen | host: Ovis aries | place: New Zealand | reverse complement strand
TACGACTCAGCGAGCTTGTGGGTATCGATATAAGCGATATAGATTTTACAGAAAACCGAATGACTGTTCTTGGCAAAGGCAATAAAAAACGTGTAATCTACCTTAATAAAGCCTGCATCGATGCGATAAACTCATATATCGAAGTCAGGAACAGCGATAAGAATGCTTCCGAAGAAACTGCACTTTTTCTCAGCAATCAGAAAAAACGCATATCAAAGCGGCGTGTTCAGCAGATCGTTGAAAACTCTCTGAAAATAGCCGGTCTCAACGGCAAAGGCATCACCACACATAAACTTCGTCATACGGCTGCTACATTGATGTACCAGTACGGAGATGCCGATGTGCTTACACTTAAAAAGCTCCTCGGTCATGCAAGTACAGCAACTACTGAGATCTATACTCATCTCAATGATGAGAATGTAAGAGATGCTGTCGAGAGCAATCCCCTTTCTACGATGACTTCCCCGAAAAAGGACGAAAAATAAAAGCAGCACTCCCCTGCTGTTAGTTAAAAATATTTCTGTAATATAAAAATACGGCGGTATCTCTCTGAAAGATCATACCGCCGTATTTTTTATCCTGTAAAGGGTTCATTTTTTTACCGGAGCATCAATGGGTATTCCCTGTTTTATGCTTTCCTGACAATCAAGATAACGCTGATTGCTGCTCCCACGGAAAGGTATCTCCCAGTCACGCTTTTCCTCGATGAAAGGCCCGTCTATAAGGATATCAGTAACATCAAGAAGTTCTTTCCAGCCGTTTTTTTCACGTCCGGAGTAAAGCTCCTCAAAAGTATAACCGGTATAAGTAATTATATCAAGTCCGAGTTCTTTTATCTCTTTGCCGAGTTCAGCAAGTATATGAGCCTGACAGAATGGCTCACCGCCGCTGAATGTAACTCCGTCGAGCAGCGGATTCGACTTAATCTTTGAAAGAAGTTCATCTGTATCGACGATACTTCCTCCGCCGAAGTCGTGAGTCTGCGGATTATGGCAGCCCTTGCAATCGTGCGGACAGCCCTGAGTGAATATCGTAAATCTGATCCCCGGTCCGTCAACGATAGAATCGTTGACTGTACCGGCTATTCTGAGTTCCATTAAATCACCTTAAATACTATGTTTGACTCTGTCGTGTTCCTCAGCACGCTTTCCGTTGTTGAAGCGGTCGAGAGTGCCTACGAGGTAGCCTGTGATACGTCTTATCCTGTCGAATGCGACGTTTCCGGAGTGTTCCTTTCTGCCGCAGCATGGGCAGGTATCACCGATTATACCAGTATATCCGCAGCACGGATCACGGTCAACAGGGTGATTTATAGCACCGTAGCCGATGCCTGATTCCTTCATGCAGCGAACGATCTTCTCAAATGCAGGAAGGTTTTCGAGCGGATCGCCGTCAAGCTCGATATAGCTTATATGACCGGCATTTGTAAGCTCGTGGTAGGGGGCTTCTATCTTTATCTTCTCAAATGCACTTATAGGATAATATACCGGAACATGGAATGAGTTGGTGTAGTAATCACGGTCTGTAACGCCTTCGATGATGCCGTACTTCTTAGCGTCCATTCTGACAAATCTGCCGGAGAGTCCTTCTGCCGGAGTTGCAAGGAGCGAGAAGTTGAGGCCTGTACGCTTTGCCTCCTCATCAAGACGTTTTCTCATAGCTGTAACTATTTCAAGGCCGAGTTCCCTTGCTTCTTCGCTCTCTCCGTGGTGAGCACCGATAAGAGCTTTGAGAGTTTCAGCAAGTCCGATGAATCCTACTGAGAGAGTACCGTGTTTGAGTACCTCTTCGATAGTATCATCAGGTGAGAGCTTGTCGGAATCCATCCAGATGCCCTGTCCCATGAGGAACGGGAAATTGCGGACTTTCTTCTGGCACTGTATCCTGAATCTGTGCATGAGCTGGTCAATCGTAAGGTCGAGCATCTCTTCGAGCATCTCAAAGAAAAGACCTACGTTGTGATCTGCCTTTATGGCAAGTCTGGGGAGGTTTATAGAGGTGAAGCTGAGGTTTCCTCTGCCTGTTACGATCTCTCTTGAAGGATCGTAGTTATTTCCTATAACTCTTGTACGGCAGCCCATATAAGCTATCTCTGTATCAGGATCGCCCTCTTTATAGTACTGGAGATTGTAAGGAGCGTCGATGAATGAGAAGTTCGGGAAAAGTCTCTTTGCGGAAACTCTGCACGCAAGTTTGAAGAGGTCATAGTTCGGATCGGTGGGATTGTAGTTGATACCGTCCTTTATCTTGAATATATGTATCGGGAAGATAGGAGTCTCGCCGTTTCCGAGACCTGCCTCCTGAGCGAGGAGAACGTTCTTGATGACCATTCTGCCTTCCGGAGAAGTATCTGTACCGTAGTTTATCGAGCTGAACGGAGTCTGGGCACCGGCACGGCTGTTCATCGTATTGAGGTTATGGATAAGAGCTTCCATAGCCTGATAAGTAGCACGGTCTGTTTCCTTTTCTGCATTTCGTTTAGCGAAAGACTGTATCTTTGCGGCTGTCTCCTTGTCAGTGTAGTTGAGAAGAAGCTCTGCTTCCTTTTCGGAATAGCCGTTATCATCAGCAAGAGTGGGTTTGAGTCCCTGTTCTGCGAGTTCTTTCTTTATGGAATCAGCAGCCTCGAACTCTTTCTCAACACCGCCTATGAGCGATAATGCCCTTGCAACGTTCTGTATATAGCGTGAAGCGTAAGTCTTCTTTACGCCTTCTGCCATAGCGTAGTCGAATGTAGGTATGCTCTGACCGCCGTGCTGATCGTTCTGATTGGACTGGATAGCGATACAGGCAAGTGCTGAATAGCTCGATATATCGTTCGGCTCTCTGAGAAATCCGTGACCTGTCGAGAATCCGTTGGAGAAGAGCTTTTTCAGGTCTATCTGTGTGCAGGTAGTTGTAAGAGTATAGAAATCAAGGTCGTGGATATGGATATCACCGTTTCTGTGAGCCTTTGCGTGTTCCGGTTCGAGGACGTACATCTCGTAGTACTCCTTTGCGGAAACAGAGCCGTATTTGAGCATCGTACCCATAGCGGTATCACCGTCGATATTGGCATTCTCACGCTTGATGTCGCTGTCTTTTGCCGGGCTGAAAGTAAGCTCGTTGAGGACGCACATGAGGTTTGTCTTCATTTCTCTTGAACGTGTACGCTCATATCTGTAAAGGATATAAGCCTTTGCGGTCTTAGCGTGGCCTTTCTCGATAAGAGTCTTCTCGACGAGATCCTGTATCTCCTCGACTGTCGGGACTTTACCGGGATTTTCCGCTTCATAGACTCTGCATACTTCGGCAGCAGCGTCCATGGCAACGCTGAAATCAGTACCTCCGCATGACTGGGCAGCCTTGAAAATAGCATTAGCGATCTTCTCGATATTGAACGGCACCTTTCTGCCGTCCCTTTTCATAATGTGAATAATCATCTCTGCACGACCTCCAACACAAGATATAGTATGTTCCGTTTGTAAACTGTATATTAGTATACTACAAAAAAAATCCATTGTCAACCGTATATCTGAACAATGGAAAGAGATTTTAAAGCACTTATTCTGTACAAATTGACGAATATTTTCGGGGATAATCAAGATTTTAGCTATATTGCGAGAAAACGGAAATTTAGTTAAAATAAATAGCCTGACACAATATATAGTGTCAGGCTGTATGTCATGCCACATGAGAAAGGATATACGATGCAAGTGCTGAATAAGCATCAGGAGACAGAGTCTTCGTTTCTGCCGACCAGTATTCTTCCTTGAGGTTTCCTTCTACAGACTTGAGAGCTGTGTTCGTATCGAGGCAGTAAACACATTCCTTATCAGCAAGAGCAAGGAGCTTCTTGTTATAGTCGTTTATCGTTTCATTCTTTACAGTTTCCGTATCAGCTATCACCGGCGGGAGCTGCATGATGTAGATATTCATATCCGGGAAATACTCTGTAAGGTTCTCGATGAGGTTAGTGTACTCGGATATCATGGTGCTTACCTCAGAAGTTCCGATATCGCTGCCGAGCATGAGGTAAACGTTCTGCGGCTTTTTGAGCTTGATAGTCTCATATGCCGTAACTGTACCGAATGAGCTTTCGATCTTTGCCGTATTGCAGGCAGCGGCATTGAGGGACGGATCTGTGAGAACGTCCTTGAAAGCCGTATATCCGGCCATTTCAGCTATAGTTGAGTCTGTTATAAGGCAGCTCTTTGAAAAATGCTCAGACGCATCTGCCGGAGATGACTGAGGAACGGGATTCGTAACGCTCTCTCTCGGCTTTTTCTGCGGCTCAGGTGATCCTTCATCTTCTGCCTGCTGGACGGACGTATTCTCAGTCGGTGTTTCTTCAACGACTATGCTCGATTCTTCGAGGACGAAGTTGTCATTGAAATTTGCAGCAAGCATATACAGCACAAAACAGGCTGCAAATGAAAGCACGAATATTATTATCATTACCCAGATATTGAAACGGATCTTTGGTCTGCTTTTCTTTCTGTCAGAGATCCTTCTTGTATTTCGTTTGTTATCCATAATCTCTCCATTGAACGCCGAATTCCGGTATACGGCAACCGTAATGCTGCCGACTTGCGGCATTAAGGCAACTTCAGAGGATTAGTAACATCACCCCTGAAGCTGCCTTAATATTATTATAACCTGAACTGAATATTTTTGCAAGTGTTTTTTTGCTATTTGTGCATATTTTTATTTCAGCTTTCTGACAGTACGCTGACAACGGCTCCGTTCATAAGGATACTATCGAAAATGTCTATCGCACCGTCGGAGTTGAAATCGGCAGCTTCTGCACCTTTTTCGGTGAGAGTTGCTCCTTTGAGGATATATTTTCTGAGGAGAACGGCATCTGCTATGCTGAATTCACCGTCGCAGTTCACATCGCCTTTAACTTCTTCTGCTGATACAGCTTTGGCAGTATCGAGCGTGTACCATGTGACGTTATTGTTTTTCGCATCAGCAACAGCCCATGTCAGAACATCATTCTGAACTATCGGCTGGATACTTGTTGAAGACAGTCTTGCGTTATCAACTGTTATCTTTCCGGTGAGTCTGTTTCCGTATTTGTCGAGTATCACATAGCATACGTCTGAGAATTTCTTTTCGGTAAGCTCTTCCCAGAGAACGCAGTAGCGGTCGCCGCTGAGCGAAACGATCTTGACATTTCCTGCCTGATGAGTCTTATCGGAATTCGTGAGCCATACGACATTCGTATCGACTATCTTGCCGGTAAGCACATCTTTTCTGTATTCGCCTGCGAGAGGGAGCGTATCCGTGATATTGTGCGGCATGAGGCGGACGAAGACATCATATGTATCAGTAGAATAGTCGGCATAGTTGTTCGATGTATAGAAACGCTCGGATTTTCCGGCAACGGCGAATGTCTCGGAAGTTGCAGCAGTTCCGCCCATATATGTGAAAGTCGCATTCTGATGCTGTCCTGGCTCGTTGTAGATGCTGCTTATAGTATATGCCATTCTCTTGACGAGGACTTTCTTCGTGTTTTCGAGTTCATGGAAGACGATAGCTCTGTCGTAGCAGTCGCCTCTCTGTATCGAGATAAATCCGTTTTTGAACGGGATAAGGCTGACTCCGAACGAGTGCGAGCAGGTGTTCGACTTTGCGAACTCGAACTGCTCCTTTGCTGTATCAAAACGGAAATATCCGCCGCCCTGATGTCCGCTCTTCCATTCAGTATCCATAAGAACAGCGATCTTTCCGCCGTTGTAGGCGATATTTGCATTTCCTGCATCAAATGGGATAGCTGCTTCTGTTATTGAGCTTGAAAGCGGAAATTCACCTGTGAGCGTACCGTCAAGGTCATATCTTGCAAGGACGACATTGTTCTCATCAGTGCTTGTACTCTGGAGGTTCTTTCCCCATAAAATGTACATCTGATCGTTGTCGCCTATAGTTGCCGCTCCGAAATTGAATCCGCTGTATCTGAACCATACAGGATCGTCATTTTTGCCGTTTTTGAGCATCGCAGCGGTATCTTTTTCGCCGAGAACAGCATAGATATTCCCCTTGCTGTCGGATACTTCCTGTAAATAATCCGTATCTGTAAAGAGCGAATATGTCGGAACGGCATTGTATGTTGATCTCACAGGACGGTAAGTACATACAAATGTACTTGCGGAGTTATTTCCGTCCGGGAGCGAAACGGGTGTCGTCTGTGTAGTGGTGATGACAGTACCCTGCTGAACGGAACTTGCGGTCGTAGTGGTCGTTGTGGCAGTTCCGCCGCTGCCGGAAGCTGTTGTAGTCGTTGAAGCAGATGCACCATTGCGGAGTACCTGGAATTCAGCAGACGGCTTCGTCAGGGTATAATCTATATCCACGCAGATAGAAACTGCGGCTTTCGGCACTGTATAGCTGAATGAAGCTGTTCCGCTGCTGTCGAGCGAACGTCCTCTGTAGATCGTTGTGGAAGATCCTCCCTGAGCCGTCTTGATAGTGAAATACACCGTTAAGCTGTCGCCGGGAGTTCCTTTCAGGTTTGCTGTGAAAACATCTCCTGCATTAAGAGAAAGATTATCGAACGGATATGAAACTGTTTTGTCGGATTCAGAAGACTGTGAGCCTTTTACCGTGATGCGTATAAGGAATTCATATCCCGATGCTGTAACGGCGGAAATATCGGCAACTCCGGCTTTCAGACCGGTTATGCTCAGATCTTTTCCGTCATCAGAAAGTGAAAGAGAGACTACCCCGTCCGGAGAGGCACTGTAGGAAGCGACCTTTTCGGTGAAAGTATATGTTATTATCTCCTGAACTGATATCTCGTCTGTATCGTCAGGCTCTGCGTCAAGAAATTCTGTCGTTTCGATAAGAGCAAGCTGTTCCTGCTCTGCGTAAGCTGCCGGATATGCAGTCACGCATGAGAGTGCTGATGCACACGCTAAGACTGATGCTGCTGCTTTTGATATTTTCATAAAGATCACCTCATAATTATTTATCTATACCGTGGATAAACCTGCTCAGACCAACGAGGTCTGAAACGGAATATCCCTCATTTCTGATAACTGCCTGTTTCATCATTATCAGATCAAATACGTCCCATATACCGTCCTTGGTGATATCCCAGTCACGCTTTGAAGGAGCTGCATATCCGTAGAAGACGAGTTCGTTCATAGCACCGTCCTTTTTTACTATTTTAAGGCAGTCAGTAGGTGCTGAGTCTTCTGTCAGAGTGACTGCACGGTACATATATCCTCCGAGGTCGCTGCTCCAGAGAAGCTCGTCCGTATGAGCATCGTATACATATATGCCGCCCGTTCCGAATGTGTCGTATACCGAGAATCCGTTGAATACATATTTTTTGTCAAAGAAGGCATACGCCGTTATACCGGAGGAGGTCACATCGGTTTCCGGAGTCTTCATGCCTTTCGTATCACCGTAAATGGGATCAGGCATCGTATCCGGCTCGTCGAACATTCGATAGAACTGGGCGAGCGTCTTGTTTTCCGGTGCTGCCGAAAGATCGCACACTTCTCCGTCTTTTCCTGCCGTAAGAGATATCGCCTCCGGACGTATCATGGAATTTCTGCCGTTTATGATCTCAGCCGGAGAATCGGTGAACGTGATGAATGAAGGCGTTTCCGATACATCGACAGTAACGCTGTCTCCGCTGACTTGGAGCAAAGTCGTAGTTCCCTCAGCGATATCATCGGAAGGAACGGTCAGGTATGCAAGCTTTTTGCCGCCTGCATCGATTTTTACATTATTTATAACATTGCTGCTGTCAGTAGCGGAGTATACACATTTTATAATATCACCGCTTCCGTCAGTTTTTGTAAAGACATCGGTACGGAGGCTGCCGTTATCCTCCGCACCGGAGAGAACTGTATTTTTGAGAACGCTGTTCATGCAGGCGAGATAGTACCATGCCTTCTTCTTGCTCCACTCGCCTTTTCCGGTGACAAGTCCGGAATTGTAATACACACCTTCGCCCTCGTCACGGAGCTGGAATTTAGTGATACGGTCAGCTCCTGCACGGTAAGCAGTCAGATAAGTCCTTGCGACTCTCTGTGCGTACTTCAACTGATATTCCTCGTCATCGTGGGCATCGGTATCTTCTTTTGCAAGGTCGCTCATGGGAACTTCAAATTCTGATATCCAGAGTTCGGTTCCGGGAGCATTCTCGTCGATCCATTTGCGGAGAGACTTTACCGTTTCTTCAAGTGAACTGTCCTCTATCGGCAGAGAATCAGCACCGATATGTACATTTATTATATCCACTGCGAATTTTCCGTCACTTCGGTTGTAATCGAACCAGAGCTTCATCTCGTCAAGATATTGCAGCATAGTTGAATATCCGACGAGTCCTCCCATAGCGAGCCTCATATCCGGATCTGCCGTGTGGACTCCTGCGTTCGGGATAGTTCCCTCATGGCCGTCATAATCGGCAGAACACATAGCCGCAAGTTCATACGGAGTGAAATAATTGGCTTTGCCTGCCCAGCTCTTGTTCGGCTCATTTGAATTCTCTATCGCATTGAGAAGTCCCATGCCGGTGCGTACTTCCTGAGCGTCTGTTATATCTATAGTAGATATATCGACATTTTTGTTGCTGCCATAACGTGCAGCGACCTGATAGAGTGCCTTTGCGTGAGCGGCATAGCTTGCCGGATCGAGGGTATCAGCACCTTCCGGGACAGGTATCTCTGCGGCTTTAGTTCCGCCGGAGATCACAGTAGATCCGCCCTGAAAGCACGGTATGATATCTATGCCTTGTTTTTTCATCGCTGTGTAGTAGCTGTCCATGTCGCCCCATGTTCCCTGAGTGAACTTTACCTTTCCGGAAGCGTCTATCAGCCAGCTCAGATTATGGTATTCACGGACATTGCCCGCAGCCATGATCGCCGTCATCGGATCGTCTATAAAAGCATTGAAGCCGAAAGCAAGTCCGGCATTCTCACGGGAGGGTATGACCATATCCCTCGGCACAGCGGAAGTCTTTTTCTTCTGAGCTTCTGTAAGCTCCGAAGCCTTGTAGCCGAATATCGCAAGCTCACTGACACCGCTGTCGCAGTAATCTGACGAGAAATGCAGATATCTTGTAGGTTCGGGATCGTCAAACGTCACCGCTCTCCACCAGTTGTAGCTGTCCATATTTACTGTAGCTATATCGTGCCACGAAAAAGGTTCTCCGTCTGAAACAGTCCACACAGGAGTTCCGTTCGTATCGAGGAAAGCTATACCGGTTATGACATAATTCGCACCCATGTCGATATAGAATGAAGCCGGGCCGTATTCCGTCTGTTGATTCGGAGTCCAGTTTGCTTTTGATGTATTCTTGAGAGTCTCGCTGTCAACTGTCGGTTTTTCAGCGGAAGCAGGGACTTTGTCCTGTTCATCGAAAAGATATGACACATCTCGCAGATATGTACCCTTGTTCAGATGAACGAAATTCTCATCATGTATAGTAAAACCCGATACATCGAGCAGAGCCGGAGCCTTTGCTTCCTCCGCCGAAACAGTTCGTGCTGCCGGTACAGATGCCGCTGTAATTATGAGAGAAGCTATAAAAGCTGATATTTTTTTATGATCCATAGATCTGCCTCCTTATGATATGTTATTACTATTATATCATTATTATATAAATTTTTCAAGAATATCACTAAATATTTATCAATTAACCTGATGAGTTGTATATTTTCCTATAAAATGTCATTTTGTATCTCAATTCATATTATTATAATATTTGTTTCAAAAAAATATAATATTTTCATATTTTTCGTTGACATATAATTTTATTTGCTGTATAATATTCTAAACAAAAAAGGAGGGGTGCGTATGAAGTTCAACCCTGATGCGATCAATCAGCATTTCAGCACAGAAAAGATCCTGACACAGGAAGACAAGGAAAGTATCGCACGAGCTTTGCTCCGGCCGGCAACAGGAGGAATGTCCGTTACCGGCAGCGGCAAAAAGAGGATAGGCGAAAAAGGCGGCTTTCTCAGCAAAATATTCGGTGTCCTGCTCCTTGGCCTGTTTGCTGCCACGGGCATATCTATGTTTCTCGGTCTTGTCAGGATAATGTTTTTTTGCTTCGGTATGCTGTTTGCAGTGGGAGGCCTTATGGTTCTTACAGGAGATCCGAATGCAAGCGTTGCGAACAATTCCATGCCGGCTAAAGCGACAGGTCTGATGATCTTTTTGATAGGTGCTGTAATAAGCAGCGGTGCTGTTCTTTCCATAAAATTCGGGACTCAGAAAACCGCAATACTCTTCGGAGGCATACTGTTCTTTCTCAGCGGAATGTACTTTTTCATCTCTATGGCAGCGGATATATTCGGTCAGAGAGGATTGTTCTGCAAGCGTGTCACGGGTAAATGTATAGGCTATGTCAGGGAATCAAATGAAGAAGGCGGCCCTTTCAGTCTCAATACATTCGCAGTTTTTGAGTATTATCTTGATGATGAACTGTGTACAGCGGTAGACAGCCGGAAATGTCCCGATCCGCCGATCATAGACTACGGTGATGAATGTGAACTGAATGTCAGCAAAGCCGACAAGTACGGCATCACATCATGTCTGCTGAAGCCGGAAAAGAAGCCGACGTTCATTTCACTGCTTTTTCCGCTTTTATTTGTGGCAGTCGGAGTATTCCTGATGATATTCCCTTTTACAAAATATTATAAACCGGTAAACGGAGGCGGCAAAAATGTAGTAGATGGTTCCGTGATAACCGACGAATGGATAGACGGAATGCTCGCTCAGAATAACAAGTCACCAGAAGACTGGTACATCGTTGACCGCACCGTCACAGATAAAATACAGATCGAAGGCGGATATGAGGTGCGTTTCTCTGACGGAGAATCATTATATTACACAGATGAGAAAGCAGAAGACTTCAAGATCGGCGGCCGCCTTTTAACTGTCAGGGATAAAGCGAATGATGATGTGCTGCTTAACATCATAACATCAGACCATAAATACTGCGGCGATCATGAATATACCGATAAAAGATAACTGAAATAAACGGCGTTTCTGCCGTTTATTTTTTTGTCCTGAAAAATATGTGAAAAATCGATTTATCTCTTGACACGGAGTTACAATAGTGGTATAATACAAAAATGATAATGATTATCATTTTTTTGAGGAGGTATCCTATGTTCAAGAGGATGATTGCGGGTGTGATGTGTGCTTCACTCGCTTTAGGAGGTCTGACTTCGTGTTCGGCTTCCGGCAGGGACAAAAACGAAAAACTAAGTATTGTATGCACTATCTTCCCCGAATACGACTGGACGAAAGAACTGCTCGGCTCGCATTCAAATGAAGCCGACCTGACTTATCTGCTCAACAGCGGCGAGGAGCTTCACAGCTATCAGCCTTCTGCTGACGATATAATAACGATCTCCGACTGTGATATTTTCATCTATGTCGGCGGAGAGTCTGACGAATGGGTGGAAGACGCTCTCAAAAACCGAAGGAACAAGGATATGAAGGTCATAGAACTCCTTGATGTTATCGGAAATGATGTCAAGGAGGAAGAGATAAAGGAAGGCATGGAGGCTGAAGAAGATGAAGAAGGAGAAGAGGGAGATTCTCCTGAATATGACGAACACGTCTGGCTCTCTGTGAAAAACGCAGAGACCGTGTGCCGTGAGATATCTTCCGCACTGTGTGAAAAAGATCCGGACAATAAAGAGGATTACGAAAAGAATCTCGATTCTTACCTCAGCAAGCTTGATGCCATTGACAAGAGCTATGAGGAAATGCTCTCGTCAGCACAGGTGAAAACGCTCATTTTCGGTGACAGGTTCCCGTTCAGGTATTTCACCGATGATTACGGACTTGATTATTATGCCGCTTTCGCAGGCTGCTCGTCGGAAGGTTCTGCAAGCTTCGATACAGTCATTTTCCTTGCAGGAAAGATCGATGAACTCAACGCAAAAACAGTCTTCACTCTTGAGGGATCAGATCACTCTCTTGCAGAAACTATCATCTCCAATACTTCATCGAAAAACCAGAAGATCGCACAGCTCAATTCTCTCCAGTCGGTATCTTCTGCCGATATAAAAAACGGAACGACTTATCTTTCTGTGATGCAGAAAAACTATGACGTTCTGAAAGAGGCACTGAACTGATATGGGAACACAGCTTGTATGTAAAAATGCCGCTCTTGGATATGAGGGAAGGATCGTTGCACAGAAGATAGATTTCACTGTCAGCAGCGGTGATTACCTTTGTATAATGGGAGAGAACGGTTCTGGAAAAAGTACGCTCATAAAGGCGATACTCGGTCTGAAACCGCAGATGAGCGGAGAGATAAAATGGTGCGGCGATATCGCCGGAAGAGAGATAGGTTATCTTCCGCAGCAGACTTTGGTGCAGAGAGACTTCCCTGCTTCTGTGCGTGAGATAGTCATATCAGGCTGCCTTTCAAAGTGCAGTTGGCGGCCTTTCTATACACGGAAAGAAAAAGACCTTGCAGAAAAAAATATGAAGCGGCTCGGCATAGAAGGACTATCCAAACGCTGTTACCGTGATCTTTCAGGCGGACAGCAGCAGAGAGTTCTTCTCGCAAGAGCTTTATGTGCGGCTGAGAAAATGCTGCTGCTCGATGAGCCTGTCACAGGACTTGATCCGAAAGCTCAGGCTGAAATGTATGAACTTATCGCCGGCCTCAATGCCGAGGGCGTTACTATAATCATGGTATCCCACGATATTACGGCTGCTGTGAAGTATTCTTCACATATCCTCCACATCGGAAGAAAAAAGCAGCTCTTCTTCGGAAAGACGGAAGACTATGTGAACAGTCCTGTCGGACGTTCGTTCCTTGCTACGGAAGGCGGTGATGACGATGAATGAGTTCATCACAAAGCTCAGTGATTATCTTTCACACAGTTTCATACAATATGCTTTCATCGTCAGCGTGCTTATCGCAGTTTGTTCGTCGGTGCTTGGAGTGCCGCTTGTTCTGAAAAGATTTTCATTCATAGGCGACGGCCTGTCTCATGTCGCATTCGGTGCATTGTCTATTGCAACGACTTTTTCGTTCATGCTCAGAGGTATCGCATATTCGGCGGACGGCCGTGAGATCAAGTCAGAAACGGCAGCAAAGCTCATAGAACTTATAGCCGATTCAAACAACATGATAATAATCCTTCCGGTTACGGTCATAGCTGCTGTGCTTCTGCTGCGGACGAACCAGAATGCCAAAATAAAGGGAGATGCTGCCGTAGCGATGATCTCGGTAAGTGCATTGGCTATAGGTTATCTCCTGATGAATAAATTTCCGTCTTCAAGTGCTTTGTCGTCAGATGTGTGCAATACGCTCTTCGGCTCGATACTCACGCTCCAGGAAAACGATGTGATGCTCTGCCTGATACTTTCTGTCGTTGTAATGGCGGTCTTCGTATTCTTTTATAACAGGATATTCGCTGTAACATTTGACGAGACATTCTCGAAAGCTACAGGAATAAAGACAGATCATCTCAATATGCTCATAGCTATAATCACTGCACTTGTTATAGTGATAGCTATGAAGCTTATAGGTTCTCTGCTCGTATCTGCACTGATAATCTTCCCTGCTCTTTCATCTATGAGAGTATACAGGAGTTTCAGGAGCGTTGTCATATGTTCGATGATCCTGTCGGTATTCTGTTCGGTAGCGGGCATAATAGCATCGATATTCTGGTCAACACCGGCTGGTTCAACTATAGTAGCGGTATACCTTGCCGCATTCCTTGTATTTACATTTATATCGTTCATCATGGGGAGGAAGAAAAAATGAGTAACGGCAGAAGGCTTCTTGCGGCTGCGGCATCTGCACTGGTGCTGCTCACGTCATGCGGAGAAGAAGTTTCTGATGAGGAAAAGCTGCCATACAGCACGGAAGGATACGATATCGTTCTGACAGAACCCGATCCCGATCTGCTATTCGGACAGATATATGATATGACGTTCAACGCTGACAAGTATGAGGGACAGTCAACTATCGTGAAAGGATATTTCAACCACTTCACCGATCCGGCGAATAAGGAGTATAACGCAGTTTTCGTGCCTGATGCTGCTGCGTGCTGCTCTCAGGGAATAGAATTCGTTCTGAAGGGAGAGCATACTTTTCCGGACGATTATCCGGAGCAGGGACAGGAAATGGTCATATCCGGAACTTTCAGCTCATACGATGAATACGGTGTCACATATCTTCAGCTCCTCGATGCTGATATCGTATATCTCGGTAAGAAAGAGGGAGAAAAATGATACGCCGCTCTATTATACTGGCAGCGTCGCTGGTGTTTGCCGTGATGCTCGTCTCCTGTGGAAATGATGCTCCGGCGGCTGCCAGCGGAACAGAAAGCGACACGGTTTCTTATGATGACAGATACGGTAAGCCGGATCTCAATGAACGTCCGTCAGGAGAGATAGATATCGACCTTACCACAATGGACGCTGCTCTCATGTACGGACAGCTCTACGAAATGGCATATTCTCCGGACGAATATAACGGAAAGACAGTTAAGATAAGCGGACCTTTCTCATATTATGAAGATCCGGAGACAAAAAAAGAATACTTTGCTGTCCTGATAAGTGACGTGACCGCCTGCTGCACACAGGCTATGGAATTCGAGCTTGACGGAGACTATGTATATCCGCAGGATTATCCTCCGCTCGACTCGCAGATAACAGTAGTCGGTGAATTCAACTGCTACACAGAAAATTACACGACCTACTGCCAGCTCAGGAACGCAAAGATCGTAAGTGAATACTAAAACAGGTGTTCTGCTCCGGCAGGGCATTTTTTTCGGAAGTAAATATATGTCTAAAAATATCGCAAAAAACTGATGATTTTTGTGTTTTGAGCCGATTTTTGAAAAATTATAAAAAAATTCGCAAATCCTTGTTTTTTCCTATTGCATTTAAAGTTTTGGTGGTGTATAATTGAATGTGCAGTCTATACAAGATATAGCACTTAAAGAGAAATTTTAACTGTATCTTCACAATATACAGTAATATCCATGATCTTATTTTTATGAATGCTCATAGTTCTTTCTGTCTGTTTTTTCAGGCAGATCATGATTATGCGTTCTTTTTTTATGTTAAAATATCTTTCAAGGCGGTCAAAATATGGTTTTTTCAAGTTTATTTTTCGTTTATCTATTCCTTCCGCTGTGTCTGCTTGCTTATGCCACAGCAAAAACGATCCGCTCAAAAAATACTGTGCTTGTGATATTCTCACTGCTGTTCTACGCATGGGGCGAGCCGGTGTACGTCTTCCTGATGCTGCTCAGTGCAGTCATAAATTACGCCGCCGCTGTCCAGATCGAAAAGCACAAGGATAAGACGATCGATACCATTGCTACCACGGCTGCCGTAGTTTATGATTTCGCTATGCTCGGCATATTCAAGTACAGCGGATTTGTCGTCGAGAATATCAATGCCCTGTTTTCAAGCCATATCCCCGTTCCCGATATAAAGCTGCCGATCGGTATAAGCTTTTATACTTTCCAGACGGTATCGTACATAATCGACTGTCACTGGGGTACAGTCAAGGCACAGAAGAGCTTCAAGAACTTTCTGCTGTATCTCTCGCTTTTCCCGCAGCTCGTTGCCGGCCCTATCGTCCGCTACAGCACTATCGAAAAAGAGATCGAGTCAAGAGAGATACGTCTGACCGATATTTCCTACGGACTCAACCGCATCGTTCTCGGCCTCTCAAAGAAAGTGCTTATCGCAAATCAGCTCAGCACTATCGCAGACAATGTCCTCCAGAACATACACAATGCCACACTTTTCGGAAGCTGGTACGGTGCAGCAGTTTACGCATTGCAGATATACTTCGACTTCTCAGGATATTCGGATATCGCTATAGGACTCGGAAGAGTCTTTGGATTCCACTTTGACGAAAACTTCAAACACCCGTTCATCTGCAAGGATATCACGGAATTCTGGCAGAGATGGCACATATCACTCAGTACGTTCTTCAGGGATTATCTCCTGTATGTGCCGATATTCGGCAAAAGAAGAAAGTACGGCGGACTTTTCCTCGTATGGCTCTGCACAGGCATATGGCACGGTGCGAGTTGGAACTTCATCTTCTGGGGAATATATTACGGACTCTTCGTATTTGCTGAAATGCTCATAGGCAAGAAGCGTATGAAGAAGATACCGATAGTGATAAGACATATCTACAACAAGATCGTCATTATAATCGGCTTCGGCATATTCTATTTTGAAGACCTCGGAAAGCTCGGAACGTTCTTCAAGACGATATTCGGTTTCGGCGGAAACGGTCTCATAGGACTTCAGGATAAGATCTCTGTAATCAACAATATGTATCTGCTCATCGCCGCTGTCGTATGCTGCTTCCCGCTCATCGAAACGCTCAGAAAGCATACCGACAAAAACATCATATCCAAAAGCATCACATCAACTGTCGGCATCGCAGTTACAGCCGTACTGCTTCTTCTCAGCAGCGTTATGCTTGTTGATGCTACGACAAATCCGTTCCTTTATTTCCGTTTCTGATGTGACAGGAGGACAACATGGCTGAAAAAAAGATATCCAAGAAAAAAGCTGCAAAGAAAAAGCGTGAGAACCTTATCACGAACTCTATCGCCCTTGTGAATATACTTGCGGTTCTTCTGATCCTTTCGATAGGCTTCATTTATCTGCTCTTCCTGAAAAGAGATACTGTATCTCACGAGGAGAACCGAAATCTCGCTAAATTCCCGAAATTCACCGTTTCAAGCTATTTAAAGGGCGAGTATACGGAGAATATAGCCAATTACTACAATGATACCGTTCCGAACAGGAGCTTCTTCAAGACGCTCATATCAACAAAGCTCCTTCCTCTTAAAGGAAGAAAATACGGCGGAAACGGCGACGACGGCGTTGAGCTTTACGGAAATGCTTTCGAGCATAAAAAGCCGAAGCCGACCGAACCTGTTACAGAACAGACTCAGACAACCGTTTCAGGTGATATCTCCGCAGAGACAACGACTACAACAACGGCAACAACTATCCCGGATAAATACGATCCTGCCGCAGCAGACGGCGAAGTATCGAACAATATCCTCGTTGTCAACAAGAGAGGCATCATGCTCTACGGCGGCGGCTGGGGTACAGAACTCGAATACGCTGAATATGTAAACGCATACAAGGAAAAACTCGGCAAGAAAGTAAACGTCTACTCAATGGTGCTTCCGACGAACGTTTCGTTCTATCTGCCGAAGAATTACGCTGACCTCGCAGAGAGCGAAAAAGCTGATTTCGACAACATAGACAAGGCTCTGAAAGATGTTATACCGGTCGATGCCTATACAGCTCTCCTCATGCACAAAAAGGAAGCTATCTACTCCAGAACAGACCACCACTGGCAGCCGCTCGGTGCTTACTATGCAGCACAGGCTTTCGCAGAAGCTGCTGATGTGCCGTTCGCTGATCTGTCCGAGTACAACAAGAAAGTCCTCAAAGGCTATGTAGGTACGCTTTACGGATATACCAACAGCCAGACGCTCAAGGAAAATCCGGAAGATTTCATCTACTATGAGCCTAAGGCTAAACTCAAAGTCACACGCTACTCCACATACTTCACTGATCCGGAAGAGACTGAACTCTTCCTTGATCCTGACACACTTTCAGAATCAAGCTACTATCTCGTTTTCGGCATGGACGACCGCATCACACACGTACAGACAGAATGCAAGAACGGCCGCACGCTCGTTATCTTCAAGGACAGCTACGGAAATGCTCTTCTCCCTGTACTGACAAGTTCGTTCGAGAACATCTACCTCTGCGATGTCCGTTACTTTGACCTGAATGCTATCGATTTCATCAAGCAGGTAAAGGCAACTGATGTCCTCTTCACCATGTGCTCTTATTCAGCCGTTGGCGAGAACCGCAAATGTATCTACAACAATATGAACAAGTAAGGAGAATGAAATGAAAGAACTCATCTATCCTTTCGACAGCAAAACTATCCTCCGCCGCAGAAGATCGATAAAGAAACAGCTTCTCACTGACGGCACTTCACGCATACATAAGAAAATAGCCGTCCTCGGAGGTTCTACTACAAATGATATCGTATCAGCACTTGATATATTCCTGCTGAATTTCGGCATAGAGGCTGAATTCTATCAGTCGGAGTACAACAAGTTCTATGAAGATGCAGTTTTCGGCTCGCCGGAACTCGAAGAATTCCAGCCTGATATCATATTCATACATACGACTTCAAGAAACCTGACCATTCTCCCGGAAAGCCCTGCTGAGACTCCGGAGATGATAGAGGAAAAGCTCAATGAGCAGTTCGGTATATTCAAACAGATATGGATATCGCTCATGCAGAAATATTCCTGCCCTATCATACAGAACAATTTTGAACTCCCCCTCTTCCGCAGAACAGGAAGCTACGACGGCTGGGGATACAGCGGTATCGGTGCTTTCATCAACAGGCTCAATGTCATGTTCTCTAACTATGCAAGGAACAACAACGGATTCTACATCAATGACATAAATTACCTCGCTGCTGCGATAGGACTTGAAAAATGGCACGATCCGGAGAGCTGGTTCCTGTACAAATATGCGGTCCGTCCGGAATACGTACCCGATCTTGCGTACAGTGCAGCTTGCATAATAAAGTCACTTCTCGGAAAGAACCAGAAAGTCATCGACCTTGATATGGACAATACCCTCTGGGGCGGAGTTATCGGCGATGACGGTCAGGAGGGCATTGAACTCGGACCGGAAACAGCAGTCGGACAGTCATACAGCGAGTTCCAGTCTTTTATCAGAGGATTCAAGGATCAGGGCGTGCTTCTGGCTGTATGCTCAAAGAATGACGAGGAGAATGCTCTCCTTGGTCTTGAACATCCGAGCAGCGTTCTAAAAAAAGATGACTTCGTTTCAATAAAAGCCAACTGGGACAACAAGGATCTGAATATAGCTGCTTCCGCAGATGAGATCGGTCTTCTTGCGGAGAGTTTCGTCTTTATCGACGATAATCCGGCTGAATGTGCTATCGTAAGTTCACAGCTTCCGGGTGTTTCCGTAGTGCAGATGGATTCTGTGGGCGATGCTATGTACAAGCTCAGCAGAGCAGGTTATTTTGAGGTGACGAATATTTCCGGCGACGACCTCAAACGAAGCGAGATGTATGCCGCAAACGCTAAGAGAAACGCTCAGCAGAAGAGCTTCGCTGACTATTCGGAATATCTGCTCAGCCTTGAAATGAATGCTGTGATAAGAGATTTCACTCCCGTTTATCTCCAGAGGATAACCCAGCTCACCAACAAGAGCAATCAGTTCAATGTGACTACAAAGAGATATACCGCTTCTGAAATGGAAGAAGTCGCTAAGAGTCCGGAGCATATCAGGCTTTACGGTCAGCTCTGTGATAAGTTCGGTGACAACGGCGTTGTTTCTGTCGTTATCGGAAAACAGGAAAATGATGTGCTTCATATCGAACTGTGGCTCATGAGCTGCCGTGTCCTCAAAAGAGATATGGAATTCGCCATGCTCGATGAAATTGTCGCTCAGGCAAAGAAGCGTGGCATAAACAGGATCATCGGATATTACTACAAGACTGCCAAGAACAATATGGTATCCGAACTCTTCGGCAGATTCGGATTTACCTGCGACAGAAAAGAAGATAACGGTGACTCTGTATGGAGTCTCGATATAAATTCATACGAAAACAAAAACCATGTCATCAGAGTTAATGAAAAGGAGCTTAGCTATGAACAAGAATGAGATCGTTACAAGACTTACCGCTGTTTTCAGAGATGTATTCGATGATGATTCTATCGTTATCAATGAGAATACGACTGCAAATGATATCGACGACTGGGATAGTATCGAGCATATCAACCTTATCGGTGCTGTTGAGGAAGAATTCGGCATCAGATTCAAGATGCGTGAAGTATCCGGCATGAAGAATGTCGGTGAGATGATGAACATCATCGCTGAGCGTGCAAAATGAAAAAAGAACGTAAAAAATGGTCTAAAAAACGAAAGCTTGCCGTATTTTCGGCAGCTTTCGTTATTGTTATATTATTGTTCTGGTGGGGATTCCTGCTGAAGACTGTCAGATATTCTGTCTCCTCACCGAAGCTTAAAGACGGACTGAAGATAGTTTTCATATCCGACCTGCACAATTGCTTCTACGGAGGAACTGACCAGTCAGGCATCACAGACCTTATCGACAAGGAAGATCCGGATATCGTCATTTTCGGCGGTGATGTCATCGATATGTACGGCGGAACTAAATACGCTGAGGATCTCATGAAAAAAGTGAACGGGAAATATCCATGCTTCTATACTCCCGGAAATCATGAGGAGAGCCGTGATGACAGTGGGGATTTCTACCAGACTGTACGTGATATCGGCATTACTGTTCTTATCGGAGACTATGCGGATATCACCGTTAGAGATCAGGATATCAGGATATTCGGTATAATTGACAATACCGCATGGGGAAAGAATGCCTCTCAGCTCGATGAAGCAATAGCTGCTGCTGACAGCGAACACTACAATATCCTTATCGCTCACCAGCCTGAACAGAAAGACGACCTTCTTGCCGGCGATTTCGACCTCATACTTTCAGGCCATGCCCATGGCGGTCAGTGGAGGATACCGGGAATACTCGATCAGGGACTATACGCTCCGGATCAGGGACTCTGCCCCGAATACACGACAGGCAAATATACATACGGCGATAAAGTCCATATCATCAGCACAGGCCTTGCAAAGCCGCTGAGAATGATATTCATTCCGAGGATATTCAACCGCCCGGAATTCTCTGTTATCGAGATAAGCGGCAGATAATGCAGTTATCCGGCTTTTGCGGCAGGATACGACTTCCGGACGGACTTTATATCCGGAAATTCTCTCAAAGGTCTTGTAATTTAAGCGGAATGATGTTATAATAGTTATTAGTCTTTAAGGCAATAGAACATAAGGAGACGAGGTATCTACCTCTGTATTTATATGGAAAAGAACAAAAACAATGCTAACTGTCCGGAAGATATCATCGCTGGCAGGAATCCTGTCACCGAAGCATTGAAATCCGGAAAGCTCATAGATACTATATATATAGACGGTGCAGGCGGCGGAAGTCTTAACGTTATCCGCAGGCTTGCCAAAGAAAAGGGCATCGTCGTCAAGGACGCTCAGGAGAAAAAACTCTCTCAGCTCTCCGGCGGTGCTTCACATCAGGGAGTTGTCGCTGTGGCAGCGTGCGGAGAATATGTGACGGTCGAGGATATCCTCGCTGTATCTCAGGAAAAAGGTACCAAGCCGTTCATCATAATCTGCGACGAGATCGAAGATCCTCATAATCTCGGTGCTATAAT
>ODAI014830377.1_pt1 | contig 21299 bp, 19 predicted proteins | sample 1539321 | NCBI WGS metagenome assembly ODAI01 (sample SAMN02144231, study PRJEB22623) | gut metagenome | biome: sheep rumen | host: Ovis aries | place: New Zealand | reverse complement strand
TTCTACATTATGCTTCGTGCGCTTGTCAGCTTGACGAGCAGCCTTCTTGGCAGATTTAATAATCGGCATTTTTTTCCTATATAGATTAAAAATTAATTACTTTTACACATTATAACCCTTTTCTCTCTAAAAGTAAAGAGTAGATTATTCGGCAGATTAATTAAAAAGCTTGCACTTACGTCAAGCTTATGGTAATATGAAGGTTAGAAAGGTAAAAATGCCTGATCAGGATAACACAAAAACACAGCCAGTAGACTCGCCTACTCCTGCAAAAGACACAGGAGACGATAATCCGACTCCAATCATTCCAGGTGATGCTGTTTCTGATGCTGGAAAACCTGATGATAAGGATGCACCAAAAGAAGAAGCGCAGGATAATACCGAAATAATGTCCTCCGTTGCTTCAAAGATCGGCGAATCTCATAATATTCTTGTTGCTTTATCTTCTGATCCATCTATCGACGAGCTCGCTGCCGCAATCGGCCTTTCTTTATTCCTCGATCGTATCGGCAAACGTGTTACCGCCATTTATTCAGGTAATACTCCGAATGTCCTCAAGTTTTTAAAACCAGAAGAAACCTTTGAACAATCTGCAGATATCTTACAGGATTTCGTTATTGCTCTTAATAAGGAGAAGGCAGATCATCTACGTTATAAACTCGACGGTGACTATGTCAAAATTTTCATTACCCCATATCGTTCTCGCATTACTGCTGACGATCTTGAATTCTCATATGGTGACTTCAACGTTGACCTCGTGATTGCACTTGACGTAGCAAATGGTGTCGACCTTGATGATGCGCTCCGCGAACATGGTCGTATTATGCATGACGCCGTTGTCGTAAACGTTACTACTGGTAAGCCAGGCAAACTTGGCGAAATCGAGTGGAGTGACAAAACTGCCAGCTCGGTATCTGAAATGATTGCCGAACTTCTTTATGGTATCAATAAAGAAGGTCTCCAAAAAGAAGAAGCCACCGCATTCCTCTCAGGTATCGTTGCTTCTACTAACCGTTTTGCTACTGCTAGCACCACTTCCCGCACGATGAAGCTATCCGCTCGTCTCATCGATTCCGGCGCCAATCAACAGCTGATTTCAAAGAATATTACCTCTGATATTGATAACGAAATGTTTAGTTATGCTGGCGGATTTGAACAATCCGATCGCGATAGAACCAAACTTGATATTGCCCATGGCAACGAAGAAGGTGTCGACGAATCTGTCGAGATTGATGCTTCAGTTAATGAAAAAGAATCAACACTTTTAAACGACTTAAAAGCCGCTGAAGCCAGCCTTTCCGGTGTTGCTGCAGAGGTTACGCCAGATGATAGCAATAAACCAGTCCGCATTGATAATAATGAAGCAAAAGAAGAAAAAGAAGAGGAAGAAAAACCTGAAGCTCCTGAAATAGTCGCAGAAGAAAAAGCTCCAGAAGTTGAAGAACCAGAAGTTACTGGCACTGAATACACCGCAAGTAATTCCTCTGTTCCAGAGCACGAACAAAGCGTTGAAGAACAATCTGCCGCTAACAATTTTGAAGCCGCAGTAAAGCCAGAAAAAGTCATTGCACCACCAACAGATTTCGCTCCAGAGACTCTAGGCGAGGGAACTAATAAATACGGTCGCATGCTTGAGGATGCACTCGCTGAAGCTCAAGCTGAGCTCTCTGCTCCAGGCGCGATTATCGCTAGCCCGTCCGAGATGCCAAATCCGGCCGCCGCCGCCGCTCCATTTGCTGCCGCTAGACCAGAAATTAACGGCGTCCCAGATATAAATTACATGCCACTTCCAGGTGATGAAGTTTTGCCTCCACCTCCAACCCCACCAATCGGCATGGATGGTGCCGGTGCCCCAATTGTCGGTGTTGGCCCACAGCCAGCCATGCAAGACCAAGTCTATGGTGCCCAGGCCGCCAACCCTGGTGCTTTCCAGATCCCAGGTGTTTAATCCTTGCAATTTTATTAAAAGTACGATATAATAACGAATACAGTGGAATCGTAGCTCAGTTGGTTAGAGCGCTGCCCTGTCACGGCAGAGGTCGCGAGTTCGAGTCTCGTCGGTTCCGCCATTTTTTGTTTCTAAAATATGGTACAATATAACCATAAATGTCATATAAAAAGTTAGTTTTAGGTGTAATATTGTTGCTACCTGCTATATTTATGCAGGGTGCATACGCAGAGTCCACTACTACGGATAATATTTCCGTTAATATACCGGTTTCTTGCTCTATGACCAGTACTATCGGGAGTGCCCATACCGCCGTTGTGGAACTTGGTACATATGAAGATGAAATAGGCGAAACTACTTTTAGTGTCTTTTGTAATGACGCTGGTGGGTTTGCTGTTTATGCGGTAGGGTATAGCGATAATACATATGGGAACACTGTGATGAAGCCATCTGTATTAGATGCTTCAAATGGTATAGTTACTGGAACGGCAATTTCCGGAAACACATCTAACTGGGCAATGAAATTAACCGCTGTTTCTGGGACTTACGCCCCTACATTAGCAACGGGTTTTAATAATTATCATGCAATACCAAATGAATACACAAAAGTTGTTTCATTTGCAGCCAATACAGATTCCGTATCAGGGTCATCATTCAAATCTACTTACGCTGCATATGTATCTCAAGCACAAGCCGCTGATACGTATACGGGAAAAGTAAAATATACTATAGTTCATCCAAGTACTCCAGCCACACCAGAAAATCTAAGTATTATGCAAAATTTTTCACCATCTGAATGCACTTCTACTCCAACTAGAGTAGTTGATAACCGTGATAATCACATATATACTATCCAACGCCTCGCCGACGATCATTGCTGGATGATGGATAATCTAGATCTCGGGAGAGAAGATTTAACAGTAGACCTCACAAGCCAGAATACTAACCTCGTAACTACCATTTCGGCAGATACCTTTAATAGTTGGCGAACGACAGAAGGAACGAATACGACTGCCACTGGCGAGTTTATTCCATTAGAGGGCACCGATCCTATAGCAAATACTACCTATGGCACCCTATATAATTATTACGTGGCTTCAGCAGGTACCGTCTATGGTGATAACGGCGCCATCAAGACAGATTCCGATATCTGTCCTGCGGGATGGAGATTGCCTACAGGAAGTACTTATAAAGAATATTATAGTCTAGCAATAATATACAATGAGTCTATAAATTCTTTCCGATCCCCGATCCACGGAGGTGGGCTCGCTTTTACTTTTTCTGGGTCTTTCGGAAACGGGGCACCGAGTGGCATGGGCAATACTGGTAAATATTGGGGAGCAAACAGGATGAATGACGCCGTTGATTATATGACTTTTTTGTCATTAACTAAAACAATGGTTAGCCATGGAGGAGGCGGACGTGGTTATGGCTACTCAATTAGGTGTATACTAGATGAGCCAAAGTCAATCACTAATTTGGTGCACTTACAAGATTTTTCAAAGCTTTCCGAAGAAGAAAAAAGCTTAGTAGTGTCCTCTATGCAAGGAAACACTAACTATGAATTAATGGATTCTCGTTATAAGGGTGTATCATATAGTATCGCTAAATTAAAAGATGGCAATCTCTGGATGACAAGTAATCTGGGCGCAATTGACGTTTCGTCATCGTATGCTAGCTATATCAATACTTCAACAAATATATCAGAGAATGCGCCCATAAGTTATACTACAATTAGAAATTGGTTTAAAACATCTGGTTCGGCGGCTCTCACTAGCGGTGAACAAATCTATATTAATGACACAGACACCTTATCGGGTAATCCTTATGGAACACTCTATAATTATTATGCAGCTTCTGCCGCAACGATTAAAACTAGCAATAATAGTAGTAATGCAATATATGATTCTTGCCCAGCGGGTTGGCGCCTTCCTACTGGTGGTCCATCAGGAGAGTTTAACACGCTAGTGTCTAATTATGGTACCATAGCATTACTACGCGCTCCAGTAGAAAATGGTGGTGCTGCAATGGACTTTGCTGGCAGCTTTTATAGTGGTGTTCCAACCGGTCAGGGAAGCACTGGCAATTATTGGTCGTCAACTAGGTATGATGGTACTGATATGTATTATCTTTCACTTGATTCCAATAGTGTTGATGCGGTTGCTCACGCCAGTCGCGGCAACGGCTTCTCTATGCGTTGTGTATTGAAATAATAGTAACTAGACATATCCTCTGGTCTCTCTTGTCTTTCTCTAAAACATGTGCTATAATAGCTAGTGATATGGCTATTAAAGTTACTAGAAAAGATCAAGGTGAGGCGAACGAGAATATCATTCGTCGTTTTAACCGCAAAGTTCTTCAGAGTGGAGTGATGCCTCTAAAGAAGTCGCAAATGCGTTTTAGCAAACCAATTTCTAAGCGCGAACGCCGCCTTAAGGCTATCATCCGCGAAGCTCGGAAGGCCGAAAAGACCGAACGTATTAAGTTAGGGCTTAAATAAAGAGATACCCCCTGTAAAAGGGGGTATTTTTATGCTATAATAAAGGTGAAGGAGAATTATGATAATTTTATTTGGTTTAGCGGGGTCTGGTAAAGGAACTCAAGGCAAAGCCCTTTCAGAGATTTTCGGTTGGCGTTCTTTGTCGGTTGGCCAAGCAATTCGCGATACAGGCGAATACGCAGCTGCCACCAATAAAGGGGAACTAATCCCAGACGAAGATGTTATCCGCTTAATGAACCACCAAATTGATAAAACCGAAGCCGAAGGCTTTGACGTTATTTTGGATGGCTATCCAAGAACCGCCACCCAAGCTAAATACATTGTTGAAAACATGGCCGACAAAATTGATGGTGCCATTATTTTGGAAGTTCCAAAAGAAGAATTATTTAATCGTTTGGAACTTCGTGGCCGCGATGATGACAAAGAAAGATCCAGCATCGAACGTCGTTTTGAAATCTTTGAACAAAATATTTGTTCAATTCTACCTCTGCTAGAACAGGTAAATATTCCAGTAGAACGCGTAAATGGCGTTGGTAAAATCGAAGACGTGACAAATCGTTTAGTCAGCGTTGTTAAAAAATTTAACCCTTCTGCAGTTGAACAAATAAATGATGTGAATGGTAAGGAACTCGAAAAAAGTTATGGTGAATAAAGACAACGCGACTACAAAAGAACTTCAAGAAAAAATTACCGCCATGCGTGAAGGTGGTAAAATCCTTGGTAATCTCTTAAGAGATCTAAAAGAATATGTTAAACCAGGGATGACTGGCAAAGAAATCGATGCCTGGGTTCGCAAAGAAATTGTTGCCCGTGGCGCTAAAGTTGCTTATGACATGTTAGACGAGAAATTCCCAGGTGCTATCTGTATTTCAGTCAATGATGAACTCGTACACGGGGCGCCAAAAGATGAGCCACTAGAAGTCGGCGACAAAGTTTCTTTTGATCTCGACATTTTTTACAAGGGTTATTTCACTGATTCTGCGTTCACCATGCTCGTCGGCGGCGAAGGTTCTCCAGCCATCAAAAAAATGATTTCCGTTACTGAATCCTCCATGTGGGAGGGAATCGAACAAGTTAAACCTGGCGCACATATTGGCACAATTGGCCACGCCGTTGAACAAGTTCTAAGAAAAGGCCATCTCGGCGTTATCGAAAACTATGTTGGCCACGGCATTGATAAAGAAATGCATTCGTATCCAGAGGTCCCAAATTACGGCAAAAAAGGCCATGGCTATGTGCTAGTTGAGGGAGATACTATCTGTATTGAACCAATGTCTTGTCTCGGTAAACCTGCCAATCACATTGATGAAGGCGGCGACAATTGGACTGTTAAGATGAATGACGGTTCTATCGGCTGTCACTGCGAACACACTATTTTAGTGACGAGCGACGGGTATGAAGTTTTGACACTACCTGATTAATTGTGTTACAATAAGCTTATGGATGAATCGAAACGCTTTGTTACGGGGCTAGACGTTGGTACAGAAAACGTCCGCGCCGTAATTGCCTCTATCAATAAAGACGGCGAACTAGCCATCGTGGGCTACAATGAAGGAAAAACCGCCGGTATGCGTAAAGGTATTCCGGCTAATCTAACGGGACCAGCTGAATCCATCGATAAGATGCTTGGTGAAGCTGAACGTATGGGTGGCTATGAGGTTCGTGATGCCTATGTTTCGATTAATGGGTCACAAATTCTTTCAACTAGAACTGAGGGAATGATAGCTATTGGTACCGCCGAACACGAGGTTAACGGCGCCGATCTAGATCGCGTCGAAAACGTTGCGGTCACCGGTCGTATTCCAGCAAATCGCGATGTTTTAAGTGTAGTTCCTCTAGAATTTGCCCTTGATGGACAAGCCGGCATCAAAGATCCTATTGGTATGTGTGGCGCTCGCCTAGAAATGCGCGCCAACGTCGTTTCGGCTCTTACTCCAAACTGTGAAAACTTGAAAAAGGCTACTCTTACGGCAGATGTTCGTGCTGAACGTCTCATTCCAGCTGTTGTTGCCGCCGCCAGAGCTGTTCTTACCGAACGTCAAAAGGAAAATGGTGTTGCCGTTATCGATTTTGGCGCTGCTACCACTTCAGTTGCTGTCTACGAAGAAGGTGATTTGCAATACGTTGGGGTTGTTCCAGCTGGCTCAAATAATGTCACAAACGATCTTGCCATCGTTCTTGCTATCGATCCAGAAATGGCTGAAGAAATCAAAACCCGCTTTGTTACAGGTGACTTTAATTCAGAAAAAAGCAATTTGATTCGTGTTGGCAAAGAAGGAAAAGGCGAACGCGTCTTTGAAAGAAAAGAAGTAGAAGAAGTTGTAAAGGCACGTCTTGAAGAAATTTTTGTCGAAATCCGCAAAAAACTAAAAGCTGCTAAATACGACCAACGTCTTCCAGAAGGAATTGTGCTAACTGGCGGTGGCGCCAAAATGCGCGATATCGACGTATTCGCTAAAAAGGCTCTCGAAGCATCCGTAAAGATTGGCGTACCGCAAGGTCTTGGTGGTGTCTCTGAAGCTATTGAGAAACCAGAATTTGCTACTGCAGTTGGCTTAGCTCTACTAGCCTCTGAAGACTATCAGCATGAAATGCCAATGACAAAAAAATCCAGTAAGCTTCCAAAAATCGGTGGCAAAGGCCCAGGATTCTTCAAGAAAATCTTCTCCAAATTCTAATCTTAATTTACCCTTGATTTTAAGGTTATAATGGAGTACACTTAAACTATATAAAAGCGAGGATATAACATGCCAGAAATTAAACCGACAGAGGTGGAAAGCAAAGCAAGTATTAAAGTTGTAGGCGTCGGCGGTGCCGGTGGTTCCGCAGTTGAACGCATGAAAGAAGTAGGACTCTCCGGTGTTGAATTCGTTGCAATTAATACCGATGCTCAAGCCCTCCATCATTCATCAGCAGATGTTAAAGTTCATATTGGTAAAGGCCTAGGTGCTGGCGGCGATCCAGAAAAAGGTCGCGAGGCTGCCGAAGAATCTCGTGAAGCCATCGATAAAGCCCTTGACGGTGCAGATATGGTCTTTATTACTCTAGGTGCCGGTGGTGGTACTGGTTCCGGTGCTGGCCCAATCGTTGCCGAAGAATCTCGCAAAAAAGACATTTTAACCGTTGGTGTAGCCACGAAACCATTCACCTTTGAGGGTGCTCGTCGCCGCGCAAACGCTGAAGTAGCTATCGATAAACTTGCTCGCCAAGTTGATGCAATCATTACAATTCCAAACGATAGGCTTCTCCAAACTATCGATCCTCGTACTCCACTTCTCGAAACCTTTAAGATTGCAGACGATGTGCTTCGTCAGGGCGTCCAAGGCATTTCTGAGCTCATTACTGAGCACTCGCTAATCAACCTCGACTTTGCCGATGTTAAATCTATTATGAAAAATGCCGGCTCTGCTCTCATGGGTATTGGCCGCGCATCAGGCGAAAACCGCGCAGTAATTGCTGCACAGCAAGCTGTTGAATCTCCGCTTATTGAAGTAAAAATCGAAGGCGCTCGTGGCGTACTCTTCTCGGTTGCTGGTGGTTACGATATGTCAATGAGCGAAGTCCAGGAAGCTGCCGAAGTTATTACTGGTTCCGTTTCGCCAGACGCCAACATTATCTTTGGTGCATCAATTCGCCCAGAACTAGAAGACGAAATCGTTGTTACGGTTGTGGCTACAGGTTTTGATTCAGAATATTTCAACGCTCAAGCAGCAGCCACTCCAGAACCAGAAGCCACTACTGAACCAGCTCCAGTCTTTTCATCAGAGGCTCCAGCTGCTGACACTAAAGAATTTGCTACTGAAAACCGCTCCAATATGTGGGATTCGATTAAGAATGACCCAGAACCAGAACCAACTACCACTGATGATGACGAAATGGACGTACCACCATCCCTTCGTGAACGTCTAAGGAGCAAAAAGAATAAGAAATAAAAGGAGGCGGGCATGGATCATAAATTCCGCATCGGAGATAGCAAAGTCTTGGAAAGCCGTGAAACGGTAGATGGGAAGATGATTCGTCGCCGTCGCGAAACTCCAGATGGCTACCGCTTCACCACTTACGAACGCATTGAAATGCCACCGCTAACAGTGTTGAAGCGCAGCGGCAATAAAGAGATTTTTGATCGCGACAAACTACTTCTTGCTGTGAAACGCAGTGTTGGAAAATTCTTTAATTCCGAACTAGAAATCGAAGAAGTTGTTACTCGTGCAACAGATATTCTCTATGCCTACAATACCGAACAAATCACTTCAAAACAGATTGGTGAAGCCGTTCTAGACGTGCTTGCCGAAGTTAATGAGGTTGCCTATGTTCGTTTTGCCAGCGTTTTCCGCGAGTTTAAAACTCTAGAAGACTTCGAGAACATTCTAAAAGAGCAAAAAGGGAAGAAATAAGATATGAGGGTGGTTTGTGTTTACCGTGACAACGAGGATTATACGCGAAGCGTAACAGACTGGTTAGAAAACTTACGTCGCCAGACTGGTTACGAAATAGAAGAAATGAATCCGGACGAAAACCAAGGCTTTTGCGAATCATACGATATCGTAGAATATCCAACTATTATTGCAATCGATGATAATGGTGCCGTTCGAAACTCCTGGCGTGGTCGCACTCTACCACTATTAAATGAAGTATTATATTATCTGGTTTAAAAATGGATGCTGCAAAAGATATCTTGGAAAATATTTGGGTAAAGCGTGTTTTTTGGTCGCTAATTGTAATAGTAGTAAATATTTTACTCTACAGTTTTATTTCGCATATTATTTCGCGTCGCGAAAGAAAGAATACCCGAATTTTCTCAAATAAAAAGAATCGCACCTATCTAAAGATGCTAAAAAGCGTCTGTCGTTACACTCTCGTTATCGCTTCCGTTCTCGCCATTATGAGAATTTTTGGTATTGATATCAGTTCAATGCTTGCCGGTGTAGGTATTATCGGCGTCGTAATTGGTTTTGCCGTACAGGACGCTTTAAAAGATATCATCAAAGGTTTTGACATTATCTCTGATAATTATTATGCTGTTGGTGACATTATCAAGTTTAACGGCCAAACCGGCAAGGTTTTAACCGTCGGGTTAAAAACCACTAAAATTCAAGATGTTTTGTCTGGCAATGTCGTTTCCATCGCCAACCGCAACATCGAACAGGTCGAAGTAATATCTGGTAATATCCTTATCGATGTTCCGCTCCCTTATGAACTTAGCGTTAAAAAAGCCGAATCCGTTTTGAATGAAGCCATTGAACAAATCGTAAAGAATGAAGAAGTCGAATCAGCTGAATTATTTGGTCTTACCGAACTCGGCGCATCTGCTCTTAACTATAAGATCAAAATTGTGGCAACTCCAGAAACCAAAGGAAGAGTTAGAAGAAGTGCACTTAAAACCATTGTCGAAACTCTCGAATCTAAAAAGATTGCCATCCCATACAATCAACTCGACATCCATCAAAAATAATCTTAAGCTAAAGCATTTTCTTTTCTCGCTAAAATATGCTAAACTATTTTTATAAAGGCGTTTGAGCAGCTATCAACTGCGAGCAGACGGAAGAAAGGGAGACCGATTAGAACCGTCCGTGAATCCGCGTAAGAGATTAATTAAGTGCCGAATCATCGGAAATTGGATGGTACCGCTCATATGAGTTCCAATGCGAAAGCATTGGATTTTTTAATAATAAGGAGTCAAAATGAAATATAAAGCCAGTGGACACGAAAAAGCTACTGTCTACGAAAAAGCCGTCGCCGAGTGGTGGAAGAAGAATAAAACATTCGAAAAATCAGTCGAAATGCGACCAATCGACAAATCTTACGTTTTTTATGATGGCCCTCCGTTTATTACGGGCAATCCTCATCACGGTACTCTCCTCAGTTCTATCGTAAAAGATGCTGTTCCACGTTTTTGGACCATGAATGGCTACCGCGTTGAACGTAGATGGGGTTGGGACTGTCACGGCCTTCCAGCCGAGAACTTCGTTGAAAAACAGCTTGGCATTACTGATCGTCGCGATATTGGCACTAAATGGTCGCTCGAAGACTATATCATTAAGGCTCGCGAATCTATGGTTGCTAATTCCGAAACTTGGCGTTCTACGATTGATCGTATTGGTCGTTGGGTCGATTTTGACAATGCCTATCGCACTATGAACAAAGACTTCATGGAATCGGTCTGGTGGGCCTTTAAACAGCTCTACGAGGCCGGTAAGATCTATGAAGGGCGCAAAGTACTTATGTATGACACAAAGTTCGCTACGCCGGTTTCTAAGGCCGAAGTAACGATGGATAATGATGCCTACCAGTCCGTTACCGACCCATCCGCCTACGTTAAGTTCAAAATTAAAGGCGAAGACGCATATTTTCTTGCATGGACCACGACTCCTTGGACCTTGCCAGCAAACCTCTGTCTCGCCATTAACCCAGATTTAGAATATGGTACTTATAATATTGATGGCGAAAAACTAATTGTCGCTCTTGAACGGGGAAAAATTCTCTTTGCAGGCGTCAAGCCAGAAAAAGCTGTCAAAGGTAAAACTCTTGTTGGCAAAGCCTACGAGCCAATCATTCGGGTTGCCGACGGTCTCTTTGATCTTGGTCTTCGTGGCGACAAGGGAACTGTAGCCAGAAAAGATACCTACACCGTGCTTCCAGCCAAATTTGTCTCTGCTGAAGATGGTACCGGCATCGTCCACTGTGCTCCAGCCTATGGCGAAGACGACTACGCTCTCTGTACTGAATACGAAGTCGACTTTGTCGATTGTATGGACGAGAACGGCTATTATCTCCCAGAAATGGCGGCTGAATTACATAAGCTTGGCGTTCGTGACACCGATGAACACGGCATCCAAGCTTGGGCCGGCAATAAATTTATTGCTAAATGTCTCGAAGAAAAAGGAATCATCTACAAAATCGAATATATCACCCACGATTATCCATTTAACCCTCGTTCAAAAGAACGCATCATGTACCGTGCCTTCCCGTCCTGGTTCTTTGACGTAGAAGGCCAAAAAACCATGATGCTAGAGGAAAATGAGAATATCAATTGGTTCCCAGCCCACTTAAAACATGGTCGTTTTGCTAAAAATATTGAGCAAGCCCCAGATTGGAACCTCTCGCGTGATCGCTTCTGGGCCACTGCGATGCCGGTTTGGAAGGGCGACAAAGGTAGCATTCGTGTTGTCGGCTCCTACAAAGAACTCGAGGAACTTTCTGGTAAAACTCTCGATGACTATCATCGTCCATGGGTTGACGAAATCACCTTCGACATCAACGGGGAACACTTCACTCGTATCGAGAAAGTCCTCGACTGCTGGTTTGAATCTGGCTCTATGCCATTTGCCCAGATGCACTATCCGTTCGAGAACAAAGATAAGTTCGAGGCCAACTATCCGGCCGACTTCATTGTAGAATATGTCGGCCAAGTTCGCGCCTGGTTCTATTATGTTCACACCGTAAATACAGCCCTCGCCGAAATCGGTGCTTTTGGTGAAAAAGCTAAAAACGGTGCCAAAAATGCCTACAAAAACGTCATTACTACCGGTACTCTCGCCGGTAATGATGGTCGCAAGATGAGTAAATCTCTTGGCAACTTTACCGATCCAAACGTTTTAATGGACCAATTCTCAGCCGACTCACTTCGCTTCTTACTTCTATCTAGCCCAGTTCTTTCTGGCGAGGACTTTGCACTCCTCGATAAAGACGTCTCTGATGTCAACCGTAAGCTCGCCATGCTTTGGAACGTTTATGATTTCTTCACCACTTACGCAGAAGTAGAGGGAATTGATAGCGACGACTTGAAGCTTGATCCAAAGAGCCCTCTCGATATCTGGATTCTTTCACGCATGTACCAGCTTCGCGACGAAATAACTACCGGCATGGAGGAATATAACATTCCAAAGGCCCTAGAAGGCGTTCTACCGTTCATTGACGACATGTCTAACTGGTTTGTCCGCCGCTCTCGTCGTCGTTTCTCTAAAAACGAAGACAGTGCCGACAAAATGCAAGCTTTTGCAACACTCCATTATGTCCTAATTTATACCACCAAAATTCTTGCTCCATTCGTACCATTCCTAACTGAAGAGCTCTATCAAAAGATGACCGGCAAAAATGAATCCGTCCACCTCTTAGATTGGCCAGAAACCGGTGTTATCGACACTGAAATACTAGACGAAATGGCCCGCACTCGCGCCATCATCACTGACGCACTTGCACTTCGTATGCAAAAATCAGATACCGAAGAACAAATCAAGGTTCGCCAGCCACTTGCCTCGCTCACCTATGCCGGTGATAAGCTTGATAGTTTCTATGAGCAAATCATTATGGATGAAGTTAATGTCAAAAAAGTTGAACATGGTGACGAATTAGTACTCGACAAAGTCTTAACAGACGAGTTAAAGAGGGAAGGACTTGCTCGCGATCTCATCCGCGCTGTCCAAGCCGCTCGTAAGAATGCCGGACTTCAGGTCGATGACCGCATCAGGCTCTCCATTTCTATTAATCCACCAGAAGACTTCGCTGATCTCATCCGCACCGAGGTCCTAGCTAGCGAGATTAAAAAGAATGAAAACTACGCCTACGATGAAATCGCAAAAATAAACGGCGAATCGGTCACAATTTCATTAGAAAAAGTCGCCTAAAAACCACAAAAAAATACAAAATAGCCTCCTCGCGGGGCTATTTTTTGAATTATTTTTTTCGATTTTTACCCCTATAAATTTGACAAACTCACCAAAAATAAGCATAAACACTATTGACTTTTTTGGCAAAGTGTGCTACACTAAAATTAAGTTAGAAAATAAAATAAAAAATCTAACAAATAACAAACAAAAATAAAAATAATAAAAACAAAAAGGAAAACATCATGGCGGAAACATTAAAATTACCAAACACAGTCATAGACTCAGACTGGAAAGATGATGTCGACGTAGACTACGCCATCTATGGCGGCAACGAAAGACAAGAACGTGAATACGTCTCGCAGACAGAAATCAGTAAAGAAAAGATCGAAAGGATTAAGCAGCGCAGAATAGGTATGGTTGCGTTATTCAGCCAAGAACAAAAAACTGCTTAAAAGGGAACTACCAATGTAAAGATTAAGCCATAAATTACAAAAACCGAACTTGATGTTCGGTTTTTTTATTGGCTTCTAAAATTTTTCTTAAACATTTATTTGCCATTTTTAAAAGCTTATGCTAAGATGAAATGAGAAAGGTCATCATTAATCAAAAAACTATATGGAAAACTATTTTATCGAGCGCGATACTCTAGAAAAGCTCCTAGATCCGATTATCGCCGAGAAATACCCAAATCAGTCACCTGAAGAAAAGGCTAAAGTTCAGGACGAAAACGTTGGCAAACTAGACGACGCCATCCTCGAAGCACTACTTGGAGGGCTTACAAAATCGCAACTCGATGAGATAAACCTCATGTTTGATCAAGAAGAAAGCAATCCAGATGCTTTTCGTACATTCTTCAAGAATGCTGGCATCGATGTTGAAGAAAAAATAACAGAAGCCGTTAAAAACTTCGGCTTGGAATTTTTAGGAGGTGAAAATGCCTAGTCCAGAAGGTGCACCAAAAGGCGAAGAAATCCGATCAGATGAGGTTATAGAGGAGGCCTCAGCCGAAACTTCCGAAGCTACTCACGACGAATCCGAAAAAGTTGGTGAAGCCGAACGCAAAACCTACGAAAAACGTGGCGAAAGAGTCTTGTCCGCTGAACGCCGTGCTGAGCTTTTAAAGCGTCGCGAACAGATTATTGAAAGACAAAAAGAAATCGAAAAAGAAATAGCCATGCTACTAGAAGCTGGCGCAACGATTAATGATGCCGAAAGAGAAAGAATTACAAGTAAAATTGAAACAGCCGCCGAAGAAGAAGATGCGGCTGATGCCGAAGAAGAAGTTGTAGCTGCCGCAACCGGCGGTGAAGCTAAAGCTGAATCGGGAGAAACCGCTGCTGAAGAGCGCCCGTCTCCAGAGAGAATCGCTGAGACTAAGGCCCGTGCAAAGAAAAATGGTGGGTTCCGCAGATTTGCTGCTGGCGCTTGTGCCATTCTGGCTGCTCTTGGTATTGGCATTGGTATTGGCTCTGCAGGTGGTAATAAGAAAAATGATCCAGCTGGTGCTGCCGGCGAACCGGCCGCAATTGTTACTATGGCACCAGAAACCGCTGCCACTGCTGCCGAAACCGCCGAGGCCGAAAGAGGCATTTACGATGGTTATGGCGAAAAAGGTATGTATCTATCAGAACATAAAACCAGTTCTGTAGCCTTTGCTAATGCTACCGAAGTTGCTGAAGCTTGTAACTATGATGAAGTCGACATGATTAAATATACCGCTCACAACCAAGTTGAGAGCTTTGCCGACTACATGGCTAATTTACCAGAAGAACTCCAGCCAGACGAATTCAGGGGTCTTAGCATTCTCGAGACAGAAGCTAAACTTGAAAGCCTCAGTGATGAAGACTTTGAAGCCCTCGAAGCTCAATTTGGTTCAATTATGGACAATGCCTTTACTAGAAGGGTAGTATTAAACGGTACTTATGATAACGCATACATGAGAGTAAAGAATCCTGGCGAAGCCATTGTTCACGAAAACATGGAACTCGTCCGCTGCACAACCGAAGAGCATAACCTCGAAGTCACTCAGTTCTATTGGGTTGATGCTAGCGGCAGAGAAATCGGTCAGATGACAGTAAAGATTACTCCAACCACCGATGATAAAGGCCTTGATACCTTTAGAGGTTGCGAGCAGGTGGTTACCCAGGGTGAAGGCGATATTTATGAAGGTATGCCAGAAATCCCAGCTCCTCCTGAAACACCACCGGAGACTCCTCCAGAGACACCTCCTGAAACACCACCGGAGACTCCTCCAGAGACTCCACCTCTCACGCAAAAGGATCCAGCTGAAGAAATCGCTCACGCTGGTCCAGACGTAACTCCACTCGAGTTGGATGAAGATGTAACTCCTCCAACTACCATCGAACAAGACCAGCAAAACTTTGATGCTATTGAACAACAAAGGCAAGAAGACGCTGCTCGTCAGGCCGAAGCCGAAAGAGTAGCCGCAGAGCAAGCCGAAGCCGAAAGAGCTGCCGCCGCACAAGCTGAAGCCAGACGTCAGGCCGAAGCCGAAGAAGCTGCTAGAAGGTCAGCCGAAGAGGCTGCTGCCGAAGCAGCTCGTCAAGCCGAAGCTGACCGTGCAGCGCAAGCCGCTCAAGAACAAGCTGCCGCCGAACAAGCCGCTCGCCAAGCTGCCGAACAGCAAGCCGCTGCTGAAGCTGCCGCCCGCGCACAAGCTCAAGCTGAAGCTGATCGTGCTGCTGATCAAGCTGCACAAGAAGCCGCTTCTCACGCCGATGATGGCGCTTCAGAACGTGCTGCATTATTTGAAGAAGGTGGATTTTAGGAATAACTAGAAAGGAGAAAGATGAGCAAAACTAATATCAAATCTAAACACTGCAAGCTAAAGTTAGCATTTGCTTCAATGCTAACTGCAGTAGTCGCTGTACTCGGCTTTAGTGGTAGCGTATCGGCTTGGGGCCCATCACGCACAACCTATACCAATGAAAATCCAGCTCCTTATGCAACTTTTAACTCCATCACTAATAATGCCGCCGTTGGTGACGAACGCAACTTTGTCCGCGTTCGTGAGCTCGGCAATAACACCAAATACAGTGATGAAGTAGAAGTTACTCCAGGCAAAGAATACGAAGTATATATTTACTATCATAACAATGCTGCAACTAACACCAACGCTAGTGGCGTTGGCGTAGCAACCGCTGTAAAAGCATCTTCAGCTTATCCAACCGTTCTCCATACAAATGAACGGGGAATGATCAGTGGCATCATTTCATGGAGCTATGTCGAAAACACTACTTCTGCCGCCAAAAATGGTCAAGTATGGGACGAAGCATATCTTACAACCAAAACCGATGGCGTAGTCTTACGCTACAAAACCGGCACTGCAACCATTCATAATGGCGGTGCTGCCAATGGCTCGGTTCTTTCATCTGACCTCTTTACTACGAGTGGTACCTATCTTGGTTACGATAAGCTCGGCGGTGTATTGCCAGGCTGTGCCAAATATTCTGGCTACATCACCTATACTCTAGTTGCCGAAAAAACTTCTGCCACTATTAGCAAAAAAGTATCACTTGATGGTACTACTTGGGTAGACAAAGTTAATGTTAGGCCAGGCGATTATGTAACCTATAGAGTGATGTTTGAAAACACTGGTAACACTAACCTTACCAACGTTATCTTTAAAGATGTTCACGACAACGGTCTTTCGCTCCGCACAGGTAGCACTAAAATCTTCAATGCCGCCAATGTAAATGGCAAAACCATTGACGATATTCTAGATATTAGCGGTTATAACACTGGCGATCTCGCTGCTGGCGCTCTTGTCCAGGTTGTTTACCAAGCTCAAGTTTCTACTGATAAAAACTACTGCAAAAAGACCTTGAAAAATACTATTACAGCTAGCTACAACTCTAACCAAAGCATGAAAGACAGTGCCAACGTTTACGTTGTCTGTGAAGAAGAAACTCCAGCCGAGACTTGCGAAACTAATCCAAATCTACCAGAATGTCAAAAACCAGATTGTACAACCAATCCTGAGCTTCCAGAATGTCAAAAACCAGATTGTACAACCAATCCTGAGCTTCCAGAATGCCAAAAACCAGATTGTACGACCAACCCAGAACTACCAGAATGCCAGAAGCCAACCTGCGCCACGAATCCAGAGATGGAAGGTTGCCAGGAAATCCCAAGCACTGGTCCTGTCGAAGTTGTACTTGCGGCCGTAGTAATTGCCGGTATTCTAGGCGGTGGCTTCTATCTTTACAATACTCGTAAGACTTTGAAGACCGTCGAAAGTGCAGTCAAAGGCGAAGGTAAAAGCGAAGGCAAGCACAAAGAGAAATAAGGTCTTGTGAAAAACCCCTGAATGTGATAAAATATCAGAGTAACTTAAAAGGATTCATATGAAGAAAGCAGTTATCCTCGTTGGCGGGAAGCAATATCTCGTTGAGGAAAAAGAGACCCTACGGGTGGACCTCCTCCCGGAAGGAACCAAAGAGCTCGAAACTGATGCTTTACTCGTAATTGATGGCGACAAGACTACTGTCGGCACACCTACAGTAAAAGGCGTAAAGGTTTCAGCCAAGGTGAAGGCCGCAGAAGTTAAAGGTGACAAAGTACGCGTCATCCGCTACCACAGCAAGAAGCGTGTTCACACCGAAACTGGTCATCGCCAAAAGTATTCCGAAATTGAAATCACCAAGATCGGTTAATAAAATAAGCCCTACCAAGGGCTTATTTTTGTGTTATAATAATAAGCAGTATGAGTGCGAAGGTAATATGTGTAACTAACCAAAAAGGTGGCGTAGGGAAGACCACCACAGCGGTTAATTTATGCTATTATCTTGCAAAAGACAAATTTAAAACTCTCTTAGTAGACTTTGACCCTCAAGGTAATGCTACCTCTGGGCTCGGTATCGATAAAAATGATGGTTCTCTTGAAAAAACAATGACCGAAGTAATTCTAGGTGCGGCAGACATGACAGATGCAATTAAAAAAACCAACTACAAAAACTTCGATATCGCCCCGACTACCCCAGAGCTTGCTAACGCCGAAATCGAAATTACTGGTATGGCTAGAAAGTTTGTCCGTCTCCGTGATGCTATCCGTCAGGTCGCAGACAATTATGACTATATAATAATTGATCTCCCACCATCATTATCGCTTCTTACAGTTAATGGTATGATTGCTTCAGACTATCTTTTGCTTCCAGTCCAGACCGAATTTTATGCCCTAGAAGGCGTCGCACAGCTTCTAGAATCCATGAAACTTGTTATGAAGCAGGCTAACCCTAAATTAAAGCTCCTCGGCGTCGTAGCGACCATGTACGACAAGCGCACATCGCTTTCTTCCCAAGTTCTAGCCGAAATCAAGAAATACTTTAAGAACCTAACATTTAAAACCACCATTCCGCGCAATGTTCGTCTTGCCGAGGCTCCAAGCCATGGCGTGCCAGTTGGCGCATATGATAAATTTAGTAAAGGTGCAAAGGCGTACAAAGATTTTACAAAAGAAGTAGAGGAGAGAACAAAATGATTATGAAAGGTCTTGGCCGTGGGTTTGATTCTCTTATTCCAACCGATTTAGTGGATGAAGAATTCGATCCAACTGCTACCGAAGATAAAGATACAAGTATTTTAAAAGAACTCGCCATAGAAGACGTGGTTCGTGACGAAGATCAGCCTCGTCGTGAATTTGATCAGGAAGCCATCAATGCTCTCGCTGCTTCAATTAAAGAGCATGGCGTATTGCAGCCAATTGTAGTCACCAAAGAAGATGGCAAATATAAGATTGTTGCCGGCGAACGCCGTTGGCGCGCTTCTAAACTTGCTGGCCTTAAGAAAATCCCAGCCATCATTCGTACCGTTGACTCACAAAATCGCCTTGAACTATCCGTTATCGAAAATGCTCAACGTGAAGATTTAAATGCAATTGAGCTTGCCACTGCCTATGCAAAGCTAAAGAATCAGTTCAACCTATCTATTGAAGACATCGCTGCCAAAATTGGCAAATCCGAAACTTCCGTTCAGGGAACAATGAGATTATTGAACCTCCCAGACGATGTTAAAAAGATTATGGTTAAAGAGAAGTTAACCGAAGGCGTTATGCGTCCGCTCGTATCTGTTGATGAAAAAACCATCAAAAAAGTTCTTCCAAAAATCATTAGCGAAGGCTGGACTGCTCGAAAAGTCGAACGTTATGTTAGTAGCAAAAAGGATAAATCATCCACAGCGCTAGTTAAAGCTCATCAACACCGAAAAGAAGAAGATGCCTTAGGTGAAAAGTACAATGTTACTGCCAAGATTACCGGCCGCTCTCTGACTTTTAAATGCAAAAACGATAACGAATTAAAAGAACTTATTAAATCTCTGTTATAATTAATTTATGAAAGAGAAAGATTCCGCGAGAGTAGAACGCGCGGTTGAAGTTGCTAAAAAGGCCCATGAAGGTCAATTTCGCAAAACCGGCGAACCATATATTATTCATCCTCTTGCTGTTAAAAAGATTCTCGAAGAATGGGGAATGGCTGAAGACACCGGCATAGCTGGCATCCTTCATGATGCTGTTGAAGATACACCTCTCAGTCTTGATGATATTCGTAAGGAATTTGGTGAATCCGTCGCATTCCTTGTAGACGGCGTCACAAAGCTTTCTACGGCCCGTAACGGCATGCGAGACATCGACACCTACCTTCCAGAAACCAAAGATAACTTTCTCCGTCTGATGATTGCCTTAGGTGACGATATTCGTGTCCTTATTATTAAATTAGCCGACCGTTTACATAATCTCCGTACTCTCTCGGCTCTTCCTCCAGATAAACAAAAGAAAATCGCTAAAGAATCTCTTGAAGTATTTGCCCCTCTTGCTGATAGGCTTAATATGGGACGTCTTCGCGTCGAAATGGCCGACCTCGCCTTTAAATATGTCGATCCAAAACGTTTCGAAGAGCTAGAAGACATGATTAATAAGTACAATAAACTCGCTGAACGCTCTCTAAAGCAAATCGAAAAAGAAGTTGGCGACGCTCTCTCGAAAGAGAAGATTAAATATGAAATCTCTGGTCGTGTTAAATCAGTCTATTCACTCCATAAAAAGCTCGCTAAACATAACCAAAACATCAACGAAATCTATGATTTAACTGCTCTTCGCGTCATTGTCGATGATGTCACAGACTGTTATTTAACTCTTGGTATTATTCATTCTCTTTACACGCCAATGTCTGGACGTATTAAAGACTACATCGCTATGCCAAAACAAAACGGCTATCAATCGATTCACACCACTGTTATCACTAAAGATAAACGTGTAGTAGAATTCCAGATTCGCACCCGCGAAATGCATGAATATGCCGAACACGGTCTCGCCGCCAGCTTCTATTACAATGAACAGAAGCTAACAGAGAATTATAAAAAAGGGAAGATTGAACACCTTCCAACTAATCTTCTTTGGATTACCGAACTTCAAATGACCGCCGCCAAACTTCGTGAAGGTAAAAAGGTGGATCTAAAGAAACTAAAACTCAATCTCTTCGCGGATAAGATTTTTGTATATACGCCAAAAGGCGATATTATCGATTTACCAAAAGGCGCTCTGCCACTCGATTTTGCTTATCGTTTGCATTCCGAAATTGGCGACCACGTCGTCGGCGTTAAAATCAATGGCAAAATGAGCAACTTGAACAAAAAACTTGAACAGGGCGATATCGTAGAAATCCTAACTTCTAAAAATCAAACGCCTAAAACTTCCTGGCTCGAAAAGATTTTTACCCCTCATGCGAGACATAAATTGCTTCATACACTAAACGATTCATCAAAGAGTAGTTCAAACGAAAAACCGATTCCACCAATTAGAAAAAAATAATTGTTCGTTGCATTATTGAAAATGTGCTATAATGAATAAAGCATAAGGAGGTATTGTGGATTATTATTCACTAATTGCGACTGACATCGTATTGGCATCAATCGGCTTGGTTGGAGCCACGGTTAGACACTTACTGCGAAAATAAAAGACCGGCCATCAAGGCCGGCTTTTTGTTCTATAAAAAATGGAGCTGCTTACGAGGCTCCGGTGACATTTCCGCTAGGAAATGGAGCCGATGGCAGGGATCGAACCTGTGTTTACTTCAGTTCCACAGGTTCCCAACAAAAAGACTCCTATTGGAGTCGGTATCTGGAGCCGATGGCAGGGATCGAACCTGTGACCTGCTCGTTACGAATGAGCTGCTCTACCAACTGAGCTACATCGGCACTTTTTCCATTATATCATAAATGTGCTATAATT
>ODAI014469405.1_pt1 | contig 21304 bp, 15 predicted proteins | sample 1539321 | NCBI WGS metagenome assembly ODAI01 (sample SAMN02144231, study PRJEB22623) | gut metagenome | biome: sheep rumen | host: Ovis aries | place: New Zealand | reverse complement strand
CCGCAGACAGCCTGAACACGATCAGGCTCAGGATACCTGTAATAATGAGCAGGATCACGGAAAGCGCACCGGCCATACCGTAGTTCTTGCTGAACAGATGCTTATTCAGGTACATGATCAGCGTCATGGATGTCCTCATGGGATCGCCCTTGCCGTTGGTCAGGATCTGCGGCACGTCGAACATCTGCAGACCGCCGATCAGGGATGTCACCATGACGTAGATCAGGATCGGACGAAGCAGAGGCAGCGTGATATGAAAGAAGATCTGGCCCGCCGTCGCTCCGTCGACCTCCGCCGCCTCGAAAAGGGACTGGTCGATGCCCATCATGCCTGCCATAAGGAGGATCGTGGTATTGCCGAACCACATAAGGAAGTTCATCATCGCGACCAGGCCTCTCACACTCCATACGTGGGACATGAAACTGTAAGCCTTGGAGAAGATCCCCACCTGGATCAGGATCGAGTTGACCGGACCGCTGTCGCTGAACAGGGTAAAGAACAGCATTGAAAAAGCGGAAGCCATGATCAGGTTCGGAAGATAAATGACCGTCTTAAAGAATCTCTGGCCTCTGAGCCTGAGCGAGGGGTCCGTGAACCACGCGCCTAAAAGGAGCGATACGAGGATCTGAGGGACAAATCCCAGGATCCACATGATCATCGTATTCTTGAAATAGGCAGGAAGATCTCCGCTGCTGAACAGTTTGGCGTAATTCTGCAGACCGACAAATCTTGGACCGATATGCTTAAGTCCGCTCATGTAATTCTCAAAGAAACTGTAATATACCGTGCTGATCAGCGGGATCAGCTGAAAGAAAACAAACACCACTACGAAAGGAATAAGAAATATATATCCCCAGCGGTTATGTTTGTTTATATTGGTGTTCTTATGTACAGTCTTTTCCATCCTTTCTTCTCCCCGATACTGCAAAAGGGCCTGCCCATCAGGATGAACAGGCCCTTTATTGCTATTTTGCTCTAACCAAATCCGGATCTACTGTTCTGATACCCGGAAATTATCAGTATGCGACATTACTGTGCAAGCTCAGGGTGCTTCTCGCCGACAGCCTTGATGAACTGTGCATAAGCCTCATCATAGGTAGCGTTGCCGTCGAAGTAGTTCTTCATCGCGTTCTGGTACTCTTCCACGCAAGCCTGGTCATAAGGAGAAAGGTTGCTGAGGTCGATCAGCTCCGCGCCGTCGCTGAGCATCTGATAAGGGTTCTGTCCGCCAAGGACGCCGTTTCCGAAGGTCTCATCAGTTGCAAGAGCGTTCAGGACGTCTTTGTTGTTGACACAGTCGGAATCCTTAACCGCGATGTCCTTCATGATGTCATCGTTGGTCGTCATGTTGAGGATGATCTCCTTAACAACATCCGCATTGTCGGTTCCGCGCGCTGCGCAGATCCATGTGCCGCCCCAGTAGAAGCCCTGAGGTCCGTTCACAAGTCCCCAGCCGCCTGCATGTGCGATAGAACCGTCATCTTCCTTGGAAGGATCAGCGCCCATGGAGAAATTGATCAGCCATGCGGGTCCGAAGTAGCAGAATACATCGCCGGGTGCCTGGAAGCCCTTGCTCCAGTCATCGCTCCACATATCATTGGTCGTGGTCATGCCTGCATCTACGAGAGCCTTGGAATCCTCTGCCCATTTCTTAACATTGTCATCAACTACGATCTTGCCGTCCTGTACCCACTTGCCGGATACGTTGTTGGAGTATACGCGGAAGGTATCGTTAGCGGTAGCAACGATCTTGTAGCCCGCGTCTTTCATCTTCTGAGCGGTAGCATTGAATGCGTCCCAGTCAGCAACTGCCGCCTGGACAGTCTCAAGATCATCGGATCCGAGAACTTCCTTAGCGATCGCCCTGTTGAAGATCAGGCCGCCGGAGCATGCCTGCCAGGAGGATCCGCGGATCTTTCCGTCCGCATCCGTGACGACATCCTTGGTGTACTGGAACTGCTTCGCAAGATCAGCATCCGTAATTCCGAGCTCGTCAAGAGGCATAGCAACGTCGATCTCGGGATCCGTGTACTTCATAGCATAGTCAGCCTCGATCAGGAAAATATCGACCTTGTCATTGTCAGCCGCATCCGCCTGTGCGACGAGAGCCTCGTCCAGCTTATTCTGGTACATGTTGTCCTTGTTGTCGGTAACCACAAAATTAACGGTGTAATCGCCGATCTTTCCGCCCTTTGTGGAGTCGGCGGGATCATTGGCTGTGAATCCGGGATAGTGGTCCATCATTCTGTTCGGGAACTCGTTGTTCCAGCAGTAGATGTTGATGACCTTGCCCGCTTCCGCTGCCGGAGCTTCCGCTGCGGGCTCTTCCGCTGCAGGCTCTTCCGCCGCAGGCTCAGCCTCGGCTGCAGGCTCTGCTGCAGGTGCGCTGCTGGAAGCAGAAGTTCCGCCGCCGCAGCCCATGAGCGAACCGGCTACCATCGCCGTCGCGAGGATCAGACTAAGTGCTCTTTTTTTCATTGAGAAACCTCCCTTTTCTTGGCCGCACACCCTATTGTGTGTCGGTGTAATTACTGTAATAATATGCAATCCGCCTCAGCGGGGTTTGCCTTGTCAGTGCCGCCGCGCCGTTCCCGGTACGCGGCCGGAGGAACTTGTCCCCAGGATCATTCAGCTCTCTTATTGATGTCCGCTACCGTACATCCCTTATAAAGATTGCCCTCCACGACGATCGGCCTTATGATCGTTGATCTGGGATGTTCGATCAGTTTGATAAGGTTCTCTGCCGCAAGTTTGCCGATCGTCTTCGTGTCCTGACGTATCGTCGTAAGCTTGGGCATGATGTGCCTTCCGATCCTGATCCCGTCGTATCCCGCTATCGAGATGTCCTCCGGGATGCGCAGTCCTCTTTCCCTGATCGCGTTCATTCCGCCGAATCCGGCAAAATCATCCGGATAGAGGATACATGTCGGCGGGTCTTTCAGGTCAAGGAGTTCCATTGTCCTCTGGTAAGCAGCATCGGTGTCTCTGTAATCGGCCTGTTTGATGTATTCGTCAGGGATCTCCAGTCCCAGCTGCGTGCAGGTGGTATAGAAAGAGGAAACTCTGGCATTCGTCACGGAAGTGTTGTTGCCGTGAATATACGCGATCTTTCTGTGTCCCATCTGGTAGACATAGGTGACAAGATCTCTCATTCCCTTTACGTTGTCCGAGATGACCGCGATCCTGTTGTTGAAAATATAGTCGATCGTAACGACCGGAATATTGCTGTCGACGAGATCGATCACTTCGGGATCCCTGAAATCGATACAGGCGATCGCGACTCCGTCAAAGCCCCTGTATCTCGCCCTGTCCAGGTAAGACATCGAATTGCTGTGGACTTTGCTGCAGTTCACGAGCGTAAGATCGTAATCCTTAAGCTCGATCGTCCTTTTAAAACTGTCCAGGACATTCGCGAAGAAGTCGTGCGTCAGCCCGCTCTGCGCTTCATCGACAAAAAGGACTCCGATGTTGTGAGAGCGGTTCGTCTTAAGCGCTTTGGCGGCGGAATTCGGGAAATACCCCAGTTCTTTCGCTTTACGGCGGACCATTTCCTTGGTCTTGGCGCTGACATCGTGCTGGTCGTTCAACGCCTTGCTCACTGTAGCGATCGAAACGTTGCAGGCGGCCGCCAGGTCTTTCATTGATACCATATATCCGCCTCCCTTCTGTTTTCGGTTATCTGTTTCCGATGTTTCCTGTTTTCGATATTTTCGAACCGAACCCGCTCAAATCACTTAAACGTTTTTGTACTTTTACTCTATATCTGTTTTCAACAATTTTCAACCCCTATTTTCCCGGTTTTCGTAATTTTGCCACAATTTGTAAATATTCAACAAATTCGGAGGTGTGTTTTTGGATGTGTTTTTGTAGCCAATACCATGCGATTTGTGATATTATACTATAACGATTTCGCTTTTTTAATCATTGTCCCAATTGAGCTTGTGTTTGAGCGACATTATAATAATATGTGTGCAAATGTACCATCCACTTAAAAACGCAAACGGAGGAAACAATGAAATTCGGTTATTTCGATGACAGCAGCAGAGAGTATGTGATCACTACTCCCAAGACTCCCCTCCCCTGGATCAACTATCTGGGAAACACGGACTTTTTCACCCTGATCTCCAATACATGCGGCGGTTATTCCTTTTATAAGGACGCAAGGCTCCTCAGGATCACCCGTTACCGGTACAATGACATGCCTTTGGACGGGAACGGCAAGTACATTTATATTAAGGACGGTGACAGCGTCTGGAATCCCGGATGGCAGCCGTCGAAGACGGATCTTGACAGTTATGAATGCAGGCACGGCATGGGCTACACCAAGTTTCATTCCTCCAAAAACGGCGTTGCTGTAAGCCAGCTCAATTTCGTCCCTATGGGAGACACCTGTGAACTGATGCTCGTCGACATCAGGAACGATTCAGACAGGGTCAGGGACCTCAAGGTCTTTCCTTATGTTGAATGGTGCCTCTGGGATGCGGATGACGACCAGAAGAACTTCCAGAGGAACTTTTCCACCGGCGAAGTCGAGGTCGAATCGAATCTCGGCTACGAGATCTCCGGCCTTAAGAAGCCCGCAAAGACCTCGATCGATAATTACAGCGAACTCGATTACGCCGCGATCTATCACCGCACGGAATACCGTGAGCGCCGCAACATGTACGCCGTTTTCTCCGTGAACCGCAGGATAGACGGCTTCGATACGGACAGGAATACCTTCATCGGCAGCTACAGAAGCCCTTCCCTTCCCGAAGTGGTCGAGGAAGGCTCCTGTAAAAATACAGTGGCCAGCGGCTGGTCCCCCTGCGCAGTCTTTGAAGTCGGCATCACCCTTCAGCCCGGCGAGAGTACCAGCGTGATCTTCCAGCTCGCTTACGTCGAGAACCCCGTCGATGAAAAGTGGGAGTCCTACGGCGTCATCAATAAGACCCGCGCCCGCGCCATGATCCGCAAATATCATGACCGCGGTTCTGTGATCACGGCATATGAGTCTCTCCGCTCCTACTGGAAAGACCTCCTCGGAAAGTTCCGCGTCAAAAGCGCGAGACCCGAGGTCGACAGAATGGTCAACATCTGGAACCAGTACCAGTGCATGATCACTTTCAATATGTCAAGAAGCGCTTCTTATTATGAGTCAGGCATCGGAAGGGGAATGGGCTTCAGGGATTCCTGTCAGGATCTGCTTGGCTTTGTTCATCTCATCCCGGACAGGGCAAGGGAGAGGATAATCGATATAGCCTCCACTCAGTTTGAGGACGGCTCTGCCTATCATCAGTACCAGCCTCTTACCAAAAAGGGCAACTCTGATATAGGCAGCGGCTTTAATGACGACCCGCTCTGGCTTATTGCCGGAACAAGTGCATATGTGAGGGAGACGGGGGATACGTCCATCCTTGAGGAGCCGGTTCCCTTTGACAACGATGCTTCAAAGGCTAAGCCGCTGCTGGAGCACTTAAAACGTTCTTTTGATTTCACGAATACTCATAAGGGCCCTCACGGGCTCCCGTTAATAGGAAGAGCCGACTGGAACGACTGCCTTAATCTGAACTGCCATTCCCTTCATCCGGGAGAATCCTTCCAGACCTTCGGACCCTCTGAGGGACCGGTGGCAGAATCCGTGTTTATCGGAGGCATGTTCGTAAAATACGGAAAGGAGTATGCGGAGCTCTGTGAGCTTATGGGAGATCAGAAGGAAGCTGAACGAGCACTCGGGGCTGTTGAAGAAATGAAGAAGGTACTGCTTTCCGATGCCGGCTGGGATGGTGAATGGTTCGTAAGGGCCTATGATTCAAACGGCAACAAGGTCGGAGGCAGTGAATGTGAGGAGGGGCAGATATACATCGAGCCTCAGGGCTTCTGTGTACTGGCAGGAGTCGGAGTTGAGACCGGAGAGGCGGAAAAGGCCCTTGACTCTGTTAAGGAGCGGCTGGATACAAAGTACGGCGTGATGATACTGCAGCCTGCCTATACGAGATATCATGAGGAGCTGGGTGAGGTATCCTCCTATCCGCCCGGGTATAAGGAGAATGCCGGGATATTCTGTCACAATAATCCCTGGGTAAGTATAGCGGAAACGGTTATCGGACGGGGAGACAGAGCCTTTGAGGTATACAAAAAGACCTGTCCCGCGTACATAGAGGATATAAGTGAGATACACAGAACAGAGCCGTATATCTACTGCCAGATGGTTGCCGGGCGGGATGCCAGGTTCCATGGTGAAGGGAAGAATTCCTGGCTTACAGGTACGGCTGCATGGACCTTTGTCAATATTTCACAGTATATCCTGGGACTTTATCCTACCCACAAGGGCCTTTCGATAAATCCCTGCATCCCCGGGGACTTCGGAGATTTTGAGCTTATAAGGGAGTACAGGGGAGCAAGATATGAGATAAAGGTATCCAATCCGGACAAGGTTGAAAAGGGAATAAAGAGCCTTGTGGTGAACGGCAGGGAAACAGAGGGCTGCATTATCCCTTACGATGAGAATGTTAAGGAATACAGGGTTTCGGTGGTAATGGGATAAGAGACGGGACTGAGATAACCGGCTCGTGTATGGCTCTGGAGGAAGAAAATGACAGATAAGGAGTTGACAAGGGAAGCCTTCGGATCGGATGCGTTTATGAGGCTCAAGGAGATCGTAAACAGGCTCAGATCTGAGGGCGGATGCCCCTGGGACAGGGAGCAGACGCATGAAAGCCTTAAGAGATGCTGCATAGAGGAGGCCGCGGAGGTCGTGTGCGGGGTAAATATCCTCACTCAGACCGGAGAAAAGGATAATTTCATTGAAGAGCTCGGAGACCTCATGCTTCAGGTCGTTATGAACGCAAGGATAGCGGAGGAGGAGGGACTGTTTACGATGGACGATGTCCTTAACGGTGTTTCCGACAAGCTCTTAAGGAGGCATCCCCATGTATTCGGAGAGATAAGAGCTGACAGCGCAAAGGAGGCGCTGGCAAGCTGGGAGAGCTCAAAGGCTGAGGAGGGGAAGAATAAGGAGCTTGAAAAGAAATACCTGCCGGCGGCGTTTGAGGAATCAAAGGCGCTTATAGAGGCGGCAAAAAAAAGAAAGGGTATTGAGTAAAGGAGAAGGCTGAATGTTTACCGAAGAAATTAGAAGAGAGCTTACTGAACATATCATCCCGTTCTGGAAGGGCTTAAGGGATGACGAATACGGAGGATACTACGGGTATTTGAGCTTTGAGCTTGAGCTTGAGAAGAGGGCGGTGAAGGGATGTATCTTAAACAGCCGCATTCTCTGGTTTTTTTCAAATGCCTACATGCTGCTTAAGGATGAAAGCCTTCTCAGTGAAGCCGGGCATGCTTTTGATTTCATGACGAAATACTGCATCGACAGGGAACACGGAGGAGTATTCTGGTCGGTAAATTACGACGGGAGCGTTTTTGATTCGACCAAGCATACCTATAATCAGGCCTTCGCTATCTATGCTCTTTCTTCTTACTATGATGCCTCGAAAGATGAAAGGGCTCTTTGTCTTGCAAAGGAGTTAAGCAGGCTTGTGGAGGAAAGGTGTACCGATGAAGCGGGCTATCTTGAGGCCTTTAAGGCGGATTTTTCTCCCGAAAGCAATGAAAAGCTCTCGGAGAACGGTGTGATGGCCGAAAAGACAATGAACACCCTGCTTCATGTGCTGGAGGCCTATACCGAGCTGTACAGGGTCAGCGCGGATCCCTTTATAAAGGAGCGCCTTGAATTCATACTGGACATATTCGAAAAAAGGATCTACAACAGAGAGCTTAAGAGGCAGGAGGTGTTCTTTGATAAAAACTATAACAGCCTGATCGATCTTCATTCCTACGGACATGATATAGAGACCGCATGGCTTGTGGACAGAACTCTGGAGGTCATAAAGGAGCCGGAGTATACGGAGCGTATTCAGCCCATCACGGTCGCACTGTCCAGAAAGATCTATGAGAGGGCCTACAGGGATCATTCCCTGCTTAACGAGTGTGAGAACGGAAAAGACGATACTGCAAGGATATGGTGGGTCCAGGCTGAGACTGTAGTCGGCTTTTCAAACGCATACGAAAAGAGCGGGGACGCAAAATTCCTGAAGGCGGCACAGGATGTCTGGAATTATATTAAGGAATACCAGATCGATAAAAGAGAGGGCTCGGAATGGTTTTATGCGGTTAAGGAGGATCACGCTCCTGACAGTAAAAGACCGATAGTTGAGGAGTGGAAATGCCCGTATCACAATGGCAGAATGTGTATTGAGATCATTAAAAGGAGGCTTGAGGAATAAGATGCTGCACCCGAACTATTATGTTGAGCTTGAGAAATATAACAGGATAGTAAACATGCCGAACAGGAAGGCGGATATCTATAACGGTATCTTTGACAGATATGTCAATCCGGTACTTACGAGAAGACATATCCCGCTTACCTGGAAGTATGACTTAAACATTGAGACCAATCCCTTTTTCATGGAAAGGCTTGGGGTAAATGCGGTGATGAATTCCGGAGCGATAGAGCTGAACGGTAAATTCTATCTGGTGGCCAGGATAGAGGGCGCCGACAGGAAGTCCTTCTTCGGAGTCGCGGAAAGCGATACCGGCATAGACGGCTTTAAATTCCTGGATTATCCGATCCTGCTTGATGACACCTGTCCCGAGGAGACCAATGTTTATGATATGCGCCTTACCAAGCATGAGGACGGTTACATATACGGAGTATTCTGCTCGGAATCGAAGGACCGGTCGGTAAATGATCTTTCGGCAGCGGTGGCTGCGGCAGGAATCGTCAGAACAAAGGATTTAAAGAGCTGGGAGAGGCTCGACAACCTGAAGACTCTCAGGTCGCCCCAGCAGAGAAACGTGGTGCTTCATCCTGAATTCGTAAAAGGAAAATATGCCTTTTATACACGGCCGATGGATGACTTTATCGACACCGGCTCGGGAGGAGGCATCGGCTTCGGCCTCTGTGACGATATTGAGCATGCGGTCATAGATGAAGAGATCATCACAAGCAAGAGAAAATATCACACCATAACCGAGGCCAAGAACGGCTCCGGTGCCACTCCTATAAAGACAGACAGAGGGTGGATACATATTGCCCACGGAGTAAGAAACACCGCTGCCGGGCTAAGGTATGTGATCTATGCCTTTGCAACGGATCTTTCAGACCCGTCAAAGGTCATTGCGGAGCCCGGTGGGCTGATGATAGCGCCTTACGGCAGGGAGAGGGTCGGAGACGTTTCGAATGTTGTCTTTACAAACGGTGCCATAGCCCGGGAGAACGGTGATGTGTTTATCTACTACGCTTCCTCGGATACAAGGGTGCATGTGGCTACGACAACGATAGAAAAGCTCAAGGATTACGTTTTCAATACTCCGGAGGACAGGCTGCGTTCGGTGGAGTGCGTAGCGCAGAGGTGTGAGCTTATAAGAGGGAATCTTGAGATACTTAAAAAGGAAACGGAACAGAAATAATTACCGTGCCCGGCAGGACAGGGGATCACTTAAAGGGGACTTTGTTGAGAGCACCCTCATACATCTGAAAATGGTGTGAAATAAGAAGAGCATAAAAAATTTGTAGCCCGATGGGGGAACCAACGGGCTACGATGAGGGGAGTATAAATAATTAATAAGGGGTCGTAAATGAGGTTCCATTGAAGGGTTGAACCTCGCTTACGGTTGTTATTATATATTAAAATAAATAAAAAAACAACACATTTTTTAAAATAGTAGTAAAAAAATCATAAACCACAACAGTTTGTGGTTCTGCAGCCATCTAAAAAGAAAATTTATATAAAATTCCCAAATATTCTATAAAATTGAGTGAATTATTAATAAAATTTAGCTAAGAAATTTGTTAATTCAGGGATATAGTCTTGTGTATTTTTTCAGCATCAATATTTTGTGGAATGCTCAAACAAGTTTACATAAGTAGTAGTTGAAGCTGGACCTGTCTTCGTGATATAATTTATTATAATAATGTAAAATGTCGGTTACTAAAATGTATAACGAGTGAACGCAGCGATAGGGATTATATTTCCGATATTTGGAAATTGATGTTGGCAGCAAGTGGTCTTTTATGAAAAGGAGGTTCGATAATATGGCAGGGATGCAGATCAGACCTATCTCGGAATTTTCAGCCGCTCCCGCGATACCTGAGGTTCGGAGCGCTTCGGTGTCTTCACCTGAGGTGGATCCGGGAATAAAGCTTCCGGAGAAGGAAGCAAAGCGACCGGAGGAGCTTTCAAATGTGGTATCCAGATCCGGAGACGGAGATACCGTCCAGGTAAGCCGCGCAAGTGCGGATAAGCTTTCGGAGGATGCCTTTGGCAGAATGGACGTTATCGGCCGTGATGAAAGGACCGGGAATACGGACGGTGCCGTTTTGCAGGAACAGGATCCGACAGATCCGGAGGTCTTCGGCAGAAATGCCGATGAAAAGGTCATTCCGAATATGAATCCCGCACCGGCTTCTTCTGCTTTGGAAAAAGCAAAGGACGATGAAGAGGAAGAGAAGGAAGAGGAGGCAGTTAAATCGGTAGAAACCGATGACGCCGCAAAAATAACATCATTTGCAGGGTATACCGAGGATCAGCTCAGACAGATGTACCAGAAGGGCGAGATATCCAAAAGGGACTATGACAGGCAGATGGAGCTGAAGGAGGCTCTTAAGGGAAGCAATGAGGATGCCGAGGGGAAAATGAGTGAGATGGTAAAGGGTGTTCTCGGCCTTGAGAGCGCGGGAAGGATAGATGAAACCGAGCTTAAAAACGCTTTTTCCGATAAGGCTTCCGATACTACCGACGCGATGCAGCGTGTCGCTGTATTGGATGCAATGGAAAAGAATATGCTCGGGCTGTGAGTCCCTTTTACCGTTTATTACACCGGCTGCCGCTCTGATATGCGCCAAATGGTGCGCCATTTGTTTATGATCGGCAGCTGAATACGTTTATGAGTATTTTATATGACAGAATATGAACTTATCGCTCCCTGCCATTTCGGGATGGAGGCAGTGCTGAAACGGGAGATCTCCGGTCTGGGACTTGAGATCACCTCGGTGGAGGACGGAAGAGTCTGCTTTAAGGGCGATGAAACCGCTGTCTGCCGTGCCAATATATTTCTGAGGACGGCTGAAAGGATACTGATCAAGACGGCTTCCTTCAGGGCGGAAACCTATGAGGAGCTTTTCCAGGGCACCAGATCCGTAAGGTGGGAGGAATATATTCCAAAGGATGCAAAGTTCTGGGTTGCCAAGGCATCAAGCATAAAGAGCAAGCTTTTCAGCCCCTCGGATATCCAGTCGATAATCAAAAAAGCAATGGTCGAGGAGCTTAAGGGCGTCTATAAGACGGACTGGTTTGAGGAAAGCGGTGATCCGTACCCCTTCAGGGTCACGCTGATGAAGGATATGGTCACGATCGGGCTTGATACCAGCGGGGAGTCGCTTCATAAAAGAGGCTACAGAAAGCTTGTGAGCAAAGCCCCCCTTGCGGAGAATCTGGCTGCGGCAATGATAATGCTTTCTCCCTGGCACAGGGACAGGATACTTGTCGATCCCTTCTGCGGCAGCGGCACCATTCCGATAGAGGCTGCCATGATCGCGGCCGGTATCGCGCCGGGGATGAACCGGGAGTTTACCGCCGAGGCCTTTACCAACATAATAAACAGGAAAAGCTGGTACAGGGCCATAGAGGAAGCGGAATCCATGATAGACATGAATATATCCGCCGATATACAGGGCTATGACAGCGACGGGGAGATCATAGCCTCGGCGAGACAGAATGCCAGGCTTGCCGGGGTGGATAAGCTTATTCATTTCCAGAAACGCCCGGTAAAGGAGCTCAGCCATCCAAAAAAGTACGGTTTTCTTATAACCAATCCGCCCTACGGTGAGAGGATAGGAGAAAAGGAGAATCTCCCGGAGCTGTATACAGAGCTTTCAGAGGCCTTTAAGAGGCTGGATTCCTGGTCTGCCTTCATAATCACGGGCTACGGGGACGTGGAAAAATATATGGGCAGGAAGGCGGATAAGAACAGAAAGATCTACAACGGGATGATGAAGACTTATATATACCAGTTCCTTGGTCCTGCTCCCGGGTCTCCAAGGAAGCGGGCAGGAAGAAACAGCTCACCGGGGTGTTAACTGCTGCGGCATGAGTATCAGAAACAGAGTAAGAAAAATGATCGATAAATAACACAGTTATCCATGACCTTAACCGGGCTCTGCGGCTAAGGTCCTTTTATTCCCGCAAACAGCAAGCCGGCGGAGAAGCGTTGTGCGGGGTATTTGATTCCCGAAGCTGCCGGCTTTTAACGATCGTAAAACATGGAGGATAAACATTTATGCCGACTGAATCGGAAAGCAGTGTAAAGGAAATAATACAGAAGAAGGTCCGCGAACCGCATCTCTATCATGTTATCATGCTGAATGATGATTTTACGACCATGGAATTTGTCGTGGATATTCTGAAGACCATATTTCATAAGGAGGATGCGGTGGCTGAGGGTCTGATGCTTTCCGTTCACAGGAGCGGAAGAGCCGTGGTCGGAAAATATCCGTATGACATAGCCGTGACAAAGGTGGCAAAGGCCATGGAGAGGGCCAAGGCAGAAGGCTTTCCCTTCCGTATGACTGTAGAGGAGGCATAGATGAACATTTCGAATGAGACTATGCATATCCTTCATAACGCTGCTGTGTTCGCGGGGGAAAACAAATACGAATATATCACACCGGAAATGCTCCTGTTAGCCTTTTGCAGGGAGAAGAATTTTGCCTCGGCCCTTGAGCAGTGCGGCGGAAATGTGAACGAGCTTGCGGGTGATCTGCTGACCTGGTGCCAGGATTACATGGAACGCAGGAATACGGATCTTTCTTCAGGCAAAAGGGAGATCCCCATGTCGGTCGGGGCGACGCAGGCTCTTAATTTTGCCGGGCAGCAGGCCGCAAGCAGCGGCAGGGAGCAGGTGGAGATCCTTCATCTTTTTTACGGGATCGTAAAGCTGCCGGAAAGCTTTGCCGTTTACTATCTGAAAAAACAGGATATCGATCCTGTTGAGCTGATCCGCTTTATGCAGGATAATATGGAGGCGGTGCCTGAAAGACCTGTGGTGGCTGCCGGAGCAGGACGTGAGGAGAAGACCGCGGATACTATGCAGCAGCTCTTCGCCCCCTGCTTAAACGATACGCTCTCCGATGTCAATCCGCTTATCGGAAGGGAGGCGGAGTTAAGGCGCACAATGGAGATCCTCTGCAGACGCGATAAAAACAATCCTCTGTACATAGGAGAGCCGGGAGTAGGGAAAACTGCGGTAGTTTACGGTCTGGTGCAAAGAATAGTAAAGGGTGAGGTGCCCCCTGCCCTGGCGGGAAGCAGGGTGTTCTCCCTTGAGCTTGGAGGGATGCTTGCGGGGACTCAGTACAGGGGCGAATTCGAGAAACGTCTTAAGGGAGTACTGTCCTCTGTGGCAAAGGAGGAGAAGCCCGTCATCTTTATTGACGAGATACATAATCTGTCAGGTGCGGGTGCGACAGGCGAAGGCTCCTTTGATGCCGCAAATCTCCTGAAGCCTTATTTAAGCGACGGACACATCCGCTTTATCGGGGCCACGACCTTTGAGGAGAATAAAAAGTATTTCGAGAAAAACAAAAGCATTGCCAGAAGGTTTCAGAAGGTGGAGATAGCCGAGCCCTCACAGCAGGAGACCGTTGAGATATTAAAGGGCCTTCAGGACAGGTATGAAGCCTATCACGGGGTCCGTTATGAGGAGGGGGTCTTAGAGTATGCGGTTTCCATGAGCGCAAAGCATATAAACGAAAGATTTCTTCCGGACAAGGCCATCGACCTGATGGATGAGGCAGGAGCCTACCGTAAGCTCTATCCTCTTGAGGGAGAGCCGCAGACAGTGGATAAGGAAGTGATGCTCAAGATACTGACAAATATCTGCAGGGTGCCGGTGGAAACCCTGGAGGGTGATGCTTTGTCATCCCTCAGGACACTTGAGGAAAGGCTTCTTTCGCATATTTTCGGGCAGGATGAGGCGGTCTCCATGGTGGTAAATGCCGTGAAGCTGTCAAGGGCAGGGCTGTCTGAGGAGAACAGGCCCCTTGCGTGTCTTTTGTTTGCCGGTCCTACAGGAGTGGGAAAAACGGAGGTGGCAAGGTGCCTTTCCGCCGAGCTCGGAGTAAAGCTTGTGCGCTTTGATATGAGTGAATATGAGGAAAAGCATGCAGTTTCCAAGCTCATAGGCTCACCTGCGGGCTACGTTGGATATGAAGAGGGCGGACTTCTGACCGAGGAGATCCGCAAAGCGCCTTCCTGTGTACTCCTGCTTGATGAGATCGAGAAGGCGCATCCCGACATTTTCAATGTGCTGCTGCAGGTGATGGATTATGCAACGCTTACGGATAATCAGGGCAGGAAGGCGGATTTCAGGAATGTGATACTGATCATGACCTCCAATGCCGGAGCCAGCCTGATCGGTAAGAAAAGCATTGGCTTTAACGCGGGCTTTCAGGATGACAGCGCGCTGATGGAGGAGATCAAAAGGACCTTCCAGCCGGAATTCAGGAATCGTCTTAATAAGATAGTCTGCTTCCACGGGATGGATGAGGATATGGCAGAAAGGATAGTGGACAAAAAGCTTTCGGAGCTTTCCGGGCTGCTTAAGAGCAAAGGGATAGAATTCAGCGTCGGGGAAGAAGCGAGAAGGCTCATAAGACAGAGGGGGATCAGCCGGGAGATGGGTGCGAGAGAGATCGACCGGGTGATCCGCAATGAGGTAAAACCTCTGTTTGTGGACGAGATCCTTTTCGGGACGCTGAAGGACGGAGGAGGTCTCAGGCTTACCATCCGTGACGGGGAGTTCAGGGCGGAAGAGTACCGTGTTATGTAGCGGTCACTCTGCTGTGTTGTTTATATTATGATGTCGGGGTCAGAAAGAGGTTTTAAAGATATAAAATGGACATTGTGGCTTTGATCGTATTTATCATAGCGTGGATATTAAGCGGATTACTGGCGGGATTTATGGTGTATGTAACTCCGGAATACAATAAAGGGCATATTATTGCCGCCGTTGTCGTAAGCTGGCTTTTTGCCATGATCGCGGCCGTTCTGGTCTATCTTAAACGGAATCCGCTGAAGCAGGATAAAAAGGATGTGGAAAATATCATCATAAAAGAAAAAGCTGTGACCGGGGACGAGGAAAAAAACGAGTAGGGATGACAAAGTCATACCCTACTCGCACGTAAGCCGCCGGTCAGCTTTGCTGACCCCTTCCTTTCGGCGGCTCATTCCCCTTGGCGTCTATAATTTAAAGAAGGACATTTCCTCGTTGAGCCTGTCCGCGAGACTCTTAAGCTCTCCGGCAGAGTTGCTTATCACCTCGAAGGTGGCGTTGAGCTCCTGCATGGAGGCGTTGGTCTCCTGAGTTGAGGCTGCGTTCTCCTCGGAAATGGCGGAGAGATCATCTATAATGCTTACGAGTCCGTTCTTTACCTCGTTAAGATTTTCCACACGCTCTGCTATGTTTTCGGTGCCCTCCGTGACGCTTCTGACTCCGCTCTCCATATGCTTCATATCCTGTCTGGTGGAATTAAGCTGTTCACCCTGAACCGCAAAGGCTTCATTCAATTCCGAAAGCTTCTGGACGCTTTTCTCTGATTCGGAAACAAGATTCTTGACGATCTGCCCTATATTGACAGCCGCCTCACCGGACTGATTGGCAAGAGAGCCGATCTCGGTGGCTACTACCGCAAAGCCCTTGCCCGCGTCACCGGCTCTTGCGGCTTCGATGGATGCGTTCAGGGACAGCAGATTTGTCTGCTCCGAAATTGCGGTAATAACGCTTGATGCCTCCGCGATCTTACCTACGGCTTCATTGGTGGCACGGATCTGCTCGCCGATAACGTTGACAGAGCCTACTACCTCGTCATTCTGCTTCATGAGCCGGTCCAGAGCCTCCATAGCGCTTAAACAGGACGACTGCATATCCTCCGCCTGCTCCTTAAGTGTTCCTATGCTCTGCATGATACCGTCGATATCGTGCCCCATATCATTGGTGTCGCTTGCCGCGTTCTGTATACTGTCTGCCTGGCTCACAGCTCCCTTGCTGATCTCATCTACCGCCTGAGACACCTGACCGGAGGCCTGAGAGGACTGGTCCGCGGAATCGGAAAGCTCATCACTTGAATGACCTACATCATTCATAAGCGAATGCGCGTCTCCTATTACCTGTCTGAGCTCCTTTATAAGGCATTCGGTACTGTATGCGATTATTCCGAGGTCATCCTTACGGGCGACTATTTCATCATCCATGTCTACCGCAAGATTTCCCTTTCCCACCTCCTGCAGGGTCTCGGTAATGTGGGACATGACTCTGCTGATCCTGCGTTCAACGAACAGAGCCGCGCCGGTAACACAGAGGAGAATGATGAGTGCGACGCCTCCCATAAGGAGAATTGCGTTTTGTATTGCTTCCGTGACCGATGCGGAGGGCATACCTACGAAGATCATACCGATGATGGAATTATCCGAATTGCGCATGGGTATATAGTAGCCGTAAAAATCAGCGCCCTGAATATCAATATTTTCCGCGAGATAGTCATTGCCCTTGTTCAATACCTCGGCGATAACGGCACTGGAGGCCGGGGTCCCGACTGCCCTTTCAGAGGTACCGGCCTTAAGGACCGTAGTAAGGACTCTGGTGTCACCGTAGAATAGAGTATAGTCAAGTCCTGTCTCCTTTTTGAGACCGTCAAACTGTTCCGTCAGTTCATCACTAAGGCTTATGTTCTTTGTTTCATTGAAATCCACACCGCCCTTTGAAAGAACACCGTCAGAGTAGGCCCAGTCGCCGTCGTATTCGTTTGAAAGCTCATCCTTCAGTTGATAGGTTGCAACCTTAAGCGTATGCTCTATCTGTTCTATCACAGTATTCCTGATGCTTAGAACACCGATGACGGTAAGTGAGACTGCCAGAAATACCATCACAATGATGGCGATCGAAACGACCTTTCTGATGATTTTCCCTTTTCTTTCCATGTTTCTCCCTCTCTTTCGTGAATTTGATCATTCCGTGATCATTCCGCAGCGCTTTTCTGCATTCCGGTCTGATTACGAGAAAATACACGTATTAGAAGGATGATTCTGATCCGGGAAAGCAGGGCGCTTACTTGATATATCTAAATCATCAAAACACACAAAAATATTATAATTATCTAATCGGATATAGTCAAGATGTATACGTATTGTTGCGTTTGACAGATATATACAGATCATTGCGGTTTATAATGACCTTTATATGCCGGTTCAAAGGAAAAGCTTCTTTTTGGCATGCCCATGCCCTGTGAGACCCGATTCCACAATTAACTGTCCATCACAAAAATAATGGGGTATAATGTATCTTATGAGCACCGGTCTTTCACGGTGCCATAAGATAACGAGCAAATCGTGCTTTCCAACGATTCGCGAGTCTATGCGGAGGTTGTTAATAATCTTTCAAGAGCACCGGTCTTTCACGGTGCCATAAGATAGCAATCAGTTTATGCTCTGACTTTATCGGAAGGAATGGGGACCGGTATAATGAAAAGGATAGTATTTGCAACCGGCAATAAGGGCAAAATGAAGGAGATACGCGCAATAATGGGAGAGCAGGGTGTTGAGGTGCTCTCCATGAGAGAGGCGGGTGTATTTACTGAACCTGAGGAGACCGGAAAAAGCTTTGAGGAAAATGCCCTGATAAAGGCAAGGGCTGTGTGCGGGATAACAGGTGAGATAACTCTTGCGGATGATTCCGGTCTGGAGGTGGATTACCTTAACGGGGAGCCCGGTATCCTGTCCGCAAGATATCTGGGAAAGGATGCCTCGCCAAAAGAGAAGAATGAGGATCTGATAAGAAGGCTTGAAGGAGCCCGGGATGAAAAGCGCGGGGCAAGGTTCGTCTGCGCTGTCGCGGCAGTCTTTCCGGATGGAAGAAGCGAGGTGGTAAGGGGGACCATGGAGGGAAGGATAGGTTATAAAGAGGCAGGTGAAAACGGCTTCGGGTATGATCCGATCTTCTATCTTCCCGAATACGGCTGTACCGCTGCCGAGCTTGCGCCTGAAGAAAAAAACAGGATATCTCACAGGGGCAGGGCTCTCAGCATGATGAAGGAGAGGCTCAGAGAGCTTAAGGTGTTTGAATGAAGAAAATACTTATTGTCAGCGATACTCACGGACAGAGCGATCTCATGCATGAGCTCATCAGGCTTGTAAAGCCTTTAGACATGCTGGTACACTGCGGAGATGTCGGATACGCGGGGGCCGACAGGGAGCTTATGCTTTGTGCGGATTGCCCGGTATATATAGTGAACGGAAATAACGATTACGGCTGCGGGTACCCGGCGACTGAAAGCTTTGAGGTGGCGGGACGAAGGGTTTTGGTCACTCACGGACACAGGCAGCGTGTATATTTTGATCTGAATTCGCTGTTTTACTTTGCCCTTGAAAATAATGCTGATATAGTGATGTTCGGACATCTTCACATGCCCCTTGTTGCGCAGGAGAAGGGGGTAACCTTTATAAATCCCGGTTCTCTTACCCTTCCCCGTCAGGCAAACAGGCTTCCCAGCTATATCATGATGACCGTAACAGACAGCAATGAGATAGAATATGCAATAAGATATGTAAGCTTTAACGATACCGGGATCGAGGTGATATGCTGAACGTTCCTTCTGTGAAACAGGGCTATCGCTTCATATCCTCATAATCCTGTCGGAGGAACTAATTCAGTTGACAATAATAAAACCCTAAACTATAATAACAATGTTTGCTCCGGAAAGGAACAAAGCTCTTACCGGTTTCTTAAGTACACAGCGCCGGGGTGTGGCTCAGTTTGGCTAGAGCACCTGCTTTGGGAGCAGGGGGTCGCAGGTTCGAATCCTGTCACCCCGAGTTGGTTGTTTTAGTGGGAACCCTTGATTTTACTGGGTTCCCGCTGTTTTTTAAAAGCATAAAATATGCCATTTTTGGTTACCCTTGGTTACCCTGGTAACCAACTTCTAAAATCTTTCTCGCTAAGGTCATATCAACTCCGGTATAGTAGTTCCTTGCGGCTGCCTGAACGGAATTCCCATAAAGCGTGGATGCTATCATAATATTTCCTCTGGGTGAGTTGGCAACCTTGGTTATCCCGTTTCTACGGAAGCTATGTGGCCCCTTAATTGCCTTGTGTGAGATCTCAATCCCCAGCTTTTGGCACATCCTTGCATAAAATTTATAGGTTACGGAGTTGTTAATGGGCCTATTAGGATCATTCCGATCCGGAAAGAGGTAAATAGAATCCGGATAGTGCTTTTCATGCACATCCTTCAGCCTGTTAAGGAATGACCGGATCTCTGCAGTTATGGGGAAGCACCGGTCAACGTAGGTCTTGGTATGCCCTACTATCTTGCAGTATTCCTTGGGATTGGAACTGCTCTTCTTGACCGTCAGCTGCTCCTTGTTGATGTTAATATGGGATTCTGTTACATCCTCCCATAACAGCGGAGCAACCTCTCCACGACGCAATCCCATCATAATCTGAAGTTCCAGGGAGTAAGCAGGAATGTATCCGGGATGCTTATCCTGGTACTCATGGATGTATGAGATCATCTTATCAACCTCATCATCAGGATGGAACCTCTTTGATGTCGGTGTGCATTTTATCAGCATGGACTCAAACTTCTTAAAGTTTACGCGCCTATATGGATTATCAAGGATCCAATACTGCTCAAAAGCAAGGCTGAAGACAGCCTTAAGGATGCTTCGCATGTTAAGGAATGCCTTTGAGCTGATATCATTTTCAGACAATACAAGATAACACAGATCCTCTATGTCCTTTTTGCTTATGTCGTCTATATACTTGTTCTCAAAAGCGGTTCCTTGGAAAAACCGCTTATATAATGATCGGTTTATGACGACAGTGTTCTGCACCGAAAGAAGCTTCTCTGGATCCTTAATATACTTTGACTTTTTCTCCTGAACAATCTCGAATCCGTCTTTAAAGGTCTTCCTGAGACTTCCGGTTATGCCCTTTTCTGCCTTAAAAACCTTGTCTCTAAGATTTTCAAGGGCCTTGGCTTTGATGGCCCTCCTCCCTGTTTTTTTTGTTCCATCCCTGACGTAGATGTGGTAAAACCCATCACCGGATGGCTTGGTCGGAAAACTGTATTTTGAAAGAACCTGTTGCTTCATGGCCTCTTCATACACTCTCCGCGCATCTTCCATGGTAATATTACCATAGTCAGGGATAGATGTCAGCAGGGGGTTTTTATCTACGATAGATGTTTCCGGGAAGGTTGAAGGTCGCTTGGCCTTTGTATTCAATTTTTGCGCCTCCTTCCTGAAAACTCGTGATATAAAGGGGGTAGATATTATTGACGATAATATTACATATTTATTGATATCTAATTCATGATCTGAGAGCCCAAAGCTACTTTAGACTCTGAGACCATTATATTCGAAGAGAATAGCTTGTACGATGAAGTTGCAAATTCAACAAATTCTTGCAACCAAGGAATCATATTTATGTGAACCGTTGATGATAATAATAATTGAATTGATAGGTCTTTTGTATTGAGAAATAAGGCTACAATATCGGACCAGAAGGCCAACTAATATAATGAATAAGGTACGCTATAAGCGTTACTATCATTATAAGTAGGCAGTCAAACTGACTGCCTACCGTGCAGTTCTGAGGCTCCACAGCCTTGGAAACAGACGCCGCAGTATCACTCTACAGGTTCAGAATTCCAGTGATACTGTTGTATGCACAATTATTGGTACAAAAGAAGCGGGATATCCTAACTCATTGGATGACGATGTCACCAATCAGGATCTATAGAATTTGTTGTTTATCGGAAGTATACCCTTAATACCCCATACATCTTATCGGATAGCGAGTGAATGCACCGTGAAATGGGGGAAAAAAGTGTGATGCTCACACTCCTTTGGGGTGGGCACTGTGCAAAAGTCTGCATCGATGGTATTGTTCCGTATACGTATTCCCAGTTAGGAGAGAAGTATCGCCGATAGGTCAGAATAACCAATGCTACCATGCATATCTACCACAAGCTAGGTTATGCCATACTGGTTAACTAGGCTGGAGGATCCGATGTGTATCACGTCTCCAGTAACAGGGGAGTAAGAGCCGGTGTATATCTTTGTTCCCTGCTTTCCTACAGCTTGTTTATATATGATAAACTTAGCCACTGCATGTTGCGATAGCAAACGTACAGCTGGGGGAGGCATTGGACATGATGTTGTTGTATATCATAGTCAGATTTAAAGCGCTGTGAGAGTGGTCTTTT
>ODAI010835349.1_pt1 | contig 21307 bp, 20 predicted proteins | sample 1539321 | NCBI WGS metagenome assembly ODAI01 (sample SAMN02144231, study PRJEB22623) | gut metagenome | biome: sheep rumen | host: Ovis aries | place: New Zealand | reverse complement strand
TCCGGCCTGCTCTGCGTTGAGACAGCATCTGTTACAGTGTTGATTCTGCTTTTTACCTCTGTCTCTGACGGCGCGCCCGCCGCAGCAGCATCCGCCGAATATTTCGATAACTGCTGTCCTCGTCAACCTTCCGGTCCCGGCGCTGGCTGCCTCTCCCCTCCTCCGCGCGGGGTGGAGACGCCTTCTCAGATAACACTATATACAATTTTTGCCGATTTAGAAATAGGAAAATCGAAATTCGGCCTCCTATTGCGTCAAATATTCCTTCATCTTCTCCGATGCCGCGCTGACTGACTCCTCGTCAGGCCACATCACATACAGATCCATGCCTCTCATCGAGAAAGTCTGCTGCGAATCGCCCGTTCCGGTGACCGCCTGCCGACTGATGTCCCAGCCGTGGCCGCTGTCGAGCTGCCATGAAATCACCTCTGCAATTTCTTTTGATGTGAAGCTCGTTTGCATGCTCCGTCCCACTACGTCCAGAACCTCGGAAGGATTCCGAAGCAGATCCGGAGACTGCAGTTTGTTCAAAATCGCCGTAAGTACCAACATCTGATTCTGGCCGCGCTGGTTGTCTCCGGACCCGAACTGGTATCTGGATCTCGAGAAGACCAACGCCTCCTCGCCGTTTAAATGGTTTTTACCTTTGACAAAATAGTACTTGCCCGCTTTAAACTCAACCTCGGAATTGACATCAATGCCATCCAGTGCATCCACCAGCTGGATCAGTGAGTCGAAATTAATCCTGATATAGTCGGAGATCCCGACGTCATACAGCTCTTCGAGTGTCCGCATCGAAGTCCTGACTCCGTATACGCCTGCGTGTGTCAGCTTATCGCGCTCCTCCCCGGAAATCCCGGGAAGAAAAACATAGTAATCGCGAGGCGTTGTTGTCAACAGAATTCTGTGGTCCAATGGATTCACTGTCATGATGATGTTGACATCGCTGCGGCTCGTCGTCATGATCGGCCCGCTCACATCAATGCCGCTGATCAGAATATTGAAAGGACGCGCCGTGACACTCTCGCCGCGCCGTCTGATTCCAAGCGGCACATCGGTTGCCGCACTTTCTCCGCCTAATTCTGCAGCTTCAACTTCGATGCCGGTCTCAAAATCCCTCTCCAGTATGATTCTCGTTTTCTGAGAAAACTCTCCTATCGCATCATCAAGAAGGTCAATATACGCTTTGTTGCAGATCACAGCGTCCAAGTTTCCGGACATAAGGTCCTGAGCCATCAAGACCGGTGTCTCGTAATACTGCAGATTCAGTTCAGGGTCGCCGTTGGCTTCTTTGACTTCCTCAATCACAGCATCCAGATATTCCTTATTCGAACCTTCATACGCACCGAAATGATATCCTGCCGTCTCTTCAACGGATTGTGCTGCGTTGCTATCCTGGACAGCCACCGCAATCGTCTCGATCTGCGTGTCTGTATTGGCGATCTGATCCAGCGTTTTCAAAATATGCCGGGCATACACGACACCAAACAGAAGCACACCGCTGAAAAAGATTGCCAGTATGCTGCCTATCGAGTTCAAAACTGCCTTTCTGCTGTACGCCATAAGGCATGTGATCATCAACAGGACTAAAACTGCCGCAACTACGATGGTCAAATATTTCCCGGGAAGGAGTTTGCTCGTAATAAGCATATAAAGCAAAACTGCTGTCACTACCGCTTGAATCCCAGGCATCACCCATTTCAAATACAATTTCATATTCTCCTCCGCAACTTGCAACTTACAATACTCTCTTCATTTTATAGATCAGTTTCCAGTCCCTTGTACTCAAATCCCAGCATCGTCAGGTCATCAAACTGCTCGTCGTCTCCGACGAACTCATCCACCGCCCGGCGCACATTAATAAGAAGCATTTCGGGATCAGCTTCAGGATTCCGATTCAAGGCATCGAGCATCCTCTTCGTACCAAAGAGCTCATCTCCGCCGCGCATTGCCTCCGCGACGCCGTCCGTGTAAAGGAAAAGTTTGTCGCCAGGCCTCAGATCCAGCTCATATTCTTTGTAAACGATACCTGGCATCGCGCCGATGACCAACCCATGCTTATCCTTGAGCAGTTCAAACTTACTTCCTGTCTTAATCGCAGGGTACTCGTGACCGGCATTAGCTGCTGTCAGCTTACCGGTGCTGATCTCCAGGATCCCGACCCATGCCGTTACGAACATTTCCATCTTATTGTTGGAGCACAGCGCCTCGTTTGTCTTGGTCAGGATCTCGCCCGCGCCTCTGCCAAGCATTGCACAGCTCTGGATTATGATCTTAGAGATCATCATAAACAACGCAGCGGGGATACCCTTTCCACTGACATCCGCAATCACCATGCACAGGTGATCATGATCGATAAGGAAGAAATCATAGAAGTCGCCGCCGACCTCCCTGGCCGGGTCCATCACAGCGTAAATGTCGAATTCGCTGCGCTCCGGAAAAGCAGGGAAGATACTGGGCAGCATGCTCTCCTGTATCTGATTGGCCATGTGCAGTTCTGTTCCGATCCTCTCCTTCTCCGCAGTGACACGCCTCACTTCGGCCACATATTCCACCGTCCTGTGCGACAATTTGGCAAAAGATTCCGCCAGCACCTCTATCTCATCGCCTGTCCTGTATTCGTCTTCCATCGTGAATTCCAGATTGGCCTCACTGAGGCCTGCGATCCTCTTTGTAATCTGATTCAGGGGTCGAACAATCTTTCTGCCAAGGATCATCGCCGAGATGAAGGCCAGAACCGAAATAATCAGCAGGACCAGCGTCATAGTTCCCCTGATCGATCTCATTCTTGCTAAATAAGTGACGCCTGCTCCGTCCTGAATCTCCTGGTAGCTCGAGATCAGCATCCCGGCGGGCTTGTCCGCCATCTCCTGGTCGAAAACATAGAGCAGCGTCCAACCAAGTGTACCGATCGGCGCTCCTGCCATATAATAAGTGCCGTCATCCATGTGGACCAACCTCACACCGGTATTGCCTTTCAGTGCGTCTGATATCATCTCGGCCAGCTCATTATTCGAACTTGCGCGCAGATCCGTGGCGTTATTAGATTCCACAACACAGAAGGGGCCTGTCTCTTTTGGCGAGAACACCACATGCCCGGCACTGTTGATCACACACATAAAGCCTCCGTTTGCCTCAGAGGACTGAATCTCATCATTCATCGAGGTCAGAAACAAATCAGAGCCGACGACTGCTGCCAGTTCTCCGTCCACATATACAGGCATCGCACACACAATTCCCACATCGCCTGTAAAAGCATCCACCTCCACATCCGTGAAGATCAGTGTCTCCTTCTCAACCGCCTGCTGATACCACGGACGGGTCCTGCAGTCGTAGATCACCCGCTCGCCGCTCTCCGAGAACTTCGAAGCCGAGCGGTCGTCCACCACCAGAAAAGCCCCTTCCGGCAGCGCGATAAAACATGAATTCGTGTCCGCATTAGCTCCGAAAAGAGTGGTCATCATATCCGTCATATTAGCTGCGAGGCCGATCCTGTCCGCGATCTCTTCCTCATCTACATCGTCCGCGAGGATCGTCTGGCATACGATTTGGCCATCCCGGGCTTTATCAGGGGCTGCGTACTCCTTACGTCCGACTGCAGCCGGATCCGCAAACAGTTTCCCGGCATATTCGCTCATCATTTCCACGCGCACAGCGAGATTGTGGAAAACCTCGTCTGCCAGCTGTGCATTCAGTTCCGCGCTTTGACCCATACTCTGGTCCACAACGTCACCCATAATCCCATTTGTGATCTCCGCCAGCGCTTCCTCCTGCTTTTGAACTGTCTCCGCGCTAATTTCCTCCAGCACCCTGTTCTGGTACTCTCCCACTCCCCAGAATGCAAGCGTCAAAACAACGATCGTGATGAGGATTAGATTGATCACTTTATTCTCGATTCCGCCTATGACCAGATTTTTGAAAGTCTTCATACATTCTTCCTCGTCTGCTTTGTGCTCTGCGCGGACTTTTGCAAATATATCACATTTTTATTATACCTGTTTTTTTAAGGGCATCAATTTCTAAATAGTGAATCTTCTTCCTCCTCGTCATCTACGCCCAATCCGTTGTAGAGCATCTCGTTGTACTTAGCATTGTAGTACTCGGCTTCCTTCTTCTGTACCCAGCGATTACGGTCTTCCATAATTGCCAGCATTTCGTCTGCAATTTCTTCGGCGCTGCGAGGGTTGGCATTACGCAAATAGCGAATCATACGGCTCATGGAATTTTCTGTGCGCAGATTGTTCGCTATCGCTGCGCCAAACTCGGCCGGGTATCTCATTTTGACCAGTTGCTTTATCAATTCTTCGGTTATTCTCTCCCGCTCATTCATTCTGACACCTCATAGCGAGAAAAAGGAACGTCTCGCCGCCGCAAATTATTTGACCCACACACCTGAGCCGTTAAAGTAATACCTCTTGCCTCCGATAGTCTGCCATCCGGTTGCCATCGCTCCGCTTCCGCCCAGGTAGAACCATTTGCCGCCGAGCTTCTGCCAACCGGTCTGCATCACGCCTTTGCTGTTCAGATAGTACCATTTGCCGTCAATCTTCTGCCAGCCGGTCTTCATTGCTCCGCCGCTGGTCATGTAATACCAGTTGCCGCCAATTTTCTGCCAGCCGGTCTTCATTACCCCGTAACCGTCCATGTAGTACCACTTGCCGCCGAGAAGATGCCAGCCGGTCTGCATCACTCCTTTACTGTCTAGGTAATACCATTTGCCATCGATCCGCTGCCAGCCGGTCTTCATTGCTCCGCCGCTGGTCATGTAATACCAGTTGCCATCGATCTTCTGCCAGCCGGTCTTCATCGCCCCGCTGGCGTCCAGATAGTACCACTTGCCGCCGGTCAACTGCCAGCCGGTCTGCATTACACCGCTGCCGTTCATTAAATACCACTTCCCTGAAACCTTCTCCCAGCCGGTCGCCGCTTTTCCGTCGTTGTCGAGATAATACCAGCCGCCATTATATTTGGTCCATCCTGCCGGATACACGACTCCCGAACTGTCGGTAAAATAAAGCCTGCTCCCCTGCCATACCACGCCGGTCTGCAGGATCCCCGTTCTCCAGTCAAAGAGATACTTTTTCCCGCCGATCGTCTGAACGCCAAAGGCCACCTTATTAAACGCGCCAAAATAGTACCAATTTCCACCGATCTGTCTCCAACCGGTTTTGGTCTGGTGTCCCTGCCCGTCAAAGTGATGGACTGCAGTTCCGATCTTCACAAAGCCGGTCTGCATCCTGCCAAATTCATCTAAGAAATAGGTATCACTGCCCAGAGTCAGCCATCCGGTCTCTTTTTTGCCGGAGTCAGGGTTCATGTAATATTTGGCCCCGCCGTCCTCGAGCCATCCGGTGACAGGTTCATTGTTCCTGTAATAATACTGCGTATCCCCGTTTCCTATGAGCCAGCCGTCATCCGCATAAGAGTTCTCTCTAAATGTTGTCGAATAATCATATCCGCCATATGCGCGGTCATCGATATATTTTGTCGCCGCCTTGTTGAAATCCTGCGTCACAATGCCCCTGAGCTTGTCCGGTTCGTCAGGATCGTAGAGATAAATAGTCTGCGTCGTGCAGTTGCGCTCAAGCTCCTGAGAGATCACATCATCATAAACACCGTATGTGATATTCCCGTTATAGCGTACACTCGCCACATTTCCAAGTTCCTGCGCATCGTGCACCGACCAGTAAGTCCACGAGTCTGATGGCGTAAACTTGGACGGCGTATCCCCGCAGTAATTGTAATAATAGAACGCTGCGCCGACCGCTTCCAGAAAATCATACGTATTGCTGGTATCTCCCCCGTGGTGATTGAGCTTGCAGATATCCGCAGCCAGATCCACCCCTGCATCCAGCATCTCAAATTCTGTGGCCACTTCGATGTCTCCCGCGTTCAAATATCGCGTATTGCCGCAGGTAAACCTTGTCACCAGTGAATTATTGTTGATGTAGTGCGTATCATGGCTGACGTCTTCATACTCAGCCCCCCAAAGCACCTCTGCAATAACATCCCCAACCGTGAAGATGGAGTCCCTCACCAGCCGCACGATTTCGACACCTTTGGCACTAGCGGTGCTCATCATGCTCTCGCACTCATTCCTGTAGTCGCTCATATAACTGTTGGAGCCGGTCATGTATCCGTAATCAGGAAGATACAGCTTATCCACCTTATACTTGCCGTCATTAAGGATGTTCTCCACATTTCCCATGTGATCGCCGTGATAATGACTGATATAAATGTCAAAATCCGTATATTTCCGATCATTCAGCCAGTTGTTGAGCGCGTTCCAGGATCCCTGTGAATAAGTATCGATCAGCAGCCTGCTCCCCCCGCTGGAAAGCATCTGCCCGTCCCCGAATCCTTCGTCCAGATAATCGATCACTTCCAGTTTCATCTGCGCGACCTTCTCCTCCACAGCGCCTGCGACCGACTGAAGAGCGGGCGCAGCAGCATGCTGGGATTCCTGCGCGGCGCTGTCAGCAATTGCCGCGGCGGCTTCCTCTTTTGCAGCTTCCTCTGCCTCTGTGGCTTCTGTTGTGGCGGCAGCCGCGGCAGTTTCGTCTGCTTCCCCAGCTTCTGTCGCGACAACTTCATCTGCCGCCTCGGTGGCGATCGCTCCCGCGATGGCTTCATCCGTTGCGGCAGCCTCATCCGTGATTTCTGTCGTGGCAGCTTCAGTTGCTGCTGTATCCGCTTCATCCGTGGTTTCTGCAGCCACAGCGGCATCGGTCGTTACTGCGTCTTCTGTGTTTTCCGCAGTATCCTCAGTGGTTTCATTTGTGGCTTCTGCAGCTGTCACATCCTCAGTTTCGTCAATAATTTCTGCACTTTGCATAGTTCCGGTTTCGTCAGTATCTTCTGCGTTTTGTGGAACTCCATCCTCGACATTTTCGCCCGCAATAACTGGCCCCGCTGCCGTCACATCTGCTGCAGTGTTTTCCTGTGCGGTTTCTGCCGCATAAACCGGCACATTGCTGAAAACGATGCTGATACACAGAGTAACAAGTGCAATAGGATGTAAGCGTTTCATTTTCCCCTCTTTACTTGAATACACAGTTAAAAGTTGCCCCTCTTTTCACATTTAACAATATATCATAGAAACTTGTTTAACACTACTCATGCACTTTTACCACTGTATCGGTAATGACGTACGGGATTTCGTAAACAGGAAAAAAGGGATTGTAGTTGAAGGACGGGTTTCGGTACAGGAAGACATTTTGAGAAAAGTCTCGTCCACGAAGAAAGATCAGACTGAGATAAATTGCTTGATTTGTAGAATGGACAGTCAGAAATTCGGTACAGAAGCTAATTATAAACACATTCTCGTCCCTCCAAAAAGCAAGTTTTCCCGGAGTATACCCCTGACCCGGAAGTTTTCCCGGAAGATGTTCCTGATCAGGAAGTTTAAAGGGACGAGAGTAAAGGAATAAGGAACTTCTGTACCGAAACGGACAGATGATAGCCGGAACACAAATCGGGAACATAAAGGACACTGAACTACATTTGCTCCAATGTTTTAGCAAACAGTGTCTGGTATTCTTTTTGTTCCTTTTCAACGACCTCGCGGTATTGTGCGATCTCGGAGCTGCTTAATTCTCGAGACGAGAGCCATTTGAGGTTCGCGGCAGCTTTGGCGGTTTTAATTACGATCTGCTCATATTGGGGCCCAATCAGGAGAAGCTTAATTGCCTGATCGGCGCTCAGAAATCCGCTGGTGATAATGCCGAAGGTGTCAAAAATCGTGTCGTTTGCGATCGGGCCGATGATCACATCGACCTCGGCGAGCGGATCCGGCCTGCCGGCACGGTTATTGTAGATATAGTTGAACCAGTCCGTGTCGCGCTCAAAGCGGTGCAGCACAAGCCCCTCAAGATCCAGCTCGTAGGTGTTCATGATCGTCTTCTTGCCGGCGCGCTCACGCGCCCAGCGGCAGGCGAACTCCTCATTCGCCGTCATGTAGAAGCCCTGGCCGAAGTCCGCATTCTTCCTGCCGTGATGGATGTCCGGCTCGCGGATCTCTTCATATCCTGTGTGGTAAAGGCGCATTCTTTTCTCCTCTCGCAAACTCGATAAGCGGCTTGCAGCCCATTCATGGATTGCTCGCAGCCGGCACAAAACCTGCTCAAGACTTGCTCACCGCTGCTCGCAGTATTCCTCGAGCGTGATCCCCCGCACAGCAATCTCCGCCGCAATCTCCGGATCACCAATATAACGGATGTGCCACGGCTCGGCCGGATAACCGGTGATCTTTTCTTTTCCTTTCAGATAGCGCAGGATAAAGCCATATTGGGGCAAAAGATCGTAAACCGGCTGCAGTTCTGAAGCGCGTTCTATTATCTCATCGTTTTCGATCAACCATTTGCCGCGGATCTTTGCAACAAAGTCCAGCGCCAGACCAGTGTGATGCTCGCTGTAACCGGGCTCGGCGACGTAGCGCTTGGCGTAGTCCGCGCCGTATTCGGCAGTGAATTCTTCTTTGATCTGAAGCTGCTTCTCGACACTTCGATAGGCTGAGGAGAGAAGAATCGGTATTCCTTTCGCCGACGCGGCTTTCTGCAGTTCGCGGAACTGCTGCGCAGCCACCTTTTCGACGCGAAAGACCTCGTTGTCGTAGCCACGCATCTCAACCAGCTCTAGGTTGTCAAAATATGCTTCCGGGATCTTGTGGAAGGGGTTCACCAGTATTAGGTAATCTATGTGGTGTTTTTCCATACTGTTTCCTCAGGCAGTGGTTTACTGCATCAACAGTGTCATTTTTGAGATGTTTACAAATCAATTTTATCAATACAGGGAGGTGCGGACAATAACATTCGGGTGCAGAGGCTTCGTCTGATCATTAATTCCTGTTTCGGTACACAAGCTTCATTTACACAAATTCTCGTCCCTGCATAGCAGATAAGATCATTAGTGTCTTCCCTTCCGGCCTCTACTCTACTTATTTTTCGGTACAGAAGCACCGATCTTAAGAATTCTCGTCCATGCTCACGGATATCTTCCCGGGAATCCTGTTTTTTGTGGGACGAGGATTTATTCAAATTAAGCTTCTGTGCCGAATCAACAACCGCCTGGCCTTAGAATTAAGCAATTCACACCACATAGCCCCTCTTTCAAGGACGAGACAACAAGAAAAAAAGGCTTCTGTACCGAAGCCTTCCTAAACCACCTGATCCAAAACCCCAGACAATTCACATCATTCAATACACAAGCCTTTCCAATCCTCCGCTCCCATCACCCACTCGCCTTCAACAACAATCCCCACAAGAAAATCGTCGGGATTGAGCATAGCGTCGACAGAATAACCATCTTGGTAGCAAAATCCGGGGCACAGTTATATTTTGACGAAAGCATGCTGGTCGTAGCAGGCGCAGGCATCGCAGCGAGCAGGACAGCAAGATTCGGAGAAAGGCCGGTGACCACACCGAGCCTGGAGAGCCCGAAGAGGATCATTCCGAGAACTCCCGGAATAACAAGCAGCCTCTCCACAGTGTAGCGGATCACCAACCCGTCCACCAACTGAGCAAAATCGATGTCGGACAGGATCATGCCGATTACCATCATCGAAAGGCCTGTGTTGCAGCGGCCGACCGTTTTGAGCATGTCAAAGAGCCACTCCGGCACGATTGAAATGCCGGCGAGAAGGTCAGCCAGCATGATCACGATTCCGATCATACAGGCGATGACACAGGGGTGAGTCACTACTTTGCGCAGGGTTTGCCGGCGGTCGGACTCACCGCTGAAGATAGCGATTCCTTTGGACCACATGATCACCCTCACCGGGATCAGATAGACGCTGGCAAGCATCAGGCCCATGGGGCCGTAGACGCCCTCCGCCACGGGATTTCCCAGAAATCCCGCGTTGGAAACCAGAGTTCCGTAAGTCAGACACTTCTGCTTCTTCTCCTCCACATTTCGGTAGGCGATCCGTGCATACAGCATGCACATCGCCTCCATGCCCACCGAGATCAGGAAGATCATCGCGCAGTCGCGCAGCGCGCTGTCCGGCAGTTCCTGCACGAAGGACGTGACAATATTGCAGGGGAGCACGACATTGATTACGAGATCCGTGATGCTCCTCTGGCCCTCGCGGCTGACGATCCCCTTTTTGCGGGTCACGAAGCCAATCCCGATCAGCGAGAATATAATGAACTGAAGCCTCAGCATGGAGATCATAATAGACACCTCACAAATTCAAGCAATTTTCTTCACTAATTGTACTGTCACGCGTAATTATAATCAATATTACAAATCTCACAGAGCCGTGTGCCGCGCAGCGCCGTTAATCAGGCCAAGCGCCTTATACTGTGCCAACCATCAGGCCAGGTACTCTGCACTGCGTCAACCACCCGGCGCCCTGCCCTTCTCCGGCAATAAAAAAAGATCCCTCACACCACTGTAAGGAATCTTCCTCAAATGTCATCTCATTACTCGATCACCGATCTTTCCAGCCACTTACCGCGGACAAAATGGATCCTGTAAATGGCCGCGCGTACGCCCCAGTCCATGAACATGCCGATCCAGACGGAAAGGATGCCCAGGTGCAGCACACGGATCATGAAGATCGATCCGGCCACTCTGCAGAGCCACATGGTCATCGAGGAGATGAGCATCGTGAATTTGACATCGCCTGCTGCCCTGAAGCCATACGCCGGGATGAAACTCATCGCCCAGAAAAGGGGCTTCACAATTGTGATGAGCAGGATCATCTTCAGGCACAGCGCAGCCGCATCCGGCTCCATGCCCGCCAGCCACACGACCGGTCTTGCCAAAATATACACGGAAAGACACGATGCGATGATCACTATTTCGGCCCATCCGGTTAACTTCTTAATATAGTAGACTGCCTGATCTTTGTAACCGGCGCCCAGGCACTGCCCAACGACCGTCATCATGCCGATTCCAACGCCACATCCCGCGATGCCGTTTACATTCTCCAGGATCGCCGTCATTGCCTGCGCAGCAATCGCCGTCGTGCCAAGTGTCGAAACGCTGGACTGAATTGCCAGCTTGCCGAACTGGAACATGCCGTTCTCGACGCCTGCAGGAATGCTCAGCCACATAACTTTGCGGATCATGCCCGCGTCCGGGCGAACAGACATATAGTTGCGAACGACAATCTCCTGCTTGTTCTGATGCAGATATCCGAGGATCCAGACACAGCCGACAACACGCGACAACAGCGTCGAAAGTGCAGCTCCCGCAACTCCCATCTGGAACACAAAGATCAAAACAGCGTTGCCCGCAATGTTCATCAGATTCGTGATGATGCTGATCCTCATCGGGAGCTTACTGTCCCCGCACGCTCTGTAGAGCCCTGCGCCTCCCTGAAACAGCGCAAAGAAGGGATAAGACAACACCGTAATCTGGAAATAGACCAGCGAAGCAGCCATGACCTCCTCAGACACCTGCCCGAAGATCATAGTCAGCAGCGGCTTCCTCAGTGCGAAGCAAAACGCCGCAATACTGCCCGACAGCGCTACAATAATGAGCAGCAGCTGTTTGGCGGCTTTATTACATTGTTCAAGATTCTTCTGCCCCAGATACTGTGAGCAGATGACCGTTCCGCCCGCTGCCAGCGCGGCAAAAACCTGAATCATCAGTGTGTTGATGGAATCCGTAAGAGAGACAGCCGAGATCGCGGCGCTCCCCAGATTGGAGATCATCATCGTGTCGGCCATTCCCATGAGCGCGTTCAAAAACTGCTCTATTATAATAGGAACAAGCAGCGCATAAAGCTGCGAATCAGAGAACAGAAGCGGCTCTGCGGTCCGAACCTCTTCCTGTGCAGAAACAAACGGGTTACGTAGACGCCTCGGCTCATGAAGCCTGGGCAAAGCATGTACAGTCATTTAATTTGTTTAATCTTCTTTCTTCTTTATTTCTTATATTTCTTCTTTCGGTCGATTATTCTACAACCTTCCACGCCAAAAACAAGGACAAAATCCGATCAAAATATGGACATTTTCTACCTGTTTGCAAAAGAAAACGGCGCCCATTAGGGCGCCGCTTATCTTCATGCAACTTTACGAGAGTTTCCCCGTCCTCATGTCGCTTCACACAGGGCAGCTTGCTGCCCGGCTTCCTGTGTCCACGCTTTACGGCAGCTTATTTCCCGCTGCCTTGTACAGCCCATACCACTCGCTCTTGGTCAGCGTGATCTCCGCAGCCTTCGCCGCGCTCTTCACCCTGGCCGGATTCGTTGTCCCGAGCACCACCTGCATCCGGGCCGGATACCGCAGCAGCCACGCATACGCGATCGCATCAGGCGTGACATCATACTTCTCAGCCAGCTTGTCCAGTTCCTGATTCAGCTCTGCGTACTCCTCGTCGCCCAGGAAGACACCCCCGAAGAACCCCTTCTGCAGCGGCGACCACGTCTGCACGCCGATCCCCTTCAGCCGGCAATACTCCAGCGTTCCCGCGCCACGCATCACACCGCCGTCGAACTGCGTATTCACATTGATCCCCTCGTCGATCAGCGGCGTATGCGCCAGGCTCATCTGCAACTGGTCCGTCCACAGCTTCTGCTTCACTCCACTCTTCAGCAGCTTGATCTGGTACCGGTTCATATTCGAAACGCCGAAATGCCGCACCTTCCCGCTGCGCTCCAGTTCGTCAAAAACCTCTCCGACCTCCTCCGGCTCCATCAGCGGATCCGGCCTGTGCAATAACAAACTGTCCAAATGGTCTGTCTGCAGCCTTGTCAAAATACCGTCCACCGACTTCCTAATATAATCCCCATCAAAATCGTAAAGCCCGTCATGGATCGCGCACTTCGACTGAATGAACATCTTCTCCCTCAGGCCGGGCTCTTCCGCAAGCAGCTTTCCAAAAATCTCCTCGCTCTTCCCGCCTCCATAGATGTCCGCATGGTCAAAGAAATTAATCCCTTCATCCAGCGCTGTTTTGACCAGTGTGTCCACTTCCTTGCTGCTCATCCCAGCGATCCGCATGCATCCGATGCCGATGCAGGATACTTTCTCGTTTTTCCCTAAGTCAAGATATTTCATAATTCCTTCTCCTTCCGCCCGCTTGGCCTCTGGGCTGGCTTCGTGTTGGTTACTATGTCGGCCGTCATGTTGGCTGTTGTGCCCCCCCGCCATACCTGTTGCTGGTCGATATTTAATTAATATTCTATCATTTTTTTGCACGTCAAGACTCAGTACTTGTCGTTTTTTGTAATATTCGGCTTGGAACTCCGTCTCCTTTAGATAACACCGGTCAATTTGACCGATACATCAAAAATTGAGAAAAACTTAATGTTGTTTTTATATGGAGGTAAAAAAATGAAATTCATCCGTTTTCTTACAGAGACCATGTTCGTCGTAACAAGAAAAGACAAAACCCTTATCGAAATTCCCACACTCGCGTTTGCGCTGCTGATGCTGTTCTTCTGGGAGACTCTCGTTCCGGTACTGATCATCGCGCTGTTCTTCGATGTCGGATACTTCTTCGTGGGCGACTTTTCCAAGGAAGACCACGGGTCCGAGGGCTCAGTTTAACCTAGGGCTTTTCTGCAATAAAAAAACGGGCTGACAGATTTGTCGGTCCGTTTTTTACATGTGGAGGCAGCCTCTTAATTATTATCATTCTTGATTCGCAGCTATGCTGTGATTACATCTCTCTCCACTGGCCGTTGTTGGCAGCTGTCTCAGCGATCTTAGCTGCGTCTGTCTCAGTGAACTCGCCCTCAGTAACTACGTACTGGCCGTTCTCGTTCATTTCGACCTTGGCGCGCTGCTTGTCGCCATAATACATAACCATTGCTGTCTCATCGCTGTTAGCATTTACGGTCAGAGTCATCTTCTGTCCCTGCTCTGTAGTGTAATCCATCAGCTGGCTTCTTACATATATGTGATCATGATTCTCCGCCTTTGCTTCTGTGGCAGTTCCGGCTGCATATGTTACTGCGGGGTAAGCTGCAACAGCGCCGCATGCAACACCGGCTACAAGCATTGTTCTGAGGATCATATTTCTAAGTTTCATTCTTTCCACTCTTTCTGACCTTGTTCGGTCCAATTAAACTCTTTTAATAATTTTGTTGGGCCCTACGCCCTACGTTGGCTATATTAGTACTCTTAGGTCAGAAAGATAAGGATGATTCTTGATTAGTTTTAGGTCGTTTTTTACTTCCTGAAAATAGTCTGTCTCTGCCGTATCGCCAATCCAGCCTGTCCGGCGGTCACTGGATCACCTCACATCTTTCAGCCATATCGTCAAGCGTAAAGCCAGGGTCGATCGGGTTTCCCTGGACCTCAAGGTACTCAAGGCCGGGAAGGTCCTGGAGCACACTGATGTCATCGATTCGGTTATAGCAGACCAGAAGATGATCGAGGGATTTCATGTCGCGGATCGGTTCGATGTCTTCGATCTCGTTCTCTCCCATGCTCAGGTAGGTCAGTTTCACCAGGGCTTTCAGCGGTGATATATCTCTGATATCGTTATGGCCAAGGTAGAGACATCTCATATCTTTCATGGCAGACAGGCTGCTGATATCTGAAACCTTGTTATTGCGAAGGTCCAAAACATTGAGCTTTTTAAGGTGCTTGAGGGCGCTGATGTCGGAGACCTTATTGCCATCTAGATCGAGAAATTCCAGGTTGACGAGGGAAGACAGGCCCGAGACATCGCTGATCTGGTTGCCTGAGAGGTCGAGGAATTGCAATTTTTTGAACTTGCTGAGTTCATCGGTGTCTGTGATCATGTTGTTTTCGAGATTCAGCTTAGTGAGATTAGAAAAAGCAGAAAGTCCCCCAAGATCCCGGATTTCTTTGGTGTATCCTTCCATCAGGGCAAGATCAAGGGAGACGTATTGCTTAGCTTCTTTGTGGGTGATCGAGCGGTCTGAGATCCCGATGTTGGTGCGGACAGCCTGTTCGAGCGCGGGATCATTGAAGACAACGGGCCTGTTCTCCAGATAACTTGCAATTGCGAATCCGCCGCCGGCCACAACAATGATCGCCGCAATAACAGCCGCCATGACAGTACTTTTCTTCATAGTAACCTCCTTCCGGGGCCTGGCCCCTTCTCATGTTTAAAAGTTCCTTAACGGGGTCAAGTCCTATCCCGCACAATACAACATCATGAATACAATCGGGCTTACTAATAGGAAGCCGTTCCATAGGATATACTTTTCATTTGTGAAGAGTATGAGGCGAAAAAGCGCAATACAGGCGATTCCGGCCAGTCCGGCGGAGCGGATCAGTTTGCGGCGGCGCTTTTTGCTTCTAACACATTTCTTTGCTGCCGGGTAGATGCGTTTTACTTCAAAGAGGTGGTTCAAGGCAACCTCGCCGTCGTCTTCCAGACCTTTCGCAGGTATCAGATTTGCGATGATGAAAGAGATATTGGTGATCGCCGCCGTGAAGAATGTTGCATTCTGCTCATCCCACAGAACAGCAATGAGTAAGAACAGGCCTGCAGCGAGAAGATTCGCCTCGATTCCGGCCAGTGCCAACTGTATTTCTTCGCCTTTGGTGGCGTTTTTCTTGCGTCCGTGTCCCACATATAAGCAGGCAGGAAGAACCTTCAGATAAAAAATGACGCCCGCTTCTGATACCGGGAAGCCGAACGCCACAGCAGTGATCAGGTGAGCTGCCTCATGTACGAACATGGATACCAGGACAAGCGCGTAGTACAGAAGTAAACTGTAGTCGTCCATGGGGATGCGTCCGCTGTTTTGCCAAAACAGAAATGAAACACCAAGGATGAAGGTCAGAATCGAGCTGACCGGAAGTACTGCATTGAGCAGCTTGCAGAACGGTCTCGCTTTGCGGACTTTGTCCCCGAACGTAAAAAGGACCAGGATGTCATACCGTTTCCCGTCCTCGCACAAAATAGAATACATATCAGCCTCACCTCCTTATACAATTCCTAAGAGTTTAGTTTCATAATCATACTCCTCTCCTCTTTTTCAGGGCAATCTGTAAAATCTGAACAGATTTAGTTTATTTGAATAATCAATTCTGTTATTGCGAATTACCTCAAATCGTCCAAAATTCAGCTAATTTATACGCATTAATCCAAACGAAATCAAAGCCATATTTCCATTAATTCAGAAATTCCTTATCATATTATTGACAAAAACTTGAATTGTCTGTCTATTTGCTATATAATTGCCAATCATCACACAAAAGGAGGGCGAATACAATGAGTGAAAAAGAAGGTAAACCAAGCGCAAAATCTGCAGTTGCATCAAACAATCAGGAATTGGCAGAGATCACATCTTCCAATCTGAAGAGGCTTATCTCTCATCATGACCTGACGCAGAAGGAACTGGCAGACATACTCTGCGTGGCACCCGCCTCGATGACCGACTACTGTAAAGGCCGGCGGGTCCTGGGCACAGAGCACCTGCTTGAACTGAGGAAACATTTCGGCATCTCCATCGATGATTTCCTTACTAAGAGCATCACTCCTCCTGCTGTCACAGTTGTTCCCAGGAGCGCAGGAATCGACAAGGAGAAGATGGAGACATACCACAAGTATTGTGCAGCGTACTATATGTACTATTTTGATACCAGCAAATCCAAAGGGAGGGACCTGCAATCGCCGAAGGACTCTCTTATGTACGGAATCCTCTACATATATGAAAGCCCGTCTTCGTCCGACGCACCGGAATTTGGCTGCGCTGCTATTCTCGGCATCAAGGATAGGGGCGAAGTGACCCGGGTCAAAAAAGAGTTGGATGAAATGAAAGATCCCGAGAAGATCATCGATCATATCGAAAAGAATTATGAGAGCATGGCCTATTCCGGAGACTTTTCACTCACCCAGAACCACGCTTTCGTCAGTATGAGCCACGCGAGTACAGACAAGGCACTGCTGATCTTCCACCGCATTGACAACAACAAGCCTGAATATATCGGAGGCATCGGCACGATCAACTCCGTATCCAAGGGCCGTGAACACACACCGGTGATTCAGTTCCTGGGAATTTCGAGATATTTCCTCTCCATGTCCGAAGAGGAGATCCACCACAATCTCCTGCTTGATTACCCGGATTTCGAAGCAGACCCGGAGATGGTGGATGAAATGATCGTGAATTTCAAAGCTTTATACGCGGATCCGAACGGAGCAATGAATGAGAAGTTGTCGGAATACCAGAAGGCAGTTATGGTTCGATCAACTTTGGAAAGATTTGTTAAGAAGAGCTTGGAGCGGAATATGTTCAGATATGGCAAGATCTCCGGGGCGACAGACGACGACCAGTGGTATCACGCCATCAAGGCAGTTTCCCTGAAAAGCCCTAACTAAAGAGCGCCCGGCGCGGGAAAGGAGGTACCCATGGGATACGAATTAGAAGTTAATCTCAACGATATCATGAATGCTTACAGCAAGAATCACAAAGCGGGGAATAAGAACGGCATCAAGCGCGCTTACCACTTCGCGGAGGAAAAACATGCGGGTGTGACCCGCGGAACGGGCGAGCCTTATATCAATCACGCGCTTCGCACAGCGCGTTCTGTGGCTGAATGGGGAGCTGAAAGCGATGTGATCATGGCAGCTTTGCTCCATGATGTTATCGAAGACTGCAGCGTAACAGAGGATGATATCAAAAAGAAATTCGATTCAAATGTCGCGGAAATCGTAGACACGGTTACCGCTCTGAGCGACAAAGACTTTGACAGTACCAGAGGTACCCTCACTAAGACACAGAAGGATCTTCTTTCAGACTTCAAACTGCAGACCAAGATGACCAGCAAGGCTCTTTTGGTAAAGATCGCCGACAGGATCGATAACCTCAATACCCTCTCCGGAGTTAAAGAGGAGAAGCGCATCCCAAAGGCCGAGCACACCAAAGCGATCATCATTCCTATGGCAAGGCTCGCAAAAGCGGACTATCTGGCCGATGTTCTCGAAGAGCTCTGTTTCGAAATCGAGCACAAGAACATGTATGAGAACATCAAAAGAGAGTACAGCCTTCTTCTTGAAGCTAACAAAAACACCTGTCAGAAGTCCCTGAATACACTTGAAGAAGTCTTCAGTCCGAATTACAACAACCAGGCACTCAGCCGCTATCGCCGGTATGTCGTGGATCTGATCCACAATGAACGCCCCTGTATCAGCATTTACCGCAAGATCAGCCGCAGCGCCACAAACCTCAGGGATGACTGGTCTTCTCTCCTCAACAAGCGCAACATCGAACTCTACGATATCACACTCATCATTAGCGATGACCTCAGCGAGGAGAAGCCTAACCTTCACCCATATGATGTGTTCTTCCACTATTTTGACAAGGTACTCTCTTCCGAGGGTTTCTACCTGGTCAAATACGGCTTTACTACTAACAAAGACACCGGCTACTTCCTTCTCTCCGACGAGATGGACAATCTGTACCGGTTCTTCGTGCGAACAGAGTTTGAATACCTTCGCTTCCTCTACGGCAGCATTGTGGATCCGGACTCCAATTTCTCCATCAGCAACGTCAACGAGATCGAGCCTCGCGACACCTACAACGAGATGATCAAGGTCTTCCGCCGCGACGGCTCCGCAATGGACATCGACAAAGGCGCCACCGTACTGGATTTCGCCTTCTATGTCCACACCGACCTGGGGCTCCATTTCGACTACGCCATGGTCGACGAGTCCAAGACCAAGCTGCCCAAGAACACGCGCCTGAGCGAGGGCGACCTGATCACAGTCGTTTCAAACGAAAAAATCCTGCCCGATATCACATGGTTCAAGCATGTGAACACGAGCAGGGCAAAACATAACCTCGTCAAGTATTTCCAGAAGTTGGGGTATTAATATGTTAGCGTGGTGGCGGCAGGATTGCCGGCCGGCTGGCGGTTGAGGCCGGCGGTTGGCTGTTCTGTCGCTTATTATTTAAGCGTTATAAGTCTGCTTCTCTTCCCAGAATCAACCGGGATATTTCGCCATGACTGTTTCATAGGCACGAACAGCATTTCGGACGCAATCATCGCAGGGACAGAGTACCTTTCCTGTGTCGATTCCCTTAAGGTCTCTGCATCTGACTGCTCCTGAGTTCTTCTTAAACTCATCTACAATCTGCTTGGTGTATATGAGGGTTTTAGAGCCTTCAGTTTTGAGTCCGGCGATCATGCCGGCGCCAATCAGAGCGCCGCAAGTTGCTTCCATGGCTCCCATTCCGACACAGAAACCGGTTGATATCATCTTGAGCTGGTCCTTCGGCATGTCTGTCTCATCTGCCAAGGCAGCCGTCACTGCCTGACAACAGTTGTAGCCACGATGATTCTTGAGTTCCGCTGCGTATTCTGCTCTATCTATTGTTGCCATTCCAGTTTCCTCCTCTGATGCATAAGTTGGTTTTCGCTTAATACTATTATATGATTCTCACCAGAAGTTTTCGATATTATTCAACAGATTTCTGAACGCCTCATTCAGTTCCTCGTAATCGTGCCGGTGGTCATCAGGTGCTGCGTCGGAGAGCTGTTTCTGTCGGGCGCACTCATTTTGGATGAAGTCAATGATGACCGGCATTTGAGGATTCAGGTCTTTTTCTTCAGTCACCGCCTTGCGAGCCAGCAGGTCCTGGATTCCGTTGTAGAGTTCTTCGGTCAAAACATCGCCTTGGTCACGGTCTCCAGTCGTAAGAGCGTCGCCCTTGTTTCGGTCCCACTCGTCTTCGAAGAGCGATAAAAGCCTTGCAAACTCCATTGGCGGCGCGGTGTGATATTCTTCGATCCATCGACAGCACAAGAGCGGCCGTAGGGCGTAGAAATACTTTTTGTAGCGAATTCGTTCTCCGGTAAGGTGGATTTTTTGGAGCTAAAAAGCCTGATAATCCTGCTACTGAGGCAACATCAACTGAAGAAAACGAAAACGTTAACCCCGCCGAATATGAACCTAATGATTCGAATATAGGAATTACCTCGAAACCTGGAGAGGATACCGCTTCTGCTAATTCCGGTACTGCGATTAATAACAATACGAAGACTTCTAATGACGGTTTTGTGTTGAATAATACATATTATTCTTATGACGGATCCACTCAATTTCCAACAAAAGGATACCAACACGATGTTGTTGTAAGATTTACAGAAATTGATGTGACCGGTTGAGAAGTGACAACAGACAGATACCAGCGCAGATTACGGTGCCTGATCCTTCGAAACACCCGGTAAAAGAACATCTTTGCCAGAGGACTGACGATGTAAGCAATGATGACCCCCAGGATCACCGGCCGGAAATATCCTATAATCCTGGCCAGTATGGCAATGACCGAACTGATATTGCTAAGCAGCACGAAAAGCGTGACGCCAATGCACACGATGACAGCCCAGCCAAACCAATCCTTATTCGAAAATTTGGGAAATTTCATAAACAATTACCTCGACAAGGTCAATAACCTCATAATCGGCGAAATCACAAACCATTAAGATCCCCCGCATTATTCCATCAGATAAAAATGCGGCAGTACCCAAACAAGGTACTACCGCAATTTTATCACATAACTCACCGTATATTGAGAAGATGGAACTCAAAATAATGCCGGATTATAAAAAGGGCGAAACCACATACATCACCGAACAATCTTCTCAAAATCTGCCTTCGGATGCTTACAGATCGGGCAGATGAAATCATCGGGAAGTTCTTCTCCAACCCATTCATATCCGCAGATCAGGCATCTCCAAACCGTCTCCCCTTTCGGCGTCGCGCCGACCGCCTGCGGCTTAGGCTTGATGTTGTTCTGATAATACTCATACGTGCAGGAAGACACGTCAGCGAGCACCGTCATGAAAGTCGGCTCACAAATGAACAGCGTATGCGAACCCAAGTCCACCTTGCTCTCCACCTTCAGCGAGAAATAAGCATTCGTACCGGCTGTGATATAAGGAATCCCGTTTTCAGCAATCGCGTATGATTCAGCCGGATAGTCCGCGAACTTATCCACATCTCTCCCCGACTGGAAGCCAAAATGCTTGAATAGCGCAAAGTCCGCCTCATTACTGATCACCGACACATTGCACATCCCGGTCTCCGCCACCATATCATGCGTATAATTGGACTTGTTAACAGCGATCGAGATCCTGTTCGGCTCAGAAGCCACCTGAACCGCAGTATTGATGATACAGCCGTTCATCTTCTCCCCTCTGACCGCTGTGCATACAAATAGTCCATAGGACAACTTAAACATTGCTTTTGTGTTCATTTCAGGCATTGCTTTTCCTCCTGCTTATTATAGATATTGTGCCGATTTCTCCCTGAACAGTTCTCCTTATAATAAAGTATAACTGCACTAAGCTTCGTTTTACAATGCACTTTACAATACCAATCCAGATTCAAAATAGGCGGCTGCAGCTAATCTCCCAATACTTCCTCATAC
>ODAI012622665.1_pt1 | contig 21308 bp, 18 predicted proteins | sample 1539321 | NCBI WGS metagenome assembly ODAI01 (sample SAMN02144231, study PRJEB22623) | gut metagenome | biome: sheep rumen | host: Ovis aries | place: New Zealand | reverse complement strand
CTCTGCTTGTAAGGCAGATGCTCTCCCAGCTGAGCTAAACCCCCACAGCTTTCCATCGTTTTGTCGTCTTGTCCCTGACGACGATAATAATTATATCACAGCTTTCCGGATTTGTCAAGGGTTTTTTGAAAAAAATTTCAGATTTTTTTGAATTTCTTTCAAAACGACGTAATACAGGGATATTTCCGTTCAAAAAAATTTGGAGATACCCCTGTTCAGCCTATGATATCCTTGTTGAAGAGTCTCATAACATCCATTTTCAGTGCAGCATTCTCTGGACGTTTCAGTTCCGGGTCTGCGCTGAGTAGTTCACGGGCACAGTTCTGCGCCTTGGTCATGAGTTCCATATTGCAGGCGATGTCCGCAATTTTAAGCGGAGGGAGTCCGTGCTGTGCGCTGCCGAAAAAGTCTCCGGGGCCACGCATCTTCAGGTCCTCTTCCGATATCTTGAATCCGTCCGCCGTTGAGGACATTATCTTCATGCGCTTTACGCAGTCCTCGGAGGTGTTGTCAGTAATGAGTATGCATGAGCTCTCATATTCTCCACGTCCCACTCGCCCCCTGAGCTGGTGGAGCTGTGAAAGTCCGAACCGCTCTGCGTTCTCTATGACCATTACCGCAGCATTCGGAACATCCACTCCTACTTCCACGACTGTAGTGCAGATGAGGACCTGTATCTCCCCGTCACGGAATCTCTTCATAGTCCTGTCCTTTTCCGCAGCAGACATTTTTCCGTGCAGCAGAGCCATTGTACAGCCTTTCAGGTCGCCGGATGCCGCATTTTCTGCATAGGTCTTAACGGCGAAGAGCTCGCTCTCGCTCTCCTCTATCATCGGGCAGACCACATAAGCCTGACGGCCCTCAGCAATTCTCTCACGGACGAATCCGAAAGCTCTGCTCCGGAGCTTTCCGGTGACTGCATAGGTCTTTATCGGCTTTCTGCCTGCCGGGAGCTGCGTTATGGCTGATATATCAAGGTCCCCGTAGATTATCAGCGCAAGGGTACGAGGTATGGGTGTCGCAGACATTACCAGCTTATGAGGTGAATCCCCCTTTTCTGCAAGTGCCGCCCTTTGTGCGACTCCGAAACGGTGCTGCTCATCAGTGATGACCAGCGCCAGTCTGCGGTACTCAACGTCCTTCTGGATTATAGCATGGGTACCGACGATGACGTCCGCCTCCCCGGAGGCTATCTGTTCACGGAGCGCAGCCTTCTTTTTGGCTGTGAGCGAACCGGTCAGCAGGCAGACTCTTACCCCGAAAGGCTCCAGAAAGCCGCTAAGTGTACGATAATGCTGTGCCACAAGTATCTCAGTAGGCGCCATAAGTGCCGCCTGAGCTCCGTTTTTGGCGGTGAAATAGCAGGCTGCCGCTGCAACGGCAGTTTTTCCGCTGCCGACATCGCCCTGCAACAATCTGTTCATCGGAACATCTTTGCAAAGGTCCGATATTATTTCAGATACTGCCTTCTCCTGGTCTTCGGTAAGTTCAAAAGGCAGTCCTTCTATAAAAGGTACAGCACTGACCGAGGGATCCATTTTGCAGGCGGTAGTCCTTCTGCTCCTTGTTTTCATCATGGACATTCCAAGCTGGAGCTTCAGCAGTTCATCAAAAGCGAGGCGCCGTCTTGCTGTTTCCGCTGCCATATCACTTGACGGGAAGTGGATGTTCTCCAGAGCGTCCATAAGAGGACATAGCTCATACCGGCGCAGGATGTCTCCGGGCAGAGTCTCAAAAGGTTCCTTGTGCATAAGGTCCAGGGCCTGACGCATATTGTTCCGGACCATATTCACAGAAAGTCCCTGTGTAAGGTGGTAGACCGGTTGTATGAGCACAGTCTGTTCGGCGCTGATATAGACCGGTGAGCTTATCTCCTTCCGGAGAAAATTTCCCGTGACCTTTCCATACATATAGTATGTGCCCCCCTCTTTAAGGGCCTGGAAGTAGTAGACATTGTTATACACCACAATAAGGATGTCATTGATGCCGTCAGAGGCCGCAGCCTTGCATATGACCAAGCCGCCTCTTATTCTCTGAGGAGGCAGCTTGCGGAATACCGTGAGCTTCAGCACGTTGTACTCGTTGAGCACCGCCTGTGCGACCGGCACATGAGTCCGGAAATCTAGGTAGGCTCTTGGTATGTGGTATATCAGCTCATAGGGGGAATTTATGCCAAGTTTGCGGTATTTTTCCCCTCTCGCCTTTCCGACGCCCTTGAGGTATTCTATTTCAGAAAAAAGATTTGCAGGCACATTCTCCCCTCCTCAGAACATAAATAAAGGGCGGCACAAGTCCGCCCAAAGTTTCATAACGATACAAACTTATCTCTGCTCACAGATGAGCTTGATAGCAGTTCTCTCCTCGCCGTCTATCTGAATATTGGCGAAGGCAGGAATACATATAAGGTCAATACCGATAGGAGCAAGATATCCTCTTGCTATCGCTATAGCCTTGATAGCCTGGTTTGCTGCGCCGGCTCCTACTGCCTGCACTTCAACAGCCTTCTGTTCTCTGATAACGCCGGCAATAGCTCCTGCAACTGAATTAGGTGATGAATGTGATGATACTTTTAAGATCTCCATGATATGACCCTCCTGTAATTGGATTTTGTACAATTGTTGATTCTGCCAAGCAGTACATCAGTACAACTACATTATAAACGATATTTCATGAAAAAGCAAGTACCCAGACAAAAGTTTGTTGATTATCTTACAATTATTCTTTCAATTTTGTGCGATTTGCCGTCTCTTTCATCAAATTCAACCACAACGCCGCACATAAAGCAGTCCCCGGAAGCCTCCTTGAACCTTACGGGCATATGATAACGGAACCTGTCAACTGCCGGCTGTATCTCCACTCCGAGACAAGACCTTTCCGGACCTGTCATGCCTGCGTCAGTGATGTAGGCAGTTCCTCCCTCAAGTATAGCCTCGTCAGCAGTCTGAACATGGGTATGAGTACCAAAAACTCCGGTGACTCTGCCTTCAAGGTGATAGCCCATGGCCTTTTTCTCAGAGGTAGCCTCAGCGTGGAAGTCCACAAAAATATTCGGCACCTCTATTTCCTTCAGTATATCGTCGATTTTTGTGAATGGGTTGTCGAGAGGGTCCATGAAAGCCGTTCCCATGAGGTTGACCACAGCTACCGAGTATGCGCCCATGTCCAGCACACAGTACCCACGGCCTATGCAGCCTTCCTCAGGGTAGTTTGCAGGCCGGATGATATATTCCTCCTCGTATATGTCAAGAGCCTCCCTCCGGCGGAAGGCATGATTTCCGGTGGTTATGATGTCAGCTCCGGCAGATACTATCATGTCCATGGAGTAACGTGTAACTCCGTTTCCCTGAGCTGAGTTTTCACCGTTCACAATCGTCACGTCGATGCCGTATTGTCTCTTTACCAGCCCCAGCTTTGCTGCGAGGAAGTCACATCCGGCTTTTCCTACAACATCTCCGATAAACAGCAGTCTTTTCAAAATCATCCATCCTTTATTTTCTTATGTCGATGCTTTTCAGAAAGTCCATGATGCTGTCGTAGGTCTCCCGGGACGCATTTGCATCCAGCATGACATTTGCTTTTATTATCCGGTTCATGGAAAGGTCATATGCACCCATGAAGAAATACCCTCCGTCCGCCTTTGAGACCGACGCAGCTATACAGCCCTCACCGCCGCTTGACAGCTTTGTTTCACAGGTCTCTGTGACCTCATACCAGTCCTGCCACTCTCTGAAATGATCTATCTCAGTGGATGCGCCCCAGCCGGAGTCAACTTCCACGATGCTCATACCGGTTATGCCATCCGCACCGGACCAGTCAAATGCAAAGAGGTCAATAGCCTCCTCAGAGATGATATTCACCTCCGGACTTGCGGTCACGTTCGCCGGGAGGGTAAATGTTATGTCCTCCGGAGAGACCTCCGGTCCCTGCTCCTGCCGGTCAGGCGTACCGTCCTCCGGCATCCTCTTGTCATAGAACCGGAAGGTCCTCAGTGAAGTCAAAGCGATCTCCTCCCACGCCTCATCGTCATAGCCGAAGGCCACCTTGATATACTGCGTATCAGTTATAGGATATGCACACTGTACTCCAAGGTGCTGACCATACTGAGGATCGGCAGCATAGGTATAGTACCAGGCTGTCTGACCGTCGCTGCACCCGAAACTCCCCACCGAGACCTCCTGTTCCCACTGAGATACCGCTTCTGAGATCTCCCTGATATAACTCTCCGCAGATGCACAGGCCGGATAGTCTATGAGATCTATATTCATCTCAACATTTTTGCCGTTTGCGTCTTTAGTCTTTCCATTGTATACAGCAGTGACCGTCACATTTTCATCGAAGTTCGGCTCGTCTCCGGGGATGCCCTGCTCCATGCCTTCAGGCAGAGTCATCTCAAAGCCGTATTCCTCATTTTTAAGCAGGCTCTCATGCGAGGTAAAGCGTGAAACGTCCAAGTCCCATGCGCTGTACCACTCATAGCCGTCAGCAAGGAGATAATCCCCCTCTCCGGACAGGGCGATACTTATCGTGTGAGCGGCAGTATCCAGCTCCGAGCGAACCTCTTCGTATATCGCATCGTCTTCTTCGTTGTAGTATAGCACCACAAGATCCTCCGGCGGCACCATTCCCATGTTTCCGGGGTCATACTCAAATTCAAGCGCAACTCCGCCGGAGATGTCTCCCTCAACTGTAACAGCCTGTCCGAAGGCTCCCACAAGTTCTCTGTGCAGCACACTGCCGCTCTCATAGAACCGCACATTATCACCAAACAGTCCGGTCAAAGACGCAGAGAGCACTCTGCCGTCGACGCTTTCAGAAAGATCGAGGGTGCGTTTCCGGGACTCCGGCTCAGCAACTGACGTCTCCTCGCTGCTGACGGCAGTGACCATCGTCACGGCAGTTTTCTCCCCGGACAGCGAGCTTTCGCCGGTCCTGCCGCAGCCTGTGAGCAGCAATGCGGCAATGACGGCGGAGTTTATTTTTACCAGGCGCATATTATCCTCCTATCCCCAGAAGGCACTCCGCATTCCGGAAGAATATCTTCTCCCTTTCCTCCTCCGTAAGAGGGAGCCTGTTTATCAGGTTTATCTCATTGGCAGGGTCGTCCCAGGGGCAGTCGCTGCCGAAGAGTATCCTGTCTGCACCCTGCATCTTTATCAGTCTCAGCATGGTCTCGTCGGTGATGTAGTTTGCCACCACTCCTGTATCGAACCAGAGATTGCGAAACTTCCCGGCAGTGTATCTCTCAACGTCATTCCAGAGCTTTATTCCGCCCATGTGAGCAGCCACTATCCTCAGCTCCGGAAATGTCTCAGCTACAGCCGCAAAGCTCCTTGGTGACGCCTTGACTTCCCCCTGTCCGTAGGGGTCCCAACCGCCGTGGAAAACTGCGACGAGTCCCAGTTCGGACATTTTCTCGTATACCGGGAACATCCTCTCGTCATCCGGTGCGAAGAACTGGTACTCCGAGTGAAATTTAATCCCGTAAAGTCCCAGTGACTTTATCCTTTCGGTCTCCTGTACTTTGTCCGGAGCATCCGGATGCACCGAGCCGCAGCAATATATCCCGTCACCCATTACGCTTGCAGCCCAGTCGTTTATGACAGTCTGCTGGGTGGGCTTTGTAGCTATAGGCAGCAGCATAGCAGCTTCTATGCCGTTTTTTTCCATGACGCTGCGGAGTCCCTGGAGCGTGCCGTCTGTGGCAGGTTTTATGCCGCTGGTATCAGCAAGTCCGGACATGGCCCTTTCCGCAAGGCTGTCTGTGAATGCGTGTGTGTGGAAATCAAAGTATCTCATGTTCACTCCATAACGTGTTCAAGGGCAAAGCTGTAGATAGTCTGTACATGGTCGTCACAGAGGGAATAGAAGATCGTTTTGCCCTCACGCCGTGAACTGACCAGTCTTGCCTGTTTCAGTACTCTTAGCTGGTGGGATATAGCTGACTGAGTCATGCCCAGCAATCTTGCGATGTCACAGACGCACATCTCGCTGCGGCACAGAGCTGCTATTATCCTTATTCTTGTTGAGTCACCGAAAACCTTCAGCAGCTCCGCAGTTTCATTGAGTACATCCTCGTCCGGCAGCTCCGCTGACACTTTTTTTACAACGTCCTCGTGAATGCTGCCGTTTCCGCAGATATGCTCCGCCATATGGACACCTCCTATATTACAAATGTTATAACGAGCCAGGCTCCGGCGGTCACCGCTGCCAGGCAGAAAAGAAGTCCGAGAGTGCAGGTCGCTGCCGAAAACACATCAAAGACCTTTCCGGACCTCCTGTTTATAAACACCCGGCATTTGCCTTTCTTCCGGTACATTATCTTAGGCTCACTTGGGAATATGCACTGATATTCCCTGCCGTCGATAGTATAGAAGGCAGTGTTGAAGCGTCCGCCCTCAGGCTTGTACACCCGTGAGAATTCCGCTTTTGCAGGCCGTGAGCAGATGAGCTTTCCCATGAAGAAAATAAAAAGCAGCGTCATGGCTGCCACTGCCAGAGCAGCAATTCCAAGAAGGAGCACACCTGCCCCGATAAGGACAGTATCTGCCTTGACTCCGAATACAATGAGCAGTACGATTATCACTGCTGCTACAACTACAAATTCCATGCCGCACCCCGCTTTCATGCCGGTGTTCTTCCTTTAGTGTATTATACCATGATTTTGCATTTTAGTCAATCATCCTATCTTATGCCGTGACCCTCCGCAAACAAAAAAGAGCGGCAAATGCCGCTCTTATTCTTCATTTTCAGTCTCAGGCTCTTCTGTTTTCAGGACCTCCACCCGGCAGAGCTCGATGCGGTGGTGCACCACTTCAAGGACCTCGATATGGAGACCGTCAGCATCAAGAGCGACCTGACTTCCGTTTTTCGGTATGCGCCCCAGCTCAGCTACAACGTAGCCGCCGAAGGTATCGTATTTATCAGCCGGAAGCTCTATATCAAGTTCTTCGCAGACCTCTCCCACTGATGTTATGCCCGGTATGCTCCAGACATTCTCACTCAGTTTTTCAAGTCTTGCTCCAGGGCCGTCAGACTCATCGTCCGCAAAGTCTCCCACAAGCTCCTCCACAAGGTCTGTGATAGTGACTATTCCCGTCATTCCGCCGTACTCGTCAACGACTACGGCAAAGTGGTCAGCGCCCTTCTGTTTCATCTGCTCGAAGAGCCTGTCCGCCTTCATATTTTCGTGAACGAAATATGGCTCGCTCACAGCATCTTTCATTTTATTCTCTTTGCTCCTGCCGTCCAGACGGAAGTAGTCCTTCGCATCCAGGACGCCGATAACGTCGTCAACATTCTCTCCGCACACAGGGAAAAACGAATGTCTGGTACGGTGTATAGTCTCCTCCCAGACCTCGGTGCTGTCCTCGCTCCAGAGCACGGAAACATCCGGCCGGTGAGTACAGACCTGCTCTGCGGTAAGGTCGTCAAAAGCAAAGACATTCTTGATTATCCGGTTTTCATCCTCATCTATAGTACCCTTTTCTGCTCCGGCATCGGACATCATGAGTATCTCCTCTTCCGTCACCGTATCATCGGCAGCTCTGGGGTCAACTCCGAAGAGTCTGAGGATGCCGTCTGAAAGGAGCCGCAGAAGTACAGACAGCGGTGTGAACAGCGCTGTTATCCATCCTGCCGGTCGGCTGAGCCTGAGAGCTGTTTTTTCCGGGTCCTTGGCGGCAAGTCCTCTGGGGACCAGTCTGCCCAAAGTGATGAGAACCGTCACCGCAGCAAGGGCCACGATGAAGGCCGATATTCCGGTAAGCGCCACCCAGGACGCACCTGTATCCGCCTTATCCAGCAGGGATGCCAGAGCTCCGGAGAAAAATGCGCCTGACATTGATGCGGCTGTCAGTCCGGTGAGAGCTGCTGCTGTACGTATGGCCCCGAGGAACCTCACGGGTCTGTCCAGCAGCTTTTTGAGCCTTACAGCTCTTTTCTCTCCGCCTGACGCAAGTTTTTCAAGTCTGCTGTCGCTCACTGCCGCTGACGCTGCCTCTGTGAGCTCCAGGAAGCTGTATACAGCCAGAAGTGCAGCAAGCAGGATGATCTTTCCGGTCATACCGCACCCTCCGTTCTGCATATCAGCCGGTGATGATCATGGTTTGAACTGCCGTCCGGGACGCCGTCCATTTTATATACGCACCTCCGGGTTCACTTTACCTTGGTAAGTGTCTCTGTCTCGCCGTCCTCGTCTGTGAGGTCCAGCTTGTCGCCGTCTACCTTATAGGTCATTTCAGCCTCTGTCTTGCCGTCCTCTCCTACTAAGGATGCAGGAGGATTCTTGAGCATAACAGTGTCATCGTCCTCGATCTCGTAGTCGCAAACGTCATTGAACTGGAGTATGAAGTTGCCGTCCTCGATGCGTACCTTGGCATAGTCCATCATCTCTTCGCCCATTTCCTCGCCTAATGAATCGAACATCATTCCGCCGAGGTCAGTGTAAGTGCCGTCGTAGTTATCGCCGGTCTTTTCTTCGCACTTCATGTTTACTACTTCCATGCCCTGAAGGTCTATAACGAGGTTATCATCCTCGAAGGAAACGTAATCAGAGCCAACATTCTCACCGCTGAGAACAAAGTCCTCGCCTTCAAACTTGAGAGCAGGGCTCAGGTCCATTTCCATGTCCATCTTTCCGTCATCGAACACCATAACGAGTTCCATTCCGGACTCTTCATCCTCCATCTTCCAGCTTCCTGCAAGAGGATCGCTCTTCTTGCTGCTCTTGCTGTCGCCGTCGTCAGAATCTCCGCAGGATGCCAGTGAAGCTGTGATCATCATGCAGCCCATAAATAATGCTGTAAGTTTTTTCATTGAAATATTCTCCTTATCGCTTATTGATATATATCACGCCGGAATATATCCGGTGTTCTGCTGTTCTTTATCACCACATCGATGAAGTACGTGTCATTTCTACGACTTCATCAGAGTCCTCAACATATATGAAGAGAGAATCTCCGGAAACCGAGTACTGGCAGCTCTCACCTTCAATGTCGCTGAACAGGTCACTTCCGCCGCCCTCGATTTTGAGTTCAGTGCCGGATGTGCTGTATCTGAACATATTGTCCAGCTTGAGTCCAAGGTTCTCGCCTTCTATCACACAGAGCATCTCCATGCCGGCCATATCGCTGTTACTTTCATACTCTTCCATGAGCAGACTGCTGAAAAGGCCGCCTGCAAGTCTGTACTCGCCGTCCATTGTGGTGGCATCAGCTGCGCCGGTCCTTTCGAGTACCAGTACACCTGAGCTGAGAAGCTCTGCCATTTCCTCGTTGCTGTCATCTTCAAGTCCAAGGAATTCGGAAGACATGGATACTTTTATAGTCTTTCCGTCGAAGGAAACGTCCTCCTTCGGGAATTCCATTCCCTCCATGTAGAAACTGCCGTCCTTCTCAAAGAACATGATAGATGTGAGGTCAGCATATACGGAGCCCTTTCCGTCAGCGGAGAAGTCCATATATATTGTCTCATCGTCGTCCTCAGAGTAGCGCCACATACCAGTCAGGTCGCCGCCTACTGGAGTTTCGGGAGCTGATACGCTGCCTCCGCCTGTAACGCTGCCGCCGGAGCTTGCTCTTGTTGTAGTCGTCTCATTGCCGCCTTCGTCATCGGGCTTCGCTGTAGTTTTCTTAGCTGTTGTCGCAGGCTCTTCCTCGTCAGTTGTTTTCTCTGTTGTCTCTTCTTCATCGTCATCATCGTCATCATCGGCATCGTCGTCATTGTCCTCGTAGGATGCAGATGAGCTGGATGTCTTTTTCTTTGTGGAAGTATCGTCGTCGTCATCGTCGCCGCATGATACTGCCGCACAGGCGAATACCATACAAGCTGCAAGTATAGCTGCTAACCTTTTTTTCATAATTAATACTCCTTTCGGTGGCCGGAGAGTGACCGGGCCCCTGAATAGTCCCTATCGTACTTTTACATTATATCATCACATCTTCTTCTTTTCAAGTAAAATATCAAAAAGTTTCCGGAATGTAATGTTTTCTTAATCAAAACACCTGTATTTTAGGCATTATGCCTACCAGATGCCTGTTCTGCGCTGAAAAGCAAGAAAATTTTTCCCGTTGCTATTGTAAATCAGAAAAAACTGTGATATAATGTTACAGAAAGCGGTCGGACAGACCGTTCAATGACACAAGCCAAAGGAGTGATAGTTTATGGTAGGCTTTGAAAACCATATCGGCAAGATATCTGTATCTGAAAATTATCTCACTGAGATAGTAAGACACGCTGTCACAGACTGCTTCGGCGTCGCTGATGTATGCAGCGTAAATACCTTCCATTCCGCTGCCTCCGCCGTTACCTTCGGCAAGGCATACAGAAAGCAGAAGGGTGTGGCTATCCGCACCGATAAGAACGGCGGTCTCATTATCGACCTCCACATCAAAGTGTCCTACGGCACAAATATCACTGCCGCAGTCAGCAGCATCATTCACAAGGTGACATTCACTGTTGAAGAGGCTGTCGGAGTCGATGTTCACAAGGTCAACGTGTTCGTCGATGACATGACTACATGATAGCAGGATAAGGGAACTCAGTATCCCTGTAGAAATCATATCTGTATCCGCCGGCAAGGGGTGTGCGGCGGTATGAATTGGAGGACTTTACTGTGATAAACGGTGCAATGCTCAGAGACGCAGTCATCTCGGCTGCGATAACCATAAATAACAGGAAACGTGAAGTGGACGAACTCAACGTTTACCCCGTTCCCGACGGAGATACCGGTACAAATATGTCTATGACGATAGGCAATTCTGTTGCTGAGCTCAGAAGACTGGACGACAAGGTAACTGCCTCAGAGGTAGCTTCCAAGGCCGCTTCGGCTTTTCTCAGAGGCGCAAGAGGAAACTCCGGTGTTATACTGTCCCTTATCTTCCGTGGAATATCCAAGGGACTTGCCGGCTGCACAGCGGCTGGCTGCGATGACTTCGCAAACGCTCTCCAGCTCGGTGTGGAGGCCGCTTATAAGGCTGTAATGAAGCCTGTTGAGGGTACTATCCTCACTGTCGTAAAGGCTGCCGCCGCTAAAGCCAAGGAGTCCGCACTCTCCACAAGCGATGATGTTATCTTCTGGCACGATGTCTGTGACGAGGCTGAGAACGTTCTTGCACAGACCACAGAGATGCTCCCTCAGCTCAAAAAGGCAGGCGTAGTTGACGCCGGCGGAAAGGGCCTGGTCATAATCTTCCGTGCTATGACTGCTGTATTTGAAGGCGGAGCTGTTGCCGTTCCGAACGAAGCTCCCGCTGCTGAGGTAACTGTCGATTCCTTCCGCACCGCTGTAAGCGAGTACGATGAGGAGATAAACTACACCTACTGCACAGAGTTCATGCTGGAAAAGAAGGAGAACTGCCCTGATGTGTTCATGCTCAGAGCTTACCTTGAAACTATCGGCGACTGCGTTGTCGTAGTTGACGACGACGAGATAATCAAGGTACACGTTCATACCGACAATCCGGGTCTTGCGATCCAGAAGGGACTTGAGTTCGGCTGGTTCATCAATGACCCCCGTCCAAAGATAGAGAATATGCGTATACAGCACGAGAACAAGGTCAAGGAGGCCAAGGCCGCCGAGGAGGAGGGATTCGCTCCCGCTGAGCCCGAAAAGGACTTCGGCTTTGTGGCTGTTGCCGCAGGTCACGGTCTGGAGGCTATGTTCAAGGACCTTGGCGCTGACGTTGTTGTAAAGGGCGGTCAGACTATGAACCCCTCTACTGACGACATCCTCAAGGCTATACTCAAAACTCCTGCAAAGACAGTATTCGTGCTGCCAAACAATAAGAATATAATCATGGCCGCTGAACAGGCAGTCAAGCTCACTGACAGGAAGGTATGCGTCCTCCAGACAAGGACCATCCCCCAGGGCATCTCTGCTATGCTGGCCTTCGACGAGTCCCAGGGACTTGCCGAGAACCGTATAAATATGACCCGTGCCTTTGAGAAGGTCTCCACAGGTCTCATAACCTTTGCTGCCCGTGACTCCGAATTCGAGGGACACGCTATCAAGGAGGGTGAGATACTCGCACTCGACAACGGCAAGCTCTCCTTCACAGAGAAGGACATCAACAAGGCCACCTACAAGCTCACCAAGAAGCTGGCTAAGGGCGATGTGAGCTACGTTACCCTCATCCACGGTGCAGATGTCACCGAGGAAAATGCCGAGGAGCTCAGAAAATTCATGCAGGGCAAATTCGGTGACAAGCTGGAGGTAATGCTCGTAAACGGCGGTCAGCCTGTTTACTACTACATAATATCAGTTGAATAACGGCTTTTCAGGGACGTTTCAGGACGTCCCTGATTTTTTGTGCTTTTTACGAAATGTAACCAAAATTTTATTGACATAAGCGCCGTTTTTGTTGTATAATAAGATTGACCCGATACGCAGACCCTCTCACCTGCGTTAACAAGAAAGGAGTTTTTTACTATGAAGAATCTTAAAAGAGTCCTGGCAGGACTTATCGTACTCTCATCCATGATGTCCGTTGCTGCCTGCGGAAGCTCTGACAGCAGCTCCACAGACGATGCTGTACAGGCTACTACCGAGGCATGGAAGGGCGATGACGACGTTGACGTCGATAACGACGCAGCCGCTGACCTTGGTCTCACAAAGACCTCAAAGGGCTCTGACCCCAATATGACTATCACCTGGCTGGCTGACTACGACATCAACCCCAGCGGAAAGAACGACCGCTCCGTTGCCCTCACCCTCTTCGAGGACTACTTCGGCGGACAGATAAACTACGTAAGCACATCCTCTGACCAGAAATTCTCCAAACTGGCTGATATGATACTTGCCGGCGATGAGGTCGATATGTTCCCCTATGAGTGGGACGCTGTTCCTAACGGTGTTTCAAAGCAGCAGTACGACGCACTCGACCCCTACTTCGATACCATGGAGATAGACTCCGACCTCTGGGATGATATGTCCGACGTTATCGATATGTTTGAGTATAACGGTCAGCACTATGTTGTACCCTACTCTATCTCTGACCCCCTGCTCATAACATACAGCCGCAAAATGATGCAGGCTGAAGGTCTTGATGACCCCTATGAGCTCTATGAGGACGGCAAGTGGGACTGGGATTCCTTCATGGAAATGATGGATACCTTCGTTGCAAACGCTCCTTCCGGTCAGACCAGATACGGTATCAACGGCTGGTTCGGCCAGGCTATAATCCAGTCCACCGGACACACTGTTATCAACTATGAGGACGGCAAGTTCGTCAACAATATCGACGACCCTGAGATAGAAAAGGCTGAGCTCCTTATGCAGGAGATAGCTAAGAAGCAGCTCTACAGAAACGAGTGGATAGGCTACTTCCCGGATGACCAGTCCACGCTCTTCTTCGCAATGGCTGACTGGGCACTGGGTGCATCAAATGCCAACAACGAGGGCATGGACCTTATGATAGTTCCCTTCCCCAAGGCTCCTGATGCTGATGAGTACTATCTCTGCTGCAACTACGGCGCAAGAATGCTGGTAAAGGGCTCCAAGCACGGTGAGGCTGTTGCTACATACCTCAAGTGCGAGAGACTGGCTGCTACTGAGGAATCATTCCGTGCAGACGCAAAGGCAAAGGCTCTTATCGAGGACAGAACAGCAAATGGACTGCTCAGAAGCGTTATCACTGAGGAACAGTACGACGCTCTCCAGTCCTACCTTGATCCCTCAAACACAAGTCCTATGTTCGACTTCGGCTATGGTATGGGCGAGAGAATGTACGGCGACGGCGAGTACACATACGAGACAAGAGGAGTTATGAACAACCTCACATCTGCACTCCTTGAAGGCAACGAGGCCGTTGACTCCTGGGCAGCTCTCCGTGATGCCTGGACAGGTGTTATCACTGAGGAAATATCCAAGTTCAATTAAGAAGTATCCGCAGGATAAAACAGCGGGAGGCCTTACAGCCTCCCGTTTTTTGTATCCGTATAAAAAACAGGCGCACTGTACGTGCGCCTGTTCTATTCCTTAATTGTAGATTATGTTGTGGTCAAATACCAGTACCCTGTACTCAGTGTTGTTGACGAACACTGACTTAGTCTCGATAGCCTCATTGAGAAGAGGACTCTGGATGTCGAGGAGAGTCTGGTACTCAGGGGGATTGGTCAGCAGGAAGTAATCCTTCTGTCCCTCCTGGTCCTTGTACCAATTCTTTGAGGACTGGTAGTCTCTCTCTGTTACACCGTTCTGGTCGATGTTTACATCACGGACCTTTACCTTTGAGTCAGAGATAAGTGTAATGGAGTTGGCATTCCAGAATGTCGCATATCCGTAGGAAAGGCCTTCATCCTCCAGGAATTCAGCTATACCGAAGAGGTTGTTCTCCTTGTAGCCGTCCTTTGGCATCTTTTTCAGTTCCTTCATGTTCATGATAGATACCATGATTATCGGTATGGAAAGAACTGCGATGACTCTGGAAGCGGAGGTCTTGTTAGCAACTGCCCAATGTACAAAGAATATGGACAGTATGAGAGATGTTCCGATAACAGGAGTTATTCTCCAGTCAGCACCGGAAATAACACCAATGATGTAGCCCATGAGAACTATGCCTGATGATGCCCAGTGCATCCATACCATTATCCTGAGCATACGTGCGTCCTTTGCACCCTTGAACTTAGGATAGAAGAATGTTGCGATTATGGGAAGTACCAGCAGGATGAGTGCTGCGGCAATGTAGATGAGATTTGTGAATCCTTCTTTTTCGTCAAGTCTCTGACCGCCCATGTCCTCAACGCCATTGAGCCTGAGCCATGCAATGGGGAATGAGTGAACGTGGTCAGTCCAGGTATTCATGGGTGAATAAACTGAGTTTGCATCCTGATAGCCGGCCTTCATATCGCCCATCCAGTGAGCGTTGAGCTTGCCGCCGAGGATTATCATAAGTCCGAATACTCCGATAGAAAGGAGGGTGCGGACGCTTTTCTTGCAGACCAGCTTGTTCTCTGTATCAACGAAGTACTCAGCAAATACAGCTCCTACGAAGGGCACTGCAAATATTGAAAGTGCTGAGATACCATCAGTTGCAGTGAGCATGATGAATACAGAAAGGCATACAAATGTAATGAGCATCCGCAGGAAGTTTATATTGCTTTTCTGACTCTGCGGTTTCAGTTTGCGGTGCTTGTCGGACAGATTCAGGAAGTGGAAGTACATGAACAGTCCTATTACAATGAAGAGTATGCCGAGGGTGTAGTAAATAGTATGCTGCCAGAATATCTCTCTGAGCTTCTGAGAGGAGACTGTCATTGCCAGCATTGCTGAGCCGGCCAGACATATCGCACGGATGTCCCAGTGCATCTCCTTGAGCATCAGGCAGAAGAAGCCGGTGAGCAGTATGAAATAGCTCATCATGCCCCAGATGTGAGCCTTCATGGAGAGTCCGAATATACCTATCAGCGGCTGCATTATGACATTCATTCCGAATGGAAGGAAACAAGCATATGTGAAGTCCTTGTCATAGACAGCCCCGCCTTCTATAGACGCATTGGCCCATATGATAGTATCGGTACAGTCAGCGTGGAATTCCTTTTTGTAGGCTACAGTGATATAGTACACCATAAGTGCTATCACAGCAAGGAATATACCTATCGGTATCAGGTATGAAACGAATGTGACAGCCTTGCTGCCGTACTTATCGCCGAATAATTTCAGCTTTTCCTTGAAGGACACAGGTGCAGCATCAGCAGCGGCAGGTGTTGGAGAGGCATCTTCTGCAGAAGCGGCAGCCTCCTTAGCAGTTTCCTCCGCAGCAGGAGCCTCAGTTTCAGTGTCCTTGTCAGCCTGCTCCGGCAGCTCCTTTGCTTTTTCAGGCTTGGGAGCCTCAGCCGCTTTATCCGGCTTGGGTTTCTTTTTGGTTTCTTTATCGGCCATATTTACTTCCTTTCTGACAGCGGCTCTCTGCGCTGACAAAGGTATAGGACGGCAATGAGCCGTCCTGTTGTTTTATTATCCCTTTTTTGAGAAGAGGAGTATCTTTCTTGCGAAGAAATTCCAGAAAAATGCAGCGGCAGTAGATACTACCTTCGCCAGTATCTGGAAGAGACTGGTCTTGTCTGCAAGCCATATCTCAAAGAGCTTTGTGATGCCCATTGTCATGAACAGACCTACCAGACCTATCGCAGCAAAGCCCAGAAATTCCACTACTTTGGATTTCACCTTGGAATTGCTGAAAATCCAGAAGGTGCTTATGACATAGTTGACTATCAGTCCTGCCACGAACGACAGGGAGTTGGCTGCAACGGCATACTGCTCACCGAAAACATACTTGAACAGAATGAAGGAAACTCCCCAGTCAACGACGGTAGCAAGTCCGCCTACAAAGAGGTAGCGGAAGAACTGGATGTAGGTGTTCTCCGTATCTCCGGAGAACAGTTTTCCAAACTCCTTCTCCCGGAGGATGTCCTTGACCTCCTGTAACTGAGAATTTGCCATTACTTGTTCTTCTCCTCGTGATATTCCTTCTCGGTATTTACGCTCCAGATATTGGACTTGTCAGCAGTACCGGACTTGATGTTCTTTACGGCCTCGAATGAAGTAGCCATAGAGTGGTCAAGGTTGTTGTAGCGGTGCTGACCGTTACGTCCTACACAGTAGAGGTTGTCTATCTTGCTGAGGTAGGAGATAAGGGTGTCCATTTCCTCATAGGTATCGAAATAAGCAGGATATGCCTTCTTTACCTTCTCCATGTGGGTGTCGAGAACATCGGAGGTCTTGCTGATGAGTCCCAGCTTCACCATTTCCTTTGCACAGAACTTGGAGAATTCCTCCTCGCTCATGTTCCAGTACTCATCGCCCTCTGTTACGAAGTACTCAAGGCCCAGCCATACTGTGTTCTTGAGGTCCTTTACCATGTAAGGAGACCAGTTGTTGTATATCTGGAAACGTCCCATTTTAACACGTCTGTCCTGAACATATACCCAGCAGTCAGGGACTATATTACCGACTGTTCTCATAGTGGTCTTGTTCTTGAGGTTGAGCTTGTGAACGAGTACACCGAGAGTCATATAATCACGGTAAGGCAGGCCTGCTGCGATACGTGCCTCGTTTTCAGGAACGTCGTTCATTCCTGCAACAAGGTCCTTTACAGGCATTGAAGAAATGATGTAGTCGCCGTCAAGCTGAACTTCCTTGCCGTCCTTAACGTAGGTCACACCTGTGAGGTGGTCATTCTCATCCTTATGGAGCTTTGTAACAGGAGCCTCCATGATGATAGTACCGCCCAGCTTCTTTATCTCGTCAGCAGTGACCTCCCAGAGCTGACCGGGGCCGAGCTTAGGATACTTGAACTCTTCGATGAGTGAGGTATTCACCTTGCGGTTCTTGACCTTGAAGAGCTTGCCGAAGAAGTCCTTGATGATGCCTACGATAGAGAGGCCCTTTGTACGCTGAGCTCCCCATGAAGCGTCTATCTCGCTGGGGTGGCGTCCCCAGAGGTTCTCTGTGTAGTACTCGAAGAACATTGAGTAGAGCTGCTTGCCGAAGCAGTTGATGTAGAAGTTCTCAAGATTTGTCTCAGGACGCTTGTGAACAACTGCGGCAAGGTAGCTGAAGCCTACCTTCATTGTGGTGAAGAAGCCGAAGTTCTTGATAGTCTCAGGCTTGAGTGAAACAGGGTAGTCATAGAACTTGTCATTGAAGAGGATACGTGAAACTCTTCTTCTCATGAGCATTACCCTGTTCTCCTTTTCAGGATTCGGGCCGCCCTTCTGGATGCGGACTCTTCTTTTCAGCATTATATCGTCCATGGAGGGAGCGCCCTGGAGAGGGAGCATATTGCTCCACCACTCATTGACCTCCGGCATCTTTGAGAAGAAGCGGTGGCCGCCCATATCCATACGGTTGCCCTTGTAGTTGACAGTCTTGGAGATACCGCCGATATCCTTGGTCTCTTCGAGGACTGTTACCTCATATTCTCCTGATCCATCCTTCAGGAGCTCGTAAGCGGCGGTAAGGCCGGCAGGACCTGCGCCGATGATAACTACTTTTTTCATTGCTATTCTCCTTTTTACTTTACGGAGCGTAAAACCCACGCTGACCCCGTAATATTCCCTCATCCTGCCGGACACAGCCGTCCGGAGGATATAAAAGTACAATTAACATTATAACACAAAACTTTCCTTTCTGCAAGCATTTTTTTCAGTCGGAGCCACAGCACAGAAGGCTGTATTCAAAGGATTCTCAGCTATATACCGTCATTTATATAGTTCCCTCCGGAGGGCCGTTGGTCTCAGCCAGCAGAAATTTTTGTAGCAATGCACAATTATACTTATTGTTATTTGTAAGATATGATATACACAAATGCATTACCATATATAAATATAGACGAAAAAGGAATGAAAAGCTCTCACCAGCTCCAAAATTAGCACTCAAAGTCTTAGAGTGCTAATTTTCATCATCCCGTCACATTGCTTTGATATTCCTTTCATATTCCAGCAGTATCATATAGACAATGAAACGAAAGGAATGGTACCAATGGAACAGCGCATATCCACTCAGTAAATGCATAGAATAAACATATAAATTTATTGGAGGTATGACTTATGATGTATGGACTTACACCCTTTGGAAGAAATTACGACCTTTTCAACCTTTTCAACGATATGGATAAGGACTTTTTCGGAGGCTCGATGCCTATGAATTCCTGCCGCACCGACATCAGGGACGAAGGCGAAAAATATGTTATGGAGTCCGAGCTCCCCGGCTTTGAGAAAGAGGACATCAAGCTGGACATCAACGGCTCCTATCTCGTTATCTCTGCTGAGCATAATGCCAGCAATGACGAGAAGGACAACAAAGGCAATTACATCCGCCGAGAGAGGAGTTATGGCTCATACAAGAGGAGCTTCGACATCTCAGACGTTGATGCCGACCAGATAAGTGCCGAATACAAAAACGGCATACTCACCCTCGACCTGCCCAAGAAGAAACCGGAAACTCCTGCATCAAGGAGACTGGAGATAAAATAACAGCAAAGCTCCCGCTCATATAAGCGGGAGCTTTTTTCGTCCAGCAGTAAAGGCGGCCTTAATAGGCCGCCTTTTCGCTTTTATCATGTCTGAGGAGTCTGTATCGAGCCTGTGTCATCGAACACCTTTACCTTCACCTGAGCCTCCTGTTCAGGATGGAGTGCGGAACGTACGGTGATATAGCACTCTCCGGGCGCTACTGCTGTGATATGTCCGTAGCTGTCAACTGTTGCAATGCTGTCATCGCTGGAGGACCAGCGTTCATCTGCTTCGCCGGAGCCTGCCGGATATTCATCTATCCATGCAGTCTCAGTCTCGCCAACGTTGAGCTGATATGTATACTTTTGCATCTTGAATGCTCCTGCCTCAGGATCAAGTGTTGTAGCCTCTGTCACCGGCTCTGTAATAGTAGTAACAATAGGCTCAGTAGACGGCATAGTTGTGGTAGTAATTATATTCGCATTTGTGTTGCTTGAGCCCTTGCTTTCCTTGGACCTGTCCTTTGAACAGCCCTTGGCTATCAGTATCACGATAATGAGCACTATGAGTGCTATGACACTCAGTGCTGTAAGCTGACGTTTTCTTGCAGTCTCTTTGGAAATTCTTTTTCTTGGCCGCTGTGAGTAATTGTTGTCCATTTTTGTTCGATCCCTTTCTTTATGCAGAGCTCCGGTCGTATTTTCCACCCTTATTGCAGTTCCCGGAGGAGCAATAATATTTGTACAGCGCAGAATGCACCTTATAAATATTATAACACAGTCCACGCAATTTGTCACGTATTTTTACACATTATCCGTAAATTTCTCGCACTTCAACATATTGGGCCTGTTCTTTTTGTCATATTTTACAAAAAATAATGTCCAATATTAGCAGAGCCGTCAGTCATAGCGTTGACGTCCTCAATATTCTGGTATTATTTACGGCCCGCAAGCTCCTGTACTTCCGCCTCAAAGGCTGACTGTTCGTAAATATTCGCCATAAAAATACAGTTGGTAAAAACATACAAAAGGATACCTCCATTTTCGCTGATAAAATACATCTGAGGAATTGACTTTTTCGTTAATTAGTGTTATAATTTTAAATAACGTTACCCGCTGTTAACACTCGGGAATCCACAGTAACGGAGGTCACAGAAAGTGAACACAGATTCAATCTCCTTTGATGTTGGCTGTAATTTCGACTATAAGCTGTTCGACATAATCGAGCAGGCCGACAAAAAGCACAGCATCACAAGCCTTTATGGTAAACTCAAGCACGACGGTCTCCCCGGCGGACGTACCGCCTCCATCGTTCCTGACTTTACCATGGACCAGCTCAAGGACTACGTAGATGAGTGCAAAAGACACGACATCACATTCAACTACCTTATCAACCCCCTGTCTATGGACCAGAATGAAGTAGACCCTGTTGTTGGTAAGCAGATACGTGAGTTCATACATAACATCTATGATATCGGTATCAGAGCTATCACTCTTAACTCCCCTATACTTATCAAATACGTAAAGAACGAGTTCCCGGATATGTTCGTTACCCTCGGACTTTACGCTTATCCGACTACTATCCAGCACATCGAGTACTGGCGCAACTGGGGCGTGGATGAGATCACCCTTGACCACTGCTTCAACAGAAGATTTGACCAGCTCAGAAAGCTCCTGACACAGTACAAGGACACTGATCTCCACCTCAGAGTTATCGCTAACAACCTCTGCCTGAGAGAGTGTCCCTTCCGTCTGGCTCACGGATGCTTCGTAGGCCACTCTGACCCTGACCTGTTCTCCATGGACTACTCTCTGGTCAACTGTGCTTACAAGAAGGTCGTAACTCCTACCGCTATCCTCACCGCTGAGTTCATCCGTCCTGAGGACGTTCACTATTACAGAGAGCTCGCTGAGGAAACAGGCAACAAGCACTTCTCTATCAAGCTCATCGACAGAACCAGAACAACCGAGTTCCTTGAGCGTGTTATCAGAGCTTATATGGCTGAGGACTTCGACGGAAATCTTCTTGATATCGTTAACTGGCCTCAGGCTAAGACTATAGCAACACTTCCCGGCACTGACAAGCCTGTTGGTGAAGCACCTACAGAAATGCCCGAAAGTGCAGCAGCTCCTGCTGACACACAGGGCGCACCTGCCGGAGCTCCCGAAGGTGCTGGCGGACCTCCCCCCTGGGCAACTGGTGCCGGCGGACCTCCTCCCTGGGCAACTGGTGCTGGCGGACCTCCTCCTTGGGCAACAGGTTCGGGCGGACGTCCTCCGTGGGCAACTGGTGCCGGCGGGCCGCCCCCGCGCGCCTCTGGAGCCGGCGGGCGCACTCCTTGGGCGCCCGGGGCCGGG
>ODAI011944121.1_pt1 | contig 21316 bp, 13 predicted proteins | sample 1539321 | NCBI WGS metagenome assembly ODAI01 (sample SAMN02144231, study PRJEB22623) | gut metagenome | biome: sheep rumen | host: Ovis aries | place: New Zealand | reverse complement strand
TATACTATTACTCTCTCCTACCCGCAGGGGTGCGACAGCATTATCCACCTTCATGTCGATACATTGCCCCACTACTACCAGTTCGATACAGTTTATGTAAATCCCGACAGAGGGTACCTAGGTCCCGGCGGTCGGCAATACTGGCCGGGCGAAACATTTGAAGACACCCTCTTCACCCAGATGGGCTGCGACAGCATCATTCACATCACCGTCCTGGCCAACACCGACACCTCCTGCCAACACCACCTTTGGGCGCCCAATATCTTCACCCCCTTGCTCAATGGCAACAACCGTTTCCGTGTCATCAGCGACAACGTCACCCAGATGGACGTAAGCATCTTCTACCGCTGGGGCGACTGGGTGTGCACTTTCGACGGCCTTACCGAGAGCTGGGATGGCACCCACAACGGTACCCCCTGCCCCCAAGGCACCTATGTCTACCTCATCCGCTACGTCACTCCCTGTCTACTCCACCCCAAACCCATCGTCGGTACTATAACCATACTAAACTAGATCTAAGGATAAAGAACATGAATCACACACAAAAAAAACAAGATAATGCTATGAGCATCCGGCCTTTCATTCTGCTAGCTTTCATACTCGCAAGCACCATGTCAATCAACATCCACGCCCAGTCGTTTACTACTCAAGGCACTGACTTTTGGGTGGCTTTAATGTCTAACACCTTAGTAACAGACATAGACAGCTACTACCTTTCGGCTTGTGGCCCTCGGAATTGCTCAGTTACAATATCGAACCCCAACTCCGGATGGAGCCATACAATCTCTGTTAACGCCTTTGGAATTACAACTTATCAACTCCCCACCTCAGAATGTTGGGAAATGAACAGATTTGGGATTACAAACAAAGGTCTGCACGTAGTTTCCACAGACAGTGTCCAAATATGGATATACAACCATAATGGAACCCCATCCTCATGCGATGCTACTCAAATACTGTCTACAACCTCCCTCGGGACCGAATATATCGTACAGTCCACACCCGTGGACCACTGCTCTTTTCTAAATGAAAGCCGCTCACAATTCAGCGTCCTAGCAACAGAAGATTCCACAATCGTCGAAACCACCTTCAGCAGTCCAACCGCAAACGGAATCGCAGCAGGAACCACTCGTTACGACATCATCAACGCAGGTCAGATATTACAAGTCCAAGGCCCGTCCAATAGCGGCGACTTCAGTGGCACCACCGTCACCTCCCTGCATTGCAAGCGCATAGCAGTCTTCTCAGGAGCCTCCAACACCTCCATCCCCGACCCCGGTGGTAGCTCGGCTGACCACACATACCAGCAGAATATACCACTCGAAGCCTACAGCACCGAATGGTTTCTTACACCCACTGCCTGGCACGACACCAGCGACTACGTCAGAGTCACCGCCGGAGAGGACAACTGCCAAATCTATCGTAACGGAACCCTCCTCAACACACTCAACCGCGGTCAAACATACCAATTCAAACTCAACGGCCCTGCCCATATCACCACCTCGCAACCAGCCGTCCTATACCAATACATGGACGGAAGATACAAATCTTGGGGCGATGTCGCCATGTTCGCTCCCAATTCAGCCCATCAGGTGAGCCGCTACTGCACATTCCCCACATTCCCACTTAATAACCGCCCCGGCTACAATGCCAAGTACTACGTTAACATTGTAGTTCCAACTTCCGAGACATCCCTCTTACTCCTCGACGGTTCACCCCTCACCGACTTCCAACCCATAAGCGGGACCGCATACAGCTACTCCCGTCATCCCATCACCCAAAATAACCACACCCTTTTCACCTCAGGATCTGGCTTCTCTGCCTTCACATACGGACTAGCCGAAAACTGGGAGGCATACGCCATGGGCCTCGGTGGAATCGACACCACCACACGCATCACGGGCAACATCGATGTGACCATCGACACAGGCTCATGTACAGGACAACTCCATTGGCACGACACCCTGCTGCTAGCCCCATCCACCACTCACTTCACGGTGTCTGCTCCCGAAGGGTTATGCGACAGCATCTACACCATACACCTCACGACCTACCCGTCCTACTTCGACACGATTGACAGCATTACATGCCTAGACCAACTTCCTTGGAACGACTCACTGCTTTCAGTCCCCGGCACACATACTTTATCATACCAAACCATTCAAGGGTGCGACAGCATCATCACCCTCCAACTCCACAAAGCCCCCTCCTACTTCGATACCATTGACAGCACTGCCTGCCAGCAAATGATGCTTTGGGACGACACCCTCCTCTCGGTCCCAGACACCCACATCCTTCATTATCAGACCATCAATGGATGTGACAGCACCATAATGCTCCACCTTTCGCTTAGTCCTTTGCCTGAAGGCAGCCTAGACACAGGTTGTTGCAACGACACCCTCTATATACAGCAATACGCACTAGCCGTTCCCGGTGACTATACTATTACTCTCTCCTACCCGCAGGGGTGCGACAGCATTATCCACCTTCATGTCGATACATTGCCCCACTACTACCAGTTCGATACAGTTTATGTAAATCCCGACAGAGGGTACCTGGGTCCCGGTGGTCGGCAATACTGGCCGGGTGAAACATTTGAAGACACCCTCTTCACCCAGATGGGCTGCGACAGCATTATTCACATCACCGTCCTGGCCAACACCGACACCTCCTGCCAACACCACCTTTGGGTGCCCAATATCTTCACCCCCTTGCTCGATGGCAACAACCAATTCCGTGTTCTCAGCGACAACGTCACCAAGATGGAAGTCAACATCTTCCAACGGTGGGGCGACTGGGTGTGCACCTTCGACGGCCTCACCGAGGGCTGGGATGGAGCCAAGAACGGCACTCCCTGTCCCGCAGGCACCTACGTCTACCTTATCCGTTTTGCCACCCCCTGCCAAAGCAATGTAAAACCCATTGTCGGAACCATCACCCTTATACGCTAAAACATCAAGAATAACTAAAAAATAATATAGTAACATGAAAAAATCCATCCTCACCCATGCAGGCATCATCGTCATCCTGCTCGCCATCTCGGCACTCTATTTCATGCCCATCCTTCAAGGCAAAGCCCTGCCCCAGGGAGACCTACAGAAGTATGAAGGCATGGCCAAAGCCCAAAAAGACTATCATGCAGCCACCGGCGAATATTCCACCTGGTGTCCCAGCATGTTCAGCGGAATGCCCGGCTACCAAATCACCAACAGCCCACAGCACTCGATGTACACACCCATCAAGAATGTCCTCTCTCTTCAGATATTCAACCGTCAGAACGACATGGGTGTCTTGTTCCTCTACCTACTTGGATTCTACATCGCCCTGGTCGCCCTCGGGCTCAGCCCCTGGCTGGCACTCCTAGGCGGACTTGCCTTCGGTCTCGGAAGCTATAATATCATCATTATCGAGGCCGGACATATCACCAAAGCCTGGGCCATGTCAATGATGGCACCCATCTTGGCCGGTATGTTGCTCTGCTTCAAAGGAGCTTCTATCTATCGCGAGGACAAACGCCGTGCCGCCTCCCGCCTCGTGTGGGGCGGCATCCTCTTCACTTTGGCCTTGGGGCTGCAGATTGCCCTCAACCACATTCAAATCACATTCTATACTGCCATCGCAGGCGTTGTCATGGGCCTCGTATACCTTGTCTATTCCCTCAAGGACAAGTATTTCCCCCGTCTCCTCCTATCCGTCCTCGTACTCGCCATCGGTGCACTGCTGGCCATCGCCTGCAACACACGCCATCTGCTGGTCAACCAAGAGTACATGGAATACACCATGCGTGGCGGCAGCGAGATAACCGTCACCCCCCAAGACCTCTATGGGGCCGAATTTCCCCGTAACAACAACGCCAACCAGGACGGCCTCGACATCAACTACGCTTTCAGCTGGAGCTACGGAATTGGCGAGACCTACACCCTTCTTGTACCCGGCGCACGTGGTGGCGGCAGCATGGAACCTGTCAGCCACAAAAGTGCAAGCTATAACAACTTCCACCAAGACAAGATGCCGCTCTATTGGGGTGACCAGCCCTTCACCTCAGGCCCGGTCTACTTTGGTGCCATCATCATCTTCCTTTTTGTCTTTGGCATGCTCATGGTCAAGGGACCTGAACGCTGGTGGATTCTCATTGCCACCATCCTGGCCGTCATGCTCAGTTGGGGCAAGAACCTCATGGGCTTCAATGAATGGGTCTTCAACCACCTGCCTCTCTACAACAAGTTCCGCACCCCCTCTATGAGTCTAGTGCTGGCCAATGTGCTCACCGTCATTATGGGCATCTTGGGTCTCCGCGAAGTATTCCGAGATAACCTCGATACCAAACGTGCCCTACGCGCACTCTACATATCTGCCGGAGCCACCGTCGGGGTCATCCTCCTCGGACTCCTCTTCTCTGGCAGTCTCAGTTACAGCGGCAGTGCCGACACCGAGATGGCAGCCCAGTATGGCAGCCAGTGGCCCGCGTTGCAGAACATCTTCATCCAAGACCGCAAAGCACTCTTCAGCAGCGACTCTTGGCGCAGCATCGCCTTCATCCTCATCGCTGCCGTCACCCTCTTTGTGTATATCAAATTTCTTAGCCAAAAGAAGAAATCATCTTGGATCGTAACCGCCCTCCTAGCCCTCTTCATCGTCATCGACCTTCAGGCCGTCAACAGCCGCTACCTCAATAAAGACAACTATGTCCGCAACGCCCGACAGCTAGAGATGCAGCCTGCCCAGTACGACTACGACATCGACGCCATTGCCGCTCAAGCAGGCGACCAAGACTACCGCGTGCTCAACCTGGCTGTCAACACCTTCAACGACTCCAAGCCCTCCGCCTTCCATAACCAAGTGGGTGGCTACAGCGCCGCCAAACTACGCCGCTACCAAGACCTCATCGACTTCTACATCTCATACCAAATCAATCCCAACGTCCTCAATATGCTCAACACCCGCTACGTTGTCACCCGCGATGGGCAAGTGCAACGCAACCCCGGGGCATTAGGCAACGCATGGTTTGTGGGCATGATCCACCCCGTCAAAAGTGCTAATGAGGAGATACTGTCACTAAACGAAATCGACCCAGCCACCACCGCCGTCATCAACATGCCCGAGATGGGCGACAAACTGAAGCAGCTGCCCGAAGCCTCCTTGAATGGAACAGCCCCGCTGCCCATCGACAGCACTGCCACAATCGTCATGGAGCACAAACAGCCTGCCGACCTCAACACACTCACCTACCACGCCCACTGTGCCACACCCTCATTGGCCATTTTTAGCGAGATATATTACTCTCCCGACTGGAAAGCTTATATCGACGGGCAACCCGCCGAATATCTCCGTGCAAACTACATCTTGCGCGCCATGGTCATTCCCGCAGGTGACCATACAATTGAGTTCCGCAACGAGTCGCCCACCATGCACCGCCTAGACAACATCACCCTCATATGCTCTATCGCCACCATTCTCATCATTGCCTCTGCACTATTTTTCTATTACCGCAGGCGTTCCACAAAAGAAGATTCAAAATAACACATCAAGGGAGTTAAAATGGGCAATCCCATTTTAACTCCCATCTTTGCACTAATCACACCCATCAGAACAATTAAGAGACTTATGATTTCCGCTATCATCTGCACTTACAATCGAGACAAATACATATACAACGTCCTCAAGAGCATAGCCGAAAATGACTACCCGCGAAACCTATATGAGATAGTACTCGTCAACAACAACAGCACCGACCAGACCGAAGCCGAGTGCCACCGGTTCCAATCAGACTATCCCGACATACAATTCCGCTACTTTGTCGAAACCAACCAAGGACTCTCCTACGCCCGCAACTGCGGAATTCGCAATTCTAAAGGCGACCTTCTGGTTTATGTCGACGACGACGCCACCGTCAACAAAGAATATCTGCGCACCTATGCCGACTTCTTTGAACGCAAGGCTGGCAAGAAACGCCTCCCCGACGGCTCGTTTGACACCACCGAGGCCGACCCCCTAGCCGTGGCGGCTGGAGGCCCTATCCTGCCCGTCTACGAAACCAAAGAACCCGCCTGGATGTCCCACTACACCCGCCAACTCATCACCGGCAAACTCTATCTGGGCGACAAGGAACGGCAATTCCCCGGCGAGGCCTTTCCCGGCGGAGGCAATGCTTGCTATCGCAAAAGTGTCTTTGACACCGTCGGGTTCTTCAATGTTGACCTCGGACGAAAAGGCAACAGCCTCATCGGAGCCGAAGAGAAAGACCTCTTCGACAAGATGACCACCCAGAAGATGAAATTTTACTATCTGCCGGGAGCCATCCTCTACCACATCATACCCGAGAAAAAGCTCACCGACGACTACTTCCAGCGGCTCACCTACGGCATCGGGGTCAGCGAGCGCTACCGCACCAAGCAGATTTCACAAAAGAAATACCTCCAACGCCTATGGAAAGAATGCATCAAATGGGGCGGCACACTTGTCCTTTGGACAGGATTTGCCCTCCGTGGCCAATTTGCCAAAGGCAACAAACTGGTCCTCTTCCGCAAGAACGTCACCAAAGGACTATTGAAAGGATAATACCATAAGCCGAATTCAGAGTGGTGTTTCATCCTGAATTCGGCTTATAAAACTATCAACGACGACCTGTTTCTACAAAATCTAACAATTTACGACTGGAGTCGTAACTTTGAGACTCTCCCCAAAAACGATCAACTAAATAACAACAGTCTTTATATGACAGACCGTAATCCCCCTCAGTAATTACTTTCAATAGTTCATCAAAGTTATATACCCGCCGACCAACATTATTCTCATCGTATGGATAGTAGAATTCTCGGCTCTCTTTTACATACTCATTATAGTCATAAATATATAGAATTACAGACCTGTCGCACATAGGTTTCTCTGTACCGATTACCATTTCTTTCCCCATTATCAAAAAATCATATATTACTGACGAGTAGTCCGTAATCAAAACATTCACATAGGGTAAGATTTCATATACATCTATAAATTTATCCAAAAGGACAATGTTTGAATAATCAAAATCATTATCAAATCCGTACATCATTGGATGAGGTTTGAGTATTAGTAACTCTTTTCTAGCAACCAGGGCCTCATTCAATCTATGCAGGTCCATGCTTTGGGTAAAAAGATCACGCTGAGAGTCTCGCCAAGTGGGCATATAAATCATCACCTTCTGGTATACTTTCTCTGCCAAATTTTTTCTCAGTCGCTCAACCCATTCCACAGTCTCTTCAGTCTCATACATCTCTATGAAATGCATTCGTTCCTCCTCTGTAGCCTTGAGAATCCAGTTTCGAGGATAGCCAAACTCCAGACAGCGATGCTTAGGAATATCAAATGACGACGCAAAGAACTCGGATTGAAAATCATTAGAGCTAAGCACATATCGTGGCCGAATGTACTGATGCGGATGTCGGAGAAAGTAATCAACAGTCGGATGCTGACGAATATTGCCCCAATAGCTTGACTTTAAGTTTCTCTCAATACACTTTATACCAACACCATGCCACAAATTTATTGTAATGGCTCCACCAGAAAGTGAAAAATCAATATCGGAGAGATAGGAATTGTAAAACCAATACTTAGAAGTAAGCGCATGCCATATTCCCTTGAAGGACCTCACTTGATATGCACGTAAACCTCTATCCTGAAGCTCACTCACCAATCTACGAGAAGATGTAACCCAAGCCACATCAGCATCAGTATGCTCCATGGCATATAAAAACAGATACTTGGCATTATCGCGAAAAGTGCCCAAAGGACCTCCAAACGTATACCTATTCCTTTTTCGGATAAAAATAAACGATACAAAATATACTAAAAACAACAGTAGTACTTTAATCAAAGGCTTATTATTCATTAAAAGTAGTAATTAATTTATTAGTCAATAGTTATTATTCATGATTATTTATAATATTGTAGTCACTGTTTTTCTGTCTATTCATCTATACTTTTTACAAAATCAAGAATTTTCTGATTGGAATTAAAATGAATTGTCTCGCCCCAGAATTTCTCTATTATTTCTTTTCTTTTAGACTCATCCATGTCGTAGTCATGGCCATCCACTGTGGCAAGCAATTCCTCAAAGGTGTATACCCTTTTGCCCACCACGTTTTCGTCAAAGGGATAGAAGAGGTCTCTTTCGTTAAGATATTCTTGATAATCGTACAGATACAATATCACCGACTTCCCCTCCATCAAGATATAGTCATACAGAACAGATGAATAGTCGGTTATCAGCACCTGAGTGTAAGGAAGTATCGGGTAAACATCTACTTTGCCAGAAAGGAACAGCACATTTGAATACTTTTGCAGATCACCCTCTATAACAACATTTGAATGAGGTTTTAGCAAAAGCAACTCATTATGCGACTTTAAAGCGTTGTTGATCTTATTCAAGTCCATACTCTGAGTAAAAAGATGCCTCTGAGAATCACGCCAAGTAGGCATATAGATGAGCACACGGTTATACTGATTGAACCTCTCTATCAGCGTCATAGTATCCTCTGATTCATATCTTTTTACAAAAAACATTCTGGTTGATTCTGGTTCGGTAAGAATTTCATTTCGTGGATAACCGAATTCCAAACATCGCTCTGGCGGTACTCGAAAGGCTGTAGAGAACATATGAGTCTGAAATGGAGTGGATGTGACAATATAGTCAGGTGCTCTGAATGATTGAGGGTGATAATATACTTCTTTGAAATTTGTTTTCTGATATCTCTCTCCAAGAGGACCAGTTAAGATATTATACTCTATACGTTTCAGACCTATTCCATGCCAGAGATTGATACAGACAGCACCTCCTGAAAAACTATAGAAAATATCTGATGTGTATGAATTAAAGAACCAATACTTTGAAGTCAATGCATGCCAAACACCTTGAAAGGAGAGAATATGGAAGGCTTTAAAACCATAACTTCGAATCAACTTAACTGTTTCATGAGAATTGCTAATCCACGCAGCATTGACATCTGGGCAATGCTCACATGTGTAGATGAATAGATACTTAGCATTATCATTGAACGCCCCAGCAAAACTACCAAAAGCGTATTTCTTTTTATTTCTTACAAAAAGAAATGAAAAAGGATATAAAATATAGCAGAAAGTATAAAATAAAGCTTTCATCCATCAATGTGTTTATACCATTACGAATTCATTCTTTAGAAAAACGATTTATTGCATAAAATATTGTCTCACATTAAAAATAAAACAATTATTTTACACATTTGTAAAAAGTTCGTATCTTTGCAAAATAAAACGATTAAATACAAAAATAATAAAAATATGTACTCATTAGTTTTACTCTCAGGCGGAACGGGGTCTAGGATGCACAATACCGTTCCAAAACAATATCTTCTTTTAGCTGGTAAACCTGTTATCATGCACATCCTAGAACGTGTAGATCAGGTTAACGAAATCTCCGAGATAATCATAGTATGTTCTGATGAATATATCTCATCCATTCAATTGATGTTAAATCAATACGGAATACGTAAACCTGTCCGTTTCGCTCCTGCCGGCAAAACTCGACAAGAATCTGTTTATAATGGATTATCCTTGGTTCAAACTAGCGATGTGATTATCCACGAGGCTGCTCGTCCGTTTGTCAAAACCGAAGATTTTCAACATCTGATTAACGAAGAATGTCGTAATGCAATGTATGGTTTAAGCATACCATTCACGGTGATTAAAGGTCACGACTTTGTCGAAGGAGTACTGACTCGTTCGGAGCTTATTAATGTTCAACTGCCTCATAAGTTTGAAACACAATTACTAAAAGATGCCCACGAAAAGTCCCGCTCTGATAATAAAGAGTTCACTGAGGATGCCAGCTTGGTTTATTATTATTTTCCTCAAACCAAGATAAAAATATGCGAGGGAATGGAATATGATATCAAGCTGACTACTAGAATCGATATGTTAGCAGGCGAACAAATATACAAAGAATATTTCGTCAAAAGAAAATAATGAACCATTAAATACTACAGGATATGTCCACATGCGTTATTACAGGCTTTGGTGCCGGAATTGGTAGAGCAACCGCTATTAAATTAGCTCAGGATGGGCTTTTTGATAAATATGCTCTCATCGGCCGCAACGAGAAAGACATGAACAACACTTGGGGTGAAATGACTCGATTTGTCTCTACTGACAGAATCAAGATTTATTATCTTGATCTTTCGAAACCAGAATTAATTCCGGCAATCGTAGAGGAAATCCACAATGAAATGGGAGACATCAATTGTTTGCTTAACATTGCAGGATATACTGACCCCAAATCCTTGCTTACCACCACTTTGGACAGTTTCGAACTGACATATAGGGTGAATGTGTTTGCCCCTTTCATGCTAATGCGTGAATGCGTAAAGTATATGAAAAACACTGGTGGAAAGATTCTCAATGTAGCGTCAACTGCTGGAATGACTCCTCGTCCTGGTTGGTTGAGCTACGCATCTTCTAAGGCTGCAGTCATCTCAATGTCGCAGACCTTAACGGCCGAACTTGCCGAATACGGTATCTCTGTCTATTGCGTGTCTCCTGGCCGCTGTGCCACTAAACTAAGAAAACGTTTGGCTCCAGACGAGGATCCCACCACGATTATGCAGCCTGAAGATGTGGCCGGGGTGATTTGCAACCTCATTGGCCCTAACGAGTGTTGTCTGGATGGACAAAACATTGTGATTCGTAAAGCTGTTAAATAAATAGTAATTTCATTTACTCAATTCTGAGTTATAAATTCTGAGTGGAAGCTCTCCTCCACTCAGAATTTATAATTAATAATCACACCACCTTTTATACACATTTGGTCAAATTCCTTTTTCAGTCCTCGGCCTAGGGCGATTTGTTCGGCAAAGAATTCGCCTTTGTTGCCTTCGACGGCTATCCAGCCGTTAGGAGTCAGGGCCATGTCCCAGCCGATGAAGGTGAGACGAGGCAGACGAAGGGCCATTTGGGTGGTGATATGCTTCAGTTCTTCCCAGCGGGGTATCTGCACACCTTTGAAGGGTCTGCCGCTGTCGGGGTGGGCGGTGAAAGTGTGTCCAAGGTCATCTATGGCATCGGTGACAATAAGGCCTGTTTCGGAGTCGACTAATGCCATGACACCGCCTTGGGCTCCATTGTCGACAAACGCTCCCACGCGGCCTGTCTTGATGATGGAGGTGAAACGGCTGACATGTCCCCGGTGCTGGAAGGTGTTGATGCGGACGGTGTTGACCGAAGAGGGGTTGAAACTTGCCATAAAGGGGTCTTGGGCTATGCGTTCTTCAACAATGAAACGCCTTTTCTGCTGCATCATCTCGTCGAACGTGTCTGCCCACTGGTGGGGTGCTTGGGGACAGAGCAGCCGCACGCCTCGGCCTCCGCAGTCGTCCACCGGCTTGGCTACCAGTTGTCCCATGGCCTGACCGAAACGGATGAATTCGGCCCGGTCGGCTTCCGAAGCCACCTGCATGAAACGCCTCCCATAAAAGTCCTCAAGCAGCTGCGCCGCACGATATTTGTCCATGATGAGTGCCTGTTGGCGGGGTTCATTGATGCGGCGGCAGACTTGGTTGCGGTAGTGGTCGGTGATATAGGAGCGGCGTTGGGCTTCGGTTTTGTGGGCAAAATCGTATCGGTCGTACTCTTCGTAGAAAGTCTTGTGCAGGAGGGTTTCGCACAGCTTGTCTTCGTTGCCGTCGGCCCGTTGCAGGTAGTCAAGATACCGCTTTCTGAGCAGGGTCTTATAAAGGAACAGATATAGGTTCATGGCCATTGGGGTAAAAGTCAATTGCCAAAACCAGCCACCCCGTTGGCCTGGTCATTCAAGGAACCCGTGACTGACTTATACAGCTCGCTCTGTATCTTGGTTCGGATGTTCATATTGGCCAGTTTGTTGGGTGTGGCACTGGGGCAAACACGGTTGGAGAGGAAGATGTAGAACATATTGCACTCGGGGTCAACCCAGACTACGTTGCCAGTAAAACCGGTGTGCCCGAAACTTTTTTGGGAAGCTTCGTCGCAGGCACTTCCGCCACTACCTTTCAGAAGGGGTTTGTCAAAACCTAGTCCGCGACGGCAGCCCTGCTTGTCGTAATAACGGGTGTTGAAAAGGGCAATGGTTTCGGCTTTGAGGTAGCGATGACCGTCGTAAATGCCACCGTCAAGGAGCATTTGGAGAATTCGCGCCAAGTCGTCGGCGGTGCTGAAGAGGCCTGCATGGCCGGAGATGCCGCCCATGGCGTAGGCGTTCTGGTCGTGCACCACGCCCTGCACCAATCGGTTGCGATAGTAATTATCCTGTTCGGTGGGGGCTATTTGGAGGCTGTCGATGCCGTGCTCGGTGGGGTTGTAGAAAGTGTGGCAAAGGCCCATGGGGGAATAGAAATGCTGATGGACAAAGATGTCCAACCGCTGACCAGAGACATACTGCACAAGGTCGCCCAGAAGGATGAAACCGAGGTCGCTGTATTCATAGCCGGCATTGGCGTTCAGCGGTGAGGCCACCACTTGGGCCATGATGCTCTCTCGCGGGTCTTCGGCATCCTTGGCGGTCTTCCAATAGGAGTCGAACGATTTGAGGCGGGCCATATGGCTCAGTGTCTGCCGTATGGTTATCTTGGACTTGTCGGTATTCTTGAGGTAAGGGAGATAGCGGCTGAGGGGGTCGTCCAGTCGCACCTTGCCGGTTTCCACCAGTTTCATCATGGCCAAGGTGGTGGAGACCATCTTGGTGACAGAAGCAAGGTCGTAGACGGTGTTCATGGTCACTTCGGGCGAAGCGGGGTCATAGGTCAGGTGGCCGTAGGCTTTGCGGTAAAGGAGTTTTCCGTCTTTCATGGCCAGCACCTGGCAGCCAGGGTAGGCGTGATGGGCGATGCCGTCATTGACAATGCTGTCGATGGTGCCAGCAGTGGCCAGACGGAGGGAGCGCACAATGGCGTCGCAACGCAGGCTGTCTTCGCGGTTGGGCACCCGCCAAGTGTCGGGATGCATTTGGGCACAGCCGTGCGCAAGCTTGGCACGCAGGACGCGGCGGCACCGCATGTCGACCAGCCGGGCCAAATCGGGGTCGCTTTCAGCGGCTTCGCAGATGCGCTTGATGGCGCGGGGCACGTCGGGGGGCAGCAACAGAATGTCGGAGCCGGCCAACAGGGCAGCCAGCTCTCCTTCGCCTTGATTATAATATTTGGTAACGCCTTGCATGTCGAGGCCGTCGGTGATGACCATGCCGCTGAACTTCATCTGCTGCCGCAGCAACTCGTTGACCAGATGGCTGGAGAGCGAGGAGGGGCAGTTGGGCTGGCTCTCATAGGCGTTCACCTGCAAGTGGGCAGTCATGATTCCCTCGACCCCTGCATCGATTAGCTGCTGGAAGGGATAGAGGTCTACGGTGTCCATATACTCGCGTGTGTGGTTGATGACAGGCAGGTCGAAATGGCTGTCGGTCTTAGTGTCGCCGTGGCCAGGGAAATGTTTGGCCACGGCCATGACGCCCGCACTCTGCAGGCCTTTCATATACTGTATGCCCAGCTGGGCCACCCGCTTGGGGTCGGCACTGAAGGAGCGTGGGCCTATGACGGGGTTGTCGGGGTTGCTGTTGACATCCACCACGGGGGCAAAATTGACATGGATGCCCATGTGCTTGCACTGCAGCCCTATCTCGCGCCCCATGTCGTAGAGCAAGGTGTCCATCTCGGGGGGCAGGAGGCCGAAATCGCCATTCTGCGGAAAGGCATAGCAGTCCTTGAGTCTCATGCCCAACCCCCACTCGGCATCGATGCACACCAGCAGGGGCACACGGCTGAGGGACTGGAACCGCCGAATAAGAGGGAGAGTCTGCTGGGCGGTGCCTACGAAGAAGCACACGCCGCCCACTTCAGTCTCGCGCAGGGTCTGTTCGAATTTGCGCTGCTCTCGGTCACTCATGTTCAGCGGCACACGTATGACCATCAGTTGGGCGACTTTCTGACTGAGAGTCATGTCCTTCATGATGGAGTCTACCCAGAGGGTGCCCAGCCGGACATTATGCGACGGGGAGGAGTTCATGGCTGCGGCGGCCGCTCTTCGTGTGGTCTTTTTCATGCCATGCACCTGGCAGCGGCTGAAAGTGGCGGTGAGTACCAAACATAACAACAATATGGCGATTTTTCTCATGTCGGAGTCTTATTTATTTGTTCTAAGTGTTATTTCAACCAGTGTCGGGGGTTGAGCGCGTCTTTGCCACACCAGACCTGAAAACTGAATTCGGAGGTTTCCTCGCCGCTGCTGTAGACGGTGCCGATAGCCTGACGGGTGGTGACTTTGGTGCCTTGGCTGACCGAAACAGTGCCCAGCCCGGCATAGACGGTCATGTAGGAGCCGTGGCGGATGATGACACCCTTGCTGCCGTTAGGGGCGGTGAAGACGCGGGCCACGGTGCCACTGAAGACGGCATTGACCGTAGCACCCGCCGCGCAGTTGAGGTCGATGCCATAGTTGCGGTTCTGACCACCCGAGGAGTGGGTGTAGAGACCGTACTCGCGGGCCACAGAGCGGTAATAAACCGGCCACGAGAGGCGGCCTTTGTTCTGCACAAAATCGGACGAGGCGGCATCGCTGTAGACCTTGCCGCTGCCGGAACTGCCGCCAGAAGTAGACGACTTGCCGCTGCCTTTGCCGCCAGCGGTGCCGCCACCAGAGGCGGTGCTGGTCTTGGCCACTTCGGCATTGATCAGTTGCTGTATCTGATTTTGCAGCTGCTGTTTCTGTTTCTCTTTCTTGGCAATTTGTTGTTTCAGACTTTTCTCGTCCTGCTGGCTCTTGTTGAGTTTTTGCTGCTGCTGCTGCTGCTCGCGCGAAAGGGCGTCTTTCTGCTTCTTCTCCTGCGAAAGGAGCGAAGATTTCTCCTTGCGCTGCCGCTGTAGGTCGAGGCTCATGTCTTGAAACTGAACCTCTTTGCGGCGGATGGTGGTGGCTTGGTGCCGACGATAACGGCTATATTCGTTGAAGTATTTCAGTTTCAGGTAGCTGTAGTTATAGGCCTCGTTGTCCAGCACCAAGGTGGTGGAGTTAAGATTCTGCCGAAGACCGTAAAGGGTGCGCACCACTTGGGCGTACTCCACTTTCATGCTGTCGATTTGCCCGCGCACCACTCGCAGGGAGTCTTCGGTGCGATTAATCTGCCGGTCCAGAAGGCCCATCTGTTTGTTGATATTATTGATGAGGTTGTTGCGTTCGGTGATACGTTTTTTAATCAGGTTGATTTGGTTGGCCGAAGCCTTGGTGGTTTTTCTGGCTTTGCTCAGTTCGTTGGTCAGGCGCACAATTTCTTTCTCAATCTTGGCCTTGTCGCGTTCCAACTGCTTTTTGGTCTGGGCCTGGGCAGGAGCTGCCACAGCCAACAGCATCAGCATGATAGCCACCAGTTTGGTCAGCAATTTATGTCGGGTAGTGCTATACATAGTTACGCATTATTTCAAATTGCAAATTTACGACTATTTTTGCCCTCCACGCCTTGCCGTTGCAAAAACTTTTGCAACAGCAGATGTTGATAACATCACCGCCTCCTGCCTGGGTATGCTGAGTCCAGAAGCACACCGCTTCCCAGTCCCTTCCAACACGTTTCTCCATCGCTTCCGACCCGTCAAAGGAACGAACAAGAAAGGGATAGCATATTGGGGATCAATGGTATTCACACAATTATTGGCCGACTGTATTGCATAAGAGAGATGAATAAAAAAAGACACCTCCAACGGACGACGGAGGTGCCATAGTAGTAGGATCTGAGGATATTAGGAGACCTATCAGATGACCAGACCAAACTTGATGGGGTAGAGACTGCTGTAATCATCCTTCATCATAGAGAAGGTAGCCACCTGCATGAAGAGGCCTATGCCGCGGATTCTGATGTCCAGGCGGAGGTCAAGTTTGTAGGGGCGCAACTCGTTGCCGAGGTTGGTTTGGTCTCTATGGTCCTTGCCGTCTACTTTCATCCGGTGTTTCAGGCCGGTGTTGTTGTTGGCGTAGCCGATGGCGGGGATGGCCGAGAGACGGACGCTGAAGAGCTCTTTTTTGTCGACCCAGCCTATGTGGATGGGCACCTGCACATAGCGGGTGACAAAACGAGTGCTCCAGTCGCCACTTACGTCGGGAGTGCTGGTTTGGAAGCTGGAGCCAGACCAGGTGACGTAGCTGTCCTTGAACTTATACACGTCGGACTCGTAGCCCAGGCCGATACCGGCGTTGAATTGTTCACGGTTGACAATGTAGTAGGAGTAGCTGAGCTGATAGCTGGAGAAGGAGGTGCGGATGGCGGCTGTGCCTTCATTTGCGCCCATGAGCCCGCCGAAGGTGGTGCCGCCCCAGTTGGTAAAGCCCCAATAGAAATTGAAAGAGGAACGCTCGATGAAAGGGGGAATTCCCTCGGTCGATTTCAGAAGAGTGGCGTTCTCTGCCTTGGCGCCAAAGGCAAGGGCAGCCATGAGAATGAATACGAATGTCTTTTTCATTGTTGATGTATTGTTGTTTTTATTTGACTTAGATGATAAAATGATGGGTTGTCTACTTGAATACTATTCTGCCCTGCGTTTTGTCGTAGGGTGCGGCAATGATGCCGCCCAGATGCTCTGTAATGTATTTTTCCAGGAGCAATAAGTCGGTTGTCTTTTCGGTAGCAAGCACCTCTTTGTGAGGGAAGTAAATAGCGTCGCCACCGTTGACCAGCACATATTCGCTGCCAGCAATGGTGTAGGTGTCTTCCAGTTCCAGAGGTTTCTGACCCACCCGCACATTGCTGACACGGTAGGGACCGTCCACACGCAGGAAACGTCCGTTCTTGTCCAGCACCACGCTGGAGGGGATGTTGGGGTCAATCTCGAAACTGAGGCCGCTCACTTGGGCAAAGCAGCCGTCGGCCTTGGGATATTCGCGCACGGCGGTTTCCAGTGCGTTCAAGAGGTCCTGACCGGTGGTGCGGATGGCCACAATGCGGTTGGAATAGGGGCAGACGGCATAGAGCTGGTTGTGGGTGATGTTGCCCTCAGGCAAGTTGGCCCGCACCCCGCCGCCGTTGACCCAGCCAATATCGGTGTGGAGTTCCTCGCGGAAGGCGTCGGCCACCAGATTGCCCAGATTGGTCTCGCGCAGACGCACCACACGGATGTCATTCTCCTCGGCAATAAGGTCGTACTGGGTGGTGCCGACCACACGTTTGCCCATGGTTTCGAAATCGTCCTTGATGATGCGCAGCTTCTCGCTCACTGGGGCACTGACACAACCCGCGCGGCGCAGGCTGTCCACTGGCAGCAGCCGAGTGCGGATATTGGTCAGGTTCACCTCGTCGGTGGTAGAGGTTGGCAGCACGGCCATACCGATGTACTGGAACTGGGTGCCTGTGGAGGTGAGGTTCAGCCGGTTGCCGTCCTTGTCGGCAATGCGGCGACAAGGGATGACATGATGGTCGTGTCCGTCGAGGACCAAGTCTACCCCGCGCAGCCTTTTGACCACGTCGACAGAGGAGGGCACACCGTCGCTGTCGCCCAAATGGGAGAGCAGCACCACCACTTCGGCCCCCGAGGCCCGCGCCATGTCGACCGATTGCTGAGCTATGGCAGGCAAATTGTTGGCGCAGAAATTGTACAGATACTGCCCTTCGTCATTCTGAAAGGCGGTGGGCAGCGAGGTGTAGAGCGTGGTGGGAGTGGTTACGCCCACAAAGGCAACCTTAAGCCCATTGTATTCACGGATGACATAGGGCAGGAAATTGAAATAATCGGGACGGCTGTTGAGCCGCAGATTGCAGCAAAGCATCGGGGCCGTCAGCATGTTTTCCAGCACCCGCAGTTGGCCTAGGCCATAGTCGAACTCGTGATTGCCTAGTGCAACAGCGTCGTAGCCCACGGCATTCATCATGCTGATGACGTACTCGCCCTTCGAGGCGGCACCAATCGGGCCGCCAAAGGAGAAGTCGCCGGCTGACACCACGGCCACCTGACAGCCCTTGCGCTGAAGGCTGTCGCGCAGCCCTGCCAGAACGGGATAGCCGTCCACGGCACAGTGCACGTCGTTTTCATAAAGGATAACCACATCGCCAGGCTGCTGGGCCATCGCGCCCACAGCCATCAGCAATGCCACAAAGAGGATGGTGAATCTTCTCATACAAGTAAACATTATAATGGGTAGTGCAATTCAAAATTCTGAGTTCTGAACCAGGCGAGTGCACCCAGGTTGCAGAACTCAGAATTCATAATCAGACATTACTCCCAATTCAAAATCTTCTTGAAGTCATACTCCTCGGGGTTGGGCAGGTACTTCTTGGCTGCCTCGTAGTCGGCGGGAGTGATGTAGTCCATGATGTCGTTGACATAGGACATGACCTTGTTGGAGTTGACATTGACCAGGCGTGGCGGAATCTTGCCGGTGGCGGGGTCCTGAAGGTCTTTCAGATACAGTGGCGACACGTTGCCCTGCTGGTCCACGTAGACCATGCAGCCCGTGCATCCCTGATTGAAGAGGGTGTGCACGCCCATGCCCATAAGGGAACAATAGGTCAGGTCGAAGGCGATGGGGGTGTGGCAGCGAATTTCATAGCCTACCTCCACCGGGCGCGACTTCACCTTCAGCTTCAGCTGACTCAGCTTGCGGTCAAGCATATCGTTGAAGATATGGGCCTTGGAGACCTTGCCCAGTTCGGGGTGACCGTGTTCGTCATAGCTGAAATGGACACCGCTGTTCTTGATTTCCTCATCGGAGAGGCTGTGGAAAACGCCCTCGGAAATCATGGCCGCACCATAGTTGACGCCCATAATCTTACGCTTTACGATGCAGGAAACAACCATGTTGATGATTTTCTCCACGGTGATTTCGGTCTTGTTGAAGAACTCGGGGATGATGACCATGGGATAATGGCAGGCGCCGGCAATGCCCAATGCAAGGTGACCAGCCGAGCGGCCCATGGCCGAAACCACAAACCAGTTCTCAGAGGTGCGGGCATCTTCCATAACGGCGCTGCAAATGACAGAGCCCTGGGCCTTGGCGCTGTTGTAGCCAAAGGTGGGCGAGCCGTTGGGCAGCGGCAGGTCGTTGTCGATGGTCTTGGGCACATGGATGTTGGCAATGGGATAGTGCCTGCTTTCCAAGAATTTGGCAATGCGGTTGGCCGTGGAGGCAGTGTCATCGCCGCCCACGGTGACGAGCAACTTGATGTTGTTGTCTGTGAAGAGGGGCAGGTTGAAACGCTTCTCAAAGTCCTCGTCGGTGGGTTTGAAGCGACTCATCTTGAGCATGCTGCCGCCCTTATTAAAGATATCGTCGGCCTCAAAGAAATCCAAGTCCTGCATACGGGGCTTGTCGGTGAAGAGGGCACTGTAGCCACCGTGAAGTCCGATGACACGATAGCCGTCGCGCAAAAAGGTTTTAGCCACTGAGGCAATCACAGTGTTCATTCCGGGGGCGGGACCTCCGCCGCAAAGTATTGCTATACTTTTCATAACCATTATAGAATTAATTTCACAATAATAATTCGTTCAACCCTAAGTTGAAACAATTTGCAAAGATACGATTTTTTTCAGAATAATCAATACATTTTCTAAAATTTAATATTTCTGACAGTTTTCATACCTCACAATTATTCCCAGCCCTATGCATTACAAATTCATCCAAGAAAAACAGAACTAGGTGGAGGATTCTTATTGGCCCAGTGTCGCAATTGTGCAGGAAAGGAGGTATGTGGCGGGCCAAAAGAGTTGCTTGTCAGTCATTATTATGGGGCAATTACCGTAAAGAATAGTTAAAATCGAACGGCACACAATAAAAAGAATTATAGAGCGTTATAACCGAAAAAAATAGCATAGATAATGAAACAAGGCCTCAAAATTCTACTTTTAGCCTCCCTGGCGATGGCAGCCTGCGGCAAGGATGAAATCACCAATGTGGACAATCCCGTAGTGGACCCCACCGAAGACAACGACACCCTCCCCGTAGCCACGGGAACCGTAGCGGTGGTTTTCTCTACCTCTGGCGATGCGACGGTGACCGGCACCGGCAGTGACCTTTCGGCCACCGTGGACGGCAACGGCGTAACCATCGTCTACACCGGCAGCGAAATGATTGAATATGACCTCAGCGGCTCGACCAACAACGGCTACCTGAAGATATACAGTACCAAGAAACAGACCATCGTACTGAACAATGTGAGCATCACCAACCCGAATGGCGCGGCCATCAACGTGCAGGGCACTCAGGCCAGCCCCAATAAGGGCAAGGCAGTGTATCTGGTGGTGAACGGAAGCAACTCGCTTACCGACGGCACTACCTATAGCTCAACACCCACCGACGAGGACGAGAAAGGGGTGCTCTTTGCCGAAGGGCAAATCATTGTCAGTGGCAGCGGCTCGCTGACCGTGACGGCCAAGGGCAAGGCGGGCATTGCTTCGGACGACTACGTGCACTTCAACGACAGTCCCACCGTCACCGTGACCGCCTCGGCAGGGCATGGCGTGCGGGCCAACGACTATGTGCAAGTGTCGGGCGGGACGCTCAACATCAACGTCAGTGCCAACATGAAGAAAGGCATCAGTTGCGACTCGCTGGTACTCTTTGACGGCGGCAACACCACCATCAACATCACCGGCGGCACCGCCTACGACAGCGACGACGCTGAATACACCGGTTCGGCCGGCATCAAGGCCGACTCGGCCTTCCGCATGGAAAATGGCACTCTCACCATCACTAACAGCGGCACTGGCGGCAAAGGCATCAACTGCGACGGCTCAGGCACCTTTGCGGGCGGCACCATCAACATCACCTGCACTGGGTCCAACTACGGCTCGTCGGGTGGCAACGGCCACTGGGGCGGCGGAAGCAGCTCAAACAGCGTTTCGGCCAAAGGCATTAAGTGCGACGGCGACATCACCATCACTGGCGGCACCATCAGTGTCAGTGCCTCCAACCACGAGGGCATTGAGTCCAAAGGTGTTATCAATATCAGTGGCGGGCATGTCTACAGCTATTCCAAGGACGATGCCATCAACGCGGCTGGCAACATGACCATCAGCGACGGCTTTGTCTGTGCCCATTCCACTGGCAACGATGGCATGGACGCCAACGGCAACCTATACATCGAAGGCGGCGTGGTTTACGTCATTGGTGCCAACAGCCCCGAAGTGGCCATCGATGCCAACACTGAAGGGGGGTACAAACTCTATGTCAACGGTGGCACCCTGATAGCTGTGGGCGGACTCGAACGAGGTGCCTCACTCAGTCAGACCTGCTATTCCTCCAGCTCTTGGAACCGAAGCACCTGGTATGCCCTCACGGTAGGCGACGAAGTCTATGCCTTCAAGAC